>Ga0114905_1000008_pt1 | contig 309509 bp, 268 predicted proteins | sample MalvireepMed_b05_FD_83499 | JGI IMG/M metagenome (GOLD analysis project Ga0114905, IMG submission 83499) | Marine viral communities from the Global Malaspina Expedition - Malaspina viral metaG DeepMed_b05 | ecosystem: Environmental > Aquatic > Marine > Oceanic | place: Mediterranean Sea...
GGATCAGTGGTTGATCGAAAAAATTGAAGTGAAAGGTAATCTGGTGGTCTGGTCACCAGAAGATATTAAAAATCAGGTCAGTTGGGTGTTGGGTAATGGTTTTTACTCAGCCGACCTGACCTCGGTATACGACAGCGTTTTAAATATGCCTCTGATACATAATGTTCAGGTCAGAAAGCGTTGGCCAGATCGCATAGAAATCAGTGTATCTGAAGATATTCCGATGGCGGTTTGGAATGGCAGCCAAATAATTGGTATTAACGGCGATTTAATGTCGATACCTGACCATTTTAATGTCGATAAATTGGCATCCATTGACGGAAATAATGAATACCTCGACGAGTCCATAAAAAACTTCCGACTTGTTCAGCAGGTAATGGGGGCGAGTGATATAAAAATTCAGAGTATGGATATCTCTGATACGGGCTCTATGAGTCTTCATCTCAGTAATCAATGGGATGTGTTTATCGGCAGCGCGCACCTTGAGAAGCGTGCTCTGCGATTGAAAAAACTACTAACAGGACTGCCTGCTGACGAAGTCAGTGCAGTTGATTTGAGATACGGAAAAGGCGCGGCGATTCAGTGGCGCTCTGAGCAGGAGAAAGGTTGATGAGCACAACGCAGCAGAAGCGAATGCTGGTCGGGCTGGATATCGGAACTTCGAAAGTCGTTGCTATCGTTGGTGAAGTAGACGTGGACGGCAATATTGAGGTTGTAGGTCTTGGTAGCTGCCCAAGTCGCGGTCTGAAAAAAGGCGTCGTCGTGAACATCGAATCTACCGTTCATTCGATTCAGCGAGCGATTGAAGAAGCAGAGCTTATGGCAGGCTGCACGATTCACTCGGTGTACGTAGGCATTGCCGGAAGTCATATCCATTCGATGAACTCAAACGGTATCGTTGCGGTAAAAGATCGCGAAGTTACCCCGATGGATATCGAACGTGTTATCGACGCGGCTCAGGCAGTGGCGATACCTCAGGATCAAGCGATTCTTCACGTGCTGCCACAGGAATACGTGGTGGACAGTCAGGAAGGAATCAAAGAGCCCGTAGGTATGGCAGGCGTTCGCCTTGAAGCTAAGGTTCATCTGGTCACTGGCTCTGTGAATGCTATTCAGAATATTGAACGCTGCGTGCAGCGCTGCAACCTGGAAACGGATGACATTATTCTCGAGCAGTTGGCATCGAGTTATTCCGTGCTCACAGATGACGAACGTGAGCTTGGCGTCTGTATGGTCGACATCGGTGGTGGTACTACCGATATCGCAATTTTTACTGAGGGAGCAATACGTCATACAGCAGTCATTCCGATCGCCGGAGATCAGGTGACAAATGATATTGCGATGGCATTGCGCACTCCGACGCAGCACGCTGAAAAAATTAAGATGAAGTACGCCTGTGCGCTGACTCAATTGGCCAAAGCGGACGAAACAGTAAAAGTGCCAAGTGTGGGAGATCGTCCACCACGAGACCTTTCCCGACAGGCATTAGCTGAAGTTGTTGAACCACGTTATGACGAATTGTTTACTCTGATTCAGGCGGAGTTAAGACGCAGTGGTTTCGAGGATCTTATTGCGGCTGGCATTGTCCTTACAGGTGGTACTTCTAAAATGGAAGGCGTGGTAGAACTCGCCGAAGAAATTTTTCATATGCCTGTCCGTCTTGCTCGTCCTGTTGGTGTTTCAGGCCTGTCGGGAGAGATAGATAATCCGATTTATTCAACGTCGGTTGGATTGCTTTTATATGCCGCCGGACAGGAATATAAAAAATCCCGAAATAAAGTGGTTCATGAAGATAAAAAAAATCCATTTGGCCGCATAAAAGAATGGATTAAAGATAATTTTTAATATTAAATATACTCGCGCGGAAAATAGGAGATAATGCTATGTCTCATACAAGAGAAGGTGATATGTTCGAGCTTGCAGATGATGTGCAGCAGAATGCAGTAATAAAAGTAATCGGTGTTGGTGGCGGCGGCGGTAACGCTGTTCAGCATATGGTCGAAAGTCAGATTGATGGCGTCGACTTTATTTGCGCTAACACAGATGCTCAGGCACTGCGTAATGTTGATTCTCGTTCAGTAATTCAGTTGGGCAATGGCCTGACCAAAGGTCTGGGTGCGGGTGCAAATCCGAACGTTGGCCGTGAAGCGGCAATGGAAGACCGTGAGCGTATCGCAGAAGCTCTGCGTGGAGCAGACATGGTATTCATTACTGCAGGTATGGGAGGCGGCACCGGAACCGGTGGTGCTCCAGTAGTTGCAGAAGTCGCAAAAGAACTCGGTATTCTTACCGTAGCGGTTGTCACCAAGCCTTTTCCGTTTGAAGGGAAGAAGCGCATGGCAATCGCGGGTCAGGGCCTCGAACAGCTTTCTGAGCATGTGGACTCCCTGATTACTATTCCAAATGAGAAACTCCTTTCCGTTCTGGGTAAAGGTACGTCTCTTCTTGATGCCTTTAAGGCAGCGAACGATGTTCTCCAGGGCGCAGTTCAGGGCATCGCGGATCTGATTACTCGTCCAGGTATGATCAACGTCGACTTTGCAGACGTACGCACCGTTATGTCTGAAATGGGTCAGGCAATGATGGGTACAGGCACAGCCACCGGCGAGAACCGCGCACGTGAAGCTGCTGAGAAAGCGATCGGTAGTCCGCTTCTGGAAGATGTCGATCTCCGTGGCGCGAAAGGTATTCTGGTAAACGTAACGGCTGGCTTTGATCTGTCACTGGGCGAGTTCAGTGAAGTGGGTGAGACCGTTGAAGAGTTTGCTTCTGAAAACGCAACCGTTGTTGTCGGTACAGTGATCGATCCTGACCTGACTGACGAACTGCGTGTTACAGTAGTTGCAACTGGTTTGGGTGAATCTGAAGTGATTGAGGAACCAAAGCCGACAAAGGTTGTCGATAACACGGCACAAAGCCGTGCACCTGAGACATCTTCAGACTATCGTGAGCTTGATCGTCCGACGGTTACCCGTCAGGCAGGTAATGCAGCTCGCAAGCTGGACTCAGGCGAGAACCCTGATATGGACTATCTCGATATTCCAGCATTCTTGCGTCGCCAGGCTGATTAACAAACACACACTGGCGTGTTAGTAATCTGCTGGTATAATGCACGGCAATTGTACGATAAATGTTCAATAATGTCAGGAATGTCCGATGATAAGACAACGCACTCTTAATAACACCATCCGCGCGACCGGCGTGGGGCTGCACTCAGGTGAAAAAGTTTACCTGACGCTGAAGCCTGCCCCGGTGGATAGTGGCATTATCTTCCGCCGTGTTGATCTTGATCCTATCATCGACATTCCAGCGACTGCCTTGCAGGTTGGCGAAACCACGCTGTCTACGACTCTGGTAAAAGATAACGCCAAGGTTGATACCGTTGAGCACCTGCTGTCTGCGATGGCTGGTCTGGGTATCGATAATGCGATCGTTGAACTCAGCGCTCAGGAAGTACCTATTATGGATGGTAGTTCTGGCCCGTTCGTGTTCCTGCTGCAATCTGCGGGTATTGCTGAGCAGGAAGCACCGAAGAAGTTCATTCGTATCAAGCGCAAAGTTGAGGTTCGTGAAGGCGACAAGATCGCCTCATTCGTGCCTTATGAAGGCTTTAAAGTGACCTTTGAGATTGATTTTGATCACCCTGTTTTCCGCCAGAGTGTTCAAACGGCCAGTCTCGATTTCTCATCGACTTCTTACGTGAAAGAAGTAAGTCGCGCTCGCACATTTGGTTTTACCAAAGACCTTGAGTACATGCGTTCCAAGAATCTTGCTCTGGGAGGTAGCGTTAAGAACGCTATCGTTGTGGACGACTACCGTGTGCTGAACGAGGACGGACTGCGCTATGACGACGAGTTCGTTAAGCATAAGATCCTCGATGCGGTTGGCGACCTTTATCTTCTCGGTCACAGCCTGATCGGTGAGTTCGTTGGCCATAAATCTGGTCACGGTCTGAACAACCGACTGTTGCGTGAGCTGCTTCAGCAGGAAGATGCCTGGGAATTTGTTGAGTTCACAGATACAGAAACTTCGCCGATCACTTACATGAGACCTGCTGCCGGTTAACGTAAGCACACAATTCTGGCTTGTTTCATTGTTTATCAAGGCCATACTCATGTAATCATCGCTAACAGGATGGTTTATGATATGGCCTTATTTGTATATGCAGCTTTTAGATGTGCAGATCCAGAAGGTGGCAAGCGCCAGAGTAAGGTACAGATTCAGTAGTCATTGTATCCATGAACATTATTATTGTCGGCCGTCGCCACGGTGAATCGCGAAATATTAAACTGACCAGCACAGTGAAGCATCTGTTGCTGGGGCTTTTGTTTGCTCTACCGATGGCAATGGGTGCTGCGGGCTATTGGCTTGCTGAGCGCCTGAGCGGTGATATGGCTCTGGCCCCGGATGCAGCCAAAGCCTGGGAGCGTGATCTCGTAGAGCAGCGTGAAGAACTGCAGGCTTTAAGGCATTCTGCAGAGCAGGAAATGGCTGCGCTTACTGTGCGGTTGGCGGAGATTCAGAGCCGCGTTCTGCGACTTGATGCGGTTGGTGAGCGCCTTGTAGACAGCGCAGGCTTACCAACGGATGAGTTCGATTTTGGTGTTGCCCCTTCCGTGGGCGGCCCGATCGCTGCGCCAGAGAGTAATTATCAGGTTCCGGAAATATCTAACGCGATCCAGCAACTTGCTGATCGTATCACCAGCCGTGAGCAGCAGCTTGATATCCTTGATGACTTATTCGCAGCTCAGAAGCTGAGCGAAGATACCTTCGTAGCAGGGCGTCCGATTACCAAAGGCTGGATGTCCTCGCGTTATGGCTATCGTGCAGATCCTTTCACTGGTCGCTCTGCCTGGCACGCAGGTGTCGATTTCGCGGGCAAAGACGGCTCTGATATCGTTGCCGTTGCGGCTGGTGTTGTTACTTACTCAGGCCCGCGCTACGGGTACGGCAACCTGGTAGAAGTGAATCACGGCAACGGATACAAAACCCGCTACGCGCATTGTAAAGAGATCAAAGTCAGTGTCGGTGATATCGTTCGCAAGAGCGATGTGATCGCCTTGATGGGTAGTACTGGCCGCTCAACTGGCCCGCATGTACACTTCGAAGTCTTCAAAAACGGGCGCAGCGTAGATCCGGCAGCCTACATTCATCGACGCCCGCGCTGAATAAAACCCTCTCCCATCTTGTCAACACCCCGGCAACTCAGTAGCCTTTAGCACTTTGCTTTACGCTATGCCCGGGCATCGTCGTACCAGAATATTTTACGGACAGACACAACCTCATGATTGGTAACATTTTCCGCAAAGTTTTCGGCAGTAAGAACAGTCGCGAACTCAAACGTATGGGCAAGATCGTCGCCCGCATCAATGCGCTCGAAGAAGATATGAAAGCACTCAGCGATGAACAGCTGGGAGCGAAAACGGGCGAATTCAAGGAAGCCATACAGAAAGGTAAATCTCTGGATGATCTTCTGCCAGAAGCTTTTGCCGTCTGCCGTGAAGCGAGCCGTCGTGTCATGGGTATGCGCCATTTTGATGTGCAGTTGATCGGTGGTATCTCGTTACACGAAGGGCGCATTGCGGAGATGCGTACCGGTGAAGGTAAGACGCTGGTCGCGACGCTGCCTTCCTATCTGAACGCATTAACCGGTAAGAGTGTTCATGTGGTTACCGTGAACGACTATCTGGCTCGCCGTGACGGTGACTGGAATCGTCCACTGTTCGAATTCCTGGGGATGACCGTGGGTACTGTTGTACCAGGTATGGCGCCACAGGATAAAAAACCACAATACGAGTGTGACGTCGTTTACGGCACAAACAATGAGTTTGGTTTCGACTACTTGCGCGACAATATGGCGTTCTCGAAAGAGCAGAAAGTTCAGCGTGATCTCGCCTTTGCCATTGTCGATGAGGTTGACTCGATTCTGATCGATGAAGCGCGTACGCCATTGATCATCTCTGGCCCGGCAGATGATCATTCAGAGCTATATCGCCAGATTAACGAACTGATTCCTCAGTTACGTCAGGGTGAGGCGTCCGAAGATGATAGCCAGCCAGTGGACGGTCATTTCTTTGTTGATGAGAAGAGCCGTTCTATTGAACTGACTGAAGAAGGCCATGAATTCGTAGAAGAAATGCTGACGAATGCCGGTGTTCTGCAAGACGGCGACAGTCTCTATTCAGCGGGCAACCTTAGCCTGCTGCACCACGTGCATTCGGCCCTGAAAGCGCACGCTGTATTCCAGAAAAACGTTGATTACATCGTCCAGAACGGGCAAGTGGTCATCGTTGATGAACACACCGGTCGTACCATGCCGGGTCGTCGCTGGAGTGAAGGTCTGCATCAGGCCGTTGAAGCGAAAGAAGGCCTGAAGATTCAGGCAGAGAGCCAGACATTGGCGTCAACAACCTTCCAGAACTTCTTCCGTCTGTATGACAAGCTTTCTGGTATGACAGGTACTGCAGATACCGAAGCTTTCGAATTTAATCAGATCTACGGGCTGGATGTTGTTGTTATTCCGACGAACCGTCCAGTTCAGCGTATCGACTACAACGATGTTATTTACGCCTCACAGCGCGAGAAGCATGACGCTGTGGTTGAAGAAATTCGTGAGATTACCGCTCAGGGTCGTCCTGTTCTGGTGGGTACAGCCTCAATCGAATCGTCTGAATATATCTCTGGCGTTCTTAAGAAAGCTAAGGTCGAACATAACGTTCTGAACGCAAAAGAGAATGAACGTGAAGCTCAGATCATTGCTGATGCCGGTCGTCCCGGTGCCGTGACCATTGCAACTAACATGGCCGGTCGTGGTACCGATATTATGCTGGGCGGTAATTGGGAGTCAGAGGTCGATGCTCTGGATAACCCTGACCCAGCAACGGTTGAGCGTATCAAAGCAGAGTGGCAGGAGCGCCATGATGCAGTACTGGAAGCCGGTGGTTTGCATATTATTGGTACAGAGCGCCATGAATCCCGCCGTATTGATAACCAGCTGCGTGGTCGTGCTGGTCGTCAGGGCGATAAAGGTTCAACACGTTTCTTCCTGTCTTTGGAAGATAGCCTGATGCGAATCTTCATGTCTGACCGTATGCGCAACATGATGCAGGCTTTGGGCATGAAAGACGGAGAATCTATTGAGCATCGAATGGTGACCAATGCCGTCGAGAAAGCGCAGCGTAAAGTTGAAGGGCGCAACTTCGATATCCGTAAACAGCTGCTTGAGTATGATGATGTTGCCAATGATCAGCGTCGTGTTGTTTATGGGCAGCGTAATGACCTGATGGAAATGGGCGATATTTCTGACGTCATCAGTAACATCCGAGAAGATGTTGTTAATGAAGCCATCAGCGATTACATCCCACCACAGAGCTTGTCTGAACAATGGGATATTGAAGGTCTTGAACGTCACCTGCTGGCTCAGTTCGCAATTGAGCTTCCTGTGCAGAAGTGGCTGGATGACGACACGAAGCTATACGAAGAAAATCTCCGTGAGCGTATCCTCGACGAGATAAATAAAGCCTATGCGGAAAAAGAAGCGACCATTGGTGCTGAAACCATGCGCCAGGTCGAGCGTCAGATGATGCTTCAGGTGCTCGATAATCTCTGGAAAGAACACCTCGCGACTATGGATCATCTGCGTCAGGGTATTCATCTGCGTAGTTACGGACAGAAAAACCCGAAACAGGAATACAAACGTGAGGCTTTCGGACTGTTTGAAGAGCTGCTCAGTAGTATCAAACATGACACTATCCGTGTGCTGAGCCACATTCGTATCCGCCGCGAAGAAGAGATCAAAGAAGAAGAAGAGCGCCGTCGTCTGGAAGCAGAAGCGCAGATGGCACGCGCGCAATTCCAGCATGAAGACGCAGATTCTGCACTGGGGAGCGATGACGCACCCGCAGCAGAAGGCGAAGACCAGGCCAAGCCCTTCGTACGCGATGGCGACAAAGTGGGTCGTAATGATCCGTGCCCATGTGGCTCGGGTAAAAAATACAAACATTGCCACGGCAAAATTGCCTGAGGATAGATTGATCGAAAATGGCCGTTAATTTCACTGTTTTTGAAGATTTTGCAGTTGTAAAAGGTGTTCGTCTGGGCGTTGCTCAAGCAGGAGTGCGTAAGAAAGACCGCGACGACATGGTGATTTTCGAACTGGCAGAAGGCACTGAGGTCGCCGGGGTATTCACGACGAATGCTTTCTGCGCTGCCCCTGTGCATATCTGCCGACGCAATCTTGAAAAGGCGAGCCCGCGTTATCTGTTGGTCAATACCGGTAACGCGAACGCAGGTACTGGCCCTAAGGGCTTTAAAAACGCTGAGCTTTCTTGCGAGATGCTAGCAAAAGCCACAGGCGTTGCGCCTGAACAAGTACTGCCATTCTCAACCGGCGTCATCGGCGAGCCATTGAATATGGAAGCGTTTGAACGTGGTATTCCTGCAGCGCTTGAGAACCTCACCGAAGCCAACTGGGCACGCGCAGGTCGTGGCATCATGACCACGGATACTCTGCCAAAAGGCTACAGCAAGCAGATTGAAATCGACGGCGAAACCGTGACCATTACTGGCCTGTCAAAAGGCGCGGGTATGATCATGCCGAATATGGCGACCATGCTTGGTTTTATCGCCACCGATGCAAAAATCCCTGCTGCTGTAATGCAGGGCTGGGCGCGAAAGCTGGCCGATAAATCCTTTAACCGCATCACTATCGACGGTGATACCTCCACCAACGACTCCTGTATGTTGATGGCAACTGGGCAGTCGGGTGTTGTGGTTGATGACAGCGACGAAGGCAGTAAAGCGGGTGATGCCGTATTTGCTGCACTTGAAGAAGTGTTCCGCGTATTGGCACAAGCCATTGTGCGTGATGGCGAAGGCGCGACCAAGTTCGTGACCATCGATGTCGAAACGGCAGCGACGAATAAAGAAGCGTTAGACGTTGCATACACCGTAGCCCATTCACCACTAGTCAAAACAGCGCTGTACGCTTCTGACGCAAACTGGGGCCGTATTCTGGCCGCGGTAGGACGTTCCGGTGTACAGAACTTCGATCTGAATAAAGTGCAGATTTATCTGGATGACGTTCAGATTGTTGAAGACGGTGGGCGTTGCGATAGTTACACCGAAGAAAAAGGTGCAGCGGTACTGGCTCAGGCAGAATTCACCATCCGTATTCAACTGGGGCGTGGCGATATTAACGAACGCCTGTGGACCTGTGACCTGTCACACGACTACGTTTCCATCAATGCCGATTACCGTTCTTAAGAGTCTGTACTGATTACAATGAAACAGGTACATGTTGCTGTTGCCGTAGCGGTCGTCAATGAGGACATCCTTATTGCACGACGCCCGGACGACAAACATCAGGGTGGTCTCTGGGAATTTCCCGGAGGCAAAGTCGAACCGGGCGAAACAACTGCCGAGGCACTGGTGCGTGAGCTCGATGAAGAAGTTGCACTCCCGGTAGCGACAGAACATATGTCACCCCTGATGGAAATTCCTTTCAACTACCCGGATAAATCCGTATTACTGGAAGTTCTCTGGGTTGATGTACCTATGAACAACGCTCTGCTCGCTCACGGGGCAGAAGGTCAGGAAGTACGCTGGGTGCATTACAGTAAGTTATCAGACTTTCAGTTTCCTGAAGCCAATGGGCCTATCCTTGATGCTGTAACAGCAAGACTCAGTGAGTCCCTGTAGAAGCTCAAAGCGGTCATTTCAGAAGCCTCTATACGTCCTTAGCTAATCATTACTTTTGTACATCCATCGCAGTATGTGCTCTGAAATGCTCGTTCTCTAAACAAAAGAAACTATTTCCTTCTTAGCCTCTCTTATATTCGTTAACCTATACAAAACCAGTACAAGTGACATCGGAGATAGGGTAGATGAATACAGCGCAGGCGTTGATCAAGAGTCTTGAGGCAGAAGGTGTTAAGTACGTTTTCGGTGTCCCCGGTGAGGAGAACCTGGCCGTTCTTGAGGCGATCCGGGAGTCTTCCCTTGAATATATTGTCACCCGCCATGAGCAGGGCGCCGCATTTGCGGCAGCAACCATTGGGCGTCTTACTGGTAATCCTGCGGTCTGCCTGACGACACTTGGCCCTGGTGCAACTAATGCGGTAACGGGTGTTGCCTATGCGCAATTAGGCGCGATGCCGTTTATCCTTCTGACTGGTCAAAAGCCTATTCGCCATAGCAAGCAGGGCGCGTTTCAGATTATCGACGTGGTTGATCTGATGGGGCCAATTACAAAGTTCTCTAAGCAACTAGTTGAAGGATCGATGGCAGCTGCGACCGTTCGTGAAGCGATTCGGCTTGCCACAGAAGAGCGCCCCGGTGCCGTGATGCTGGAGGTACCAGAGGATATTGCCAGCGAGAAAATTAAATATCGCCCTATCCCTATTTCTAAGCCTCGACGCCCGGTAGCCGAAGAGAAAGCCATCGAACATGTGGTGTCGTTGCTTGAAAAGGCAACGCGGCCAATCCTGATTGTCGGAGCAGGCAGTAATCGAAAACGTACTTCGCGGATTCTTACTGAGCTGGTTCAGACCTACGATATCCCTTTCGTACCGACGCAGATGGGTAAGGGGGTGATTTCTGAGTCCATGCCGCAATACGCCGGCACTGCGGCTTTAAGTAGCGATGACTACGTACACAGCACCATCGAGAAGGCCGACCTGGTGATTAACATCGGCCATGATGTGGTTGAGAAGCCGCCGTTTATTATGGAAGGCGAGCGACAGGTCGTTCATATTAATTTCGAATCAGCAGAAGTGAACGACATTTACTACCCACAGTGTGAAGTCATCGGTGACATTGCTAATGCTATCTGGCAGATAACTCAGGCATTAAAAACAAAAGATCTGAGCCACTGGGACACTCAATATCACAAGGAGGCTAAACAGAAGCTCGATGATTGGTTCGAACAGAGTGTAGCGACCGCTGAAACCATCACGCCTCAAGTGCTTGTTAATGCGACTCGTACAGGAATCGACAACGATGGCATGCTGACGCTCGACAATGGCATGTATAAAATCTGGTTTGCACGTCACTATGAAACCTACATGGAAAATACCCTGCTGCTTGATAACGCCCTGGCGACTATGGGTGCAGGGCTGCCTTCTGCGATTGGCGCAAAGACGGTATACCCGGATAAGCAGGTGGTGACTGTGGTTGGCGATGGTGGGTTCATGATGAACTCGCAGGAACTTGAAACCGCTGTTCGCATGAACCTCGACCTCGTCGTGGTTATTCTCAATGACGAGTCATTACAGATGATTCGTTGGAAGCAGGGGAATGAAGGGCTTAAAGATTACGGTCTTGAGTTTAACAACCCTGATTTTATTCAGTACGCCGAAAGTTATGGAGCCAAAGGTCACCGCGTGGCTACCGTGATGGAGTACAAAGAAACGCTGGATCTGGCGTTGAAGAAAGGTGGCGTGCACGTACTTGATGTCGCGATTGACTACAGTAAGAACTCGGATGATCTAGTGATCAGCTAAGTCAATTGTAGTCCTGTTGAGTTGGGTGGTCCCCTTTATTAACCATTACCAACTTTCACTAGAGCGGGGCATTGCAGTGTTTTTATGACGTTTGCGTTACAATCGCGTGAGCGTCATACACAGTAAGGTTCCAGACTTGCAATACCGCCCAGAGATTGACGGCCTGAGAGCCATTGCTGTTTTACCCGTTGTTCTTTTCCATGCTGGTTTTCAGTGGTTCCAGGGCGGCTATATTGGTGTTGACGTCTTTTTCGTTATCAGTGGTTATCTCATTACCACGCTTCTTATTGAAGATCTAAAAGCCGGGCGATTCAGTATTGCAGACTTCTATGAGCGCCGTGCCAAGAGGATTCTTCCTGCACTATTTTTCGTGGCAATTGTCTGTATACCATTCGCTATAGCCTGGATGGTACCTGAAGATTTGATTGGGTTTGGAAAGAGCCTGGTTGCCGTCGGAACATTTTCATCCAACATATTCTTCTGGCAGGAGAGCGATTACTTCTCGCCTGTTTCTGAGGAGATGCCTCTATTACATACGTGGAGTCTCGCGGTAGAAGAGCAATACTATCTTTTGTTTCCGCTGATTCTTGCTGTGTTCTGGATATTTGGCTCACGACGACTCTTCTGGGGCATTTTGGCAGCGTCGCTGGTGAGCCTGGCGGTGAGTGAGTGGAGCCTGACACATGCTCCTGAAGCCAATTTTTATCTACCTCATACTCGTGCATGGGAGCTTTTTACCGGTTCACTACTGGCTTTATATATTCACCATAATGGCGTGCAGAGAAGTAACCTGCTTTCGGTCCTGGGTCTGACTTCTGTTTTAGTATCCGTGTTTATCTATGATGGGGAAACGCCCTTTCCTGGGATCTATGCCTTACTTCCTGTCTTAGGCACTGCCTTGATTATCCTATATGCCGCCACTGGTACTTGGGTCGCCCGGTTACTCAGTCTGCGTGGCTTCGTCTTTATGGGCCTGATAAGTTATTCATTCTATCTGTGGCACCAACCGCTGTTTGCTTTTGCAAGAGTTCGGTCACTCCATGAGCCGCATGAGGCATTGATGTTAACGCTTGTATTTGCATCACTGGCTCTCGCGATTATTACCTGGAAGTACGTCGAAACACCTTTCAGAAAAAGCCTGAGAATCAGCCGTAGTCGGAAAGCTATTTTTACGTTATCTGCAACAGGGTTGATCGCAATAATGGCCGTGGGTGGGTTCATCGATAAGCAACGTGGCTTCCCAGATAGAAATGACCTGGAAGTTGTAGAGAGACTGAAAGAAATTCCTAATGTTCGAGTAAGTTATTGCCACAAGAAAGGGCGCCGGTCAGTTGAGGAAATGGCGGCGGGAGAGTTTTGTGTCGTCGGTGATGGTGACATCCGGTACGCCATTATTGGCGACTCTCATGCGGGGGCGATTTTCGATTATGCTGATGACTATTTGTCCGATGCAGGCGTGTCAGCGATTGCCGTCAGTGGTGGCTATTGCGCTCCTCTTTTGAATGGATTTGAAGCAGAGAAAGGGTGTGCGGATGTTATGTCGTCGGCTCTCGGGTCGATTCTTGAAAACCCAGACGTTGATACGATTATTATGCTGGCTGAGTGGGCGATATATACTGAGGGGTTCAGGGATCACGATACACCCCGCAAAGTAAGAGATAGCGAAGGTCGCGCATCGGTAGTTTCTGATAACGTTACTGTCCTTGCGCGTTCGATGAAGGAAACCATTGCTAGCATTGAGTCTGCTGGCAAGAATGTCATCCTCGTTCTTCCTGTTCCTGAGTTTGAGCAACGCGCTAATGATTTTATCGAGAAAGCAGTGTTTCTCGGCTATGCCGAAAGCATCGATCAGGCGGTCTCATTGCTGCCTTCGCTTGATCAAGCAGAATATCGTCGTCGGAATCACAGAGTGCTCCCCCTGCTTGAGCAGTATGGAAACAAGGTCACACTGCTACCTGTTCAGCATTTGTTCTGTGAGGCTGGATCCTGCAGGCAGTACGATGATGGCAAGAAGCTGCTTTTCTCAGACTCAAACCATGTAAATTACTATGGCGCAGAGTTGGTCGTAAATGAGATATTCGGTGAGATTCTCCGCGGTAAAAATACAACAGCAGAAGCTTCTACTCTGTAAACGCCCCAAGAAATGGCAGCACAGATAATCCAATAATCGCGGCAATGGCGATCAGGGTTAAAATAAAACTGGTCGGGCGTTCGTAAAAGCGTTGGCCGATAGTGGGTATCGGGTGCTGCCGAACTTCCTCCAGCCAGTCTTCCTGAATCTTATCCAGAAGCGCGCGTGCTTCAGTGTAGTCGTCTTCGTTTTTCAGCCAGATGGCTGCAAGCGAAATTCCCCAGCGGCCCTGGCTGGTTTCATAATAATCGACCTGAGCCTCATCAAGTCGCTCACGAACAAAGTTCGCTTCTTCTTCTGTCACGCCGTTGAGTTTAAAGAGCAGTTTCGCCACGACCTTTCCTTTGAATAAGGGTTGCAAGTGCAATGAGGGTGAATGCGAAACACAGCAGTGGCAATACACCGATTTTCATATACAGGGTTTCGCCCGCGCGACGCTCTGCAACCGAGCTGAAACTGGTGCGTTCACTGACCGGAATACGATCGGTGATTTCACCTTTATGATTCACCAGCGCTGAGATACCTGTGTTGGTAGAGCGCAGAATCCAACGCCCGGTTTCAAGCGCCCGCATCTGTGCAAGGGCCATATGTTGCTTGGGCCCTAACGAGTCACCAAACCAGGCATCGTTGCTGATGGTCACCAACAAGTCAGCATTTTTTGCGGTTTCGAGCACTAGATCGGGGTATGCAATTTCGTAGCAGATATAGGGTGCGACTAAGGCCAGTTCGGTTGAGTCACCTTGATGTACGGTGACTTTCAGCAGGTCCTGATCGACTTCTCCGGCACGGAAGCTGGACATCGGTAAATCAAAAAACGGAATGAGGCCGCGGATAGCACTCTCGAGCGGAATATACTCGCCAAAAGGCACCAGTCGTTGCTTGTGGTAAACGCCTTCACCTTCACCAAAGGCGATGATGCTGTTGTGGTATTCGCCCTCTAACTCAGTACCGCGCGGCCAGCGAAACGGAATACCGGTAATGACGGTGCTGTTATTGTCCTGCAGCTCTTCGGCAAATAATTCCATGTAAGGCTGATAGCGTTGATAGAGCAGAGTGATCGCAGTTTCTGGCCACAGGATCAGATCATTACCCAGCAGTGGGCGGGTATCTGCCTGATAGCGATCGATGGTCGGGAAGATTTCTTCGTTCAGCCATTTACGGTTCTGCTCAACGTTTCCCTGAACCACACCGACTGACATGGTACCTGTCGCGTGGGTCCAGTTAATCTGCTTCAGTGCATCACCCGCTGGCCAGAGTAATAGTGGCATTAAATACACCCAATTACGGGTCTGTACGACAATGACCAGCGAGGCCGCCGTCAGCGCCAGAATAAACGAAATAACGTAAGCACCAGATACCGGGGCCCACCCAGCCAGCCAGGTGAACAAGTGAGCGTCGCCAGCATACAACCAGGGGAAGCCGGTTAAGAACCAGCTACGACACCATTCCTGTAGCAGCCAATAACTTGCGAAGCTGAATACGGCTAATGATTGTCCACTGAATTTTTGCCGTAGCAGAAACCAGAATGCAGGGATGAGCGCGAGGAAGCCTGCGAACAGAGCAACCGCTGGCACAGCAAGCCACGCGGGGGTACCGCCGTGATCGTGCATACTGACGTAAATCCAGGAGACGCCCAAACCAAACTGACCGAGGCCAAATAACCACGCGCGTTTAAAGGCGGCTTTGCCCGTGTCGCTTTTCTGCAGCGCGTAAAACAGAGCAGCAAGGCTGATAAGGCCCAAAGGCCAGAGGAAATGAGGAGCGAGGGCAAACGGAAAGAGCGCGCCTCCCACTAGGGCGATCCATGATGGTAGGGCGGCGCGTGTGAACATAATCGGGCTCAGTTAAGCTCAGTCTTCGGTATGAACTTCAAGCAGGTTAATCTGACGGCTGGTGCCGTTGATGACTCTGAATTTCATACCCTCAATGCGAATGCTTTCATTACATTCAGGCACCCGGCCGAAATGATGTGTGACGATGCCGCCAATGGTGTCAAAGTCCGCGTTAGGGAGCTTGGCATCCAGCGCTTCATTAAAGTCGCTGAGGGGTGTCAGCGCTTTCACTGTATAGATGCCCGGATCGACTTCTTTGATGTTATTTTCTTCGTCATCGAAATCGTGTTCGTCTTCGATATCGCCGACGATCTGTTCCAGAACGTCTTCAATCGTCACCAGACCTGCAACGCCACCGAACTCGTCGACGACGATGGCCATGTGGTTGCGGTTGGAGCGGAATTCGCGTAGCAGCACGTTAAGGCGTTTGCTCTCAGGAACAAAGATGGCAGGGCGCAGAATATCGCGCACGCGGAAATCATCAGCGTTGTCTTTGACGACCAATGGTAGCAGGTCTTTAGCGAGTAGAATACCGCTGACTTCGTTCGGGTTTTCGCTGATTACAGGAAAGCGCGAGTGTGCGGAATCGATAATACGTGGCAGGTACTCTTTCAGGCTTTCGTTTTCCTGAATAGAGGTCATCTGCGAGCGAGGGATCATGATGTCGCGTACTTGCATGTCGGAGACTTGCAGCGCGCCTTCAATAATAGTGAGCGTTTCGGTGTCGACGATGCTGCGTTCAGCCGCTTCTCGTACGATGTCTTTCAGATCCTGTCGGGTACGTGGTTCGTCCGTAAACAGGTCGCTTATCTTTTCCAGCCAACTTCGGGGTTGGCCCGATCGGTCTTCGCTCATGATGCCTCTTTGCTCCGGATCGGATACGTCAGACCGGAGGTAATTTCCTATGTGTAAACTGCTTACTCAGTATCCGCAGCGTATGGGTCGGGATAGCCGAGCGAGGCCAGCAGGTCGCGCTCCAGCGCTTCCATTTCTTCGGCCTCGTCGTCCTTTATATGGTCGTACCCCAGTAAATGCAAGCAACCGTGGATTACCATATGTGCCCAGTGGGCTTCGGTTGTCTTTTCCTGTTCTTTCGCTTCCTGCTCAACAACACCCACACAGATGATGAGGTCACCAAGCAATTCGAGTGGGATGCCCGGCGGCATTTCGAAAGGAAACGACAACACGTTGGTCGGCTTGTCTTTACCGCGATACTCACTGTTCAGCGCCTGACTTTCTTCGTCGTCGGTCAGGCGAATCGTCAGCTCGGGTTCTTCAAACTCAGTACGGCCCTGAAGTGCAGTGCTGGCCCACAAGGAGAGTTGCTCTTCGGAGGGTAAAGTGCCGAGGTGCTCGATACTTTCAGCAAGCTGAACATCTAACAACAGGTTCATTCGTTGGAATCGTCATTGGGGGCACTTGCTTGTGCGGCGAGCGCATCGGCCTTAGCCTGCGCTTTCTCAGCAGCCCGGCGCGCGTCTTCTTTTTCATCATGCTTGTCGTAGGCATCAACGATACGTTGCACCAATGGGTGACGCACAACGTCGCGATTGCTGAAGCGGGTGATGCCAATGCCTTCGACACCATCAAGTACTTCAAGACCATGCTTCAGGCCAGAATAGACGCCGCGCGGCAGGTCAACCTGGGTGACGTCACCAGTAATGACGGCCTTTGAGCCAAAGCCAACACGGGTCAGGAACATCTTCATCTGTTCTTTGGTGGTGTTCTGGCTTTCATCAAGAATGACAAACGAATGACTCAGCGTACGCCCGCGCATGTAGGCCAGCGGAGCAATCTCAATCTGGTTGCGTTCGATCATCTTCGTTACCGCTTCGAAACCCAGCATCTCATAAAGAGCGTCATATAACGGGCGCAGGTATGGATCAATCTTCTGAGCCAGGTCACCGGGCAGGAAGCCGAGCTTCTCGCCTGCTTCGACCGCAGGGCGCACCAGCAGGATGCGTTTCACGTCGTCGCGCATCAGAGATTCAACGGCTGCTGCAACGGCGAGGAAGGTTTTACCGGTACCCGCTGGGCCAATGCCGAAGTTGATGTCGTATTTACGCACCTGAGCAAGGTACTCAAGCTGGTTTTCCCCACGCGGTTTAATCACGGCCAGTGGCGTTTTGATAATGCCCTTGTCTGCATCATAGGTGCGCTTGCCACGCTGCGATGGCCGTGCGCTGTCTTCCTGCAGAAACAGATGAATCAGATCCGGGCTGATCTCGGTGCCTTTGCCGGTTTCTCTATAAAGACGTTGAATCAGGTCGGCGGCACGTTTGGCCGGGCCGACTTTGCCTTCGATCTGAAAGCGGCTACCGCGATTAAATATGTCCAGCTCGTAATGATCAGCAATCTGTCTGATATGACCGTCCAGATTGCCGCACAGGTTGGCCAGGCGACTGGCGTCATCGGGCTCGAGAGTAAAACTCACGGCATGCTGTTTAGCGCTGGTTTCAGGGCTTGTGCTGCTTTGCTGCTCGTCGGACAAATTGACCTCGATATGATGATTGATCAGTATGCCTGCGAGGCATCAATGATGACGCCGCGCAGACTGTTCGGATAGGCATCTTCAATGCTGACGCGTACGAATTTCCCGATCATAGACTGATCGTCGCACTTAAAGTTGACCACCCGGTTGTTCTCGGTGCGGCCCTGAAGCTCGCCAGGGTCTTTCTTGGAGACACCCGTTACCAGAATGACTTCTTCGCGCCCGACCATACGGCGGCTGATCTGTTGTGCGTTCTGCACGATGCGATCCTGAAGGATCTTAAGGCGCTGCTTTTTCAGCGATTCTGGCGTGTCATCATCCAACTGTGCCGCAGGTGTACCCGGGCGGGCGCTGTAAACAAAGCTGAATGACGTATCGAAACCGATCTCGTCGATCAGCTTCATTGTGTCGAGGAAGTCTTCTTCCGTCTCACCCGGGAAGCCAATGATAAAGTCGGATGAAATTGAGATATCCGGGCGCAGTTCGCGCAGGCGGCGGATCTTATCGATGTAGAGATCAATTTCGTGGCCGCGCTTCATTGCCGCCAGAATGCGATTGGAGCCACTCTGAACCGGTAGGTGAATATGGCTGACCAGCTCAGGGACTTCGGCATAGACGTCGATCAGACTGTCAGTGAATTCGACCGGGTGGGACGTCGTAAAGCGGATGCGGTCGATGCCGTCGATTTCTGCGACCTGAGTAATCAGTTCTGCCAGATCGGCGTAGTCACCATCACCGGTGTCGCCCTGATAAGCGTTCACGTTCTGACCCAGCAGGTTGATCTCACGAACGCCCTGAGTCGCCAGAACTTCGCATTCTTTGAGGACGTCCGCTATAGGACGGCTGACTTCTTCGCCGCGCGTATAGGGTACAACGCAGAAAGTGCAGTATTTCGAGCAGCCTTCCATCACCGAAACGAATGCTGAGCTGCCTTCTGATTTCGGCGCTGGCAGATGGTCGAACTTCTCGATTTCCGGGAAGGTAACATCGACGACCTGAATCGAGTCACTGGCTTTGTTTACCATCTCTGGCAGGCGGTGCAATGTCTGCGGACCAAACACCATATCGACAAAAGGCGCGCGCTTCATGATGGCGTCGCCTTCCTGGGAGGCAACACAACCACCCACGCCGATTTTAAGGTCTGGGTTGGTGGTCTTCAGATTCTTCCAGCGCCCCAGCTCATGGAAAACCTTCTCCTGCGCCTTCTCGCGGATAGAGCAGGTATTCAGCAGAATGACGTCAGCCTCTTCAGGGTTGTCAGTGACCACCATCTTATGGCTTTCACCCAGCATGTCGGCCATGCGCGACGAATCGTATTCGTTCATCTGGCAACCATGGGTTTTGATGTAAAGCTTCTTCGCCTGTTCAGTCATACTGCTGTGTCTGGTCGTTCTAAAAAAGGGGCGACAGTATACAGCTTCTGCTCACTTATTCGCCAGTGCTGAGGCAGAGAAAGCCGGGTTGTAGCCCCCTTATTTCGTGGCCCAATTTCGTGGCTCAGCGTTGAATGACGCTTTCAATTTCTTCAGCCAGCTGGCGAGACTGCTCATCCATCGGCAGGTGGCGTATATCAGGGTATTTTAATGCGACCGCAATGTTGTAAAGCCAGCGTTCGATGCGTAGAACCAATGCTTCAGCGTTGTCTTTGTCTGCTTGTAGAATTTCATTACTCATCGCCAGAATAATCTGTGCATGATCGGCCGCAGTTTTTGCAGCCTCTCGTTGAGCTGCGATTTCTGCTTCGGCCCGTGGCGCTTTGTTGATCAGGTCTTCAGCGGATGCCAGGGCGGTGGTCGCTGTACCGAAGCTACGTGGAATAAGTCTTTCTGCACCGGCTTCACGCATGGCGGCAATCCGGTTTCTGATCTGCTGTAAATGGATGAAACCGATGGTTTGTACTTCAAGGTCGTGCATGTCCATCAGGAGTTGGCGTTGTGTCTGGCTGGTACTTGCGGGTTCTCCGGTGGTTTCCAGAGTGCGGATAATGCTATTGAGGTCTTCATTGACTGCGCGGTACTCACTTGGATAGTAGGTGTCCGCACGTATGCTGTTCAGTACCTCGAGGTGCGCCAGAGAGGGCGCCAGGGTTTCACGTGCGATCAAGGTGTGATCCTGCGCTTTTTCAAACGTCGCTACCGCTGTCAGTGCCAGCTCCCGGACGTCACTGTCTGCTTTACCTTTGTCTCGTGCCTGCTCAGCTTCGCTGAGATATTCATTGGCAGAGTCGGTCATGGATGGGGCAAAGCGATAGGTTTCCTGTGCTTTCGCCTGGCTTTGCAGTTGTTCTGCTTCTTTGATCAGGGTGGTCCCCGAGCGAACCGTAGAGACCGCTTCACGGCTGGCGCGATCTTTAATCAAATCAAGCCCTTGCGGAGTTGAGGCGCATCCAGCCAGAACTGTTGTGACAAGCAGAACACTGATGAGCGGATAGCGGGTCATGTGAAAACTCTCCTCTGAGCAGACCTTGAATACGGAATAATTGGACGCAGTTTATCATGGAGACGGGATCAGAATAGGGAATAGGCATGGAGTTCCCGACGTCCTGCTATGACCGCTTTGACGTCTCTCTGTGTGAACTGCCGCAGCTTTATACAATGTGGGGCTTGTGTCTGAGGTAAGCGGTTGCTATACATTCAGACAGGTGTTGCAGAAAAGGGGGGACACGGCTCGAATTGCCTGTTACAGGCCTAACCCGATTCAGGTGAATAAGGAGTTGACCTTATGAACGCAGAAATGCAACCGCTTTACTGGCGTATTCAGAATAATGATAACTCAGGCTTTGACGCGGTCAGTCTGCTGATGCCGGCCGGAGAGGGCGAACCCGCCACTCTCGTACCTACCGAAGTTAGTTTTTGTTCCCGACGCACTGGCACGCAGGCCGTGGATGTGCGCTGGACGGACGAAGACTCAGATCTATTCCTGCACCTGCTGGAGCGTGTGTCCGAAGATCATGCCGACGAGACTGATGAAGGCGTAGTGCTGGACATCAACGATGGTGTCGTTCAGGGGATTGTTCAGCTCGTTGCTCTGGCGCGCTTTAAAACGCCATGGCCGAGTGATGATCTGGTCGCTGGAGACGTTAATACGGTTCGTGAAGACATCGAAATCGGAGATCTGGTCGCCATTCATACTCACTACGGATGCCCAATGGCGATCGTGGTCGGGATGGATTCGATTGATCTGACGTGTATCTTGCTCGAAGACATCGAGGCAGAGGGTGTTTCAATCGTGCCGGAGCATAGTGTTTTTGTTATTAATCGGGACAGTGCTTTGCCTCCAGCCTTTGCTGAAAGCGATACAGGCGAAGACGCCGTTTTCCACTAACGGTATTGGTGTTATCAGATAACGGCGCGGGCTGCCTGCTTATTCGGCAGCGGCTTCAGCGCTGTTACGAATACGGCGGCGTTCGAGAGCTATATTGCCAATCAGGTCGTAATAATCAGTGCTGGCAGTCGCTTTAGTAGCTCGTCCCATGGACTCGTTCGCTGCGGTGGAGCGTGCTGTCGTCTGCTTTTCTGCATCAATCAGTGCTGTAGCCATCTTACTCTCCTGAATATCAGTCGCGTTTCTCTATTGCCCCCCAGCAGATGCTGAGTAGCATGTCATCGGTCACTTCCGTAGGTACGGCACACGGCGCGTTACGGTCAGTACGCAACAGCGTAGAAATCCCACCGTACACGAACACCCCAAGTACATCGTCGGGGATATCTTTAATGATTCCTTCTTCCCTGCCGCGCGCGAATAGAGGATCAATCTTCTCTTTCAGGCGACGCTTTCCTTGTTCCTGGAGCTCTCCGCGTATCGCAGGGGCAACGCTTAACTGATCAAGGAGCAGGGCGTCTCGGGGAACTTCACGCATGTAGTGATAAAGATTGAGCCACACCGTGTTCAATTGTTCCCGTACGCTTGCGTTTTCATCCACATCCTTCAGACAGGCGTCTGAAAAACGCTCCATCAGGGTCAGATAAACATCTTCTATCAGCGCTTCTTTGGTTTCGAAGTAGCGGTAGATAGTTCCCGCACCACAGCAGGCTTCTTTGGCAACCATAGAAATGGGCGTTGCCTGAAGGCCGTTTTCTGCAATCAGATCGCAGGTGGCGGTGATGATAAGTTCGCGTTTATCCATTTTCTTCATAAAGCGGAATGAACGTTCATTCTGATACTCCCGAGCAAATTACTCAAGTATTGATTGTTGCTTGTATGCATCAGTCTGTTGCGGATGCGTGTGGGCTGTTTTGACCTGTGGCCGAATGGCTAGCTTTACGGGCAAGTAGCAAAAATATCAGAGCGATTGAGGCTGTCAGGAGCGACACCTCCATCATAGGGACTGGCGTATGGTCGTGGAGCTTTCCCCAGAGGAGCCCCGCGAGGGCGCCGCCGCTGAACTGGATGACGCCCATCAATGCGGTGGCCGAGCCTGCAACGTCGCGGAAGTACTGCATGACTGTGCCCATGGTATTCGCTGTGATCAGCCCGAGAGAACCGACGTAGATCATCAGCAACGGCAAAACCAATGGCAGCTCGAAGTGAGGCGACAGGGCCAGCAGCAGCAGTGCCAGGGCTGAAACAAACTGGAGTACGATACCTGCGGCCAACAGTCGTTGCGGAGACCAGAAACGCAGCCAGAATATGTTAAGTCGGTTCATTAGCATGATGACAACGACATTTGCACCGAATAACCAAGGGAATGTCTGTTCGCTTTGCCCGAAGTGCTCAAGGTAGAGGTACGGAGAAGCGGTAATAAATACGAACATGCCACTGTATGCACTTGCCAGCATCAGAATGTAGCGGCGAGCGACGCGATGTCTGATGACGGTCGCGTAACCTGCCCATGGCGAACGTTTTACACGACGATGAGGCGGGTGGCTCTCCGGCAACTGCCATACCAGAATAGCAATCAGGATGGCGGCATACGCACTGAGAATGCCAAAAATACTTCGCCAGCCGCTGAAGCTCAGTACCAGAGAGCCTAAGAGAGGCGCAGCAAGCGGGGCGGCCATCATGATCATAGCCACCATCGACAATACTTTTGCGATGTCGGTGCCATCAAAGTTGTCACGCACTATCGCGGTCGAATTCACAACGGCCAGCCCACCACCGATGGCCTGCAGGCCTCGCAGAAGCAACAGTCCGTCGAGAGAACTTACATAGGTGAGAGCAATACTGGCGATACCAAACAGAATTAACCCGAGAAAGATAACCGGGCGCCGCCCAACGCGGTCAGACAGAGGGCCACCGGTAATCTGGCCGAGTGCAAACCCCAACAGGAAAGTGCTGACAGAGAGTTCGACGTGGTGAATATCGCTGCTTAAAGAACCGGCCATGGCTGCCATGGCTGGCAGGTACATATCAATGGAGAGCGGGCCGATAGCGGTCAACATCGCCAGTAGTAAGGGCAGAGGGAGTCGCAAAGCTGGAGTCGTCATAAATCACCGGGCAGTTTACAGACTCTAGTCTAGTTGTTTCGCTGGTGAAATAAGAGGGTGTGTATTTGAATTGATTGTTCCAAATAATACAACCTCAGGGGAGAGCCCCTGAGGCTGCTTATGAAGCTGGGCTAATCGACAGGTAATCAGACGTTGAAACGGAAGTGGATGACGTCTCCGTCTTTCACTATGTATTCTTTACCTTCTAAGCGCCATTTACCGGCTTCTTTCGCACCGTTCTCGCCGTTGTACTCAATGAAGTCGTCGTAGCCAACGACTTCAGCGCGAATAAAGCCGCGTTCAAAATCAGTGTGAATTGCGGCAGCGGCACGTGGAGCGGTAGAACCTACTTTGATGGTCCAGGCACGTACTTCTTTCACGCCCGCAGTAAAGTAGGTTTGCAGGCCAAGAAGCTCATAGCCTGCACGGATAACCCGGTCAAGACCGGGTTCTTCCATGCCCATCATCTCTAGGAAGTCGGCTTTCTCGTCGTCTTCCAGCTCAGAAATTTCAGCTTCGATTTTGTTGCAGACGACGACAACAGAAGCGCCTTCAGAGGCAGCGACTTCACGTACCGTGTCCAGATAAGGGTTATCTTCAAAGCCTTCTTCTGAGACGTTGGCAATGTACATGGTGGGTTTAGTGGTCAACAGATGGAATTGGCGTGCGACACGCTTTTCGTCGTCGTCCATGTCCAGCATGCGTGCGGTTTTGCCTTCCTCAAAATGAGGAATCAGTTTCTCAAGCAGGGCTTTCTGAGCGATGGCGTCTTTGTCGCCGCCTTTTGCCGTGCGGGTAACTCGTTGCAGCTGCTTCTCGCATGAGTCGAGGTCAGCCAGCACCAGCTCGGTATTGATGATATCGATATCGGCTGCAGGGTCGACGTGGTTCGCAACGTGAATAACGTTGTCATCTTCGAAGCAGCGCACAACGTGAGCGATGGCATCAGTTTCGCGGATGTTGGCCAAAAACTGGTTCCCCAGACCTTCACCTTTGGAAGCACCAGCAACCAGGCCTGCGATATCAACGAATTCCATAGCCGTTGGAATGACTTTCTCAGGACTTACGATGGCTGCCAGAGCGTCAAGGCGAGGATCAGGCATGTTGACCATGCCAGTGTTCGGCTCGATGGTACAGAAAGGGAAGTTCTCTGCCGCGATGCCTGATTTAGTCAGAGCGTTGAAGAGTGTTGATTTACCGACGTTGGGCAAACCAACGATTCCGCATTTAAAGCCCATTTCTGTATCCCGATCGTATGTTTGGTTGGTGTGACTGTCTTAATCTGGCGGGTATTTTACCCTTTAAAACTATGAAGTCGATTCATAGCTTTTGGCAGGTCGCCAGCAATGGCATCTGGCAGAACACGCAGAGCCTCATCAATGACGTTATCAATGGCTTGTTGCTCTGCTTTGCTGGCGCGCCCGAGCACATGTCCTGTAACCAGGTTCTTATCGCCCGGGTGGCCAATGCCGACTCTGAGGCGGTGGAAGTCCTTCTGGTTACTCATGCGAGCGATGATGTCCCGAAGACCATTCTGTCCTCCGTGGCCGCCGCCGGTTTTGAACTTAGCAACGCCTGGGGGCATATCCAGTTCATCATGGACGACCAGAATTTCGCTGGTTTTGATTTTGTAGAAATTCGCTAAGGCGGCTACCGCCTGACCACTGCGGTTCATAAAGGTCGTTGGCATCAACAGGTAACATTCCTGGCCACCAATGCGTCCTTTACCTGAGAGTCCGAAGAATTTTTTATCGGGCGAGAGGCTGATGCCTTCCTGTCGGGCAAAACGTTCGACTAACCAGAAGCCAGCATTGTGGCGGGTATGTTCATATTCGGCGCCGGGGTTGCCAAGGCCTACGATTAAGCGAATTGGATCAGCCATACAATGTCCATTCGATATCAGTGTGATAAATAGCAGACAATAAAAAAGCGGGGACAAGCCCCGCTTTTCTCTGAGCGCAACGATTACTCGTCGCCGCCTTCAGCTTCAGCGTCTTCAGCTTCGTCTTCTTTCGTGCCTTTAGGCTCGATAACAGAAACAACTGAAGTATCGTGTTCTTCACCGTGTGACAGTGCCAGAGACTCAACGCCTTTAGGCAGTTTCAGGTCAGACAGGTGGATTACACCGCCAACTTCAACGTCAGCCATGTCGATTTCGATGTACTCTGGCAGGTCGCCAGCGGCACATACGATTTCAAGGGTGTTCATCTGGTGCATGATCTTACCGCCGCCGAGCTTAACGCCTTTACAGGTGTCTTCGTTCAGGAAGTGCAGTGGAACGGTAGTAGTGATCTTAGAAGACTTGCTTACGCGCTGGAAGTCAGCGTGCCAGATCAGGTTCTTCGCAGGATGACGCTGCAGATCCTTCAGGATTACAGTTTCGTCTTTTCCATCAACAGACAGAGTGATCATTGAGCTGTAGAAAGCTTCTGATTCCAGAGCTTTGTTCAGTTCATTCGCCTTCAGAGTGATAGGCGTAGGCTTACGGTCGTTACCACCGGCTTTACCGCCGTAGATGATTGCTGGAACGCCGTTCTCGCGACGCAGGCGGCGGCTCGCACCTTTCCCCGCATCTTCGCGAGCTTCAGCAGACAAAGTGAAGTCTGACATAGTTATTTCCTCATTTCAGGATGTAAAAACCGCCGGAGTTTGCGACCAACGCCGGCGGTCGTTATAGCAACACCTTATGGTATCGCCGGTAATCAGCCCGTTGTTCTTAAGCGCGTGGCTTAACGGAACATCGCGCTGATGGATTCTTCGTTGTTTACGCGACGGATCGACTCGGCCAGCAGACCCGCAATGGTCAGTTGGCGGATCGTACCGGTTGCACGTGCGGCTTCAGACAGAGGGATAGTATCAGTCACTACCAGCTCGTCGAGCTCTGCACTGGCAAGGCGCTCAATCGCGGGCCCGGATAGTACAGGATGCGTACAGTAGGCGACAACCTTTTTCGCACCAAATTCTTTCAATGCTTTCGCTGCCTGACACAGAGTGCCAGCGGTATCGACCATGTCATCGACCAGAACACAGGTGCGATCTTTCACATCACCGATAATGTGCATGACCTCAGATACGTTCGCTTTTGGGCGACGCTTATCGATAATTGCGAGGTCTACGTTAAGCTGCTTGGCGATCGCTCGTGCACGAACAACACCACCGATGTCTGGTGATACAACGATCAGATCTTCGAAGTTCTGGCGTTCCATGTCGTCGAGCAGAATAGGGGAGCCATAAACGTTATCTACGGGGATATCGAAGAAGCCCTGAATCTGGTCAGCGTGAAGGTCGACAGTCAGAACACGGTCAATACCAGAACCTGACATCATGTCTGCAACAGCACGCGCAGAAATAGGTACACGAGCACTACGTGGACGACGATCCTGGCGAGCGTAACCAAAATACGGAACAACAGCTGTAATACGGCTCGCAGATGCGCGACGCAGACCATCGGCCATCAGCAGCATTTCCATCAGGTTGTCATTGGTCGGTGCGCAGGTAGGCTGCAGAATAAAAACGTCTTTACCGCGAACGTTTTCATTAATTTCGACGGTTATCTCACCATCACTGAATTTGCCCACGGTGGCTTCGCCAAGGGAAAGATCGAGACGCTCAACGACGAGCTTAGCCAGTTCCGGATTTGCATTACCGGTAAATACCATCAACTTAGACACAGTCGTCCCCTTGATGCAGTGATTTCAAAGATGGAGGAGATAGAATTGGCTGAGGTGGCAGGACTCGAACCTGCGAATGACGGGATCAAAACCCGTTGCCTTACCACTTGGCGACACCCCAGCATTTAAGACGGTCTGAATAATACCTTATGCGTCGTTGAAAGGTTAGTTCCTTTCGCAACAAAGGCCACATACTCAGCCGGTAACTGGTCAGAAACCTGTTTGGCTTCTGTCTCAGAACCGAAGCTTGAAAATATGCAAGCTCCAGTGCCCGTCATCTTAGCAAAGGAAAATTTATTTAGCAAATTCAATGCTTTACCTATTTCTGGGTAGAGCATTGTGACAACTTGCTGGCAGTCATTTCTGCCCCCTTGCCTCAACGCGGTGCGAATATTAATGACCTCTGTATCCCGGGTCAAGCCCTCATGTGTGAAAATTTTACCTGTATCGACATGCACTTGTGGGCAGACCACCAGAAACCAGGGCTCATCCAGCTCTGGTACGGGGGTAAGTACCTCGCCAACACCTTCGGCAAAAGCGGCTTCTCCGCGTATAAACACGGGCACATCGGCGCCCAGAGCGAGCCCCATATCTGCGAGTTCATCCAGATTCAGGTTCAGCTTCCAGAGATGGTTGAGTGCTAGCAGTGTGGTCGCTGCGTCGGAACTGCCACCGCCGAGGCCACCTCCCATGGGTAATACTTTTTTAAGTTGAATATCAGCGCCGGGCGTTTTTCCGGTTGCGTAAGCTTGCAGCAGTCTTGCTGCTTTGATGATCAGGTTGTCTTCGAAAGGAACGTCGTCGATCGCTGGGCTGAGAGTTAACTCGCTATCGTTGCGAACCCGGAACGATAGCTCATCGCCATAATCCAGAAATTGAAACAGCGTCTGAAGATTGTGGTAACCGTCTGCCCGGCGTCCGGTGATATGCAGAAACAGGTTGAGCTTGGCAGGGGCGGGCAGTGTGAGCCAGTTGTCAGTCATGAAGTGTCCACTCACGGATCGAGAAGGTAAAACGGAAGTCATGGCCACTCACTTTAACCAGCCCCGGCAGCCAGTAGCCATTCTGATTTGAATAGCGCTTGTATGTAATGGTCCAGCCGTATTGCTCCATGCGTGAAAGAAGCCCGCTTTCGTCGTACTCAGTGTCAGCGTTGCCGTTCGGGCTGGCCTGTCCTTTTACCCAGTAGCGGATATCTGATACTGGGAAATTCCAGCCCAGGTAGAGCAGCATCAGTTCTTCTGGGGATTCTGCAAAGCGCGGCTCGTCCCAGCCGGGAAGCGTGAGTGCAGCAGAGTCCTTGTCCCCGCTGAGCCTTGTCGCGCCCTGACCAAGCGGCCCGGCGATATAGAGATCAAATTCGCGCTGGTTCTGTTTCCAGTCCATGTAGCCGGTAGCACTGTCATCCGGTGTAATGACCGACATTTTGCCACGGACCTGCCAGTGCTGAACGTCATTCAGGCTGTCCTGCAGAGCGTCGCTGCCACCCTGAGGAAGAAATGACGCACAGCCTGACATCAGCAGAGCTGTGGCTGCAATGAGCAGCCGGGAGATAAAACGAGGCATGTTATAAGTCCGACGGGTCTACACCAAGGCGTTCTAAGGTCTCATTAATGACCTCGCTCTTGGGTTCGAGTTCAAGGCCCTGGGACCAGATGTCGTATGCTGACTCTTTATCACCTGTGGTCCAGTGCCACTCACCCAGATGGGCTGCGATTTCATGATCGTTCATGCGGTTCCAGGCATCGAGCAGCAGGGGGCCTGCCTCATTCAGTTTGCCCTGACGGAAATAGAGCCATCCCAGGCTATCAATGATGGCCGGGTTGTCGGGCTGGAGCGCAATGGCACGTTCAATCAGAGGTTCGGCCTCATCAAAACGGTCGGTTTTATTGGCCAGACTGTAGCCCAATGCATTGAGTGCCTCAGCATGCTCTGGGTTCTTATCAATGATGTAGCGCAGATCACTCTCGAGCAGAGCCATGTTCCCAAGACGTTCGGCCAGCATAGCGCGGGTATAACGCAGGTTGGTGTCTTCGGGTTCGGCCTCCAGGGCAATGGATACGCTCTCGAAGGCCTCCTGCTGGCGTCCGGCCTTGATTAATATGTCGGTCTCGAGACGGCGCAGCTGTCCTGCGTACTGAGGGAATTCAGCGCTGCGCTCCTGCAGGTAACTGGTCGCTGCATCTGTGCCTTGCTCTTGATTGAGCAGTTGCGCCGCGGCAAGTTGCGCAGGCAGAAACTCGCGACTGTCGCCGATCTGGCGGTAGTAACTGATCGCCAGATCGGGATCATTTTCACTGGCGGCGATGCGCCCCAGGTAGTAACTGGCTTCTGATTGCTTGTCGCCGCTGTTCAGCAGTGTGCGCAGCAGCGGTTTGGCTTCGCTGTAATTTTCGAGCTCTTCTTCGAGAAGCGCCAGCGACAGAATGATCTGGTCATCATTGGGGTATTGACGGTTTATGGCAGCGAAGGCATTCCGGGCTTCCCGCACATCTCCCAGTTGCAGGAGCATGCGCGCACGCAGCACGGCGATCTGTTTGTTGTCCGGGTGATCATCCAGCAGCTTATCCAACCAGTCGATAGCTTCATCGACGCGTTGGTTACGAGCAAGAATGCGTGCCTTCTGCACGGCTGCAGGAAGTAACCCTGGCTCAAGTTTCAGGGCCTGATCAATACGCTGGATGGCGGCATCATCCTGACCAAGAGATTGCAGTAGAAGGGCTTGCCCGTACACCAGGTTGCCGCTTTCCGGGTAGGTTTGTGACAGAGCTTCGAGGTCACTGAGCTGATCGCCGCGGACTGTTTCATCGTTAGGCAGCAGGGCGGCTGCGTAGAAATCAAATTGCGCCACGCCCGTCATATCGTAGAAACGGGTGTACAGCTCAAGGCTTTGATCAAACGCCTTACGGCCAAGTGAGACCTGAGCCGCGGCTTGTACTGCACCGGGATCATCTGGTTCGACCTCGAGCCAGATTTCAGAAGCTTCAGCGGCAAACCCTGCAGCACCAATGTACTGAGCAATACGCAGAGCCCGTTCCGCGACGTTAGGGTCGCGGGTTTTACGGGCCTGATCAAGGTAATGAAAGAGTGCAACGTCGTAGCGTTGGCGCTGCCCTGCCATTTCGGCAACCAGCAATGAATACATGGTATTTGCCGGTATGGCTTTGTACTCGACAATTTTTTCCGGAGGCGCAGGAGTGGTCTCCCCGGAAGGCTTTGAATTCAGAGAGGCGCAGGCCGCGGTAACAGCGGTCAGGCCCAGTGTGAGGAGCGTCCGTCCGACGCGCCAGAACTGTTCAGCGTTGGCCATGGTGTGGTTTATCAGCAGATCCGGTATGCAACTATGTCGTTATTTAGGGTTACTTGGACAGGTAAGTCAAAGATTTAGCGGGAAAATTCCCGTATGGCTGTTTATAATCGCGGCTTTTAGGCGAGGAACTCTGGCGGCAGAATGAGTATCTGGGCATTGGGCATTAACCATAAAACCGCTCCTGTAGCTGTTCGCGAACGCGTGGCGTTCGATCCTGCCGGTATGCCTGATGTGTTGAAAAACCTTCGTGCCCTGGACTGTGTCTCCGAAGTCGTTGTTCTATCGACCTGTAACCGCACCGAAATATATTGCACCGCTGACGATCGTTGCCCTGACCTGATTGGCCATTGGCTGGAACAGAATCAGGAAATCGGCCGCAATGATCTTGAAGCTTCTCTCTATTCTCTTGAGAACGACGACGCTGTATCTCACACCATGCGTGTTGCCAGTGGCCTGGACTCGTTGGTACTCGGCGAACCTCAGATTCTCGGCCAGATGAAGTCGGCGTTTGCAGTGGCTCAGGAGGCGGGTACAGTCGGCTCTGAACTTGGCCGGCTGTTCCGTCAGACGTTCTCGATTGCTAAGCGTGTCCGTACGGATACGGCCATCGGACAGAACCCTGTCTCCGTTGCGTTTGCTGCCGTGCGTATGGCCCAGCACATCTTTGCTGATATGAAAAACAGCCGCGCGCTATTAATTGGTGCGGGCGAAACTATCGAACTGGTTGCCCGACATCTGCGTCAGGCGGGTGTTGAGCACCTGACACTGGCAAACCGTACGCTGGCGCGTGCACAGACGCTGGCGCAGGAATTTCACGCAGAGGCGGTGTTGCTGGAAGATATCCCGGTGGTTCTGCCCGATGCTGATATCGTGATTTCATCGACGGCCAGCCCCCTGCCAATCCTTGGCAAAGGGATGGTTGAGAAGGCGCTGAAGAAGCGTCGTCACAAGCCTATGTTTATGGTCGATATTGCAGTGCCGCGCGATATTGAAGCGGAAGTGGGCGAGCTTTCTGACGTATACCTCTACAGCGTTGACGATCTCAGGGATATCATTGAAGAGAACGTCCGCTCACGTGAAGATGCCGCGCAGCAGGCTGAAGAGCTGATCGAAGCTGGCGTTGAACACTACATGCGTGAGCTGAAAGCGCTGGATGCGGTCAGTACATTGACAGACGTGCGCAGTTACGTTGAAACACTGCGCGACGAGCAGCTTGAGAAAGCACTGAAACAGATTCAGAACGGGGGAGACCCCGAAAAAGTTCTGCGCACTTTTGCCCACACGTTCGGCAATAAAATGCTACATAAACCCATGACGGCGCTGCGCCGTGCTGGCGCCGAAGGGCGTCGTGAAGTCCTCGACTGGAGTCGGGAACTGTTCGACCTGGATAACTCAAACGAATGAAACCTTCGATACTGCAAAAACTGGAAAGCCTCAGAGACCGCTATGAAGAGGTTGGACATCTGCTGTCTGACCCGGATGTTATTGGCGATCAGGATAAATTCCGTAATCTTTCTAAGGAATATGCAGAGCTGGAAGAAGTCGCTAAAGCTTACTCAGATTATGAGCAGGCTGTATCAGATCAGGAAGAAGCGGAAGTGCTGGCCAGTGATGACGACCCGGATATGCGCGCCATGGGGCAGGAAGAGCTTGAATCGGCGAAGGTCGCCATTGCTGATCTGGAATCCAGAATCGAAATTCTGTTGCTGCCAAAAGACCCGGACGACAGCCGCAATGTGATTGTCGAAATCCGCGCGGGTACCGGCGGTGATGAGGCCGCCATTTTCTCTGGTGATCTCTATCGTATGTACACCCGCTTTGCTGAAACACAGGGCTGGCGTACCGAAATGATGAGCGCTAACGAGGGTGAACACGGTGGTTTTAAAGAAGTCATCGTGCGTATCAGCGGTACCGATGTGTATTCGCGCCTTAAATTTGAATCCGGTGCGCACCGGGTCCAGCGAGTGCCTGAAACAGAAAGCCAGGGACGTATTCATACGTCGGCCTGTACCGTGGCTGTGATGCCTGAAGTTGAAAGCGAAGACGAAGTCGACATCAATAAGAACGACCTGCGGATTGATACTTTCCGCGCATCCGGTGCCGGTGGTCAGCACGTCAACAAAACCGATTCGGCTATCCGTATTACACACATTCCGACGGGCGTCGTCGTTGAATGTCAGGATGAGCGCTCGCAGCACAAGAACAAGGCTAAGGCCATGGCAATGCTGGCCACTCGTCTGCGTGATGCTCAGCGCGTTGCTGCGCAGGCTGAGCAGGCCGCGACGCGCAAATCACTGGTCGGTTCAGGCGATCGCTCAGAGCGTATCCGCACCTACAACTATCCGCAGGGCCGGGTGACCGATCACCGCATTAACCTGACGCTCTACAAACTGGATGAAATCGTTCAAGGCGAACTGTCGCCCGTGATTGAACCTTTGATTCATGAGCATCAGGCCAATCTGCTCGCTGAAATGGCTGGGCAGTGAAGACAGTTGGCGACTGGCTGGCGTTGGCACAAACGTCATTGAGCGATAGTGATTCTCCTCGTGCGGATGCTGAACTTCTGCTGATGCATGTGTTGGATGTGAATCGCGCCTGGCTTTACACCTGGCCAGAAAAGACGCTGACAGAATCTCAGCAAGATTCACTGGACGCATTACTGGCTCGGCGTATTGAGGGACACCCGATAGCGCACCTGACGGGTGTCAGAGAGTTCTGGTCACTACCGCTCAGAGTTGCGCCTTCGACACTCATTCCAAGGCCGGATACTGAAACTCTGATTGAATGGGTACTGGATCTGGATTTGCCAAAGAGCGCCCGCGTCATTGATCTTGGCACTGGCACGGGCGCGATTGCGCTGGCCATGAAAAGCGAATACCCCTCATGGACAGTAGAAGCTGTTGAGTTTGATGCTGATGCGTGCGCGTTAGCGAACCTTAATGCCTCGCGTCTTGAACTTGATATCCATGTGATTCACGGCAGCTGGTTCGAGCACGTGGCTGGGCGTTTCGACCTGATTGTTTCCAACCCCCCGTATATCGACCCTGAAGACAGTCACCTTTCTGAAGGCGACGTACGCTTTGAACCCGCTTCGGCGCTCGTAGCTGCTCAATCAGGTCTGGCTGACCTGTTTCATATCATTGATCAGGCGCCTGATTACCTGAAACCCGGTGGCTGGCTGTTGCTGGAACATGGGTACGATCAGGCGGATGACGTATGTGACTACTTACGTCAGAAAGGTTTTGATAACGTTCAGAATCGCTGTGATCTGGGCGGCAACCCTCGCATTAGTGGCGGTCAACTGCCGGGAGCCTCTGAATGAACGACCATCAGCTACTGCGTTACAGCCGTCATATACTGCTTCCAGAGATTGATATTGAAGGGCAGGAGGCAATCGCCAGAGCAACGGTTGTTGTGATTGGACTGGGTGGGCTTGGATCGCCGGTGGCGCTTTATCTGGCTGCATCCGGAGTCGGGCACTTGATTCTGGTAGATGACGATCAGGTTGAAATATCGAACCTGCAGCGGCAAGTGATCCATGACACTGAGTCCGTCGGCTTGAGTAAGGTGCAGTCGGCGGCGCAGCGCTGTCAGGCTGTGAACCCTGATGTGAAGGTGTCGACTCATGTACAGCGTGCCGACTATGACTGGTTGCACAAGCAAGCCTGGTTCAATACCGGGTCTGAAGATCAGGGCTTGACCCTTATTGTCGACTGTTCCGATAACGCTGCCGTACGTTACGCAATTAATGATCTGTGTGTGCAAAAGCGCATCCCTTGGGTGTCCGGTGCTGCCGTTGCTTTGAATGGGCAGGTGGCTGTGTTTGATCCGAGCCAGCAGGATGCTCCCTGTTATCGATGTCTCTATCCATCCTTGAAAGATGACGCTCTGACCTGCTCAGAAAATGGCATCTTATCGCCTGTCGTTGGGGTTATAGGTACGATGCAGGTGGTTGAAGTGCTGCGCCTGATCGCTGGGTTTGGCACGCCACAACATGGTTACCTTCGTACCTACGATGCGAGTACAGCAGACTGGCAGCGTTGGAAGGTGCCTGCCAGGCAGAGCTGCTCCTGCCAGAGCGGTTCACGGTAGTTCTCTCTGTTTTTACTGAAATCCTGATGCCGCTTATCAGACCCTCTTCTTATACTTTATTACTATATGGTTATTTTAGAAAATAGGAGTACTCTAAGAAAATAACTATTCTCCGGAGGGACTCTCATGGCACGTGTAGTAATTCTTGGCGCAGGCACCGGCGGTATGGCTGGTTCTTATGAAATTCGTGAGTTGTTGTCTAAAGAACATCAGGTCACAGTGATCAATGAGCGGGAAGATTTCTGGTTTGTCCCTTCTAATCCATGGATTGCTGTTGGTTGGCGTAAGCGCCCGGATACCAGCTTCCCCATCCGTCCTCATCTGGAAAAGAAGGGGATCGAATTCATTGCCCAGGCGGTGACGGCAATCGACCCGGATAAAAACCAGCTGACCCTCGCCGATGGATCAACCGAAGCCTACGATTATCTCGTCATCGCTACCGGCCCCAAGCTGAACTTCGCTGCGGTCGAAGGTGCCGGCCCGCATGGGGGATTCACACAGTCGATCTGTGCGCTCGATCATGCCGAAACCTGCCTTGCTGATGTTGATAAGTTATCGGATGACCCGGGCCATGTGATTGTCGGCGCAATGCCCGGGGCTTCGTGCTTTGGCCCTGCGTATGAGTACGCTTTTATCCTCGATAAGGAACTCCGCAACCGTAAAGTGCGCGATAAAATTCCTATGACCTACGTCACCAGCGAGCCTTATATCGGTCATCTGGGCCTTGGTGGGGTGGGGGATTCGAAATCCATGCTCGAAAGTGAATTACGCAATCGCCATATTAAATGGATCACCAATGCTAAGGTCACTAAGGTCGGCGATGGCGTTATGTACGTTGAAGAATTAAACGACGACGGCTCGCTGAAAAAAGAACATGAGCTGCCATTTAATCACTCCATGATGCTACCGTCGTTCGCGGGTGTTGATCCTGTCGCCGCTGTTGAAGGGCTTTGCAATCCGAAGGGTTTTGTACTGATCGATGAGCATCAGCGCAATCCGAAATGGCGCAATATTTATTCGGCGGGTGTGTGTGTGGCTATCCCTCCGGTAGAAGAGACTCCGGTGCCGACCGGCACGCCAAAAACAGGTTATATGATCGAATCCATGATGACGGCGATTGCGCATAATCTGAAAGCCGACATCGAAGGCGGTGTTGCCGATGCTAAAGGCACGTGGAGTGCGATCTGTCTGGCCGATATGGGTGATACCGGTGCGGCCTTTGTAGCGATTCCTCAGATTCCACCGCGTAATGTTACCTGGTTCAAAAAAGGTAAGTGGGTGCACCTCGCTAAAGTCGCGTTTGAAAAGTACTTTATGCACAAAATGAAAACGGGTTCGTCTGAACCTGTGTTCGAGAAGTACACGCTGAAGGCGCTGGGTATTAATCGCTTGAAAGATTAGCGCTGATACGACTTTCTGATGAAATAAAAAAGTCCGGTAGACAACACAGTTGCCACCGGGCTTTTTTAGTTTCTTTAGTGATTCTGGCTTTAAGTGTTCGGGAACTCAGAGACCGAGTTCACGCGCGATGTCAGACCAGCTCACCAGTTTAAAATTCTGGTACTGTGCAGGCATGACATTACGACCGTCCTGAACTACAAGTAAACCCTCAGGATAGGCGCTGCCGAGTGCCGTCGAGGTCACGTCGAGCCCGTCAGTTTCAGATGCGCCATCGATGCCCGCTTTTGAGTTCATGCCGATGTTAAACCGGCCAACATACTCATAAGGCGCTTCGCTCGAGTAGAGCACGTAGCTGTCATCGCCCTGACTACTGACCACCAAATAACTTGTTTTATCACCGTGATAAATCGACATGCCTTCGACATCGGCAACGAGGTTGTCATCGACTTCGATGATCAAGTCTGGCTCAGGAGCATTATCTTCAGTGATGGAGGTCAGCCAGACACCCGCAGCTTCTTCGCCGACAAAAAGCCGATTATTTTTATCGTCTGCAACACAGCCTTCTGGTTGAGAAGGAAGTGCGAACTCCCTTACGAGTTCTGCGGTCCACGTATTTTTTTCAGAAATAACTTTATACTGCTCGTAGCGGCCGTCCTGATCATTGATAAATACGTAAGTGCCCTGATTTGTCTGAGCCATACACAGGCCATAGACATCATCCAGTTGCGTCGCAACATCATTTACCCATGAGACATATCCTGAATTTTGATCAATAGCAAACAGGCTGATGGCTTTCAGGTCCCGGTGACTGGCTGCCGCGATATCCACAACACGTCCGGCAAGTTCCAGATTGTAGCGGACGTCGACATTATTAAGTCGGCCATTATCCAGTCGCTGCATTAATTGGCCAGACAGGTCGTAAATATCCAGACCGTATTGCTTATCCGTACCGATGATCAGGCTTGCCTCAGCGCTGTTGCTGTTGACCCAGATAGCGGGATCATCGGCAGCATCGCCTGCAGAAATAACAGGTGATGTTTCAGCGGTTGGAGTAACCGTAACAGGCGCTTCGACATTAATAGGTGAGAGACCGGAGACCGGAAGCGTGCCTTGATAAAGCTCACCGGAGGCATCATCGAAAGCTGAGAAATGCACGTCATCTCCCCAAGCCCAGGCACGGAAGGTTTCTATTTCGAAACCGTCGTTCAGTACCCAGTGCTGTGATTCGACAGCGTGCGGTGTAGTGCTGCTGTCTGGCCCGACTGTGTAGCTGCTGATATAACGGTCGCCAGTGCTGGCCACAATGAGTTGATTGCCTACGATGGACAGTGCGCCAGCGTTTTCCGGAAGTTCGCCGTAAGGCGCTACGAGGTCGACGACTTTGCGCTCATAGGGTGCTTCAGCCGATGCGGAATAAGCCCAGACACCCATATTCTCTTCACTGACATACAGTGTGTTCAGGGCATCGCTGACGACGCAGTTTTCTGTTTCTGGCGGCAGTGGCAATGTACGGATTTCTGTCATCACATTCTTGTTGTCTATATCCAGTACGTACTGACGCGCGAGGTGGTCGTCGCCAAGAATAAAAAGCTGTGTGATTTTTTCGTTCGGTTGGTAAAGACACAACCCCTCAACGGCATATGATAATGGCTGGGAGGTAACGGTCTGCTGCTTACCGAGATGGTGAGCGACGAGAGTTTTGTTGCCGTCGTTAATGGTTACGATCAGCTCATCGCGTTGATCACCGTACTCGGCACGGAAGCTCCCGGCGACGCTTTTATCGTTAATGGTCAGGCCATTGTTGCTGGTGGCGAGAACCCAGCGCTGTGATTTTTCCTGAGCAATTTGCCAACCGGTTTCAGAGGTGATGCCTGTTGCGATAGTAGTGAGGATGTCGGGGGCAGCATCGTGTTCAGGTGACTCTGAGTAACTTGCGCAGCCGCTCAGCAGAGCAGTACTTAGTGCAGTAGCTATCGCTGTCATGGACAGTATCTGCAGCTTCGTTTGGTGTTCTTTCATGGTTTATCCATATCAGGTATTCAGAAAACAGGTACCGGCCTGTATCAGCTTTTGCCTATATAAGCCTGGGTCGGTACCTGTTCCGCGCCATAGGTGACGCGGTGACGAAAAGCGTTTTTCGATAAGCGATCAGAAGTTGGTGAAGCGTACACCCAGACGATAGGTCGGACCGTAGTCTTCGTACTGAGCGTTATAGCGTTCTTTGTTCTGATAGCTGTAGTACGGCTCGTCAGTCAGGTTGGCGATTTCAAAGGTCACCTTGAGGTTGTCTGTCGCGTTGTAGGCTGCGTTCAGATCCATCTGTGTCTGGCTGCTTTGATAAACGTCGGACAGGTCGTTCTCCAGGCTGTTCACTTCCGCCAGATACTCTGACTTGTAGTTAGTCGCCAGACGTACGCTGTAGACATCATTCTCGTAACCCACGATAAAGTTACCTGTGACGTCAGACTGGTTTGGCAGCTGAATATCGCGCTCGGTCAGTTCGCCATCCACAAAGCCACTGACGGTGGCATCGCTGGAAGTGAAGGTTGCGTTAGCGCTCATCAGAAGGCCGTTGAACGGCGCAGGCAGGCTGCTGAACTGGTGAGAAAATGCCAGCTCAAGACCTTTAAGATCCGCGTTGTCACCATTCTGGAAGGTGATGACTTCATCGTAATCTTCATAGCCAGCCGAACCAGCGATGTCTGATTCATAGATAAAGTTGCTGATGTCTTTGTAGAACAGAGCCGCAGAGACGACGCTGGTCGATCCCATGTAGTGAGAAACACCCAGATCAAAGTTGGCTGACTCAAGCGCATCCAGCTCAGGATTGCCCATTTCCGCTTCTTCACCGTCGTCAGTGAAGTTAGGGCTCATCTGTTCAAAGGTCGGACGAACGACGGCATTGGTCCAGGCGGCACGCATCTGGGTCGAACGATTAATATTCCAGCGCGTCAGGAGTGCTGGCAGTGTGTGGCTGTAATCGTTGTCGGTATCCGTGCGGATCAGCTCATCGTCGGTGGTCAGAGCGTTACCTTTGAGTTCGGTATCGGTCATTTCGTGGCGCACACCAGCAATGACATGCAGGTCATTGGTCACATCCATGCTGCCCATCAGGTACGCTGCTGTGATGTTTTCGTTGATGCTGTAATCGGCCAGTGTTGATTCTTCTTCATCGTAGGCGCCATCGCGATCAAGTCCTGACATCAGGCTACGAACAGAGTCTTTGTTGATTCCCGGACCAAACTGACCCAGAGAGTAATCCCGGTCGCTGGCGGCATAGTCTGCCATGCTGGTGGAGGCTGCACCGAAGTCTTCGTAAATCCATACATCGCCGTCCTGAGTCTTACGGCGTTTCACGGCTTTTGCACCACCTTTAATGGTCGCGAAGCGTTCGTTAATCAGCAGGTCACGGGAGATATCCAGCTGCGCCTGACGCTGAATGTCTTCGGTCAGATTGCTCTCAGATTCAATTTCAGTGAGTTCAAACAGTGCAGGATCATAGAAAGCGGCCGGGCCACTGACAAGAGGGCGACGGCTGTTACCGAACGACAGGCCGGTGATGTCATCGCTGCTTTCAAAAACCGCGCCGGCAATGCCATCAGGCTCGTCTTCTGAAGCCTTGCTGGCACCCAGTTTATATTCAACGATCCAGTCACCGAAGAAATGCTCCCCGCCGAACACAGACGACATAATCGTTTGTGTTTCTTCACGGTCTTTGAGTTCACGGGCAACGGCACCGTCGATCTCTGTGCCAGCGGTGACACCTTCTGAGAATTCGCTGATCACCGCCAGACGTTGTTCTTCATCTGAGAAGCGGCTGTAAAGATTGTTCATATAAAAACGATGATCTTTGTTCAGTTCCAGCTCAAGGTTCAGTGCTGCACCGATGCGCTCACGATTGATGCTGTACTCGCGCATTTCAATTTCATCCAGTACCGCTGGGTCTTCTTCAAGATCCCAGCCACCGCCGGTTTCCACGTTATCAGAACCGAAGTCGCGGTCATCCCAGCTCAGAGCCAGAGCGACTCCTAAACGTTTTTCACCGTCAAGTTCGAAGGCATTGCCCGCAGACACTGCGAGAGACGGGTTGGTGTTCTCGCTCTGCTCATCGTAGGCCGCTTCCGCTTTTGCCGTGGCAAAGGCGCCTTCTTTATCGAGGGCAGAAATACTTTTAATGTCGACGGTGCCGCCAATCGCATTGGCGTCCATATCAGGCGTGAGTGTTTTCGTTACTGTCAGTGAGCTGAGCAGCGTCGACGGAATCACATCCAGCGCTACGGCACGGCTGCCAGCCTCCGGAGCCGGCACCTGAACGCCGTTGACGGTTACCGCATTCAGTTCTGCGCCAACACCACGAATACGTACGAAACGACCTTCACCCTGATCGCGCTCGATGGATAAACCAGGAATACGTTGCAAGGCTTCGGCAGCGTTGGCGTCGGGCAGTTCACCAATGGCATCGGCATCAACCGCACTGATGGTGTTGTCGGCAAAACGTTCGCGTTCCAGGGCGCGTTGCATCCGTGCAGCCTGACCAGTCACGACGATTTCGTCGTTGGCTACAGGGTCTGCGTTGGTGTTGCTCTGATCAGCCATTGCCTGGCCACTGCTGAGAAGTGCAATGGCTGCAACGAGAGGTGCAGTACGAAATGTCATGATATTGCTCCGTTCATGATTTTTTTGAGTTGTGCATGAGTTGCGCAGACCCTAAAAATCGAATGTTACAGTCGCGTGACTGACCTTCTGGCCGAACGAGTGAAATCATTAAAACCGTGCGATTTTTAGTGGCGTTTGAGCTTTTATGACCAGAGAGAAGGGGGAGTTCAGGGGCGGTATTTACTGGGTTTGAGGGTACAGGCGTTAACGTCTGGCGCCACAGGCGCAATATTCCTTCGCGAGGGACTAATCCGTGTGAGCTGATCTGACCCCCGACGTTCTGTCATATTGGGCTGTCACACTTCTTAGCTTTTTACGGCGCCCTGATTAAGGCCCCTGGTTATGGCCCTTGGTTATGGCCTCTAGTTACGAGGCTGCCGAAGAGTTTTGAGAATCATTGATGAATTCACTGCTGCGATTACATACCCGAAAGTTATTTCTTGTCGGTTCAATGGCAATGCTTCTGACCGGCCTGTCGGCTGGATTAGGTGACTATAAAGGGTTTGCTGCGATTGATTGGGTTGATGTTGTTGGCGAAGGATCGACCGCGTTGGCCCTTCTTGTGTGGTTGCTGATGGTGTTGCGCAGTCGCCCGGCTGGGCGTGTCACTAACCTGCTGATGCTGGGCTTAGGCTTTATGTTTCTGGCGATGTGGCAGGACACACTGGATGAGTTCTTTGCGTTTGCCAGCACGCAGGCATGGGAAGCTATGGTAGAAGGCTCGGTGGAATCTGTACTGATGCCGATGGGGCTCGGGCTTCTGACCTACGGCTTGTGGCATTGGCACAAAGAACAATTAAGTATTCGCGCCCAGTTGCTGAAACGAGAGCAGGTATTCCGGGATCACCTCTGGTTGGATGGTTTAAGTCAGGTGGCGCGATACGAGCAGATCGAAGCCACTCTTAATTCTGACTGGGAAGATGAGCACGCTCACCAAGTGGCTTTGGTCGTCGAGCTGCATGATTTTCATCTTTTCGAGCGGCGCTACGGCTATAGTGAGGCGGACCGACTACTGCGCGAGACCGGTGAATATCTGATCCTGAATCTGCGTGAGAAGGACCTCATCTGCCGTGTAGCAAGAGACCGCCTGATCATCCTGATGCCGTATACGCGGCCGTCTCAGGCGCGTGAACTGGCCGTCAATTTAAGGTCGGCTGTTGCCCACTTCTGTTTCCATCTGTCTGGTACAGACCAAAGGGTCGAACAGGTGTTAGACGTGGGCATCGGTGTGCGCCAACCCACGGACGATCCTCAGGCATTGGTGAAGCGAGCTACCGATGCGCTACAGAGTGCGGTGGCAGGAAACGGAATGAGCCTGGTGTCATGACCTCGAAGATCAGGCAGGCGTCATTCTCAGGCAGTCAGCAGCGGCAAACTGGCTGGCTTACCTCTGAGGATAAATATCTTCAGGCCTCTTACCCCATTGCGCAGCTGCTGGACTTGGCGCTGGCTTCTGATGTGCCCCAGCATAAGCTACTGCGAGGTACGGGAATTTTTGTCGAGGATCTTGCCCCGCTTGCTCACGTGCATGTCGATGCCCAATTCTATGGCGGTGTGCGGATGAATATCCGCCAGCTGGCGGTTCTGGCCGACAATATTGCTCATTACCTGCCTAAAGAGGAAATCGCAGCCCGCTGGGGAGCTCGTCTTTGGCCCGGATTTGCAGGGCCTTTCAGCCAGGCACTGGCGATGGCGACTGATCTGGGCGATTTTCTGCGCAGTCTTTATCAGTATCGACACTGGTTAGCGCCGGGGCTTGTGCCTTGTTTCAGTGAGCAGAACGGATATCGGATATTGCACTGGCAGAACATGTTTGGACTAAGCCCGCGCGCTGAGATATTGCTGCGTGAAGCCTACATGACGGCGCTGGTGTCCGTTACCCGTGAGCAGTCTCACAAAGATAGTGCTGAGTGGATTTGTTTTATTGGGCAGTGCGATGACTCGCAACTGAGGCGTATGCGTGTTTATTGTGGTGAGCAGACGACTGCGGGAGGCGGGGGCTCTTTTATGGCGATTCCAGAGACGGTGTTATCGGCACCCTGGGCAGCTGGCTCCGCCCGGATTCGGGATATGGCGGTCGCGCAGGCGAATACACTGACGGCAGGTATTCCCGCCGAGTCGTTCACTGAGCAGGTGACTGGTTTTCTGGCGAATACGTTTCCTGAGGTTCCTTCTCTGACGGATACAGCCAGCCGTTTTGGTATCAGTAGCGCGACGCTTAAGCGCTATCTGGCGGTGGACGGTATGCGTTATCAACAGGTCGCGGATCAGCTACGTCTGAGGCACAGCCTGGAGCTTATGCACTTTCAGGGGTTGAGCAACGAGGCGATTGCCGACGCTTTGCGTTTGGGGGATGGTGCAAATTTCCGGCGCAGTTTCCGACGCTGGACGAAACTGTTACCGAGTGATGCCAGAGAGGCGCTGAGCGGCAGGTTGCCACCGCTCATTGCTGATCATTCCTCAGCTGATCATTCTTCACCAAAGAGTGCGCAATCAATCAGGTCACAGAGGCAGTGAATGACGACAAGATGCACTTCCTGAATTCGGGCGGTGACGTCAGACGGTACGCGGATTTCTACGTCCTCTGACGTTAATAGCGAGGTCATGTGTCCGCCATCTTTACCAGACAGTGCCACGACGACCATGTCACGTTCGTGGGCTGCCTGGATAGCCTGAACCACATTGCTTGAGTTACCGCTGGTCGAAATGGCCAATAGCACATCGCCGGGATTCCCGAGGGCACGGATCTGTTTGCTGAATACTTCGTTGTAGCTGTAGTCGTTAGCGATTGAGGTAATCGTTGATGGGTCGGTTGTTAATGCAATGGCCGGGAGGCTGGGGCGTTCACGCTCGAACCGGTTCAGCAGTTCAGAAGAGAAGTGCTGCGCATCGCCAGCAGAACCACCGTTACCGCAGGTCAGAATTTTTCCGCCGCTGATCAGAGCATTGACCATCATTTGTGATGCATGCTCAATGTAGGGTGGCAGCTCTTCAGCGGCGAGTGTTTTGGTTTCGATGCTGGCGCCGAAGTGGCCGATAATACGATCTTGCACAGACTAACTCCCGAATAAACCTGTCGCCATCATAAAGAAAAAGACGCATTTCAGAAAGCGTCAGATATCCACTCAAACACTACGGGGTTACCACTGGCAGAGATCACATCAAAGCGGCAATCAGGCTCGTGGTTTCCGTAGTGCTTCTGAAGGTAATGCAGTGCGGCCCGGCGCAGGCGTCGCTGTTTCTGATACGTGACTGTTTCTGCACCTGAGCCGTGATCTGCAGACTGACGGTAGCGCACTTCGATAAAGACCAGTACTTCACCATCGCGCATGATCAGGTCGATTTCACCACCCTTGATCAGGTAGTTACGACTGACCTTACGCAGTCCTTTTTTTTGCAGAAATTTCTCTGCTTCCAGCTCCACAGCCGAGCCCTTGCTCCGCGTTGTAGGTCTGGTATCTGAGTTAAACCACATAAGCCCTCCATGGCGTATGGTCAGAATCAGTCGTCGGTGGTTTCCGGACTCCTGGTCTCCGATAGTTTTATCGGCTTACCGCTGCGAAAACGCGTACAGTCAGTACTGCGATGAATGCGTCTGGCGTTATCCAGCGTTAATGCACCGGTGTTGCCGTAGATTCGACTCTCCGGGAACGCCTCAAGTTGCTTAACCCGGGCAACGAGACGAAAGGCGTCTGCACCCATCGCATACAGTCGGGTGAATCCACCTTGCCCTCCGGTAACGTCATCGACTTCAGCTTTCAGCGATGTGTCGTGAAGTAGCCAGGGTACATCGCAGAAGTAGATACCATTCAGATCACGGTCTTTGCGTACATCCACTTCGCCAGAGAAAACATGCGACGTTGCATAGACGGGCAGATCACCGGCGAAATTAAAGGCCAGGGTTGGTTTGATCTGGCGTGCCTGCTCAGGGAGGGCGACCATGAACAGCCAATCGGCATCCTGACGGCGTCGAGGTTCAAACTCGACAGGCTCACGCATGAGGCCACGGACGCTGCGATAACGGTTTTTACTGCTATCGACGTTCAGCAAACGACTGATCGCCGGATTGTAGTCCTGTGCGCGACGGGGGTATTGAAGTGTTTCTTCGATTTCTCCACCCAGCTCCAGCCAGCGGGCCTCAAATGCGGCATAAATACGCTCGCCCCAACTGCCTTGAGGAATCATCACCAGAGCGCGGCGATGACCATCCAGCCAGGCTTTTTCCGCAATCTGGATCGCTTCGTCTTCTGCTGCAAGACCAAACTGAAACAGTTCAGCTGGCAGAGTAGAAAACGGCGTTGCCTGTTTGCTGCCATAGTTCAGGGCCAGAGTTGGGAGTGGCAGGGTGGCGCGTTCTTCGAGCTTCTGCACATCCTGCTTATCAAGCGGGCCAACCAACCATTGGCTACCTGATTGAATGGCCTGCGCATAGGCCTGATCGACGGACTCCATGTTGGATGCGTCGATAATGGTTACCGCGGGTGCAGGGTAACCCTTACCCAGTGTTTCGTAGTATGCGGCCATAAAACCGTCGCGTATGGCTTTACCCGAGCTGGCGAGTGCGCCACTCAACGGCAATAACAGTGCGACGCGCTGTGGACGTGATGCCGCCATATCTTCAAGTAACGCAAGTGCGCCGGGCAGTTGAAACGAAGCCGGATGATCCGGGTTCATAAATTGCCACTCTTTGACACCAGCAAGTTGTTCATCGAGCGTTAGTTGGTGGTCGCGGCTGATCGCTGCCAGAGTCAGCCAGGCGCCGAAACGTGTGTCTGGAGCATTTTCAGCGCGTTGCTGCAGCTCTTCAGGCGCCAGGCGCTGAAGGTCGTCCCAGAGCTGGTTGTAGTTTTCTGCTTGCTGTTCACCTTCCAGCACAGCAGAAATAAAGTCGCGTTCCCGGGCGGCAGCCAGGAACTCGCCGTCGGCCTCAAGGATTTGCGCAGATATCAGAGTCGCGCGGTATTCCTGTTGTTGGCTGGCGTAATTCTGCAACATTTCGAACTGCTGCAATTGATAGGCAGCAGCCTCAATATTCGTAGCGCCAATCTGGCTTTCTGCCATCAGCAGGTGCCACTCAGCGCGAGCCGCTGGCGACAGGCTGCTGACATCCAGTTGTTGCAATTGCAGGCTGGCGTTGCCAAACTCGCCGCTCTCGGCCATCTGGCGCACAGCCCGCAGTTGTTGCTCGACCTCCGGGCGAATTTCCGCTTCCGCGGTCGTCGTTTCATCCGGGGTCGTTGCACACCCGGACAGGCCCGCCGCCAGAGTGGCAACAGTCAAAGCTGGAAGCAGTAACTGCGACCAGGTTTTCAGCAAGCGTTTTTCAGATACGGTGTCCCGCATGATTTCTCATCCGACCAAAGCTCAGAGTGGCGTTCTGTACGTCGTCGCCACCCCGATTGGTAATCTGGCAGACCTCAGCGAGCGCGCTGTCAGCGTATTGTCTGAGGTCGATGTAGTAGCCTGCGAGGATACCAGACATACACAGAAATTACTGCAACACCTGGGCCTTCGCAAAGTGATGATGTCGGTTCACGATCACAACGAGCGCGACCGCATTTCACAGATTGCCCAGCACCTGACGGACGGACGCTCGATGGCGTTGGTATCGGATGCTGGCACCCCTTTGATTTCTGATCCGGGCTACCCCCTCGTCCAGGCACTTCGTGAGCAGGGCTTTAACGTCACACCCGTCCCCGGCCCCAGTGCACTGATTACAGCGCTGAGTGCAGCAGGGCTACCGACCGATCGTTTTCTGTTTGAAGGTTTTCTGCCGCATAAGGCGGGTGGTCGTCGTGAGCGCTTGGAACCTCTGGTGAATGAGACGGCAACCCTGGTGTTTTATGAATCAAAACATCGGATTCTTGAGACACTGACCCTGATGGCGGAAGCCTTCGGCGAAAACCGCGCTGCGTGTGTAGCCCGCGAACTCACTAAAACGTACGAGAGTTTCTATCACGGCTCTCTGGGCTCGGTCCGGGAGCAACTGCTGGTGGATGACGATCAGACAAAAGGAGAGTTTGTTGTCATGGTGGCGGGGAATCCTGAGCCAGCCACGGCGACGGCGTTCGACACGGACAAGCTGTTCCGTCTGCTTCTTGCTGAGTTACCACCTAAAAAAGCCGCTGCAGTGATTGCAGAGTTAACCGGCGAAAACAAAAAAGCGCTGTATCAGCGTGCGTTGGAGATTCAGGGCAAGGCCTGAGCAGACAGTCTTTGAAGATTATCTTTACACAAGCGAGATAACGCTCGTTCAGTCACTGTGGTTATCATCACACGAAGGGCTATTACTAATACGTATGGCCCGTATTGTCCTTTCGCTCTTATTTACCTAAACAGGCGACTGGCCAAGAATAGAAAAGCAAAAAATAATAAATATAAATAGGCTCGCCATGACTCTGATCAAACGCTGCATTCTGCTGCTAACCGCGGCGGTACTCGCTGCCTGTAATAGCGTAGAAATCACAGCCCCAGATGATAACTCTGTGCACGCGGAAAAGCCCGGAGACTTCCGGATCGTCTTCAGTGGCAACTCAGCGCCTGATGATCTCAAAATTCAGTTAAACAACGTAGATGTGACTGATCAGTTTGTGGTCAATAAGGCGGAGGCTTACGCCTATGGTTCCGATCTTGGTGCCACTGTCTTCGGTGGTCGGAATGTGCTTTGGGTTCGCGCATTCAACAAAACCGATTGAGCGACGTTCTATTACGATAACGCAGGGCCCGTTATTCATATTCTGGAGGCGGATCACGATAGCCGAACCGTCACAGGGTATGTTTCGGATGACTCTCTTATCGAAAGCCTGGTACTTGATGGCGTTGGCGTTGATCTGGACCTGACAAACAACTTTTCAGTGTCATACGCAGATCAATCGTTTAATACCTTTACAGCGACCGATTCGTTGGGGCGTACTTCAACGTCTGTTTTTGCCCGTGATGACAACGAGTTTAATGGTATTTCAGCTCGTCTGAATCAGGGTGGTTTTGATTTTCTGACCCGTGCTTTGGAGCAGGAGCTGAACTCTATGGACCTGACCGACATCGTGTCAGGCATGGAGAAGATGACGCTGCTCAACACCTTGGGCCTGTTTAATCTGGATATGACAGTAACCAGCCTGAGTTTCACCGATGTGGGTGTAGACCTTACTGTTCTGGAAAACGAGCGGCTAGATACTGATATTCAGGCGCGCGATGTGGTTCTGGGCTTCCGTCTGTCGGGCACCATTGGTTTTATTCTCCCTTATAACAGCTCAGGGACAATGCGCTTCAGTTCCCTGCAGTCAGGCACAGACCTGCTGCTGGATGTACGCAATTCTGATCTTGATATTGATCTCTCTAATACGTCGATCAATCACAGCTTTCCATCCATCGATTTCGACAATACCAGCGGTATTCTGAATATTCTCGATGCCATCACCAGTGCGATTGTTGGCGTTCTTGCTCCAATTTTTGAGAATGTATTTATCAGCATACTGGAGCAGGTCATCGTTCCGGTTATGTCTGATTTTATTAAAGACATTCCGATCTCGCTGGAGGTGGTTAACCCCGACAATGCTGAGGCCGTTAACATCTATGCGTTACCTACCTTCCTTGATTCGAGAAATCAGGGCGTCAGTGTCGATCTGGGTACCCGCATCTGGGCGCCACAACCGTCACAGGATATTCGTCGTGCGCTGGGCTCTCTGTATGTCGAAGGTGACACACTGACTATGGGGCCGGTGACGCCGAGTGGAGAAGACTTCCATTTTGGCGCTGCTATTTCTGCAAATGTGATTAATCAGGCGCTGATGGCAACCTACGAAGCAGGCATGCTCAGCACCGTGATCAGTGAGGAGTACTACCCACAGGCAACGGCGTCAGCGATTTCTGTTTACCGCTCAGACGACACTGATATTCAGGAAGCCGATGAGATTCGTATGACACTGGCACCGTCTTCTGCACCGTACGTTACTCTGATGCCTGCGGATGGCGCTGCGGGGGCGCTCGCCTGGTACGACGTAACGCTTACGTTTGAACTATATAAGTCACGCTGGGGTGAGTTCCGTACCCTGTTTGGTACGACCTTTAACCTCGAAATTCCGTTTGAAGTCAGCTCTACCGAAGATGGCTACTTAAGCATTGGCCTGGAGCAGTTACCGACTCTGTTTATTAAAGCGACGGATGAAAGCGGCATGATCCGCCTGACTCCAGAGTTTATCAACGCAACTCTCGACTACTTTATGCCACTGGTCATGCCAGAAATTGCCGGCCACCTGAAGGTCGTGCCGCTGCCTCGGATTTATGAGCATACATTACTGATGCGCGACTTCTGGGTAGGCGGAGAAAACAATAACTCGCTGGCACTGGCGGGAGATCTGATTCCGGTTGCCGTGACGGCCGCAGCGGCAGCGCCAAGCACCGATATTGCTCGTGTAGATAGCGAAGATGTCGCGGTTCAGGTAACAGGCATTAACAGCACTGGCCAGACCACCTCTGATGTTCTTCTGGTCAACAATGGCGAAGTAACGATTGATGTGGGTGGTCTTAACCCTGATGCGAATCTGGGTGATCTTGAGCACAGATATCGTGTTGATGGTGGTGCCTGGTCGATCTGGAAGCAGCGCGAAACAATTACGCTCAAGAGACTGCTGGCGGGTGACCACTCTGTGGAAATCTGTTCACGCTCGCCACTGTTGAAAGAAGAAGTCAGCTGCCCGGTCGTTAACTTTAGTACGACGGTGTCACGCTGAGCATCACCAGAGATTCTGTTCTCACCACTTAGTTAAAGGGCCTACGGGCCCTTTTTTTTACGGCTATCCATTGTCTCTTTAAGTTTGTTTACATGTAAACTAAATGATGTTTATATGTAAACTAGTTTGCTGGTTTGAGATAAATGGTTATGGATAAACGACTCTTTTTCTTGATGAATATGGCGCAGAAGAAGCTGTTTCGCTTTATGGATCAGGCCTGCGAGAAAGAACTGGAAACATCGATGACACAGATGGCGGCTCTGATGGTGATTGCCAGCAAAGATGATTGCCAGCAGAAAGACGTCGCGCAAACACTTGAATTGAACAAGTCCGCGATTACGGGGTTGGTTACTCGTATGGAGAAAAACGGCCTTTTGGCGCGAGCATCGTCGACCGAGGATGCGCGTGCCGTGGTGCTCAGAGTTACCCCAGAGGGCCGGGATAAGCTAACGCGGCTACAACCGATGATTGCGACGATGAACGATATCTTTTCCGATGAGTTCAGTGATGAAGAGATGCTGACCATTCTGCGTTTTTTAAATTTTATTATGGGCAGGTTCTGATGGAGGCAACCGTGATTGATCAGGTGAAAGAAAAGAGTGGGGATAAGCAGGCAAGCGGCGATCCAGAAATCGTAGAAGTACCGACGCCTGCTGGCCATGCTATTACTGCTCGTATTTTCAGAACAGGCGCCAGCCCGGTAAAAGGAGTATGCGTTATTGCGCCTGCGACTGGAGTTGCGCAGTACCTGTACGATGATTTTGCCCTCTGGCTGACCACTAAGGGGTTTGAAGTTGTGACGTACGACTACGATGGCATCGGCCTGTCGCTCAAGTCTCATGTAAAACACAGTCGCAGTGACAAACTGAGTTGGGCAAATAATGACAGTGTGGCCTTGCTGGAGTTTGTTAAAGCGAAGTTTCCGGAGCTGTCACTGACCTGGATCGGTCACAGCGTTGGCACGCATATTTTGGGAATGATGCCGTCAACCAAAGGTATCGATCGTGCGATCTCTGTGGGTGCGGGTACCGGTACCTGGTGGATGAACGCAGCGCCGACGAAGCGTGTGGCCTGGTTTCTTTGGTACGGCCTCGTGCCGGCTACAGTGCCATTACTGGGTTACTTCCCTGGCAATCGACTCAAGGTGATGTGTGATCTGCCAAAGGGTGTCATTATGCAATGGCGGCGTTGGTGTCTGAATGGCGATTACTGTGTTGGCGTCGAAGGCGACTGGTTACGCCAGCGGTTTGCCGGAGTGACCTGTCCGATCAGCTGCGTCGCCTTCACGGATGATGACATGATGTCGATGGCGAACGTCGATAAGTTGCACAGCTTCTTCACCGGCGCAGACATCACAAAAGTCGTGGTCAGCCCGGAAGAAGTGGGTCAGAAGCGTATTGGTCATATTGGTTGGCATAAGAAGAAGTATCAGACTCTGTGGGAAAACGTATTTATGCCACTCCTGAGTAACTAAAGTCAGAATGAACCACTGAAATAAGAGTGCGACAGCAAAGGCTTTCCGTTACACTCCGCGCCGGAGTCGGCCAGACAGTCGCTGCCTGCGCAAGCAGGGGGAGGAAAGTCCGGGCTTCATAGGGCAAGGTGCCAGGTAACGCCTGGGGGGCGTGAGCCCACGACCAGTGCAGCAGAGAGTAAACCGCCGATGGCCGCTTTTGCGGATCAGGTAAGGGTGAAAGGGTGCGGTAAGAGCGCACCGCGCGACTGGTAACAGTTCGTGGCACGGTAAACTCCACCCGAAGCAAGACCAAATAGGTTCCCTGTTACCCTTGAGGTACAAGGCGTGGCCCACGCTGGGAACGGGTAGGTCGCTTGAGCCTGCGAGTGATTGCAGGCCTAGACGAATGACTGTTTAACACAGAACCCGGCTTATAGACCGACTCCACTTTTTTAAAAACCCCGCTTGTTCACGCAGGCGGGGTTTTTCTTTTACAGTATGCTGGATTTCTGAATACACGGACTGCTTATGCTGTTTTTCTGGTTTCAACAGGACGTACTCTCCCTGCACTGGGGGGTATTGCTTCTTGCCGCCATGCTTGTCGGTGGTGTGTATCTCGACTCCCGCCTGGGAGAGCCTGCTAAATTTCATCCACTTGTCGGTTTCGGGCGCTGGAGTCGATTACTGGAGCATGTATTGAACAGGATTTCCGGAGCACCGGGCTATCTTGTTGGAGTCGTAGCTGTTGTCGCTGCGCTATTACCTCTGATATTGATTATCTGGATGCTGCAAAGCTCCGCAACCTTGTCGCTGATAGGGACATGCTTGCTGCAGTTGGTGATTCTGTACCTTTGTATCGGCTGGCACAGCTTGCAGGAGCACGTGTCGGATGTCTGGCGCGGTCTGGCAACAGATGATCTGCCAGCGGGGCGTGAAGCTCTGGCTAAGATTGTCAGCCGGAATACGCAAGTGCTGGATGCCGATGAAGTAGCACAGGCCGGTATTGAGAGCACACTGGAAAATTCCTCGGATGCGTTATTCGCGACCTTGTTTTGGTTTCTTATTGGCGGTGCTGAGGCGGCTCTGTTACATCGGTGGGTTAATACGCTGGATGCGATGTGGGGATATCGGAACGAGCGCTATTTTTATTTCGGTTGGGCAGCGGCCCGGCTTGATGATGCGATGGCCTGGCTACCAGCGCGCCTTACCGCATTTTCATTTGTGTTAGCCGCAGGCGAATATCGACAGAAATCACTGGATTGCTGGAGAACACAGGCAAAATATTGTGATAGCCCTAACGGTGGTGTTGTGATGACTTCAGGCGCGGGCGCACTCAACCGGACATTAAGCCAAAGGGCTGACTATCAGGGAATAATAAAACAGAAGCCTGTGATGGGGTGCGGGTTGCCTGCCGGTGTCGATGATATTCCGCGCGCGATACGCCTGGTTAAGCAAGCCATCCTCATTCAGTTATCTTTTATGGTGTTCTGCTGTCTGTCACTGCATTACATCACAGGTGTGATGTGAAAAAGCTGAAACCCTCGATTAAAACGGCTGCTCACGGTTCTGATCTGACGCGGGCAGTGACCCTTTATGATCACAAAGCCTGGCTGGACCTTTCATCCGCTGTAAGCCCATACAGCTGGTGGACTGAACGATCGGAAGAAGTGTCATTATCGACTGTGGATATACGGTCATTGCCCGATCATTGCGAAAGTCTCGATGAGTCCATGTTTGCGTACTACGGGGAGTCCGGGCTTGCGGTGGCAGGAAGTCAGGCGGCCATACGTGGCCTACCTTTATGCTTCGAAGACAGTGATGTCTGGATCGTGTGTGGAAGTTTCGCAGAGCACGCGTTGAGTTGGACGATGCATGGCCATCGCGTACAGCAGAAAAGTATCGAAGAGATCCGTCACTCAATAATGCTCGGTGGCGTGCCTGATGTGCTTGTTATCGTGAATCCAGACAACCCCAGCGGTTATTACTTTTCTCAATCTGAGCTTCTGAAATGGGCAAGCGCTCTGGATCAACAGGGAGGTGTATTGATCTGCGATGAGGCCTTCATGGATGCGACTCCAGATTGGAGTCTTATCGGGAAGAGTCGACCAGAGAATGTTGTTGTTCTTCGTTCATTGGGTAAATTCTTCGGCCTTGCAGGAATCCGGTTTGGGGCTGTATTCGCAGAGCCCACGTTACTCGCTACGCTCTCATCTTATCTTGGCCCCTGGGGGATCACGTCGCTAACTCTCTGGATAGCTCAACAGGCTCTGGCTGACAGCGTATGGCAATCCGTTCAGGTTGATCGATTAGTCGCCTTGCAGGAGCAGATGTCTGCATCGCTGCTTGGCACCGAAGCCTTCGTTGGCAGCACGCCGCTATTCCTGACGTTGCGTTCCGAGTGTCCGTTGGTTTGGCAGGATTGCCTGGCGAATCAGGGAATCTGGACACGTGCCTTCCCTGATCAGGGGCTGATACGTCTTGGCTACCCCTTGTCTGGTCAGGTCAGCCGCACACTGGACGGAGTCTTGTCGTTGCCTGGGCTGAAAGCATTCCAGTAAGGCCTTATCCTGCTGTTGAAAGTATTATAGTGTCAGTTATAGGGGGATTAACTCGCCATTATGGCGGTTTAAGACCTGTCAACAATCCGACGCCGCACATAGGATTGGAGAACACCTGATAAAATTATCAATTGCAGGGACGATATGTTGCTCCAGATACCGACAAATACACCGCTGAAAAAGCCACCCGTGGACTACTGTCCCAAAGGGGCTGAACGCTGGTTTACGATTTCGGGAGGAAAGGATACGGGTAAAACCATGTTTTACTACGATATCTCGGTAGGCGGGGATGAACCCGAAGCAACGGTTGTGTTGGTGCACGGCAACCCCGAAACCAGTTACACCTATCGCCATATCAGAGATGAACTCATCCGCAGTGGTCGTCCATTAAGGATCATTGCCATGGATCACATCGGTTTTGGCCTTTCTGATCAGGCAGATTTTGAGATGGTGGATATGCACCACTCGGATAACCTGATTCAGTTAATCCGTTACCTCGATCTCAGTGAAGTGACCCTCTGTATTCATGATTGGGGTGGCCCTATCGGAGTCGGGGCATTTATTGAAGATCCATATCGGGTCAAAAATCTGATGGTGATGAATACCACTATTTTTCCTATGCCCAAACAGGGCTATACCTATAAAAATTATCCTCATCCTGTACTGACTTGGGCGTTGTTTCCGCGACTGTATCCCGCCTTCGCATGGGGTGGTGTTGCAGCTACCGCAGTGTCCAGTGGTGAGCCTCAGACAGTCATGAGTCTGATACGGCGCGCTACAGGTAACACCCTGGCACATCTGTTCAATAGCGTGCCTAAAACTTCACCTGAGTATGTCTGGTCACAATCGTTGCGCAGTATAGCCAATGCCCGCAGCTCAATGCGCAACGTTAAGCAGACGCCACGATGGGGATACGGATATCGCTACCTAGACGAAAGTTACGGCCCTCAGGACAATACTGAGTATTATCGGAATATGCAGGAGCGAGTGCCCAGGTACTGGAAGAACTGCCCGGCAGCCGGTGTGTTTGGTCAATGGGACCCATGCGGGAAAGACGAAGTCATTGCCCAATGGCACGAGGTATTACCAAAGATGAAGAAAGCAACACTGAAGTATCCGGACGTTGGTCACTTTGTCGAAGAGGTGAAATGGAGAGAGATTTCTTCAGAAATTCTGAAATTGAATTTCTCCTGACACGATCTTTAATTAATTTATTTGTTATCGTGTGCGCTGTTTTTCTGAATGTTTCGTTCAGTTAACAGCAAGCTAAGTAAACCTGTATCTTAATATTACTGCCTGTAATCGACGTATACATAATACTCGAGTGGCGATACGAAAATACGTCAGTTGAAAGGTTGATACTCCTCAATCATCTCTTAATTTTCTTCTCATAATAAAACGGTCTTAGCACTTTTATTCTGTCTCTTATACTTTCTTTAAGGTCACCGAAAAGTGGAGAAGAATCATGAATAATCATATCGTTGTAATTAACTCTCCGAAGTACAATCGGGATATTTATTTCCGGCGTTTTGTTGAACAGATACGCCAGAATAAGATGCACCGAAAGACTCCGGTCGTTCTTCTTAATACTGACTATCCCGATGGATTGCCATCTTCGCTGACGGGTTTAGGTATTCATCTGGTGCAGGGGCACGGTAATCATGAAGACGATTTTCGTCGTGCAAATCTTGAGGGTGCTGAAAATATTCTGATTCTGGCAAAAGATGAATATATGGAAGACTCCGACAGTCTCTGTTTTGACCTCTGCTATCGCATGAAAGAGCACGGCTTGGCTTACCGTGTGATTGTCGAATGTGTAGAAGACGAAAACCGTATTCGAATGAAAAAACTCGGTGTTAAGTCAGTGATCCGCCCGATACGTTCGTACCCGGAAATTCTCGTTCGTGCTATGGAGTCTCCTGGATCAGAATTAATCATCGAAGATATGTTCACGCACGATAAAGATCACTTCGTCCGCTATCCTCTCTGGTTGGAAGGTGACTGTTGGCGAGATGTGGTGGCGGCCATGATGATGTCGAATATCGGGACTCCATTGGCCTGTATCGGTAAAGGGGGCGAAGTGAATATTCACCCAGCTGCGGATGAGCGAGTATTCGGGCAAAGCCTCATAATTCTGGTTAAAACAGAATATATACCGAGCGAAAAAGAAGTACAGGAAGCATTCCGGAAGTTTAACAGCAGTGATATGAGTGCCTGAGCTGATTAGTAGGTGGCTGAGTGAACAGGTGACTGGCTGGGCAGGTGAACTGATGCGGTGGATTGGCTAGACTACGAGTATCAATCACCAGTAAGCCGGGAGTCAGGGATGTCCACATCCAAAACAGGAGCAACCGATACCGGATCCAGGCGTGGTATCGGTATGTTCATTTTTGGTCTTATCTTTCTTGGACCTGCGCTGGGGATATTGCTGTTTGGTCCTTTGGATACTTTCCGTCTCCATCTCGTGACTTCTGGCTGGACACAGGTACCAGCCACTCTCCAGCGTATCGATATTGAATATCACCACGGTGATACGACGACATATTCCCTCGAGGGCTCATACAGTTATCGCGTCAATGGGCAGGAATATTTAAGTCAGCGTGTCAGCTATTACGAATCTCCGGATAACATCGGCGACTGGTATACAACGACCGAAAATAAGATTCTCAGAGCGTCTGCCAGTCAGGCGCTTACCGCTTGGGTAAACCCGGACAATCCATCGGAGAGCTACCTCATCAGGGATATCCGCTGGGGAAAAATCGGCTTTATGATGATTTTTGTTCTGGTGTTTGGTGGCGCTGGTGTGGGGATCATGTTTTTTGGGCGCTACTCCGCCCGTCAATCAGGTGAAGCTCAAGGCGTCGTGTATTCAGGACAGAACCTGATGTACTGGGTACTTGGTTTTATGTCGATGATTTTTTTGCTGATCTCTTTGCCCGCCGTTCTGGATTTGCCTTCTGAATTCAGCGCTGGAAATCATGCCATTGTGTTTGTTCTTATATTCCCTCTGGTAGGTGCAGGCCTTGCTATGGCTGCATACAAGTCGCGAAAGAACTGGTTGTTTTATGGCCGCACGCCACTGTATCTGAATCCCGCGCCCGGGCAAGTGCAAGGGCAGGTCGGTGGGACGTTACACATCAATAAAACCGGGCTGGGTGACCAGTGGAATGTCAGGTTGAAATGTCTTCGTCAGACACGCTCGACAGGCAAAAACAGCTCAACACGCGAAACCTTGTTATGGCAGAGCAGTACACTTCCCGAAGTAACTGAAAGCAATGGTGAAACACGCCTTGCCTTTGTTTTTAATCCTGACCCAGAGCTTCCACAGAGTTACCGTAAAGGTCGAAAGGCAGTGATCTGGCGGGTTGAGGTAGAAGGTCCCACTGAGCCGGTCACATTCCAGCGTCAGTTTGTGCTACCTGTTGTTGAAGGTACTGGTGGTAGCACTCTCAATATTTCTGCGGCACATCAAAGCAAAGTATCGCGCAGCCAGGTCGCTGCTGCGGAGGCCTCTCTCAGTCAGAACCTGGATATGACACTAAGCGGCGATGACTTTGTTATTCGCAGTGCGGCAGGGCGCCATCTGTCCTTCTTTCTTGTTTTTATGTTTGCCGGAATCGCATTTGCCGGGGCTGGCGTGTTTATGTTGAATCAGGCGGCTTCTGAAGGCATTGGCCTGTATTTTATGGGCGGTGTCTTTTTTCTTGTGGGTCTGCCTCTTGCTCTGAGTGGTTTGTTTGGACTCGGCCGTTCACTGGAGAGCCGCTGTGTCGATGGAAAGATTGAAACCGTTCGCTACTGGATGGGAAGGGCGCTCTGGCGACGTAGTACCGAATTCAGGAGCGCTCAGCAGCTCGAACTGAAAGCGGCGGGAAGTTCGACTACAGGGAACAGTACGAAGGAATATTTTCACATACTGATTCGTGATGGTCAGCGGAAGGTCCGTATCGCAGAGATGGTCGAGGGACGTGAGGTTGCCGAGTTGTTGATGGAGAAGCTTCGCGTCAGTCTGGTGTCTGAAGAGTTGATCTGATTTTACAGGTTGGTGACCGCAACTCCGGCTTCCGCTAAACTATACAAAACTGATACAAATAGCCGAAATTACGGTGGAGAGTGATTGTGGGATTGATTGTGGGATTGATTGTGGAGAGTCATTGTGGATAAGCCCCCATTTGGTGTCCTTATTGCCAACCTCGGTACCCCGGAAGCACCGACTGCGAAAGCAGTGCGTTCGTACCTCCGAGAGTTTCTCAGCGACCGACGTGTGGTCGATGTTCCGCGTGTGTTGTGGTGGCTGATTCTGAATTTGGTCATTCTCGTCATCCGCCCACCGCGGGTAGCGAAAGCGTATGCTAAAGTCTGGGGCCCTGAAGGTTCTCCCTTAATGACGATTTCGCGCGCACAACAGCGTGCGTTAGCAGCGGCCTTAAAAGCCGAATACGGTCAGGACATTCCTGTGTCGTTGGCCATGACCTACGGCAAGCCCACGATGGAAGAGGCTGGCCGTGAACTTCGTAAGGCCGGTGCGGAGCGTCTGATTATATTGCCGCTGTATCCGCAGAACTCGTCGTCGACCACGGCGGCAGTTCATGATCGATACTCCAATGCGATGGCGCCTTGTCCGCACGTTCCGGCTGCTCGCTGGATCACCGACTACCACGTTCACCCAGGCTACATAGGTGCTCTGGCAAACTCAGTACGTGAGTATTGGGCTGAGCATGGCCAGGGTGATCGCCTGATGATGTCGTTTCACGGCATTCCGCAGCGTTATGAAGATCGTGGCGACCCTTACCCAAGCCAGTGTCGGGCGACGGCTGCGGCACTGGCCAGCGAACTCGGTTTGAGCGATGAGCAATGGATTTGTAGTTTCCAGTCGCGCTTTGGTCGCGAAGAGTGGGTGAAGCCGTACACTGATCATACGTTAGAAGATTGGGGTAAGGCCGGCGTCGGGCGTGTTGATGTTATCAGCCCGGCGTTTGCGGCAGATTGCCTGGAAACGCTGGAAGAGCTGGATATGGAAAACCGCGAGACCTTCATAGAAGCTGGCGGTAAAAACTATCACTACATTCCTTGTCTGAATGATCGCCCGGATCACATCGGCATGATGGTATCGCTGGTGAAAGAAAATGCGGGGGGCTGGTCTTAATAAAGCCACTGCTGTGCTTTTCGGTTAGCCTATCGTGCATTTTGATCATGGTTGTCCTCGTATCTTTGTGCAAAGATGCGGCAATCATAAAAGGTAAACAGCGATGAGTGATCACAATAAAGTCTTAGTTGAAGTGCAGGACCATATTGCCTGGGTGTACCTGAACCGCCCGGAAAAACTGAATGGTCTGGATCTGGACATGTTTCATGGTCTGGTCGCGGCAGCGAAAAAGATACGCAAGGATCGTAGCGTTCGTGCGGTGATTCTTGCAGCAAAAGGTGAGTCGTTCTCTGCAGGGCTCGACTTTAAGGCGGTCAGTAAGAATCCATCGATGATTCCGAAGCTGTTCCTCAAATTCCCCTGGACCAAAATGAACCTGGCGCAGCGTATTGCCCACATCTGGCGGGACCTGCCAGTGCCGGTGATCTGTGCGATTCATGGCAATTGCTTTGGCGGAGGGATGCAGATTGCGCTTGCCGCGGATTATCGCATTGCGACGCCGGACGCCAACCTCTGCATTATGGAAATGAAATGGGGCCTGATTCCTGACATGAGCGGCATGGTGACGCTGTCGCGTCTGACTCGCGTTGATATCGCTCAGGAACTGACCATGACTGGTCGTCAGTTCAGTGCTGAAGAGGGTTTCAGTTATGGGCTGATTTCGAAGCTGGCCGATGATCCTCTGGCGGAAGCAAAGGCACTGGCCGAGACTATCGCGTCGAAGTCACCAGATGCCATTGCCGCAACCAAGTATCTCTTCAAGAAAACCTGGAAAGCGGACACCTGGAAAGCGCTTCGTTGGGAACGTTGGGTTCAGACTCGTCTGTTGGGTCGCAAGAATCAGCAGATCGCAATGAAGAATGGTCTGGCGGGTAAAGGCACTGAGCCGAAGCCATTCAAAGATCGTAGTAGCTTTAAGTAAGTCCTTTAAATAGATTGGTTCCCCGGAACGGATCAGGTTCCTTCCTGAACGCCTCGTCATCAGGCCATCGCGTCTCCGGGGCAGCGCCATAAAACCTTAATTCTGTTAAGGGATTATGACGCTGCTTGGTTAGCATTAATCTTCGCCTAAGAAACCACCGGTCTGGTGTGCCCAGAGCTGAGCGTAAATGCCTCCCTGTGCCAGAAGTTCCTCATGTGTTCCCTGTTCGGCGATCCGACCCTGATCTAACACGATCAGGCGATCCATTGCCGCGATGGTTGATAACCGGTGGGCAATGGCGATGACCGTTTTATCTTCCATCAGGCGGTACAGGCTTTGCTGAATGGCTGACTCTACCTCGGAATCCAGGGCTGACGTTGCTTCGTCAAGAATCAGAATCGGAGCGTCTTTTAACAGCACACGCGCGATGGCGATACGTTGCCGTTGGCCACCTGAGAGCTTCACGCCGCGCTCGCCGACCTGAGCGTCATAGCCAAGGTTGCCCTCGGGATCATGCAGGTCACGGATGAAGGCGTCCGCTTCGGCTTTGCGTGCAGCGTCGAGAACTTCCTCGTCGCTGGCGTCAGGTCGACCATAAAGAATATTATCGCGCACGCTGCGGTGCAGCAGGGAGGTATCCTGCGTCACCATGCCAATTTTTGAACGCAGACTCTCTTGCGATACCTGACTGATGTCCTGGCCGTCGATTTTAATGCTGCCACTGTCGATGTCGTAGAAGCGCAGCAGAAGATTAACGAGTGTGGATTTACCTGCACCCGAGCGTCCAACCAGGCCGATCTTTTCACCGGGTTTGATGGTCAGGTTCAGAGCTTCAAATACTGGATAGCTCTTGTCGTCAGCGCCTTCGTATGAGAAGTGCACATCATCCAGAGCGATCTCCCCGTGTTCTGCATTCAGCTTTGGCGCATTCACTGGGTCGGTAATGGTCTGTGGTTTGGCCAGTGTGTTCATACCGTCAGCCACTGTACCCAGGTTTTCAAACAGTGAGCTGATCTCCCACATGATCCATTGCGCCATACCATTCACGCGCAAGGCCAGACTGACAGCAATCGCGATGGCACCTACGGTGATAGCGCTGTCCATCCATAACCAGATCGACAAGGCTGCGACGGTAAAGGCCAGCAGGTAGTTGATCATATTCACCGAGAAGTTGAGGCCAGTAGCGAGGCGCATCTGGTGATACACCGTGCCCAGAAAACCATCCATGCTGTCACGGGCGTAAGACGTTTCCCGCTCTGTGTGTGAGAACAGTTTTACCGTCTGAATATTGGTGTAGCTGTCGACAACACGCCCTGTCATAACACTGCGGGCATCCGCCTGCTCTGTCGCAATTTTTTTCATGCGCGGCACAAAATAAAACTGAATACCTATGTAGGCCGCCAGCCAGACGACCATGGGCAGCATCAGTCGCCAGTCTGCTGTGCCAATCATCACCAGGGCTGAAATAAAGTAGACGAGGATATAGACCAGCACATCCAGCAGCTTCATTACAGTTTCCCGGACTCCCAGCGCCGTTTGCATCACTTTGGTGGCAAGGCGTCCGGCGAAGTCGTTTTCATAAAAGTTCAGACTTTGCTTGAGCAGATAGCGGTGCGCCTGCCAGCGAATGCGCATTGGGTAATTGCCGAGCAATGACTGATAGGTGATCAGGGCATGCAGTAATACGACGACAGGCATGGCGACCAGCACCACCAGGCTCATGAGCAGCAGTTTGGTGCCTTCGCTGGCAAATAAGGTGTCTGGGCTTTGCGTGGATAGCCAGTCGACCAGGTCACCCATAAAGCTGAAGAGGGTGACTTCAAGTATGGCGAGCATGGCGGTCAGACACGACATGGCCAGCAATGAACCCTCAAGCCCACGGGTGTAATGGCGGCAGAATGCATAGAGTCCCTGAGGAGGTTGCTCCGGATGTTCGGGAGGAAAGGGATTGATGCGTTTTTCAAAAAAGCTGAGCATAGATGTCCAGAGCCGGAGTGGAAGAGTAGTGCGAAGCAGGAACCTTAACGGTTTCTGGGAGTCATTTTAACCTGAATTGTGCTTGCAGGCTCTGGCAGAGTCTGTTGCACTGGAACGGACAATCCGCCCTACGTGATTTTCTCATCGTAAGGGTAAGAAAATTTCACTGTACTGTTATTATAAATCCTCTATCTTTGCGCGACTTCAAACGCACAGCAGTCTGACCCTAAGGAGGTAGCGAGCCTGATGTTGACCCAACCGGAAGCCTATTACGACGCCGATACTTTTGCCCGCATTAAAGCGGCTGCAGATCAGCAGGAAACGCCTGTTCTGATCGTGGATACCAAAACCTTCGGCGAGCAACTGGATCACCTGATGGCTTGCTTCCCTTATGCAAACACCTACTACGCGGTGAAAGCGAATCCTGAGGTAGCAGTGCTGGAAATCCTTCGTGACCGCGGCTGTAACTTTGACATTGCCAGCCGTTACGAGCTCGACAAGGTGTTGTCGCTGGGTGTGGGTGGTGACCGAGTCAGTTTCGGTAACACCATCAAGAAGATAAAAGACATTCGCTACGCCTATGAGAAGGGGGTTCGTCTGTTCGCATCGGACTCAGAAGCCGATCTTCGCAATATTGCAGAAGCTGCTCCAGGGTCGAAAGTGTTTGTACGCATTCTGACCGAAGGCTCTCAAACCGCAGACTGGCCACTGTCGCGTAAGTTTGGTTGTCATGTGGACATGGCCATTGAGCTTTGCATTATGGCGCGTGACCTGGGACTGAAACCTTATGGTATTTCGTTTCATGTTGGCTCTCAGCAACGTGACATTGGTGCCTGGGACTCTGCGATCGCTAAGGTTAAGTGGATCTTCGAGCGCCTGAAGGAAGAAGAAAATATTGAGATGAAAATGGTTAACCTCGGGGGCGGGTTCCCGGCGAACTACATCAGCCGCACCAACCCTCTGGAGACCTACGCAGAAGAGATTACCCGATTCCTGAAAGAGGATTTCGGCGACGAGCTGCCTGACGTTATTCTCGAGCCGGGTCGATCACTGGCTGCGAACGCAGGTATTCTGGTCAGCGAAGTGGTGCTGGTCAGCCGCAAGAACCGTACCGGTCTGGACCGCTGGGTCTACACCGATATCGGCAAATTTGGTGGCTTCGTAGAAACAATGGACGAGGCGATCAAATATCCACTCTATGTGGAAAAAGACGGTGACACTGAAGAGGTAATTATTGCAGGCCCGACCTGTGATTCGGCTGACATCCTGTACGAACAGTACAAGTATGAACTGCCACTCTCTCTCGAAGCCGGTGATCGTATGTACTGGTTCTCCACCGGCGCGTACACCACCACGTACAGTGCGATTGAATTTAACGGTTTCCCTCCGTTAAAAACGATCTGCATCTGATCTCTCCTGTAAAAAAAGAAGCCAGGCGCACAGTGTCTGGCTTTTTTTTATCACTCCGCTGACCCATATTCCGTTGTACTTCAGGGATTCGCAGAGAGTTGATCTTCGTTGACTGCGCTCCGCAGCACAGCCGGCTTATTTCCAGCCAATCTCAGTTACCGCGGCGACACGCAAAATAAATCGCCCTGAAAACATATCAGTTACGTGACGGTAGGTAGATTTCAGGGCTCGATTTTGCTCTGACGGTCGCGCGGCGCCTTTATTGTCTGGCGCCGCCTGAATGTCTGCTGAGCCCAGCAAACGAAGCTCTTATGCAGAAACGGATATGAGAGTCAGCTGGGCTATAAATCAGTTTTGACGACTCATTACAGCAACAAACATGGTATCGGAATCGACATCCGGTGCACCGAGCAGTCGCGAACTTTCCAGAGCAAAGTCAGCGTGATTTTTCAGAAAGGCTTCCACCGCATCTTCGTTTTCTTCGGTCAGCCAACTGCACGTCGCATAAATCAGCTTACCGCCATGTCGAACGGCCTCACTCGCATTGTTCAGTAGCTGTTGCTGTAAGCCAGTCAATTCCTTGAGGTAGGCTTCGCTCAGACGATTGCGCGCATCCGGGTTACGGCGCCAGGTACCGGTTGCCGTGCAGGGGGCATCAATCAGAACTTTATCGAAGCCTCTCTGACGGGCAATTTCTTTGGGCAGGCGTAACGGCGCTTCGCCATCCCAGACAAAGGTACGGATATTGGCAATGCCAGCGCGCTTCGCGCGTTTCTTCAGTTCGGTGAGTTTAAATTCTTTCAGGTCGGTTGCGACTACGGCGCCTTTACCACTCATGCCGTCGGCAATCGCCAGAGTTTTTCCGCCGGCGCCTGCGCAAGCATCCCAGATCTTCTCGCCGGCTTGTGCATCAACGGCGGCAGCGATCTGCTGGCTGGCAAAGTCCTGAACTTCAACACGACCTTCCCTATAGGCGTCGGTCTGTTGCACACCGAAACCGCCGGTGGCACACAGCCCGTGTTTGTTCAGGTTAACTTCTACGCCTGCTGCTTTGAGTTCATCGCACAGGGCTTTGACGTCCTGGCTTGCAGCCGGGCGCAACCAGAGTGGTGGGCGGCTCTGCTGCATACGGATAAATTCCTGTCGCTGCTTATCATTCCAGCCAGACAGTTCTGCGCGGTGTTCTATCGCACTGGCGAGCGAAGCGTCGATACCAAACCAGATGTAAGCCAGCGGCGAATCCGGATTCTTACGAACCCAGGCGGCGGTATCGTCGACGGTGGTTTTGCGGCTGCCAGCCTGCCAGTCTTTCGGGATGTACCACTGAGAATAGCTACGGCGCTGAATCCAGAACCAGAAGTTATTGCGGCTGAGGTTTTCGGCCTGTTCTGGATTCCATTGTTCAGTCCAGGCCTGCCAGTCCTGATCAAGGCCTCTTTCATGGATTAACTCCAGGGCGCAGGCGAGTTGCCGGAAACGCAGTGCATGCTGCATGGCACTGCCGAGTTCCAGAGGCATGGTTTCGCGGAAGCGCTTACGCCAGCTGGCTGCTTCATGCTTGAGCCAGCGATCAAAGTGCGCGTTAGCGGGTTGGCTTAACCATTTCAGCCAGAGCGTATGAAGCTGGTTGTAGTTGATCAGTAAGGGCTTGTCGATCATAGGTGTCTCCGGCCGGTGAGAATGGCGGCGCAGTATACCCGAAAGTGATCAGCCCGTACTGCCTTGTCTGTATTGGCTCGGGCTGGCGCCGGACCAGTTTTTAAATGCTTTGGCGAAGTTACTTGCGTCGCTATAGCCTAGCTGGTCTGCAATCTGATCCACCGACAGCGTAGTATCCTTCAGCAGGCGTTGCGCTTTGCTATAGCGCAGCTCATCTTTGATCTGCTGAAAACTGCGCTCTTCGGCTTTGAGTTTTCGGTTCAGGGTCGCGGCCGACATAAACAGCATATTCGCGACATCCTCCACGGTTGGCATCTCTGCCAGGTGATCGTTAAGTATCTCTCTGACTTTACCCGCCATGGTATTGGTCTCGGTCACCTGTGTCATCGCCTGGGTTAGTTCCTGCTGGGCAAGATCGGCCAGTTTTGGATCAAAGAAGGGCAGCATGCCGTCGAGTGCCTTGCGGGGCCAGGTCAGGCAATTAATAGGGGCGCCAGTGTATACGGCGCAATTGGGCAAGATATCCTGGCTGGATAGGTCACCACGGCAGGCAATCTGAATCATGCTGCGCGCGTTACGTGACTCGGCAGGTACAAGAGTACGGCAGATGGTCTCGACGCTGGCCAGAAACGCCAGAACCATAAAAAATCCGGCCCGGCTGTCGGGAATACGGGTGGTGATGTAAAGGTGACGACTACTTTTGTCGGTTTCGCGACGCAGTTCAAACAGCTGCACGCGGGTTTCGATGAACTGTTCTACTTTACCCGCTGCATCTTCCATGGTGGCACTGTATTGGGCCGCGTAGCCCAGTGCGCCATGCTTGGAGAGGGTCATACGCTTGCCGAACTCCAGAGCAGCGGACAGGTCCACGTGCTCGAGGAAGTTGTCGATCAGTAGCAAAGCGGACTCATGTCCGATCTGCACGCTGGGCATGAACATCAGGTTTTCAGGCAGTCCGGTGCCCTCCAGGAGCGCAGACATGGGGATGCCACGCTCAAAGGCCATCTCGCCAAGCAGTATAAGGTAATCAGACGAGAGTCTGTGCTCACCCGATCCGATGGTTTTAGTCGTCATAGATACCAGATGCCAGTTTTGAACCACAGGGTGAAAGCATTGCACCCCAAAATATCCGGATCAGTATGTCATAGTGATTGCATGTCAGGTATGTGAATTCTGGCCAACGATACAGAAATTAACAATTCGTGGACGGGCTTCCCTAAGAGGGTGATCGTATGACTAATATTAAGAATAAATCTGCACAGGTTGAGATCAAACCGCGTCGCATGGCGTTCGATACTGAATCGCCGATGAATAAATACGCTTTTAAAAATAATTCACTGATCAGCACCTTTTTCTATGCGCTATCGGCGCTTTTCCCTGATGGTGAACGGTTCTTTATTCACTCCGTGCGTAACTACCGCGACGAGATCAAAGACGAGACTCTGAAGGAGCAGATCCGTGGTTTTATTGGTCAGGAAGCTCACCATGGCGTATCGCATGAAGCGTTAAACCAGGCAATTACCGACATGGGCTTTCCCATGGATCGTATCGTCGGCCGCTTGCACAAGCGCGTTGATTTTCTGAAGAAATTCAGCCGCGAACGTCAGCTTGCTTTGACGGTTGCCATGGAGCACTTCACAGCGTCATTGGCGGAATTTTTGCTCAAGAATCCCGAAATACTCGAAGATGCAGATCCGACGGTTCGTAAGATGCTGCTGTGGCATGCTGTAGAAGAAATTGAACACAAGGCTGTCGCGTTTGATGTATATCGTGAGCACGTAAATGATGAGTTTATACGTAAGCGGGTGATGGTGATTTCTATGATCAGTCTGTTTTCTCGTTTGGCTATGTATCAGGTCTGGCTACTGCGTTCGCAGCGTCACTTTCCAAGCTGGAGAGAGTGGAAAGAAGCCGCAGTATTTTTCTGGGGTAAGAAGGGCGTTCTTCGCGATAACATGAAAGGATTAGCGAAGTTCTTCAAAACCGGTTTCCATCCATGGGATATTGATCAGAACTACCTGATTGAGAACTGGGAAGAGAGATACCCCGATATTGCTGCACTGCAGGTGAATTAATCTGCCGAACGATATTGTTTGACGACGCCCGGCAATGCCGGGCGTTTTCGTCTGTGAGCAGCTCAGGCATAATGCCGCCAGATTTAATTCTGTGGAGCGCTTATGAAGCACGATTTCTGGCACGAACGTTGGGAAAAACAGGAGATTGGTTTTCACTTGAGCGATACCAATCCCGCCCTTACCAGTCACTGGCATACCATTCCTGTCGATCTAGGCGAGCGTGTTCTGGTACCACTCTGTGGGAAGTCGGTAGATATCCTATGGCTGCTGCGTGAAGGCTATCAGGTAGTAGGCGTAGAGTTGAGTGAAATTGCGCTGGATGCACTGGCTGAGTCGATCGAAGAGACCTTCAGTCTGGCGGTCGATAAGCAGCAGGTGGGTAACCTCATCCTCTACCGGGCTGCAGGTATTCTGCTGATTTGCGGTGATTGGTTCAGCCTGACTTCATTTGATACTGGGCCAATCGATGCGGTTTATGATCGTGCAGCCTTGGTCGCAATGCCTGAAGAGATGAGGGCCGACTATGCCAGCCAGCTGCTGAAGGTGTCAGAAAATGCACCTCAGTTGCTGGTTACGTTTGAGTACGACCAGAACGAGATGTCGGGACCGCCGTTTGCTGTGGATCAGGCACAGGTTGAGTCGTTTTACGCCGATGCGATGAACATTGATCTGATGGCTGATAAAGACTGCCTGGTTGATGAGCCCAAGTTTCGCGAGCGTGGCCTCTCTGCGTTGCGTGAAAAAGTGCTTCGCCTCACGCCACAGGGCTGACCTCGGTAATTACAATGCTCTGGTCGGAGGGATAGCGCCAGCGGATGTTCAGATCCCATAGACGCACGCCGTATTCCCGTTCAGGATCATGCGCCTGGTAGGCTGGGCGTGGGTCCTGAGCCAGGCACTCCTCAATAACAGCAATAACATTCTCGTTGAGTCTGGCGGCTTCTGTAGTCGCCTGTCGATGGGCTTCTTCGGACCAGCTCACAGTGAGCGGTTCTGGTGCTGAAGGCGCTATCGCATTTGTCGCATCAGGTACAGAGTCGGTGTAGGGCACGTAAGGTTTTATATCGACAATGGGGGTGCCGTCGAGAAGGTCTGCGCCCGAAACCAACAACGTGGTGCCTTCTATTTTCTCAATTTTGACCAGTGACTGGCCCAGTCCGTTGGGGCGGTGCGTACTGCGTGTCGCGAATACCCCAATGCGCTGATTACCACCTAACCGTGGCGGACGGACACGCAGTGATTCCGGGCGGCTTCCAACACCATGAAAACAGAATATCAGCCAGATGTGCGACACCCGCTCCAACCCCTGTAGTGCTCCGGGGTCGTCAAACGGTGCCTGTAACTCTATCCGGGTGAGTACCGAAGGTGCCAGGCCGGGTTGACGAGGGATGGCAAACTTCTCTTTGTAAGGGGATCGGGCTAACGCCAGAATGTCTAAAGTGGGCATACAGGTCTCCGTTGGCGACTGGCAGTATACCGCTTTGGCGTGAGTGACGGGACTTCCCCCGGTAGCTGGCTCTTGTGGATACTCCTTTAATCGGTGAATTGCGTTATCATCAAGCCCGGACAGTAGTTTGTCCCTCTGAAATTTTTGTTGATTGAATAGTTAAGGATCAGAACCTATGAGTGGTTTGCAGGATCGAGTACAGGATACGAAAGAGCGCTTTCAGGACTGGATGGCAGATCGAAAGGACGCCAAAGGTGGTTCCGGACGTCTGATCGTCTGGCTGGTGGTGTTATATCTTCTGGTTGCGCTGGTAGTAGGTATGTTCTGGTCGCAGGAGCCGGAGACATTTAACGTACAGGCGTCAGCGAATACGCGGGCAGAAGAAATGGGTGTTCAGCCAGTTCGTGGCTTCACCACTACCGCTACCCTGATGAAGATCACCGAAACCATGCTTTACAAGCCGGGTGGCTATCTTTCGAACGATATTTTCCCGCCGGGGGTGTGGCTGGATAATATTCCTAGCTGGGAGTTTGGTGTACTGGTTCAGGTACGTGACTTCTCCCGTGCACTGCGCAAAGACTTCAGCCGCTCGCAGAGTCAGTCGACGGAAGATAAAGATCTGGAAATTGCTGAGCCGCAGCTGCATTTTGACGGTAACAGCTGGTTGGTCCCTGATTCCGAGGGTGAATACAAGCGTGGCCTCGAAGCTCTGCAGTCTTACCTGACCCGCTTGTCTGATCCAAATGAGCCGACGGCGCAGTTCTACGCACGTGCGGACAATCTGCGTCAGTGGTTGCTGGATGTTGAAACCCGCCTGGGTAGCCTCTCTCAGCGTCTGAGCGCATCGGTAGGCCAGCGTCGTCTCAATGAAGATACAGGCGCGACTCCTCTCCCTTCAGAGGAAGAGGTAAGAACTCCGTGGACTGAGGTTGACGATGTGTTCTACGAAGCGCGCGGCACTTCATGGGCGCTTCTGCACCTTATGCGTGCTATCGAGGTAGATTTCCAGGAGGTTTTGGAGAAGAAGAACGCGTTGGTTGGTCTACGTCAGACCATCCGCGAACTGGAGGCTACTCAGGAAGCACTCTGGTCTCCAGTGGTACTGAATGGCAGTGGGTTCGGTGTTTTCGCTAACCACTCGCTGGTACTCGCGTCTTATATCTCCCGAGCTAATGCGGCGATTCTTGACCTTCGTGAGCTGCTTGCTCAGGGTTAATTGCTGACCTCTACAGATGCCGCACGCCTTGCGGCATCTGTTCTTTACCCTCCCAAAAGTAAGAACTCTTCTACATTTCAATAAGACACATGGCGCATTTACGTTTTGTTGTCTGGTTTTGTTGGCCTGTTTGTGCATAACTATGTGCTAGGTGGCCCTTTCTGTCTTGACGGAAGGGAATCACGATTGTCCCGGATTTGGACCTTCAACATTGAAAGCACTCATAACAATAATTACGAGCGCGTGTTTACTGGTTGCCTGTGGTGGTGGCTCTGGAACGTCAGACGATACTCCAGCTCCCCCGGATACCGCACCAGCTACGCCAGAAGAAACCGTAGATACCGACGATGATGGTATTCCTGATTCTCAGGATGACGACATCGATGGGGATGGCGTGCGCAACGCCGAAGACGCTTTTGTATTTGACGCCGGTGAATGGGCGGATAGCGACTTTGATGGCATAGGTAACAATGCCGACGCAGACGATGATAATGACGGTTACTCCGACAGTGACGAAGTCGCGGCTGGCTCTGCCCCCTTGGATGCGAGCGATACGCCGGCAGATCTCGACGGCGACTTTATCCCTGACGTTCTTGATGACGATATAGACGGCGACGGTGTTCTGAATGATTTAGACGCCTACCCTTACGATCCAGAAAGGAGTGAGCCTGATGTTGTTACTGAGCCTACCGAACTGGACACTGAACTTCTGGCGCTGATTACCGACATTGGGTTTGATCCTTCCGAGCTGACAGATCGTATAGTCCCTCAGCCGGGAGATGCGTTGGTCGAGCTGGGTAAGGAGCTGTTTTTCTCCAGATCTCTCAGCTTTGGTGATGATGTTGCCTGTGCGAGTTGCCACGACCCGAGACTTGCTGGAACCGATAATCTCAGTTTGCCCGTCGGCGTTGGCGCTCATAATCCGCTGATTGTTGGGCCTGGGCGCCGACATGATGGGAACTACTACATCGACCCTAAAGCTGACTTTGGTCCGAACGTACCTCGCAATAGTCCGACGACCTTTAATATTGCTTTCTATGACCGAGCTATGTTCTGGGATGGGCGTATTGAAACCATCGAGTACGATCCGGGAGACCTTTACTACGTAGGTGTCGATACTGGTGCCCCGAATGGTGAAGGTCAGTTGATGCGAACACCGGACAGCCAGTTCCGTGGACCAGATAACAAGGCTGGTCCCAACCTGACTGCTGCTCAGGCACGCTTTCCGGTAACTTCTGTGGTTGAAATGCGCGGCTTTGATCCTGCCGCAGGTCTTACCTCATACGATACTCGTGATCTGATCGCAGAAAAATTGCTTGATCGTGGTTGGGAAGGATACTTCCGCGATGCCTTCAACGATTACATTAGTCTTGATAGGAAGCTGATTACTTATGACCGCATAGCGATGGCACTTGGCGAGTATCAGCGCTCGCAGGTTGCACTGGATTATCCGTTCTCGCGTTATGTTGACGGTGACATTAATGCGATTTCTGAAGAGGCAAAAGAAGGTGCGCTACTCTTCTTTGGCGAGGGTAAATGTTTCGGCTGTCATGCAGGTGCTAAGTTTTCCGATGAGCAATTTTATCCCTTGGCAACGCCACAGATAGGGCGTGGTAAAAATGTCTTTTCTCAGGACTTTGGTCGCTATAACACGGTACCGGATGTATCAGATAAATTCGCTTTCCGTACTCCCAGTTTGATTAATGCCGAGCTCACATTCCCCTATATGCATGCCGGCTCTATCGCGACACTGGAAGAGGCCATACGTTGGCATTTCGATCCGGTAGCGCAACTTGAAGGGTATGATTATAGCCTTGATCATCTTGCCCAGTTTGCTGGCCTCAATATTAATACAAGCGGCCACCAGGCTCAGGTTCCGGCAATTTCTGCGGCTTATCAGCAATGGCGCTCCAATAAGTCACGTAGATACAATCGTGTACCCAGTGTCGTCTCGAGCGAGAAAGTCTCACAGTATGCGGCCTTTATTCGGAGCTTGACTGCAGATTGTTTGAAAAGCAGCGTTTGCGTCGAACAATGGATGCCAGATTACACATCGGTCGACCCCGATGGGTTCCGGCTTGAACCAGAGTTCTCCTTCTTCGATAACACTGCTGTTTTTGACGTATTTCCTCCTGCTCCAGGAGAATCAGTTGCCCCAGTCTTTCCTGATCTTTCTGAGATAGAGCCAGCTAATATATCGTCCTGTGTGGCAATGGATGTGGATAGTCGCCCGGAAATTGATCTTTCTGTTGGCTTCAGAAAAGTAGTCCTTTCCGGGTTGAATGAGTCACACAGAGTTGGGCCAGAAATACTCGACGATATTGTCAGTACTGCGGAAGTTGCCCTGGTGATAGGTTCTATCGCTTCCGCAGATATTGATGGTGATTGTGATTTTGATCTCGCCATTGGACTTGGTAAAGAGAAAGGTATTCAGATATATCTCAATGAGAACGGACGTTTTGAAAAAGCACCGGATAATATGGGTATCGATAGTAGAGGTGATATTGCTGCTTTCTCTATGACTGATATCAATGGTGATGGTTGGCCGGACCTGCTGGTCGGTCATGTATACGAGCCGGACAGTAAGTTATGGTTGAACAATGGTGGTGACGGTTTTCTTCGGGTAACTCAGTTTGGCCATGATACGGTGCGCACAACTCATAACTCGACTTTTGCTGATATCGATAACGATGGTGATCTGGATATATTCAGTCACAACTGGGACTTTATGCGCACGGCAGAAGAAATCCATATCTGGAAGAATGATGGCCGGGGCTTGTTTGAGCCCTGGCAGGATGACGTTGTTTACGGCGCATTTGGCGATCGGGATTATACCTTTGCTGCTAATTTCGCCGATATGAATAAAGACGGTAATCTGGATATCCTGGTTGCTGCGGATTTTCAGCGCTCTCAAGTCTTTCAAGGAGCTGATTCTGGGACATTTTTCAATGCGACCCGAGCCAGTGATATAAAAGACTACAATGCGATGGGGGCTGCTGTAGGAGATATTGACAACGATCAGGATCTTGACTGGTTTGTTACCAATATACAGTTTCCGATCGCGGGTTATGCTCCCTTTGTTAATCGGATGTATTTGAATGAGTCAATTGAAGGCGGTGATATTCAAATGAACGAGGTTGCTGCACATGTTGGTGTCGAGGATGGCCTTTGGGCATGGGGTACCTGCATGAAAGACTTCGACAATGATGGTTGGTTAGACATCTTCCATGTGAATGGTTTTGGCTATGCTAATAACACCTTTGAGCATCCGTTGTTCGAAGTACTCTCGTGGCTTGGAATTACCGGAGTCTATGACCTAGTGGATTCCAATGTTGGTGGGCTAGTCAGTTCTCTCTACGGCTATTTCGGTGGCTTTACGCAAGTGAACGAAAGGCTCGGAAATGGTTACCTAAATGAAAGCCAGTTCATGTCAGAGCTGGAAGCACTCATCCAGTCATCGAAAGAGCTCAATGAAAGGCTGGGTGAGGAGACTTACGCTCTTGAATATTTTTATGGCACGCCAGCCCGGTTGTTTATGAATAATCAGGATGGCACCTTCCGTGAGGAAGCTGCATTGCGTCATATTGATGATACTGGTGAAGGCCGGGGAATTGTCTGTAATGACTTTGATCGAGATGGCGATATCGACATCGTAATTATGAACCACAGTGGATTTCCATCGTATTATGAAAATCACTTCCGTCGTTTAATTACTGCGGACGACAACTTCCTGAATGTAAGACTTCGTGGTGTTGGAGGTAATCAGTCCGCTTACGGTGCCAAGGTCTATGCGACCAGTGAAACACTCAACCAGTACCGGGAAATGCGTTTTGAGAATAATTACATGTCCAATAATGCACCAGAACTCCACTTCGGCTTAGCAGGCGATAACGCTGTCAGCGAACTGCGAGTAGAGTGGCCAGATGGTGAAGTGACAATTGTCAGCGACGTTCCCGCCAATCAGTTTATGGTTATTGAGCACCCGTCGTACAACGACTGACATGTAACAAATCCTTCATAAAGCTGTAGTAAATTCGCCTCCGTTTCATTCTCGGGGGCGTGCGCCCCCAGTAATTACCGGGGGAATCATGAGTTTTAAGCGCCTCATCAGTACGGCCGCGATCACCAGTAGTTTCTGCTTCGCTCCAGCGCATGCAGCAGAAGTTGTCTTTTACATCACCGAAGATGGCAGCGCGGCGGACGCCGTGTCGGTCGCTGTTAATGGCCAACGTCAGATAGTCAACCCTCAGGGCTTTGTAACCTTTGAACTGCCGGCTGACAGTTACATCGCTGAATTGTCGCAATACGGTGCCTGGGTAGGAGAGGCTGATTTCACCCTCGAAAATGACGACTCTTCAGAAGATGTCTTCGTTGAAATTCTTGGCGGTGAAGCAATCGCTGAATCCAGCTCATCGGATGGCACTAGCGGTGTTATTACAGGTCAGTTGATATCTAACGAAACAGGCGGCCCAGTGTCAGGTGCGCGTGTGTCCGCAGCAGGCACAGACCTTGGAGTCATTACAGATGATGATGGTGCCTTTTCTCTAGAGTTACCGCGCGGTAACTACACTCTCACCGTCGCTCACCCGAGCTATCAAAGAACCGAGCTTAGCGTAAACAGTATGCCCGGCGTGCCGGTTGATCTGAATGTTGAAGTCGGAATGTCCGGGAATGGCGTCATCGAAGAGGTTGTTGCGGTTGGTACTTATGTTGCTGATTCTGCAACCAGCCAGGAACGTGATGCCAGCGCTGTCCTGGATTCGATTGGCGGCGAACAGATGTCTCGTTTTGGTGATTCTAACGCGGCTTCTGCGTTGAAGCGTGTAGCGGGTGTCACGATCACGGATGGTAAGTATGTCGTCGCTCGTGGCCTTAACGAGCGCCACACCTCTATTATGCTTAACGGCGCTACTTTACCGAGTCCAGACCCTACACGAAGGGTTGTTCCACTAGACATCTTCCCAGCGGGTGTAATCAATAACATTGATGTCCAGAAAACGCTCACTCCTGATGTATATGCCGATTCGACCGGCAGTACTGTCCGTCTGGAAACTAAAAAGTTCCCTCTTGAGTTTGAAGGTAAAGCCTCTCTGACGCTCGGGTATGTTGATGGTATTACTTTTGAAGATCGTCAGTTCCAGCAAACCGAAGGCGGTGACTTTCTGGGTTATGGCGCTGATGGTGATCGTGCACTGCCAGAAGCTGCCAAAGTATTTAATTCTGATTTCGCAAGCTTGCAGCAGGGGATAGATGCGGCTGAGCTTTTGCCTCTGACACTGACGCCGGAGGAAATCAGCGTTAATCCCAATACTTCTTTGGGATTGAGCATCGGAGATTCGCTGTTGGATAACGGCGAGACAGCCCTTGGCTACATGGCCTCTTTTAAATATTCAAACAAATGGGCTGGTCATACTCGGGAGACAAACACTAATAATGTGAGTTCAGAGGGGCGCTTGAGCGTTGATGACTCGTATGAAGAGGTCGTTACCACGCATGATGTCGATCTTGGGGCTAGCCTGACGTTCGGCCTTCTACATGGCGACTCTGAGTACACAAGCAATACGATGCTTCTTCGTCAGACATACTCTGATACCCGTATTAAGCAAGGCCAGGGTGGTGATCAGGATCGCGAAGGTATTATTTACAATATGGACTGGCAGGAACGTGAACTGATGATGCAACAGTTCACGGGTACGCATTTCTTTGAGAGCTACCTGCGTACAGAGATTGATTGGCAGATCTCGATTTCAGAAGCATCATTGATGAACCCTGATCGACGATCATACTCCTTTGAAAGAGAAACGGACGATGGCCCATATGTCCTTTTTTGGAGTTCGCTGGACAGAACATACAATGAGCTGACCGATACTGTTACTGACTTCGGTACGAACTGGAAATCTGAACTATTCCGTAAATCAAACTATCTGGCTCGTGCGCTTTATGGGTTTTCTGTGTTTAGTCGTTCTCGTACCTCTGATGGTACTCAACTGGGCTACACTGCTGGTAATACTACAGCGAACGATTATCCTGATGAATTTGACGCTGATAAAATTGTTTCTGAGTACCTCGAAGCTGGCAATCTGAGGCTTCAAAACAACACAACACCATCGAGCGATTATGATGCGGACTGGGATCTAACCGCATACTATTTAGGCTTCGAATTTGAAAATCTGAATCTTTTTAATGTCAATGTTGGATTCAGAAGTGAGACTTCTGAAATTGCAGTCAATACATTCGATCTTATTTCCGGTACACCCGTGCCAGCAAATCTTGATGATAGTTCAATATATCCGGCGGTCTCAGGTACGCTCTTTGTCGGTTCAGATGTCCAGTTACGTGCTGCGTGGTACCAGACCCTGAATCGACCCGACTTTCGTGAGTTGGCTAACTCTCTTTACATCGATCCGGACAGTGGCGATACGGTCCGCGGTGATTCCGAACTGCAAAGTTCAGAAGTGACTAACTATGATCTCCGCGCTGAGTGGTACTTCTCCGAGGGTGAGAGTGTCAGTCTTGCGTACTTCAATAAAGACTTCACTAATCCTATTGAGAAAGTACTCACAACCAGTAGCGGTACCATCTTCTCATACCAGAACGGTGAGACGGGAACGATCAGTGGTTTTGAGTTTGATTTCAGGAAGGAATTCGAGCTGCCATCATATCTGATGTTTGTGTCTGGAAACATCTCTCTGATCGACTCCCAGGTTGAAATTGCGTTCCGCGAAAGAATTATGCAAGGGCAACCCGACAAATTAGCCAACCTTCAGGTCGGTTTTGATGATGCAGACTCTACGGCTAAATATACCCTTATTTATAACTACCAAGGCGAGTCTCTTTACTCGGCTACACAGGTAGGTAGTCAGAGCCCTGACATCATTCAGGAGCCGCGTGGTGAACTTAATGCAAACTATTCGACTGAGATCATGCCTGATCTCACACTAAAAGCGGCCTTAAAAAACCTGACGGATGAAGAGGTCTCGCTCACCCAGGCTGGCGCAAACTTTCGTTCTTATAAAAAGGGCAGAGCTTTCGACCTTGGTTTGAGTTTTGTTTTCTGAAAATTAACCAAACTGTAATAAATACTCATTAAAGTGCGCTTGTCTGAAAGTGGCAAGCGCCGCGGACAAATTAATCTTTTAGGGGAACACTATGCAACTCAAGAAATTATACATGGCGATGACTGCAGTATCTGCATTGACACTGGCAGCTTGCGGCGGATCTTCATCTTCATCCAGCAGTAATGACGACACGACCGATACTGGTACTGATAACGGTACCGTTTGTACTGTTGGTACAGGTGTAGAGTCACTGAATAACGACGGCACTAACGAGACGATCATCGTTGATGTTGAGCAACCTGATGGTCTGCCAGTATGTGTTCTTTCTGGTGTGATTTCTGAAGACGTTACGCTGACGACTGACTACGTATATCGCCTTGCTGGCTACGTAACCGTTGGTGATGGTAACGTTAAACTTGATGCATACGATGATGCTTCTTCAGTAAAACTGACCGTTAACCCAGGTGTTCAATTCCGTTCAACTGGTAAGGGTTCTCTGGTTATTTCTCGTGGCTCTAAGATCATGGCAAACGGTACTGCTGAAGCGCCAATCGTAATGGCTTCAGAAGATCTGGATGCTAGCACAGATGATAACGATGAACTCGAAAGCCTCGGTTTTGAGGGTCAGGGTGAATGGGGTGGTTTGGTACTCCAAGGTTTCGCTCAGAACAACCAGTGTGTAGCTGAATACGCGGCTGATGAAGTTTGTAACACTGACGACGAAGCCGGTACTGGTTTCCACGGTGGTGAAGACGATGCTGATAACAGCGGTTCTATCACTTACCTGATCGTTGCTGAGGGTGGTTTTGAAGTTGCTCCGGACTCAGAAGTGAACGGTATCACCCTGCACTCTGTAGGTTATGGTACTACTCTGGAAAACATCGCTATTCTGAACAACAAAGATGATGGTATTGAGTTCTTCGGTGGTGCTGCTAACGTTAAAAATCTGGTTCTGGTTGATAACGGTGACGAATCCATCGACTGGGATGATGGCTACCGCGGCAACATTCAGTTCGCTTACGTTCTTCAGAATGCTGAACATGACAGCGATCACGGTATCGAAGCTGACAGCCTCGGTAAAGAGGGTTCAGTTGTTGCTAACCCATCTGTAGCTAACTTGACGTTTAAGTCTGTGAATGATGCCAAAGACGAGCTTCTCAATCTGAAGAAAGACACCTTGGGTCTTCTGGATAAAATCGAAGCAGTTGGTTATGGCGAAGATGAGTGTGCGAAGCTGGATGGTGATGCTACTGAAGTAACTATTACTACTTCTGACCTGTCTGATTGTGACGGTGTTACTTTTGAGAAAAATGATAGCGGTGCAGTCGTTACAACTGCGGAGTTGATCGTTAATGGTAAAACCATCAACAAGGACACAGCTGACAAAACTGTTCCAGCAGCTTCTCCAGCTGTTTCAGCGACAACGACTCAGAATGCTGATAACAACAACAACAGCTTCATGGTAGAGACCGACTACATCGGTGCTGGTGATGCAGCAACTTGGGCAGCATGGGTTAAGCCATACTCTGCACCACTAAAAACAGATCTGGAAGACTGATCGCTCAGCGTCCTGATCTTGATAATAGCGGCACCTTCGGGTGCCGTTTTTCGTTTTACGACAACTGTATGTAATTTCTCTGTAGTAATTCTGCAATGTCACAGAATTGTCATCTTTTCTTCGTATTCTTCTCGCGAATTCAGAAACGCCGGTTTCCGGCCATTCTTTTAATTGGGTATTTAACATGGCAACAACTAAACGCCAGGCATCGCGCCTTCTGAGCGCTATCGCTATTGCTGGTATGAGTTTTACGGGCGTCGCCTCTGCTGCAACGCTGGATGATGCGGTCGAACAGGGTGTCGAGCGCGTAGAGCAGGCACAGGCTTCTCAGCAGACTATCGATTCAATCGACAAAGACATTCGTGCTACCGAGCGCGACTATCGTGCGCTGATGAAAGAAATCGAAGGCCTGAATGTTTACGTTGCTCAGCTGGATCGCCAGCTGGACGCACAGGCAAAAGACCTGGCAAGTATTGATAACAGTATGAGCCAGGCCGCTCTGGTTGAACGTCAGATTACACCACTGATGCTGCGCATGATTGACGCAGTAAATCAGTTTGTTGCTGCTGATGTCCCTTTCCTCAAAGAAGAGCGCATGGCGCGTGTTTCTAAGCTCAATGATCTGATGGGGCGTTCTGACGTCACTGCCGCTGAGAAGTACCGCAAAGTGATGGAAGCTTATCAGGCAGAAATTGAGTACGGCCGCACTATCGAGTCGTACCGTGGTGAGCTGGAAGGCGAAACTCCGCGCGAAGTCGACTTCCTGCGTATTGGTCGTATTGCTCTGGTGTATCAGTCCCTGGACGGACAAGAGTTGGGTATCTGGAACACCAACTCCAACAGCTGGCAGCCTCTGGCGCCAGAGTATAAGAGCAAAGTGATGGCGGGTATCCGTATTGCGCGTGAACAGGCTGCACCAGATCTGATTAAAGTTCCGGTCGCTGCTCCTATGATGGCTCAACAGGAGGCGAACTGATGAAACTCCGTAATGTATTTTTAAGCGGTGTATTTGCGCTGGCGGTGCCGATGGTAGCTGTTGCTGAGGCCGCGAACCTTGATCAGCTCCTGAATCTCGTAAAAGAAGGTCAGGCGCGTGATAACGCTGAATTTGAACAGCGTATCGCTGAGTTCCAGGGCTCAAAAGCCAAGCAGGAGCAACTGGTTCGTGATGCGATGGCTGAACGTGACCGCCTCGAAGCTCTGAGTGCCGATAAAGAAGAACAGTTCCGCGATAACGAACTGGTGGTTGCAGAAAAGCAGGCTCAGTTGAACGATCGTCTGGGGAGCCTGAAAGAACTCTTCGGTGTGCTGCAGCAGGTCGCTGGCGATACCAAGAGTGTTTTCGAAGGTTCTGTGATCAGCTCAGAACTGCCAGGTCGTGAAGCATTTTTGACCGACCTTATCCGTGTTGCAGGCGCCACCTCTGAACTGCCATCAATTGAGCAGCTGGAGCGTCTCTGGTTTGAGATGCAGCGTGAAGCGACGTATAGCGGTCGCATTGCAAGCTACAACGCAGATGTTGTGACACCAAGTGGCGAAACAACTCAACAGCAGGTTGTTCGTATCGGTGGATTCAACGCGGTTTCTGACGGCAAGTATCTGAACTGGGACATTGAGTCAGCGCGACTGATTGAGATGGATAAGCAGCCAGGTGCACGTTACACCGATGGAATTACAGCTCTTGAATCTGCGAGCGGTAGTGAGTTGACCGGTTTCTGGATTGATCCTTCTCGAGGCCAGTTACTGAAAATTATGGGGCAGTCGCCAGAACTGGGTGATCGCGTAGACCAGGGTGGTGTTGTTGGTTACATCATTCTCGCACTGGGTGCCGTAGGTATTCTGCTGGCGATCTGGCGCATGATTGTTCTTAACATCGAAGCGGGTCGCATCAATAAGCAGATGAAGACTGAAAGCGTTGACGAAAAGAATGCGCTTGGTCGTGTAATGGCTGTATTCAATGCCAACAAGAAAAGCGACACCGAAACGCTTGAGTTGCATCTTGGTGAGGCTATTGCGGCAGAAATTCCACGCCTGACCCGTGGTATCGGCTGGATCAAAATCATTTCGGTTGTTGCACCACTGCTCGGTCTTCTGGGTACGGTGACCGGTATGATCGATGTGTTCGAAACCATGTCTCTGTTTGGTACCGGCGATCCTAAGCTGATGGCGGGTGGTATTTCTCAGGCGCTGGTTACTACGGTATTGGGTCTGGTTGCAGCGATTCCTTGTGTGTTCCTGCACACCCTGACGAACAACCGCAGCCGTGCACTCATTATGATTCTGGAAGAGCGTGCTACCGGCATCCTGGCTCGCCAGTCTGAACAGCAACAAGCGAAAGCAGCCTGATCATGATCTTTGGTGAAGTATACGAACCGGTTTATCTGTTCATGGAGCGTGGAGGCGACGTCCTCTACGCCATCTTCGGACTGATTCTGCTGCTCTGGTTATTTGTACTGGAGCGTGCCGGGTACTTCGCATTTTCTCACCGCAGCGCTATGCAGCGCGCAGTGAGTGAGTGGGAAGCTCGTACCGAGCGTAAATCCTGGGCGGCGCATCAGATTCGTGAAGATCTGATCGCCTCCCTTCGCTCAGACCTGGAAGCGAACATGACCACGATCAAAATGCTGATCGGCATGGCGCCTCTGTTCGGTCTGCTCGGTACCGTTACCGGCATGATTGAAGTATTTGACGTGATGGCATTTTTTGGCAACGGCAGCCCTAAAGCGATGGCTTCCGGTATTTCCAAGGCCACGATTCCGACCATGGCCGGAATGGTAGGTGCCCTGACGGGAGTGTTCGCTCAGTCCATGCTCGAGCGATACATCAAACGAGAAAAAATCCGTATCGAAGATCGTCTGACCTTTGATCATTAATTCGGGAATAAGATTATGAGACGCAGTTTTTCTGCCAGTCAGCAAGTAGAAGCCGAGGGTGAGATTGATATCACCCCGATGCTGGACGTTGTATTTATTATGCTGATTTTCTTTATCGTGACCGCGTCGTTCGTTAAAGAATCAGGTATTGAAGTTAATCGTCCTGATGCGAGCACCGCACAGGCGAAGCCTCGCGCAAACATCCTGATCGCCATTAATGAAAATGACGAAATCTGGATTAATAAACGCCGCGTTGACGAGAGTCAGGTCCGCGCAAATATCGAGCGTCTGCACGCTGAAAATCCGCAAGGAACCGTTGTGATCCAGGCGGATGAAGAAGCGAAGACCCGTAAGCTGGTGGCAGTGATGGATGCTGCACGTCAGGCCGGAGTCTACGACGTCTCACTGGCCACAGAGGCGATGTAAGATGCCGGTTGTTGTCCGTTTTGGTGGCGCGCTTGCCGTCGCATTCGTCGCCACCATCGCTGTGTTCTGGATGATGCAGAGCCTGATCAGTACGGGTGGCTCGGTCACCATGCCGACTGACTATGGTCGTATCCAGAGTTTCGTGATGAACGAGCCAGATGACGAAGTTCAGACTAAAGACCGTCAGCCTGAGAAGCCACCGGCACCGCCAAAAGAACCGCCGCAGCCAGACATGGTAAAGCCTGAGTTCAATTCTCAGAACGCCGCTGATCTGTCGATGGGTGCACTGGATATCTCTGCCGATCTTGCGTTGGATGCAGGCCTGAGCGGTGCGGGTAGCGATGGTGAGTTTATGCCGATTGTTAAAGTCGCGCCGACTTACCCGCGCCGTGCAGCTCAGCGAGGCATTGAGGGCTATGTCGTCGTCGAGTTTACCGTGACCTCACTGGGTACCGTGACTAACCCGGTAGTACTCGAAGCTGAGCCTCCGGGTGTATTCGATAAGGCTGCGTTGGATGCAGTTAAGAAATTTAAATATAAACCCCAGGTAGTTGAGGGAAGTGCAGTAGATGTACCCGGGGTTCGTAACATTATCCGCTTCGAGCTGGATAAGTAACGTATAAAACTGGAGTGAGTGTTTTATGAAAAAGTTACCGTTAGCATTAGTGATGAGCGCATTGTTGGGTGGCATGCCATTTGTGGCAGTTCAGTCGGTACTCGCTACTGAGGAAGCGGCAGATAATGCGCAAGAAGAAGCCTCGTCGGGCCCTCGTGTTCGCAGAACCATGACACTTCGTGAGATTGTATTTGAAAAGCTTGAGGAAGCGCAGCAAGCTGCTGATGCCGGTAACTTTGACGAAGCCTTGCAAACACTTGAACGATTGGAAAAACGTAAGCGTAATTCTTACGAGAGAGCGATGACGCACAACATGTACGCCTACGTTTACTCGACTCAGGAAAATTACGCGGCAGCGATTCCTGAATACGCAAAAGTTATCGAGATCGATAACGCGCCAGACAGTCTGAAACAGACGACGCGTTATACGCTGGCAAAACTGTACATGCTTCAGGAACGTTACGCTGAGTCACTGGCGACCATTAACGAGTGGATGTCACAGTCAGATAAAATCAATGCTGACGCCTACATGTTCCGTGCTCAGGTTCAATACCAGCAGGAAGAGTATGAACTGGCAGGCGACGATATTGCGACTGCAATATCTATGCGTGAAGAAGCGGGCTCACGCGTTACCGAAAGCTGGTTACTGCTACAGCGTGCCGTGATGTTTCAGTTGAAAGATTATGATGGCCTCGCAGAGACTCTGGAAAAGCTTGTTGCGACTTATTCTAAATCTGAATACTGGATGCAGCTGGCGGCTGTGTACAACGAGCTGGGTCGTGAAGACGAGGAACTGGCGACGCTCGAAACAGCGTACGACCAATCACTTTTCAGCAAAGAACCTGAGTATCTCAATTTTGCTCAGGCGTTGTTGAGCCGTGAAATTCCATACAAGGCAGCGCACGTTCTGGAAGCAGGAATGGACGCAGACATTGTTGAGAAGAGCGCGCGTAATCTGTCGTTGTTGGGCGATGCCTGGATGCTGGCGAAAGAATACGACAACGCGATTGTTGTGATGACACAGGCTGCGGATGCCTCCGGAGAAGGTCGTGACTACTTTAAGCTTGCTCAGATTTATACCGAGCGTCAGGAGTGGAGTAAGTCACTTGAGTTCAGTAATAAAGCATTGAATGCTGGTGATCTGAAGGCACCTTACCAGGCATTAATTATTAAAGGGCTTGCTCAGTACAATCTTGATCAGCTTGAGGCAGCGTCGGTGACCTTCTTTAAGGCAGCCTCTTATCCGGCGGCTGAAAAAGTTGCTCACCAGTGGCAGGACTACATTGAGAGTGAACAGCAGCGTCGGGAATACATTGCTAACGCTGGTTAACACTGAAAAATAAGCATAAAAAGGGGAGTCGCTTGGCTCCCCTTTTTGATACATGATCAGCGTCGATTTTTTATTAACGCTTAGGTGTCCACGCCCAGATCATCTCAGCGGTTACGCTTTCAGTACCTTCTGCATCTTTCAGTACCACGGGTACGCTGATATCGCCTTTCTCTTCGTTTTTCAGCCTTTCCAGGTCGGCATCACTCAGAGTTGCTGTGGCAGTCAGATCGCCTTTGGTACGTTTCAGGTACGTCAGGTTCATATTGCGAATCACCAGAACGCGGCTGTCTGGCACATTCATGGCGGTGACGAAGCCGGTTGCTGATTCAGCAGCCAGCGCCATCGCGGCCGCGTGCAGCGTGCCAATGTGATTTCCTACCTTGCGGCGCTTTTTGATTTTTACCACACACTCATTATTGGTCAGCTTTTCTACCCGACATGAGGCCGTTCCTGCGAACGGAATAATTTTGCCGATGATAAAAGAGCGCACTCCTGTCTGCCATCCGGCGGGTAGGCGTTCAAGATTATTCATCACTCGGTTAAGACGGTTCATATTTATCTCCTGTCGGGCACAGCCACCATGGGGGCAGACTGTGGATATTTTCTTTTGCTCAGACGCCATGTTTTCTCAAGGCTGTCGGGTAGCGTATCTTCTTTGGCTACGGTGAACCCTGAGTTCTCATAGAAGGTCATTAATTCAGGTAACGGGAACAACCAGACGGGCTTCTCTACGTTACGCATAATATAGCGGCAGAGCTCTGATGCTACTCCCTGATGACGATGATCAGGCAGTGTACACAGGTTACGGAGGAGCCAGACGTCTGAGTGGTCCTGGAGTCGGGTGACACAACAGCAACGACCAGCGCTGAAACTGGCATAAAGGGTGTCTCCCGGACTAGCCCGGCCACTGTATTGTGCCGCTTTATACAAAGCATTGGCTTCGGCGACAGTGGCCTGCCTGAAGTCAGTCAAGCTTGCTGATAAACGCGCTGATGGTTTCGGCGCTGGCGGATGGATCTTCCAGCATAGGTACATGACCAAGATCCGGGTAGATCTTTACGTCAGCCTGAGGGATGACTTTTTTAAACTCTGCGACGGCAGAGACGTCCAGAACCCGGTCTTTTTCACCCCACATAATTAGTGCAGGCATATTTACCTTGTCAGCGATCATCTGGCTCATTTCATGCTGATCCATGCGCTCGCGAGTCGCGATCATATCGTCGAAAATCTCCTGGTTCAGTGGCGCACGGTCGACGGTCTCGCGAATTAAGGCAGGACGCAGAGGCCATGGGAGTGGCGGCTGCTTTTCCAGAATAAGGTCCATGCGATATTCAAACGATGCTTTATCAGTAGCAATCAAGGGGTTGTTACCAGCTTCGAGTTCAGCAAAAAACTGACTTTGGTTCTCGCCGTCCAGGCCCGCAGAATCTATCAGGATCAGGCTGGCGATGTCGTCCGGAAAACGCGCTGCGTAAATCGCACTGATGGCACCGCCCATGGAGTTACCGACAATATGGAATGGTTCGAGGTTGAGATATTCAGCCAATGCTTTCAGGCGTTCTGCCTGACGCTCCAGGTCATAGCTGTCTGCCTCGCTGGATTTTCCATGACCTGCAAGGTCTGGCGCGATGAGGTAGTAGTTATCCGGTAACTTATCCGCAAACTGCAACCAGGTGCTGTTGTTAGCCGAAAATCCGTGCACCAGCATCAATACCGGGCCATCGCCCTTACGGATCAGATAATTCATCTCGATGTCAGCAACATCAGCCTTATGCTCATCCAGCCCGGCTTTCCATTCGCCCAGATCAAGAGCCTTCTGATAGAGCGAGTCCTGTTGCGTTGCGGTGCATGCGATTAATACGTAGGCGGCAGCAACAAGCGTTGCTGCCCGAAGAATATTGAACAAAGGGGTACTCCGGTCAGTGTGATGCTAAGGCGTTTGCCAGTGAACGAACGTCGTCGATAACGTTCTTCAGTTCATCGCCAGCAATCTGATAACCAGGCTGGCAGACGAGGAGCATGCCAGCTGCCCATTCGATGTGAAGGTGCGGATGGGCCAAAAGCCAATTCTGGACATTTTCGGTCAGAAGAGGCCGTACTTTGTGTACAGGAAGTCCATAGACGGGATGTTTCGCCAGTTCATCCGGGAGATCGGTGTCCTCCAGTCGGGTGATGGGCTTACCTTTATCGAAGCAGTGTGTACTCTCTTTGGCCAACGGGCTGACCATTAGCCGGACGTCTGTAGTGATGTGACATGGCATAATAATCAGGGTCTGGATGGTGGGAGCACGCCCGGTCAGGCGGGTGAAGTCAAACAATAGAACCGTTTCATCTTCGATGTAGTTAGGTACGTAGCGTGGATCGCCGGTGGACAGAATCTGAAATCCGGCCTGACGAATACCGGTACTGAGCATACGCCATGGCTCGAAGCTCATATTCAGTCGGTCGGCAGCGCCTGCGAGTTCGGCGCGTCGCCCAGGTTTCGCCAGGCTGAATAGCCATATCAGAATCCCGGCGAACGAAAGCAGAAGGACAAGTGCAGCAAATATCGTAGTCATGGGGGCAGTGTACCCCAATGTCTGCCTGAATTTGTGATCAAAACCCGGATGAAAGAGCAGCCTGTGTTTCTGACTGCTCAGTGGCGATGTCATCCAGCTCGAGCGTTTCTGTATCAGCGGCCAGTCCGAGGCGCACGAAAGCACCCACCCGGTCGGTATCTACAGCGGCCAGTGGATGACTAGTACCTGCATGGCTTTGCAGGGTCGCGACCTGAATAAGGTCAATCAGATCCGGTCCATCGGGTGAGCGGTCGAAATCAAGGTAGTCTGTGGTGACTGCGATGAGTTCTTCTGGGAAGTCCCAGGATTCCAGAACCTTCTGGCCCAGCGCCTGATGTAGCTCGGCAATGGCATGGTCGAGTAAAGGCCCATCCTGAAGAAGGGTGCCGGATTGCTCGGCATACGACAGCAGCGGCAGGGTTCCAATCTGGTGAACCAATCCTGCTAAGAGTGCTTGATCAGGAGGCAATTTAGTGAAATGGCGAGCCAGTACCTGAGCCGATGCTGCAATTTCGGTCGCATGCGACCAGCAAGCCCGCATACGCCGGTCGATGGCATCGGTAGTCGCCTGAAACATCTGCTCCATAGCAATACCCACCACCAGGTTAATGGTGAAATCGATGCCTAAACGCGAAATTGCCGTTGTTACATCGGTAATGGGCACCATGGTCCTCACCATGGGGCTGTTGGTCACCCGAAGCAGTCGAGCGCTCAGTGCCGGGTCTTTTGTCAGAACCCGGGCCATGTCCTGGATACTGGCGTTTTTGTCCTCAGCGATGTCCCGTACTTTCAGAGCGATCTCTGGTAGTGTTGGAAGAATCAGCTCGTCTCTGGCAATCATTCCTTCGATGTCATCTCGAGCTTGCTGGATCAGTTGGCCAGTCATTCGGGTACCTCTGCGTCTATAAAATTATGTAACGCAGAGGTCGTCAGAGAGTTAACTGTCTGGCCACCTGTTTAGCCGCGTTGATCTTCAGTATAGAAGACTCTGCGCAGAGTGATTTTCTGATTCCCGCATTCTCCCGAAAGTGTTTCCTCGTCACTGCTGACCACGGCTAAACCAGTGTATTTGCCGTCAAAACAGATGCGGCTGGCCAACTCTCCTTTGGCTTTTCCGTTAACGAGCACATCTGACATGATGTCGGGGAGTTCTGGGCATGGCGCTACCTGATATAGGTGGCGTTTGCTTTTACCCAGGTATTGGAGGCGGGCGACTACTTCTTGCCCGGTATAGCATCCCTTGCTGAAGCTGATGCCGTCGTGGGCTTGCCAGTCGCAGTACTGGGGTATCCAGGCAGCCGATGATGAAGGCTGAACCCACAGCCAGCCCGACTCGACATCTGATGCATGCCAGCGCGACTCAGGCTCCAGCAGGTGGTCACTCAGGTATTTGTCGATGAGTTCTTCAGGTACCCAGTATTCGCAACGACCGTCTGGCCAGCCAAGTACCCGGACATCTTCACCAGACATCGATTTTTCACTCGGGCTTGCATTAAATTCGCCGATGATTTCGATGTTTTCTGCCAGGGTCATTGTTGCCTTGAAAAAGACGGCGTACTTCTTCAGATGGTTTATCAGAACCTCTGCTTGAGAAGCAGGAAGCCTTAAGACAAACCCCGTCTCTGAGCGGGTCGCAATAAAGTTCGCGATCATACGACCTTTGGCATCGCAACAGGCGCCAGCCTGCCACTGCTCGAAGGTAACGCTCTGCATATCACTCGTCAGTTGCCCTTGCAGGAATTTCTCACTGTCTGGCCCGTCTATCTGTAGCAGCGCAAACTGACTGAGGACGGTTCTCGCTCCGGTCTGATCGTCGGGGGCAGTTTCTGCGTCGGCAGGAACAAAGCCCTGATCGGTAACCTGACCAAATGTGGCGATTGTCTGAGACATGATGACTCCTTACGGCTGGGGTAGGACTACTGCATATGGAGGCGGAGTGTATGTGATTTCAAGGCCCGATGTGAGAGTGAACGATATTTCGTAGTGACCTTTGTTATAATGCGCGTCCCTGTAAGAGGTGAATTAAAAGATGACTGAAGAAAAAGAAATTCAGGCAAAGCGGGCTATCTGGCATAGCCGTCGTGGCATGTTAGAGCTTGATGTATTGCTATTACCTTTTGCTCAGCAACAGTATGCGCAGTTGGATGATGACGATCAGTTGCGCTATCGCAATCTTCTCGACAAGGAAGATCCGGATCTTTTTACATGGTTCATGGAACATGCCGAGCCTGAAGATCCTGACATGAAGCGAATCGTTGATATGGTGCTGGCATTTGCCCGTCAACCGCGCTGAGTGGATTCTACGGCCATCCGGGATTCAGCGGCGAATAGAGACGCTCGCCTGGGTATTGGCTGCGCTCCTGATGGTGGCGACATTTTTTGGGGCAGAGAGTAGTGTGTGGTTACTTACTCCCGTATTGCCTCTTTTGGGCGCCGGGTGGGCCTTTTGGCGTAAGCGTGCGCCGCAGCTGATTGGCAAAGCCAATGATGGCTGGTGGGTATTGCAGCGTAATCAGAAAGTCCCGGTCAGTTTTCGCTCAGGCAGTATTCGCCGTAGACAACTGATAGTGCTGGTTTGGGGGTTCTGGCCCTGGCAGGTAATCATCATCAGGCCCGACTGCTTCCTCAGTCGTGAACCATTTAATCACCTTAAGTATGAGCTGTATGGCAGCCTTTGAACCTTTCTGGGCCGGGCTACAGACTTCCTAATTCGCTGATGTATTTCGACATCAGTACGGTATCGAATGCTCTCGGCAGGGCTTGAGGGTAATCCCGGCTGTAATGCAGGCCGCGGCTTTCTTTACGCATCAGGGCAGAGCGGATAATAACATCGGCGACATCAACAAGATTGCGTAGCTCCAGTAAGTCGTTGGTGACTTTGTGATTTGAGTAAAACTCCTGAATCTCCTGGCGCAGAAGCTTCACTCTGTGTTTTGCCCTGACCAGTCGCTTAGTGGTACGCACAATGCCTACGTAATCCCACATGAAGCGGCGCAGCTCGTCCCAGTTGTGCGAGATAACGACATCTTCATCAGAATCGGTAACCTGGCTTGAGTCCCAGTGCGGTACGGGCTCGGGGGAAGGAACCTGAGCTATCTGAGCTTCGATATCTGCCGCTGCTGCGCGGGCGTATACAAGACATTCAAGCAGAGAATTGCTGGCGAGACGGTTCGCACCATGCAGGCCAGTACAGGCGGTTTCACCGATGGCATAGAGGCGATCAATGTCTGTTCTGCCGGCATTGTCAGTGACAACGCCACCACAGGTGTAGTGGGCAGCCGGAACGACCGGAATCGGGTCTTTCGTGATATCAATACCCAGTTGCAGGCAGCGTTCGTAGATTGTCGGGAAATGCTCGCGAATAAACTCTGCAGGCTTATGTGAGATATCCAGGAACAGGCAGTCTGCACCTAAGCGTTTCATTTCATGGTCGATGGCGCGGGCGACTATGTCCCTGGGTGCCAGCTCTGCCCGTTCATCGAATTTATCCATAAAGCGGCGACCGTCAGGAAGCAGAAGTTTTCCGCCTTCGCCGCGAACGGCTTCAGTGATCAGAAATGAGCCTGCCTGGGGGTGATAGAGGCAAGTAGGGTGGAACTGGTTGAATTCCATGTTGGCAACCCTGCAACCGGCCCGCCATGCCATGGCGATGCCGTCTCCTGATGCTCCGTCCGGATTGCTTGTGTACAGGTAAACCTTGCTGGCGCCGCCGGTGGCCAATGCGGTGGCCTTAGCTGTAACGGCATCCACTTCGCCGGTTTTCTTATTCAGAAAGTAGCCACCAATACAGGCGTGGTGCTCAAGCCCTAATTTGTCACCGGTGATCAGGTCGACAGCGATGTAATCATGGAGAAGGGTCAGATTCTCACGCGCTTCCGCTTTTTGCAGAAGAGTATCGGAAATGGCATGGCCGGTGGCATCCGCAGCATGAATGATGCGGCGCGCACTGTGCCCACCTTCACGGGTCAGATGAAACTGATCCTCGCCATCCTTTGTAAATGGCACACCAAGGTCGATCAGCCAACGGATGGCTTCGGTTGAGTTACCTACGGTAAAGCGCACAGCCGCCTCGTTGCAGAGACCTGCGCCGGCTGTGAGAGTATCGGCTACGTGGGCCTCGACGCTGTCTTCCTCGTCGAGTACAGCAGCTACCCCACCTTGAGCCCAGCGCGTTGAGCCTGCGTCCATCGAGTCTTTACTGACAATGGCTACCCTAAGATGTTCAGGTAGGGATAACCCCAGCGTGAGGCCAGCGGCACCGCTACCAATAATTAATACATCAAAGGTCAATGTCTGGCTCATGCACAAAGGCTCCAGTGGTGGTAATCTCACAGAGCTTGCTCTCAGGCTCTGAATAACAGGCCGCACTATAAAGCGCAGGAGTATGATTGACAAAGAATCTCCTCGCCAGACAACGGCCTGGTTCCGGTCTATTTTCGGTAGTTATGTCATGAAGTGTCAAGATAGTGAACTATCTCCGAATTGGTGTACCGAACTTATACAGCCACTAACGGAGGGCAAGGTGTGACTCGTTCAACTAATGTTGCAGAGAAGCAACCGACAGATGCAGGTAACCAGATGACCGACCAACCAGCTTCAGACCAACAATTGGTCGCGCGGGTTCAGAAGGGTGACCGGCGGGCTTTCGACCTGCTGGTGGTGAAGTACCAGCATCGTATCCTCTCTTTGGTAGGACGGTTTATTTCCGATCATGCTGAAGCTCAGGATGTGACGCAGGAGGCATTTATAAAAGCGTATCGTGCGCTACCCTCTTTCCGTGGAGATAGCCAGTTCTATACCTGGATGTACCGGATTGCGGTGAATACCGCTAAGAATCACCTGATCAGTCGCGGTCGTAAGACGCCGACACAGGACATTGACCTCGATGATGCTGCTTATTTCGCAGACGAGGCCAATATGAGAGACGTAGAAACGCCAGACGGTCTGCTGCAACGCGATCAGCTGCGCAAGGTCGTATTTGATGCGATCGAAGACCTGCCAGACGAATTGCGTCGGGCAGTGACCCTACGAGAGCTCGAAGGGCTCAGTTACGAAGAGATTGCAGAGGCAATGAATTGCCCAATAGGGACAGTAAGATCCCGAATTTTCCGAGCGCGGGAAGCAATTGAAAAGAAAATGCGGCCGTTGCTGAGTGCGACTGCATAAATGCTTGATGGGTGTACTATATGAAAAACCGGATGAGGGAGTCTCTGTCAGCTCTCTGTGATGGCGAGTGTGACGAGCTTGAACTGAGACGTGTATTGAACCACGTCGAAAATGATGCTGAATTCCGCGAGCAATGGGCGAACTTCCATTTGATCGGTGCAGCAATGCGCGGCGAATCCGTTGACACTGTTGATCTCTCGAAAGGGATTATGCAGGCCATTGATGGTGAACCGATGGACGACGTTCCTGGTATTCCACGTGATACAGCGAATAGTAGCGCCCAAACATTTGATGAAAAAGCCAATAACGATGATTTGCCTGTTGTTCAGTCGAAACCTATGGCGCTGCCAGCGTGGATGGTGTCGGGAGCAGTCGCTGCCTCGGTTACCATGGCTGTTTTACTCGGTGCTCGTGTTCTGACTGTCCCTGAAGCGAATATGGGACAGCCTGATATGGCGCTCGCCAAGGCAGAGGTATCTCAGCCTGCACCGATGGCGGAGGCTTCGGCAGCCAGTTCATCTCTGGTGGCTTCTCAGTCTGAGCAGTCTCAAATGTCTGCAACTGAGCTTGCGGCGGCTCAGGAACGACTCAAACAGTACGTTCTTGAGCACGAAGATCAGTCCTTCGGTGTGAGCACGCACCAAGCTACTCCTTATGCGAGGGTGGCAAATTTCGGCAAGGACACTGGCATCCGTGATCGGGTCAGAGCTGAAGTAAAAGCAGGGCCAGTCGCAGACTGATGCATGATTGAGTTGCTTAACATCCGCCAATCCATCGTCATTCTGGCGATTGGGTTGTCATTCACATCTTCAGTGAGTGCAGACAACGATAAGGCGCTGCGCTTGCTTGAGGAGATGAATGAGGCTGTTACTACTCAAGATTACGCTGGCACAGTGATGTTCGGGGCGCCTGATCGCTGGGAGTCTGCGAGAATCCAGCAGGCATACCGCAATCAGGGGTTGGTTCAGAGGACCGACTACCTGACAGGCCCAGAGCGTTCTCAAATTCGTGCGGGCGATGAAATAGTTTGTATTCACGAGGGTGAACACCGCTCCGGCATGACGCCAGACATACTAAAGCCGTTCGGTCAAAACTTTCCCTCCTCTTTGTCATCCCTTGAACAAAGCTACGATTTTGCACTTGCTGATCACCAGGCGGAGCGGGTCGCTGGCCGTTCAACGGTATCTATTTGGATTACGCCTGAACAATCCGACCGTTATGCCCATCAGATATGGTTGGATAAAGCCTCCAGTCTGCCTCTTAAGGCCGAAATGACAGACAAGCAGGGTAATGTGTTACGTCGGTATCAGTTTGTGAGCCTGGAAACAGACTTCACTATGTCTGACAGTGACTTACGGACTGCGAATGTCGGGCACACCCTGCGCTTCGGTCATAAAGGATCATCGGAAATAGCGCCTGAGTCGGATTGGTATCCGTCCTGGTTGCCTCAGGGATTTCAGCTTCAGCAGTCCGCGAAATCTGACGATAACATCCGTATGACGTTCTCGGATGGACTTGCTTCATTCTCTTTGTTTATTGATCGTGTCGGGCAAGGCAGGTCATCCTCTCCCCGCGTCAGTCGACAGTGGGGGCCCGTTTCCGCTACCGTAGAAGATATTCTTACGCAGGACGGTCAGCAAGTCAGACTGAGTGTCGTGGGGGAGCTTCCTCCTCTGACGCTGGATAAAGTGTTGGATTCTGCGATTCCTTCGTATTCTCTTAGTATGAAGTGAAGAATCGTCAGTTGACCCGTCCGACGTCCTCCCCATTGTAGAAAGCTGTAAAGTAAGGTCATAAATGTGAGTCAGGAAGTTGTTCAGGTCGTTGGAACAGGTGACGATGGTATCTGGGTGGAAGGTGTGCAGCAGAGCGCCTGTGGAGCCTGCAGTGCGCGGGCTGGATGCGGGCAGCATACGCTCAGTAAAATGGGCAAACCTGTTCGTTTGTGGGTAAACACGGCTGATTCCTTCACGGTCGGGGAGCAAGTCACCATTATGCTTCCGTCCGGGTCTTTGGCCGTCAGTGCCCTAGCGATGTACGGACTGCCACTGCTTGGACTGATCCTCGGGGCCGTCATTGGATTTCAGGGTGGCTCAGAGCCTCAATCATTACTTGCAGGTGGCCTTGGGTTGGTTCTCGGTCTACTCGGAGCGCGCCAGCTTGGCAAGAAAATGCAAGCCGAGTGGCAGCCGACCGTATTGAAAAAAACACACTCTACCGCCATAAATATAAACGGAGTTTCTGAATAGCGGAGATAGCCTTCGATGAAAATGACATTGGCGATGAAACGTTCGCTGAGCTTGTTAACCTTTCTTTTAGCAGTGTCGTGGACCACAGCACACGCAGACCTTCCGGACTTCCGTGATCTGGTGAAAGAGTCTTCTCCAGCGGTAGTCAATATCAGCACTGTTCAGCATGCTCAGCAGAACAGCGCGCTGTCTGGGCAATACGGTATGCCGGACGACATGCCTGAAATATTCAGGCATTTTTTCGGGCGCCAGTTTCCTCAAGGGCCTGCACCACGCCGGGACAGCAATTCTCTTGGATCGGGTTTTATCGTATCGGATGACGGGTACATCCTGACGAATAATCATGTTGTTCAGGATGCGGATGAAATCATTGTGCGTCTTAACGATCGCCGCGAGCTGGAGGCTGTTCTGATTGGTGCTGATCCGAGTTCTGATCTGGCTGTCCTCAAGGTCGACGCTGATGACCTTCCGACCGTTGAGTTAGGCGATTCCGATAAGCTTGATGTCGGCGAGTGGGTTGTCGCTATCGGCTCTCCTTTTGGTTTCGATTATTCAGTGACAGCAGGTATTGTCAGCGCAAAGGGTCGGAGTCTGCCTAACGAGAATTATGTGCCCTTTATCCAGACCGATGTTGCCATCAACCCGGGAAACTCGGGTGGGCCACTATTTAACCTTGATGGTCAGGTGGTTGGTATTAACTCCCAGATATATACGCGTTCAGGCGGCTTTATGGGGGTCTCGTTTGCGATTCCAATCAATGTCGCCATGGACGTTGCTGAGCAGCTCAAGAGCAAAGGTAAGGTCAGTCGCGGTTGGTTGGGTGTCGTGATTCAGGAGGTAAACAAGGATCTCGCTGAATCGTTCGGGCTTGATCGCGCTGCCGGTGCGCTCGTGGTTCAGGTGGTTGATGGTAGTCCGGCTGAGGCCTCTGGCCTGGTGAGTGGCGACATCATTGTCAAAGTCAATGGTAAGGCAGTACAGCTATCTTCTGATCTGCCACACCTGATTGGTCGTCTGCGCGCGGGTGATACCGCTAAGTTGTCCGTGGTGCGTGCGGGCAAGAGAAAGACCATCGATGTTGAAATTGGCGCGTTGCCTGAGTCTGATGAGATTCAGTTGTCGTCTAATACCCCGCCTGCTGAACGCAAGAGCAACCGGCTTGGTCTTGTTGTCAGTGACATCCCAGCGGGTAAAAGTGCAGAGCAGGGGGTTGTCGTCACAGACGTGAATCGCGGCCCGGCATCGATGTCAGGCGTGATTCGTGGCGATGTGATCACCATGATTAACGGTCAACGCATCAGCTCAGTGGCTGATTTTGAACGTGTCGTCAAAGATTTACCCGGTAAGCGCAGCGTGCCCATGCGCATTGTGCGCAGAGGGCAGGCCTCTTTCATTCCACTTCGTATTGATTAACCAGCACGTTATCGACAGTACAGGGGCTGTGAGCCCCTGTCATTCATAGCCTTAGTCCGGTCCTTCAGGTAAAATCACCCGATTGAATTCACAACCGGATGATTATTCTGTGAGCCAGCTGGACCACATTCGCAACTTCTCCATCATTGCCCACATCGACCACGGCAAATCTACTCTGTCTGACCGCTTTATTCAGGTATGCGGCGGCCTCTCCGATCGCGAAATGCAGGCGCAGGTTCTGGACTCCATGGACATCGAGCGCGAACGTGGCATCACAATCAAGGCCCAGAGCGTCACCCTGAACTACACCGCACGTAACGGTGAAACGTATCAGCTGAACTTTATTGATACTCCGGGACACGTGGATTTCAGCTATGAGGTGAGTCGTTCTCTGTCTGCGTGTGAAGGCGCTCTTCTGGTCGTTGATGCCGCGCAGGGCGTTGAAGCTCAGTCTGTTGCTAACTGCTACACCGCGATTGAACAGGGGCTGGAAGTTCGTCCGGTACTGAACAAAATGGACCTTCCACAGGCGGACCCAGACGCTGTCGCTCAGGAAATTGAAGATATTATCGGCATCGATGCGACCGACGCAGTGCGCTGTTCCGCCAAGAGTGGCCTGAACGTTGAAGACGTTCTGGAAGATCTGGTAGCTAATATTCCTGCCCCCGAGGGTGATCCTGATGCGCCGTTGCAGGCACTGATCATTGATTCCTGGTTCGACCCATATCTTGGTGTCGTATCGCTGATCCGCGTCAAGAATGGCTCAATCAGGAAAGGTGATAAGATCCGCATGAAGTCGACCGGTAAAGATCACATCGTTGATGACGTGGGCTACTTTTCGCCGAAAATGACGAAACGTCCTGAGCTGAATACCGGCGAAGTGGGCTATCTCTGTGGCAGCATTAAAGATATTCACGGTGCGCCCGTGGGCGACACCATTGTGTCTACCAAAAACCCGGACGTTGATGCACTGCCGGGCTTCCAGAAAGTTAAGCCACAGGTGTACGCCGGTCTGTTCCCCGTATCGTCGGATGACTATGAAGCGTTCCGTGTTGCACTTGATAAACTGTCACTCAACGATGCGTCGTTGTTTTTTGAACCAGAAAACTCTGATGCGCTGGGCTTCGGTTTCCGTTGTGGCTTCCTCGGCATGCTGCACATGGAGATCATTCAGGAACGTCTCGAGCGCGAGTATGATCTTGACCTGATCACCACTGCGCCGACGGTAATCTACGAAGTCGTTACCCGTAAAGGGGATGTCGTTAATGTCGATAACCCGTCGAAGCTTCCTGATATTGGTTCTATCGATGAAATGCGCGAACCGATTGCGGAGTGCAATATTCTGGTGCCACAGGAATATCTGGGCAGCGTTATTTCTCTGTGCGTCGATAAGCGGGGTGTGCAGGTGGATATGCAGTACACCGGTAGTCAGGTGGCATTGCGTTACGAAATCCCGATGGCGGAAGTCGTTATGGATTTCTTTGATCGTCTGAAGTCAGCAAGCCGTGGCTTTGCTTCGCTGGACTATAGCTTTCTGCGTTTCCAAGAGGCGCCACTGGTTCGCTTGGACGTTCTTGTGAACGGAGATCGCGTAGATGCGCTCGCGGTCATCATGCACAAAGAGAGTGTTCGTCGTCGTGGCAATCTCCTGACCGAGAAAATGAAAGAGCTGATTCCTCGTCAGATGTTCGATGTCGCAATTCAGGCGGCAGTTGGTAATCAGGTGGTGGCCCGTACTACAGTAAAAGCACTCAGAAAGAACGTAACGGCGAAATGTTACGGTGGTGACGTAAGCCGTAAGAAGAAACTGCTGCAGAAGCAGAAAGAAGGTAAAAAACGGATGAAACAGATCGGCAGCGTAGAAATTCCGCAATCGGCGTTTCTGGCTGTCCTCAAAGTGGACGACTAAATATGAAGCAAAACCAGCACGGCATGACAACAGCGACTGCGCTGTTACTTATACTGATTGGCATTGTGCTACTGCGTGCCGTGATGGTGATCGTTCCTATCTATTTTGATGATACCGAAGTGGGTATCGTTCTCGATAATATGGAAGAAAGCGGCAAAGTGACTGCGCGCACTTCGGAACGGTCTGTTCGCGATGAACTTGAGCGACGCCTTCGTAATAACAATATTCAGGTTACTACTGACAAGCTACTTGTAAAACGTGACCGAAATACTCTGACCATCGACTGGACTTACGAAAACCGCGGGCACTTCCTGGCGAATATCGATTTCGTACTTACCTTCCAGCACCAGAAAGTTATCACCAGTGAATAATCCCTTGTTAAAACTCTCTCAGCGCCTTGGCTATACCTTCAATGATGAGGCGCTGATCAATTTAGCGTTAACCCACAGAAGCTTGTCGGGAACCAACAACGAACGCCTGGAATTTCTGGGCGATTCGATTCTTAATTTTGTGATTGCCGAAGCCTTGTTTCTGAAATTTCCACATGCGAAAGAAGGGAAGTTGAGTCGTCTGCGCGCAAGGCTGGTAAAAGGCGATACGCTTGCTGAAATAGCAAAAGAGTTCGACCTTGGCGAGTTCTTGCTTCTTGGGTCTGGTGAAATGAAGAGTGGTGGTCATCGTCGGGATTCGATATTGGCCGATGCTGTTGAAGCAATCATAGGCGCTATTTATTTGGATTCCGGGCAGACCGCAGCGTCAGAACGCATTCTGTCGTGGTATGCGTCCCGCCTTGATGCGTTGAGTCTGGAAGATCCTATAAAAGATCCGAAGACTCGCCTGCAGGAACACCAGCAAGCCAATCGACTCAGCCTGCCCAAGTACACTGTTGTCAGTGTTGGTGGACCGGGAAACGAGCAGGTATTCACCGTCAGTTGCCGTATTCCGCAACAGGAAGACGTTGTCACGGCCGAAGGTTCAAGCCGTCGTGCTGCTGAGCAGGCGGCTGCTCAGGTATTTCTAAAACGTCTTGGGCTTGAGGAGTCAGCATCATGAGCACACGTACTGGTTTTGTAGCGATTGTGGGTCGCCCTAATGTGGGGAAGTCGACTCTGATGAATCGAATTCTCGGACAAAAACTTTCTATTACTTCCCGAAAGCCGCAAACGACACGCCACCAGATTCTGGGGATTCTGACTGAAGAAGATTCCCAGATTGTTTTTGTCGATACGCCCGGGATTCACAAGGCACACGATAAAGCGATTAACCGCTACATGAACCGAGCCGCAACAACGGCGGTAAAAGATGTTGACCTTGTTGTTATGGTCGTAGATCGGATGCGTTGGACCGATGAAGATGAAATGGTGCTGCAGACCGTTAAACAACAGCGTGCGCCGGTTATTCTGGTGATGAATAAAATCGACTTTGTACGCGATAAAGATGAGCTTCTTCCTTATCTTGAAGAGCTTGCAGGAAGACACCCCTTCGATCAGATTATTCCGCTGAGTGCGAAGACGGGTCATAACGTAGAACGCATTGAGCACCTGATTCGCAGTTATCTTCCTGAAAATCCATATTTTTATCCTGAAGATCAGATTACTGACCGCAGCTCACGATTTCTTGCGGCTGAACTGGTTCGCGAAAAAATCATGCGCCAGCTAGGCGATGAATTGCCGTATGAAATGACGGTGGAGATTGAAGAGTTTGCACACACAGGCACTTTGATCGAAATCAGCGCGTTGATTATGGTCGAACGTCAGTCTCAAAAACGCATTGTTATTGGTGACGCAGGGTATCGAATCAAACAGATTGGTATCGAAGCACGGAAGGACATGGAGTCGCTATTCGACTGCAAGGTCATGCTGAATCTTTGGGTGAAAGTAAAATCCAACTGGTCTGATGACGAGCGGGCTCTGCGAAGCCTGGGGTACGACGACAGGGAAATATGAAGCATTGGTGGCTACTGAGGCGTGAGCCGTTTGGCGGCGGCTCAGACTGGCTGTGTACCATATTCACAAGAGACAGAGGGTTGGTTAAGGTCGTTTGCCGTGATGCCCACCTTCCGGAGATGCATCAGCCTTGTTGTGGAGAGTGGCCTGCCTTAGGTGACCTGCCAAGGTTGAGGACCTGTGAAGCGGGTACCGCGCTGGGGTTGTCAGGCGAAGCACTGGTCTGTGCTCTGTATATGGATGAATTGCTGTCGATGATTCTTCCGTTACATGACCCTTCTGATGAATTATTCGATTTATACTCAACCATACTCACGACCCTGAGCGACAATGAGCGGGTTGATGTCTGGCTGCGTATGTTTGAACAGTGTCTTCTCAGCCATTGCGGGCAGGGTATACACTGGACGCAGACGGCACGCGGAGCCCCTGTCATTGCTGGCACTCACTATCTGTTCTGCGGTGGAGAAGGTTTGATCGAAGATCCTGATGGTTGGGATGGTGAAATTCTGCTCGCCATTGCCGATGGGGAGTTTACCAGGCCGGGGGCTCTCGCTGTCGCTCGTCAGGTGCTGCGTATCGCTATCGATTATGCAGTCTCCAGGCCTATTATCAGTCGTGAATTACTAATACATCGCTCCTGAAACAGGAAAGAACTATGACCAATACACGCGTTTTGCTCGGCGTTAATATCGACCACGTTGCGACACTTCGGCAAGCCAGGGGAACTCGTTACCCTGATCCGGTTCAGGCTGCTTTTATTGCCGAACAGGCAGGTGCGGATGGTATTACGATTCATCCCCGCGAAGATGCTCGCCATATCCAGGTTCGTGATGTCAGGGTCCTCGCTGGTACGCTTCAGACCCGGATGAATCTTGAAATGGCGGTTACCGAAGCCATGATTCAGTTGGCTGAAGAAGTAAAGCCGGAAGCGTGTTGTCTGGTGCCTGAGAAGAGAGAGGAGTTAACCACCGAGGGTGGGTTGGACGTTCTCGCTCAGGAAGACACAATTAAAAAAGCGGTGACTCGCCTGGCAGCGGTTGGCGCTGAAGTGTCTCTATTTATTGATGCTGATTACGAGCAGATTGACGCAACAGTGCGCACTGGAGCTCCTGTTATTGAGCTGCATACCGGTGGCTATGCAGATGCTGAGACACCATTGGAGCAGGCACGGGAACTGGAACGTATACGCGATGCGGCGGCCTACGCTTCAGGTAAGGGCCTGATCGTGAATGCAGGTCACGGTTTGCACTATCACAATGTTGAAGCGATAGCTCAGATCCCACAGATTAATGAGCTGAATATTGGTCACGCGATCATCGCTCAGGCGTTGTTCAGCGGTCTGGAAGGCGCAGTCAGGGATATGAAACAGCTACTGACAGAGGCGCGTGCCTGAGTGGCAGGGCATGCTTTACCAGATCGCGATACGTTGCTGACCTCTGTCGGAGTCGGCACCGATTTGCTCGCTATACATCGTATTGAAGCCGCGTATGCGCGACACCCGGAGCGGTTGGTAAAGCGGTTGCTGACGCCCGCAGAACAGCGGGAGTTTTCTAAGCATTCTGATCCTGTTAATTATCTTGCTAAAGCCTTCTCTGCCAAGGAGGCGTTGGCAAAAGCACTGGGGACCGGGATTGCGTCCGGGGTCAGTTTTCAGGATTTCTCGATTCAGCGGGATAGCTCTGGCAAGCCGCTGGTGCACGTCAGCGGTCGTGCCAAAGAAATCATTCGTTCAGTCGATGAGCGGGCTCAACTGCTGTTGAGTCTTAGTGATGATGATGGATGGGTTCAGGCGTTTTCTGTATTAGCGCTTTTACCGGAGGCTTCTTCAAACTGAGCTTGCCAGTCATTTTCTCCGGCCCATTTTAATAAACGCTCTGTCTCGGTCATCAGCTCTCTCAAACGTTCGGGATACGCTTCTGAGTTCTGCTCCTTCAGGCAGGTTTCGAATGCTTCTAACGCCGATCTCAACGCAGGCACACCACAGTATCTCGCAGCGCCATGCAGTTTATGCGTTGCTTCCAGAAGCTCTGGCAGTTTTTCTTCTTCCCACAGCTCCAGAATTTCATCTTTTTCTTTGCGCAACATATCCGTCAGCATACTGAACATGTCGGTCGCCAGTCCCGGATTTCCGTTCGCCTGATGCAGTGCCAGCTCAGTGTTAAAAATTCCCGTCGCCGCTGGTGCCTCATGTCGTAATGGTGGACTTTCTTCGCTGTCGGCTTTGAAGCCAGTCCAGCGTTCAATAATCCGTGCCAGCTGCTCCATTGATACCGGCTTGGTCTGGTAATCGCTAAAGCCATTGGCAATTAATGCCTGCCGTTCGTCTGACATCGCGTGAGCAGTAAGAGCAACGATAGGCAGGTTGCGCTTGCCCGGTAGCTTTCGAATGCGAGCGGTCGCTTCATTGCCTGACATTCCAGGCATCTGGATATCCATTAAAATCAGATCTGGACAGTCACGTGTTGCCATCGCAACGGCATCAAAGCCTGAGGGGGCCTGCAGAGTATTGACGCCTAATTCATTCAGTAACGTTACTGCCAGCTTGAGGTTAGCTTCGTTGTCGTCGACGGCCAGAACGGTGGGGACTTCCTGGGGAGCTGGCGTATCCGGTGCCGCAAGTGGTTCAACGTTATGGCCGCACAGCTGCAATACCTGCCTGACCAGTTGAGTCTGTGTATAAGGGGCTGTGAGGAGTGGTGTTGTCAGCGTTGCACTCATGCGTTCCGGCAGGGCATTTCTGCTGATATTCAGCACGGGAATACCTTTACCGGAACAGATTGTCATCCATTCTTCCATGCCGCCCTGGCTGATCATCTGGCGATCACAGAAAATGATCGCGACGTCGGTTATTTTCTCGCCACAGGTGGCCGGAACTTCGTTGGGGCTATGATATTCCTTCAGGGTTGCTCCGCGCTTTTCGAGCAGTTCAATGGTGTCGCGTGATGGTGCACCGCTCGGATTGATCAGGGCAATTTTGCAATCGGCCAGAGACTGGGGGAGTTGAGCGTTTTCTTCATCAATTTCGGCTTCGATGGTAAACGAGAACGTCGACCCTGCACCTTCGTCACTGTGCACTCTGATATCGCCCCCCATTGCCTCGACAAGAGCTCGGGAAATAATCAGACCTAGTCCCGTTCCGCCATACTGACGGGCGATTCCTGGGTCAGCCTGAGAAAATGCCTGGAATAACCGTGCCTGTTGTTCTGAGCTGATACCAATACCGGTATCAGCGACATCGAATTGGATACTGATATGCCCATTCTTTTGTTGAATAGGAACAACACTGATCGACACGCCGCCTTCGTGAGTAAACTTCACTGCATTACTGCAAAGATTGGTGAGAACCTGCTTGAGACGTAAACGATCAGACACGATCAGGTCAGGCATATCCGGCGAAATATACTGATAAACCTCAATGCCTTTTGAGTATGCATTAGGTGTTAGTACCTGCAGAACCTCTTCAACGAGATCACGAAGGTCGAAATTTTCGGCTTCAAGAATCAGCTTGCCGGCATCAATTTTGGACAGGTCGAGAATATCGTTAATGATATTAAGAAGATCTTCTGATGATCTGCGAATCGTGTCGACGTATTCGCCCTGGCGTTCATTCACCTGAGTCCGGGCAAGAAGATCCGAGAAACCAATAATACCGTTGAGAGGTGTTCTGATTTCATGAGACACGTTGGCCAGAAACTCTGATTTCGTGCGACTGGACTCGAGGGCATTACGGTGCTCAATCATCAATTCGTGGTTACGGATTTCCAGTTCGTCGATGGTTTCCTGACTTTCTCGGGCAGATTGTTCCATCGAGTGCTGGTGCTCGATATTTGCACGCTGAATGGCGGCAGCCATAGCATTCACACCCGCCGCGAGGTCCTGGAGCTCGCCGGTTGAGTTTACGTGAATACGAGTATCCAGTTTTCCACCGCGGATTTCATTCAGTGCGTTCAGAATATCCTGAACCGGATCAGAAATGTTCCGGCTGATGCGAATGGCGAAAAATGATCCCAGCAACAGGACGAAAGCGATGATGGATAAAGAAGAGGCGAGCAACTGGTACTGCATTAATCGGGTATTGCTATTCGACAACTCGATTTCTGCCCATCCAAGCAACCGCAATTCGGTATCTTGCGTCTGAGCATAAAACTGCTCGGTCAGCTGATCTGAGATTACCAGGTTTTGCGCAAAAATCGGGGCCTTTACCCGAACTGAGCCCGTTGTTGTCGCGAGTTGTAGCTGGTTTTCTTTCAGCTCTGTGGCACTTATCCGGTCGGTGATCATGCGTGGCCCCGAATGGGCCAGAAGGTTCATATCCTGATCAAACAGATTGACTGCACGTACATCACGCTCTTCTAACATATTGTTGGCAATGTTCTGGAGAATGCCTGTGTTACCGGTCATAACGCCGTACTCACAGGTGGGCGCCAGTTGTTTGCCCATGGCAAGGGCACGTGCTTCGAGGAGGTCGCTCAGATCGGTCGTCCGACCAACGATAAAGAACATCCCGAGTACCAGCGATACCATGACACCGGGCAGGAGTGCCATCAGAAGGATGCGATTGCGGATGCTCCAGTTATTCATACGGGCGTGTCTGATAAAAATCCCAGAATATAGGTCGGACTGTCGCGGTGCAAATCTGACATGCACTACCTCCGCCTCTTAGTTAGAATAGCGCGCCATACGCTTACGCTGATTTCCGGAGTCCTCATGACAGATCCTCTTTATCCTACCATCGCAGACTGTGTTGGTCAGACGCCTCTGGTACGTCTTCAGCGGATGCTGGATACCGACAATGGCAGCCAGGTTCTGCTTAAACTTGAAGGAAACAATCCCGCGGGGTCAGTCAAAGATCGCCCGGCGCTGTCGATGATTCAGCAGGCGCAGGCGCGTGGTGATATATCTCCGGGAGATACCTTGATTGAGGCGACCAGTGGTAATACCGGCATAGCACTGGCAATGGCGGCAGCCATTATGGGCTACCGGATGATTCTTATCATGCCAGATAACGCCACCATGGAACGTCGCTGGTCGATGGAGGCCTATGGTGCTGAGCTGATACTGGTTTCAAAAGAAGAAGGCATGGAGGGGGCTCGTGACCTTGCGCTTAAGATGGAGAGCGAGGGCAAAGGTGTTGTATTGAATCAGTTCGGCAACCTGGACAATCCCGAAGCGCATTACCATGGTACAGGGCCGGAAATCTGGCAGCAGACCCACGGCAGGGTTACGCATTTTGTGAGTTCCATGGGTACAACCGGAACAATCATGGGCACATCACGTTACCTCAAGGAACAGAATCCAGATATTCAGATTATTGGCCTTCAGCCTTCGGACGGTGCGGCTATTCCGGGGATACGTCGCTGGCCGCAGGAATATCTGCCGACGATTTTTGACAGTCAGCGTGTAGATACGGTGAAGGATATCAGTCAGGATCTCGCTGAAAGCACCATGCGTGAATTGGCGCGACGGGAAGGGATTTTTTGTGGCGTCTCGTCTGGTGGTGCCGTGGCCGCCGCACTGGATATCGCGCGCTCTCATGAGGGAGCCACTGTCGTAGCGATCGTCTGTGATCGGGGTGATCGTTACCTGTCGTCAGGTGTTTTTGCGACCTCTTGAATCAATGAAAAACGCCCCAATTTAGTGCTTCACGAGAATATCTGCCTCAGGCATTGATGCGGTTTTACTGAACGAACAACAACGGATGGAAGACGTGTGAAGCAGTCAGGAAAAGGCCGTGAACTCAGCCTGATCATCGACAACCTGAATTCTGAAGGGCAGGGAGTCGCCCGCTCCGGGCGCGATGTCTATTTTGTGCCGGGTGCATTGGTCGGGGAAAAAGTCCGGGTGCGCATGCTCGAGCGCAGTAAGAAAATATGGCACACCCAGCTTCTGGCCATCGAAGCAGACGAGGCTGAAGCCCGTCGCTCCGCGGATTGCCCTCACTACCAGCGCTGTGGTGGATGTGATCTGCAGCATATGCAGTACGATGCGCAGGTGCAGTTCAAACAGAGCCGGGTCGAGCGTGAATTCGGCCGCCAGAAAGTAACGGTCGAGAATTGGGCAGCGCCTCTGGTCAGCGAAGAGTGGCACTACCGACGCAAGGCGCGTCTGGGTGTTCGCTTCAGCAAAGAACAACAAAAGAATTTCATCGGTTTCCGGGAGGCAGCAAGCTCGCATCTCACTGACATAGACCGGTGCATCGTACTGCCTGATCATCCGGCTCTCGACTGGTCAGAGTGGCGGCGCATTATCGGTTCTCTGGAATCGGCTTCTCTGATAACTCAGATTGAACCGCTCTGGGCTGATAGTGCTCTGGTGTTTATTCTCCGCGTTCTCAAGCCTCTCTCAGCAAATGATAAGCGAATCTTGGTTCAGGCGTTTGAAGACTGGCAGACCACATCGGATTTACCTTTGCAGGTATGGGTCCGCACCGAGAAACATGCCGAACCTGTGGCTTTGTGGCCAGCAACTCCCTCAGAAATCTGGCACGAAGTTGATGGCTTAAAGCTGCGCATTCAGGCCGATGACTTTATACAGGTGAATCGCTCCATTAACCAAAGCATGGTGGCGCAGGCACTTGAGTGGCTGGAACCGGCACAAGATGAGCAGATCTGGGACTTGTTTGCGGGGCATGGAAACTTCTCAATGCCACTCGCTAAACGCTGCAAACATGTGGTCGCAGTAGAGGGCCAGCAGGCGATGACAGACAGTCTTCAGGCGCAAGCAGAGAAATTGGCCCTTTCTTTGCAAACCAAGTGTGCTGATCTATCGGCGTCAGGCACGCTCGACTCGTTAACCGAGCCTGATGCAGTGTTACTCGATCCGCCGCGCGCTGGTGCACATACGGTCATGTCGGAACTGATTCGCAGAAAAGTCGGCAGGGTTCTTTATGTTTCCTGCGACCCTGCAACGCTGGCACGGGACCTCGCACAATTGTTGCCCGCGGGTTATGAGGTTATTAAGGCAGGAATTATGGATATGTTCCCGCAGACGCATCATGTCGAAACCATGGTGCTACTGAAGTATCGGGGAAAATAATGGTTAAGGTACGCGAAGATCACCCACTGTTACACGATGGGTCTCTGGATATAGATCGTTGGTTAGAAGAGATTTCTCACACCTCTGATTTGCATAATCCAGAAGAGCTGCGTGAGGCATTGGAGCTGGCCAAAAAGCTGTCAGACGAGGCGATTGCAAATCGCACTTACTGGTCGATTGACAGTGTCCAGATGGGTATCGAAATGGCGCAGACGTTAATCGATCTGCGTCTTGATAATGCATCAATCATTGCGGCGATTCTTTATCGTGCAGTCCGTGAAGGGCGTTTGGCACTGCAGAAAGTAGAGCGGCAGTTCGGTGATGAAGTTGCCAAACTGATTGAAGGTGTTCTGCGGATGGCTGCTATCAGCGCTATTCAGAACTCCAGCGATGAAGTCGTTCTTGGTCAGCGCCAGGCACAGGTCGATAATCTGCGAAAAATGCTGGTGGCCATGATTGATGATGTCCGCGTTGCGTTGATTAAACTGGCAGAAAGAACGTCGGCGATTCGTGCGGTAAAAGATGCGCCTGAAGAAAAGCGACGCAAAGTTGCTGAAGAAGTTTTTAATATCTACGCACCTCTTGCACACCGGCTGGGAATCGGCCATTTAAAATGGGAATTAGAAGATCTCTCCTTTCGCTACCTGCAGCCAGATGCCTATAAGAAAATTGCCTCGCTCATTGACGAAAAGCGACTCGCACGCCAGGACTATATTGACAACGTTGTTCAAACCTTACGTGATGAGCTGAATGCGGCTGACATACATTGTGATGTCTACGGCAGAGCAAAACATATCTACAGTATCTGGCGGAAAATGAGCCGTAAGAATCTCGATTTTTCGAAGATTTACGATATTCGTGCAGTGCGCATTCTGGTGCCTGAACTCAGAGACTGCTACGCAACTCTGGGGATTGTTCACTCACTCTGGCGTCATATTCCGAACGAATTTGACGATTACATCGCGAACCCGAAAGAAAACGGATATCGGTCACTGCATACTGCAGTCATCGGGCCTGATGGCAAAGTTCTGGAAGTACAGATCCGCACCAATGCGATGCATGAAGACGCAGAGCTGGGTGTATGCGCGCACTGGCTTTATAAAGGCACAGACATCAACGCGAAAGATCAGGGGTACGAACAGAAAATTGCCTGGCTGAGGCAGGTTCTTGAGTGGCAGGAAGATCTTGATGATTTACCTCGCTTCTTTGGCGAATTGCGTAGCGATATTAACCCGGACCGGATTTATGTATTTACTCCCGAAGGGCATGTAGTTGATTTGCCGACTGAGGCCACTCCTGTTGATTTTGCCTACCGTGTGCACACTGAGGTTGGAAATAAATGCCGGGGTGCAAAGGTGGATGGTCGTATCGTTCCGCTGACCTATCGTCTCAATACGGGCGAGCAGGTCGAGATTCTGACACACCCGGCAGCGCACCCTAGTCGGGACTGGCTGTATCCTGATTCAGGATACATACATACAGCGCGTGCACGGGCAAAAGTAGCGCACTGGTTCAAGCTTCAGGATCGCGACAAAAATATTGAAGAAGGGCGCCAGCTGGTGCTGCATGAAATGGATCGCCTGGATCTCGTCGATGAGCCGCTTCATGACGTTGCCCGCCAGTTGAATATGAAGGCCGTTGAAGACATGTTTGCCGCCGTCGGTGCAGGTGACCTGCGTCTCGGGCAGATTATTCATCAGTTGCTCAAACAAGCGGATACCAATACGCACCGCCAGCAGGAATTGCCCCTGCTGCGTCGGCACGAAGCCTCGAAATCAGATGCCGCCGACGACGTATTTATTGAAGGCGTTGGTAATCTCATGACTCAGATGGCGCAGTGCTGCCATCCGGTACCGGGGGATGATATCCGTGGCTATGTCACGATAGGGCGCGGAGTGACTGTCCACCGTAGTGATTGCGAAAATCTCCTGCATCTTGCAGCGATGGAATCCCGGCGTGTGCTGCAAGTGAGTTGGGGGCGTCGCCCTGGCAAATTGTATCCGGTGGAGATGGTGATCAGTGCCTATGACCGGACCGGTCTGCTGAGTGATGTCAGTGCGTTGCTCGCCAATGAAAAAGTGAACGTCGTTGCAGTGAATACGCGCTCCGACCAGGGTGATAATACGGCGTCCATGAGCCTCACCGTGGAAGTTGATAGTCTCGAGCGTCTCGCTCGGGTGATGAACAGAATTGAGCAATTGCCCAACGTCGTAAAAACACGACGCGTGCGGGCAGGGGGCTGACGTGGCTTTTACTGTTCAGGATCTGACTTACGTAATGAGCCGCCTGCGCGATCCAGAGACGGGTTGCCCGTGGGATCTTAAGCAAAATTTTGCCTCGATATTGCCGCATACCCTTGAGGAAGCCTATGAGGTTGCTGATGCTATTGAACGGGAGGATTGGCCACACCTTGAGGAAGAGTTGGGTGATTTGCTTTTTCAGGTCATATTCTATGGTCAGATGGGCAGCGAGAAACGGTTGTTTACCCTCGGGAGCATCGTTGATCGTCTGGTTGCTAAGTTAATCCGGCGACATCCCCATGTATTTCCAGAAGGTACGATTGAGAGTCAACGTGCCCCAGATGAAGTGCCCGATGAAGAGTGGATTAACCAGCGCTGGGATGAAATAAAAGCGGAAGAAAAGGCGCTGTCACCGAAGATCAGTACAACCACGTTGCTGTCCGATGTGCCCGTCACTTTGCCGGCTATTACTAGGGCCGTGAAGCTTCAGAAAAAAGCGTCATCCGTCGGCTTTGACTGGCCTGAGAAAGATCCAGGCGTCGTAGACAAGATTCGTGAAGAATTTGATGAAGTTATCGTAGAGCTCGAAGCTGGGAATACGGAACTGCTGGAGAAAGAAATCGGTGACCTACTGTTTGCTGTTGTGAATCTCGCCCGCCATCACAAAATAAATCCTGAGGTTGCTCTGAGAGGCACCAACGAGCGTTTTCAGAAGCGTTTTGATCATGTCGAGCAGGCCTCAGAACATGCGGGTGGATGGGAAAAAATGACTGCTGACGACATGGATGCGGCTTGGCGACGAGCCAAGCAACTCACCGACTGAATAACACGTCAGCGATGGGAAAAACATAAAGCAACTTCCCATCGCATCCCTTTTAATTGTGCTTGATCAGTGTCTGTCTCCAGACAGCACTTCACGATACTTTCGCGCTAATTCGAGAAAGCGTGGGGTAAGCCCAACATCTTCATACAGTGGGAATCCATCTTCGTCTTCAGCTACCACCTTATCGCCAGCGATGTAGGGGAAGCCCGACGCCATATCATCCAGGGCTGCGCTGATAAGATCCCGGAGAATCTGCTCTTTCGACATAGAAGGAAACATTTCCGCCAATGCCTCGATGCGAGCGGCATCGTTGACACTCAATGGCAATGAATAGCTTTCCTCTGTGAGTTCAGCCCCGAATTCAGAAGCCCAGTGTTGCATCAGTTCATTAACTTTCACGTCATACTCCTCACGCTATTGCCTATACTGTTCAGGCAGTAAAGTTATGGCAAAAGTTTCTGCTTTTTTCATCCTCTTCTGGAAACTTTGGCAGGGAAATAAATCTGAGCGGTGGCAAGCAACCGCAGTGGCCTTGAGTTTCCGCGGATTTAGCGCACACTGAAGTATCCACTTTTTACAATCTACTGACGCCGTCAGGGCAAAATCAGAACCGGTCTGCATAGTGTGAAGACCATAAGGAGATGATAATGAAAGAACTCGACGCGCTGCTTCGCGATAAAGTAAGAATGTTGGGAAACGCGCTGGGAAACACCATTCGTAATGATCTCGGCGAAGATACATTGGCGCAGATAGAGACGATACGTAAACAGGCAAAACGCGCCCGAACAGGGAATGAAGAAGAGCGGGATAAACTGCTAGGCCTGTTAAAAGGTCTGACCGACGATTCTCTAGTCCCCGTGGTGCGGGGATTCAATCAATTTCTTAATCTGGCCAACCTGGCTGAACAGCAGCACGGTATCAGCTGGCGCAGAGAAGATGCCGGCGAAGAGTCCACCGATACGATGTTTCCGGATCTGATAAAACGTTTAGTTGAAACCGGTATCGAGGGTGACGATCTTACGTCCAAGGTTGCTGCGGCGAATGTCGAACTCGTACTCACCGCACACCCAACTGAAGTCACCCGCCGTACTCTGATTCAGAAATACGATGAGTTATCGCATCTCCTGCAACAGCGTGATGATTTGCATGACGACCATCCATCTCTGGCGTCGATTGAAGAACGCATCTCTTGTTTGATTAACGAGATCTGGCATACCGACGAAATTCGTAAAGTACGCCCGACGGCCGTTGATGAAGCCAAATGGGGTTTCGCGGTCATCGAGAACTCCCTCTGGTATGCCATCCCTGAAATGTTACGCAGCATGAACATTGACCTGATGGAAAGGGGAGCGCCTGCATTACCGTTGGACGCTGTACCTGTTCGCTTTTCGTCATGGATGGGGGGTGATCGGGATGGTAACCCAAACGTAACTTCAACAGTGACTGAGGAAGTTCTGTACCTTGCACGATGGATGGCTGCTGACCTCTATTTACGGGACATTGAACATCTCGGCAGCCAGCTATCTATGTATGCGGGCACAGCCCAATTCAAAGAAAAGTACCAGAGTCATGAGCCTTATCGTGAGTGTCTGCATGAGTTGAGAGCCCGGCTGGAAAATACTCGCGAATGGGCACAGGCAAATGTTGATGGTGAAGTTTGTGAGCTGGAGCCTTTGCTCGATGACGCTGAGTTGATCGAGCCTCTAAAAGCTTGCTACGACAGCCTTGTCGGATGTGGGCTGAAATCCATTGCCGATGGTGACCTGCTAGACACGTTACGTCGGTGTGCCTGTTTCGGGCTTGCCCTCGTTCGTCTGGATGTGCGTCAGGAATCAACGCGACATAGCGCCGTGCTGGCAGAAATCTGCGATTTTTACAGTTGGGGTAACTACCTTGAATGGTCCGAAGAAAAGAAACAGGAGTTTCTATTAAAAGAACTGACATCGCGACGTCCATTGATACCAGAATTCTGGGAGCCGTCAGATGAAGTTGCTGAAGTTCTGGCGACGACCGGAGTACTCGCTCAGCCGATCGGTCGCGGGGTGTCCTGTTATATTATTTCGATGGCCAGTGAGCCGTCTGATATTTTATCCGTTGCACTGTTATTAAAGTCTTCGGGTGTCCGGCATAACCTGCCTGTCGTCCCTCTTTTTGAAACCTTATCTGATCTTGAACAATCTGGGCCGAGAATGGAAAAGCTGTGGCAGGTTCCCTGGTACAGAGAATACAGCCAATGTCGTCAGCAGGTCATGATCGGTTATTCAGATTCATCGAAGGATGCAGGCCAGCTTGCTGCCGTTTGGGCGCAGTATCAGGCTCAGGAAATTCTGTCCCGGGTCGCCGATGAACAAGGGTACTCGCTGCGATTATTTCACGGTCGGGGGGGAACTGTTGGTCGTGGCGGCGGCCCGGCGCATCGGGCAATTCTTGCTCAACCTCCAGGGTCGGTGCGTGGCGGTCTGCGGGTGACTGAGCAAGGTGAAATGATACGATTTAAGTTCGGTCTTCCCGAAATTGCGGAGCGGAATCTGAAAATTTATATATCCGCCGTACTCGAAGGTAACCTGTTACCCCCTCAAGGACCCGTTAAGGAATGGCGCGATACCATGAGTGAGCTAGCGGGCGTTGGTGTTGACTCTTATCGTGCCATGGTTCGGGATAACCCTGATTTTGTGAGTTATTTCCGCGCTGCTACGCCTGAGCAGGAGCTGGGTAAGTTATCACTCGGAAGTCGCCCGGCAAGACGACGTTCTGGTGGTGGTATTGAAACCCTGCGTGCGATCCCATGGATTTTTGCCTGGACACAGATCCGTTTAATGTTGCCCGCCTGGTTGGGGGCGGATAGCGCACTGGAAGACCAGATCCGCAGGGGCAAGCTGTCTACCTTACGGCAGATGTACTGTGAGTGGCCGTTTTTCAGAACCTACATAGACATGCTGGAAATGGTCTTGTCGAAGGCGGATGCCGCGATTGCCGCGTATTACGAAGCCTTGCTGGTTGAGCCCGATATGCAACCGCTCGGAAGCCTGTTGCGGCAGCGTCTCGGTGATGTGACGGCACTGGTTCTGCAGGTTAAGGAGCAAAGCGAATTATTAGAGCACAATCAGAGTCTGCAGCAGTCGATGCAGGTCCGTGATCCATATACCGATCCTCTGCACTATCTTCAGGCCGAGCTGCTCTATCGTGAGCGTCAGTCCGCTGATGTGGTCAGTACAGAAGTAGAGAAAGCGCTCATGGTTACCATGGCGGGTATCGCCGCGGGGATGCGTAATACGGGCTGATTGCCCGTATTCTGTGGCTCTCAGAAGGCCCCGACCAAGGTCGTGCTGGTTGTACAGGTGATTTCATCTAGAATCACTTGAGCAATAGCTGGCTAAAGAGTAAGGTTAGGCCTATTTTTCTCTCTGGCTGATCAAATATTAAACAATAATGAACAGTCCAGTACCGATTTTGTTTATCGAGGAGCAGGCTCATGCGCGTCATTCTTCTAGGGGCTCCGGGTGCGGGTAAAGGTACCCAGGCCCAGTTTATTTGTGAAAAATTCTCAATCCCCCAGATTTCAACAGGGGATATGCTGCGAGCTGCAGTAAAGGCCGGTAGTGAACTTGGCCTTAAAGTGAAAGAGATTATGGAAACCGGTGGCCTGGTTTCTGACGAGATCATCATTGACCTGGTCAAGGAGCGAATTCAGTCTGACGATTGCGCCAACGGTTTTTTGTTTGATGGTTTCCCTCGCACAATTCCTCAGGCTGAAGCAATGATCGAAGCCGGCGTTGATATCGACTACGTTGTCGAAATTGATGTGGATGATGAAGAAATTGTTAAGCGTCTGAGCGGCCGCCGGGTTCACCCGAATTCGGGGCGTGTGTATCACGTTATATACAACCCTCCAGTAAACGAGGGCAAAGATGACGAGACAGGCGAAGATCTGATTCAGCGTGATGATGATCAGGAAGATACAGTACGTAAGCGTCTTTCTATCTACCACGATCAGACTGCTCCACTGGTTAGCTTTTACAAGAAACTACGTGAAGAGAAGGGCGAATCTGCTCCGGAATATGTTCATGTTCCAGGTGTAGGCTCTTTGTCTGACATTACTGAAAAAGTTATGAGTGCGTTGAGTTAAGTTCTCAGATTACTCTTATGGAAGGAGCCGTAAGGCTCCTTTTTTGTTTCTGCATGTAAATGCCCGGATACGATCGAAAATTCAGTTTTTGCCTTTCTGAAAGATAGCCCACATTCCAATATATGATTAACCTGACGTTAATCGCTGAGACCAGATTCTGGTAAACAAAATAATCGTGCGTTAATGATTTACAAACGGTCAGCCAGTTAACCGATAACCCCTTCTGTTGGTCTTTGATACATAGAGATGTTTGGACTAACTCGAAGATGGCTTCTTCTTCGATTAAGTTTATCGCTCCGAAATTCCACTCATTTGGGCCAGATATGCATTCTTACTTTAAAAAATCGAGGATTTTTTTGTTTTTTTTATGAAAAATACTATTATTCCGTCGGTTACTTTATATACTGTATTGAAGTATCAAGGTTTACTTATGCGAATTATCGCTAAGAAGTAATTCCACAACGAATCGGGGATTCACTGATTATCAGCCCCACCGCTTTTATAAACAGGTAAGTAAAAGAGGAAATACCTATGGCTAAAACTAAAGCACCTGCCAAGCGCGGCCGGAAGCCTGCGGCGAAAAAGCCGGTTGAGTCTGCGGTACCTGCTGCTGTTGCAAAGGCAACGAACGCCGTTGAAAAAGCGGTGGCAGCTCAGTCCAAGCAGAAAGAACGTGTCACTGCCGCTGAAACCAAGCTGAAGCAAGCGAAAGTGAAAGCTGCTGGTCCAAAGGCCACTGCTGCGACTAAGCGTTCAGTAGCGACTGCTACTAATGCGGTTAAAACTCAGAAAGAGAAACTTTCTGAATTAACGCAGAAGGTTGCTGAAGCCAAGAAAGACCTCAAAATTGCAGAACTGAAGGCCCGTATCGAAGCGACTGCTGCAAAGGCCGAAGAAACTGTTAAAACCTATGCTAAGACTCTGGCGGACAAGGCTGAGGCTGATCTTGAAAAAGCGCTGACCAAATTTGCTACTCAGTGGCGTAGCAAGCGTGATAAGCAAGACGCGCGTAAAGTTAAAGCCCGCACAACCGCTGAGAACAAAAAAGTATCTGCTGCCTCTAAGAAAGTAGATGCATCAATTAAATCGCTCGAAGCTAAGCCTGCGGCGAAGCGTGGTCGTCCTGCTAAGGCATCTGCACCAGCAAAAGCAAGCACGGCGCCTAAGAAGCGCGGTCGCCCAGCTAAGGCAACCACTGCTGCAAAAGCCAGTACCAGTGCCGCACCGAAGAAGCGTGGCCGTCCAGCTAAAGCGACTACGGCAACTAAAGCGACTAAGGCAGCTACCACTGCGGCACCTAAGAAGCGCGGCCGTCCAGCTAAAGCTACGACAGCAAAAGCGGCACCTAAAACAGCAGCAGCTAAGAAAACAGCAGCCGCTACGACGGCTGCGGCGCCGAAGAAGCGCGGTCGTCCAGCTAAGTCAGCGACGACGGCAGCTAAAGCACCAACTAAGCCTGCGGCGCCGAAAGCAGCACCTAAGAAGCGCGGTCGTCCACCCAAGGCGGCAGAAGCTAAGCCAGCTGCGCCAGCAGCAGCACCTGCTCCGGCTACAGAAGAGAAGAAAGATTCTTCAGAATCATAATTCTCCGCTTTGTAAAAAAAACCCGGCGTGGCCGGGTTTTTTTATTTCTGACGTTCCTTATTGTCTACTTCTGACCTGAAGCACTCTGTTCCTGAATCCTGATATAATCCCCGGATCATCGATCGGCGGTATTCAAATGTCTGTAATTCTCACAATCGACGCATCTTCCTCACTCTGCTCAGTTGCGCTGAATATCAATGGCGAGCTGGTCTGGAACACAGAAGAGCAGCCAAGACGTCATGCTCAACGCCTGTTACCCATGATAGACGATATTCTCGCTGACTCAGGAATTTCCAGAAGTCAGCTTGATGGGCTCGCTTTTGGTCGTGGTCCTGGGTCGTTTACTGGGATACGGATTGCCGTTTCAGTCGCCCAAGGGCTTGCCTTAGGGCTGGACCTTCCTGTTTGCGGTATATCTTCTCTGGAGACCGTAGCGCTCGCTGTGGCTTCGAATGGCGAACCGACAAACAAGGTGCTGGCTATCATGGACGCTCATATGGGTGAGGTGTTCTGGGGTAAGTTCGGGATTGTCGACGGACTTACCGTAGCGGATGGCATTGAGCAGGTGGGTGCGCCAGAACTTTGCCAGACGCAAGTTGAGACCTTCGAAGGGGTTCTTGCTGGCGATGGTTTGAACCTTTCCGCGTTTGACGGCGTGGATTCTGCGTATGCATCTGTGCAGCCAGAGGCTCGTATAATGTCGGTACTGGCTGATCGGGAATGGAGTAAAGGAAATTTCGGCTCTCCGGATAATCAACTGCCGGTGTATCTGCGCAATTCTGTTGCATGGAAAAAACTCGATGAGCAGCCAAGCCTTCTGAAGCGAACTTAACAAAGGAAGTCATTACTCGTGGATCTAATCGAAATCATTGTTCTGGCAGTGTTGCAGGGCCTCACGGAATTTCTTCCAATCAGTAGCTCAGCGCATCTTATCCTGCCTTCCCGGATATTAGGTTGGGAAGATCAGGGGCTCGCGTTTGATGTGGCGGTTCACGTCGGAACGCTCGCGGCTGTCATTGTTTATTTTCGAGCCGAAATTGTTCGTCTTATTCAAGGGTGGTTAACCACGGGGTTTACCCGGCACCCAAATGCGGATGGGCGTCTTGCCTGGTATGTTGCTTTGGCAACTATTCCAGCGGGCTTAGCTGGCCTGTTGCTGAACGATTGGATTGAGTTGAACCTTCGCTCCACCGCCGTGATTGCAGCGACAACGATAGGTTTCGGCATTCTCTTGGGCATAGCGGACCGTGTCAGGAGCGGACGTGCAGGCCTGGGAGAAATGACGCTGTTGATGGCGATGGTGATAGGCGTAGCTCAGATGTTCGCATTGATACCAGGCACATCACGGTCAGGGATTACTATTACGGCGGCACTTCTGATTGGTATGCAGCGGGTCGATGCGGCTAAGTTTTCGTTTCTTCTTTCTATCCCCCTTATTCTCGCCGCCGGTGGTTTAAAGACGCTGGAATTAGCCGAGCAGTCGACCGCTGTTGACTGGCAATCGCTGGTGCTGGGAATTGCTATCTCGGCAGTCAGTGCCTGGATTTGTATTTATTATTTTCTGGCGTTTATTAATCGGATCGGCATGATGCCATTTGTTATTTATCGATTAATTCTTGGCGCTATATTGCTTCTGTTTTTCGTATAGATATGACCCACATATACTGCGCTTCTGAATTAGTACCTCACTTACGCACGTTTGCCGATGCATTTGGGTTGACGATCGCGAGCGCAAAATTGCCTGAGGACCTTGAGTACCATCTTCACCATGATGGTCATGCCCTGGGATTGGTCCGTGCTGATGTGCCGAAAGCCAGAGTTTTTGTTGATTTCTGCGCTGGTGCTACGGCCCACAGGCGCAAATTCGGAGGCGGTAAAGGCCAGGATATTGCCAAGGCGGTCGGTGTCAGTTCGGCGTACATACCAACAGTGGTGGATGCGACAGCCGGGCTTGGCCGGGATTCTTTTGTGCTGGCAACGCTAGGCTGTCAGGTGACGGCCATTGAGCGTCAGCCTGTCGTGGCCGCCTTACTTCAGGATGGACTGGAACGAGCGCGCACGGATGGCGAAGTTTCGGATATTGTTGGGCGTATTGATTTAATACATGCGTCCGCGCATCAATGGCTTGCTGCTCAGGCGAGTGCCTCCGTAGATATTGTGTATCTTGATCCTATGTTTGAACATGACCCGAAGCAGAAGGCGGCGGTCAAAAAAGATATGCAGGCGTTTAGAGAGGTTGTTGGTCAGGATGTCGATTCTGACGACCTGTTAGGTCCGGCACTGCATGCAGCACGCTGTAGGGTCGTTGTTAAGCGTGCCCGTAAGGCGCAACCCCTTGCCGGACGCAGGCCATCATACAGTATCACAGGTAAGTCTAATCGCTTTGATGTTTATGCTTTGGCCAGAGTGGAAGCTCCGGCCAGAGCTGTTCTGCTTTAAAGGCTTATGAGAATAGTCTGCCTCAGGTTGGCGTCCAACAGGTTTTCCAGGATCGCCATCAGCGGATTGAGATCTTCGTCGAAAGATAGAATGTCGTCCTCACCGCAGCTGATCATTCCACTCTCGATTAATTGACGGATAAGGGCACGGAACAGTGCTTTATCGAAAAACTCCGGCGCGTTTATCCCATACAGTAAGCTCAGACGTTGAGCCAGAAGTGTCGACTGCTCTTCCAGTTGTTGGGCTGTCAGGTTTCCACTGCCCTGGTGTTTCAGGCGGGAAATCGACAGAAAATAGCGTTGAAGCGTTTGTGAAATTGGATCGGCGAGGCTTTGCAGCATCGGCAGGTTGTCCCCATCAATGCGGCAATGATAGTGACCATCACTCGGCTCAAGATAACCACGTTTTTCCAGTACGTCCAGCCAGCTGTTAATTGCTTCTTCGAGCGTATCTTCTGTCCAGTGAAGGAAGAGTTCAGCCTTAAGGAAAGGGTACAAGGCCTGACAACTTTCGAGGATGTCTGCCTGTGTACAGCGGCGATTATTCAGTAGCAGGCAGGCGATTAATGATGGCAAAGCAATAATATGAAGAACATTGTTACGGTAATACGTAAGAGTGACTGCCTGGCGTTCGTTGGTCTGAATCAGGTCACCCATATCATGTGAGCTGCGGGATACACAACCCAGCTCTTCTGCGTGGGCTAGCCAGTCGCTTGCGTGTCCGTCGGGCAGTACAGTCATGTCAGAGTATGGCACCATCGCCAGGAGGTCACGGTACGCTTCCATATGACGCATCAATTGATTTTCATCCATTGCCTGTCGTGGCGACGCCAGAATAGCGAGTGCGATCAGGTTAATAGGGTTGACCGATGCTGCCCGGTTTATTTCGGTGACTACCGTCGTTGCCAGTTCATCCACCAGTTCTGGAGCCCAGTCCGGTCGATAGTTGCACGCTTCGTAATCCTGATTACTCCAGCCAGGATGACGCTCTTCGAGGTAAGGCGACAGGTGAATAGGCTCGCCAAAGGTTACATTGACCTTACCGAACGATTTTTTAAAGGAGCGTAGCGTACCCAGTACATCAAGAAGACTTTCTTTTTTCTTCGCTTTTCCGCGCAGTTCGCCGAGGTAGCTTTTTTCTTCGAATACTTTTTCATAACCAGTATAAACAGGTACGAACACCATCGGCTTTTTAGAGTCGCGCAGGTAAGAACGCACGGTCATCGCAAGCATTCCAGCTTTTGGGCTGAGAGTCCGGCCTGTACGCGAGCGGCCACCTTCGACGAAATATTCTGACGAATATCCATGGGTAAATACCGAATGCAGGTATTCATCAAACACGGCTGCGTATAGGGGGTTGCCACGGAAGGTCCGGCGCATAAAAAAAGCACCGCCACGACGAAGAATTGATCCGACGACAGGCATGTTGAGGTTGATGCCCGCGGCAATCTGAGGGAGCTGCAGTCCATGGTGATAGAGAACGTAGGAGAGCAGGAGGTAATCAATATGGCTGCGATGGCAGGGAACATAGACAACAGTGTTGTCTTTGCCGACTTCTTTTACCTGCTCAATATTGTGAACAGCGGTTCCGTTGTAAATCTTATTCCATACCCAGGTCAGCAGGATATCCAGAAAGCGAACGTTGGTGTATGAAATATTCGACGCAATTTCATCGGCGTACTTGAGGGCGCGGCGTCTGAGCTTTTCGCGTTTCAGACCATTCTCTTTTATTTCGTCTTCAATGGCCTGGCGAACCATCGGGCGGTTCGGAATCTGATGGACGAGGGTACGTCGGTGAGAAAGCTCAGGGCCTAAAACCGATTTTGTTACTTTGCGATTGTGCACTCGTAACACACGGGCCAGTTTACGGGCGACCAGTTCAGGGGAGGTTTCTCCCGCCGCCAGTTCACGCAGGGACAAAGGTTCAGAGAAATGAACAAAGGTATTGCGCCCATTGAAAAGAATCGCAAACATCGTCATAACGCGACCGCCGAGGCTACCGGCATTCTGAAGCCAGATACGCAGGAATGAACGTTCGCGTTCGGGGGAGCGCCCCCACATTACCCGGACTGGCATGACCTGGATGTCGCGACTGTCATCCGCAAGCATCCATTCAGCTTGCCTTTTCAGGTGGCGAGGAATTGTCGCAAGTCCATCTTTGCGGAACGGGTTTCCGGGGCGTCGATAAATGCCAAAATAAGGATTACCGGGTAGGGTACCGTTCAGTCTTTGTTGAAAAGGCGCTTGCCAACCACGCTCAGAAACTTCTTTGTTGATGACGATCTGCTCAGCGTAGGAAGGATAGAGCATTGCGTAAATGACCGGCTGGTCAGGGGCCAGTTTCACTTTATCTTTTTCGGCACCAATGATTTTCGTCTTGACCAGTTTATAAAGCAGCTTTTGCTGCCACTGATTGATTCGTATACGTAACTTTCGGATGACGCTCATAGATGAACCTGTAAAAAAGAACCACTTCAAGTCGCGGATTATATGTTATCCACGTGACAATTACTGGTGCTGCACAGCCAATTAATAGTGCGGTGGTGGCGGTTCGTCCGCTGGGTTGGCAATTCCACTGTCGTTTGACTGGATTTGCTCCATGCGTCGATACATATGTTGCAGTGCTTCTTTAGCTAACCGGAATTCGGATGAAACGGTCGCGAGTTCCTGATTCAGAGTCTCTACCGTATCCTCGAGATATGCGATGCGCGTTTCAAGTTGAGTGACTCTTTCGGCCGCGGGCGGCAATTTATTTTCCATGATTGCAGTCTCTATGCGCTATCGTGTTGATTTTTTTGGTTAATTGGGCTTTCATAGCCCACTTGTCAATGGTCTGGGACGGTATTTTTACGTATATCGGGCATCCCGTCGCTGGCCGGCATAATAACAACGAGTGATTCGGGATAACACATGGGTAAGTTAATGGTTCGTAAATTAATCGTAGCAGTCATATTTGCAGTAATAGCGCCGTTTGTTGTTGTAGCGCTGATTGCAGGTCTGGCTAAAGATGTTCAACTGGCCAGCGGTGCTGTTGTCAGCTTTTCAACATTGCTGAATTCAGAGGGGATGGCAGTCGCGCTGATTGTTATGGCGATTCTGGCATTCATCATCAGCTTTGTGTCAGCGCAGCTGGTTCCGGCGCGTCGTCGTCGTCAGCGTAGCAGTGGCACTATGGTCGAAAGTGATGTGGAAGACGGTCGTGAACGCGGTGTCGTTAAATGGTTCAACGTGAAAAAAGGCTTTGGCTTTATCACCTGGGACGAGGGCGAGGATGTGTTTGTCCATTTCCGCTCTATCCGTGGGCAGGGGCATCGCTCACTGACCGAAGGTCAGCGTGTTAAGTTCAGCGTTGTTCGCGGAGATAAAGGCCCTCAGGCAGAAGATGTATCAGCGATACGCTGAACCTGATGAGCATCAAAAAAGCGGCCTTGGCCGCTTTTTTTGTATCTGACATCAGCCTCATCAGAGGCTGTTATATTTTCTCTTGATGCAGAGAGAGTTCATCGCAGCTCTGCGACTCACATAGCCAGCAAAGCGTGATTTTCAGATGAGACCAGAGCATAGGCTTCCTCCTTTCTATAACTGGAGTATAGACAGGAGGTCCCATTGTGCTTCGGCATGACCTGAAAGTCAGGCTGTTGAGGTGATTGATCTCAGAGCTTCAGCAACGATTTCAGCAGGCGTGGATTGGCCACAGCAACATTCGCTGGGGCTGACACTCGGGGAGCACCATCGATGGCTGCGAGCAGACATCCAGCTTCAGAGGTCAGGAGTGTGCCGGCGTTCAGTGAAATGGCATCCAGGTCAGAAACCAGCGCTGCCTGGAAGCGGTCTGCCGCAACGTAGGCCATGGTCAGAATACCTGAGCCAATAGAGCGTACGTCGTAGTTTGATTCCATCAGGCGCATCACTTTGGCGCGTTGGTCGGCAGCGTTGTCGCTGAGTCCCATGGGCTGAGTGAATGCAGTAATGGCATCCGTCAGGGTAGTGACGCCACCGCAGCGGATACGGCGACCATTCAGCTGAGTACCACGACCACGTGAAGCACTGAACTCATCGCCGTTCATCGGGTTCAGAACTACGCTGTGCTCTGTACGGTCTTTGTGCAGACAATTGATGATGATAGCAAACGCCGGAATCCCTACGCGGAAGTTAGCGAGATCATCGATCACACAGATTTGCCAAACGGGTTGGCCTTCTTTACCAGCATTAAAGCCTGTTTCGCGGCCTTCGAAGTTGTCGTCGGCAAGTGACTTTTTCAGCTCGAAAATAATGCTCTTCTCGAGACCAATGGTGCAGTCAGCAATAAACTTAGCTTTTTCCTGATCAGTACTCTGAGCAGCATCAAAACGGTCAAGACGACGAACCAGATCCTGACCGGCGTTGCGCGCAGCGCGCAGCGCCAGATTCACCATGGGTTGCATAGGGTATTCCTGTTGCTTTAAAGAACGTGAGGCAGGGCGACAGGCCTTGCCTTCAAAAATCGGCCGCGAAGTATAACAGCGTAAAACTGGTTGGCGAAGTCCCTTTTGCGCTACACTTTCCGCCTTTACATTCCTACCACGTCGGGTCTTACATGCTGAACAGAATCTGTGTCGTGATGGTTAACACCACACATTCCGGAAATATAGGTGCAGCGGCGCGGGCGATGAAGAACATGGGGCTGAGTCGCCTGCTCTTAGTAGACCCTATTGCCAGTATTGATGAAGAGGCAATTCAACGCTCTTCCCGTGCCGAAGATATTCTCCATAACGCTGAAATTCATCCGACACTCGAGAGCGCGATTGCCGGCTGTGGTCTGGTGGTTGGCACCAGCGCCCGGAGTCGCAGTGTCCCATGGCCCTTGATGACACCTCGTCAATGCGGGGAAAGGGTGGCTCAGGCTGCAGCTGCGGGCAATGATATTGCGCTCGTCTTTGGACGGGAAAGCCGGGGGCTTACCAACGAAGAGCTACATCTGTGTAATGCGCACGTACATATACCGACGGATGAAAGCTTCTCATCACTGAATGTGGCCCAGGCGATTCAGGTCATGGCCTATGAAATGCGCATCGCGCTGACTCAGGATGAGAGTTCAGACGCGGGACAGCGCTGGGGTGTAGACTGGGATTATCCGATGGCAACCCATGAGCAGCTGAACGGTATGTTGCAGCATATGGAGCAGACGCTGGTTGAGATTGGCTTCCTTGACCCCAATACTCCCAAGCAACTAATGACGCGTGTGCGCCGACTGTTTCAGCGGGCGGCCCCGGATCGTATGGAAATTAATATTCTGCGGGGCATGCTGGCAGCGATTCAGCGACGTAAAGCGCCTGCAGAATCTGATGAGAAAGGGGATGAGGCTTGAGTATCCGTCAATTGCGCGATGATATCGCTTGTGTGTTCGACAGAGATCCAGCGGCAAGGAACACCTTTGAAGTACTCACTACCTATCCGGGCGTGCATGCAATCATGCATTATCGCCTTGCCAACTGGTTGTGGCGTCGTGGTTTGAAATGGTTTGCGAGGGTTCTTTCTACTTTCAGCCGCTGGATGACGGGCATTGAGATTCATCCGGGCGCGACGATTGGAAACCGATTCTTCATTGACCATGGCATGGGTGTAGTGATCGGTGAAACGGCAGAGATTGGTGATGACGTGACCCTCTATCACGGCGTGACTCTTGGTGGGACGAGCTGGAACAAAGGCAAGCGTCACCCGACCCTGCATGACGGTGTGGTGGTTGGAGCCGGTGCGAAGGTACTTGGTCCGATCACGGTCGGTGCAGATGCTCGGATTGGTTCCAACGCTGTCGTTACTAAAGATGTGCCTGAGTCTGTCACTGTCGTGGGCATTCCAGGGCGCATCATTCGTAAGGCCAGTACGGATGCGGAAAATCGTCGTCGGGAAATGGCTGCTAAGATTGGCTTTGATGCCTACGGTATGACTGATGATATGCCGGACCCGATCGCGCGCTCGATCCATAACCTCATGGACCATATGCATCATGTCGATAAGAAAATCGACAATATGTGCCGTGCGCTGAGTAATCTGGGCGACCACAGTTGTGAAGATGCCCTTCCTGAACTGGAAGAGGAAACCTTTGTCAGCCTGCATGAGCGCCTCGAAGCAGAACGAGAGAAGTCTTCTGGGGACTGACAAAAGCTTGCGCAAGATAGTTGACTGTTTTAGTCGGAAATACGCATAATCAGACCAGATCTAATGAGGTGAAACTATGCGTTTAACGACGAAAGGACGTTATGCCGTAACAGCAATGCTCGACCTGGCTATTCATGCGCGTCAGGGGCCGGTGAGTCTGAATGATATCTCCGGACGTCAGGGAATCTCTCTGTCGTATCTCGAGCAGTTGTTTGCCAAGCTGAGACGCAATGGTCTGGTCTCCAGTGTTCGCGGCCCGGGCGGAGGCTACCGGTTGAGTCGTGACGATGCCGATATCAACGTCGCTGAGATTGTTGATGCCGTCAATGAATCCATGGACGCTACTCGCTGCAACCGCAAAGGGGATTGTCAAGATGGCGAAGAGTGCCTGACGCACCATTTGTGGATGGACCTGAGTGACCAGATCCATAACTTTCTTAAGAATATATCCCTGTACCAACTTATCGAGCGTCGCGAAATCAAAGATATCGCCAGTCGTCAGGAGCGTGGTGTACGCGACCGTATCGACAGTCTCTTGATTACTGACAGCATGGATAACACCCGCTCGGCTTGACGCCGGAGATCCGCTGAGGACAATGCGCGTTAAAACCCTGTGATGCGGATACCGTAATGAAATCAATTTATCTCGACTACGCAGCGACGACTCCCTGTGCACCGGAGGTCGCTGACGCAATAGCAGCCTGCCTGACACTGGAAGGTAACTTTGCGAATCCTGCATCACGGTCACATCGTTATGGCTGGCAAGCGGAGCAGGCGGTAGAGACTGCTCGTGGTCAGGTGGCCAGTTTGATCGGTGCTGACACCCGCGAAATCGTCTGGACATCCGGGGCGACAGAAAGCAATAACCTGGCGGTCAAAGGCTTTGTTGAGGCCCTTCGTCGCGAACAACCTCAAGCACCGCTTCATATTATTACGTCTGCTATCGAGCATAAGGCGATTCTCGACACGGTTGCTTATCTTGAAGCATGGCACAAAGTAGATGTTACCTACCTTGCTCCTGATGCAGGTGGCTTGATTCAGCCATCCCAGGTGGCGGATGCTCTGACTGAGAACACTTGCCTTGTCACCTTGATGGCGGTCAACAACGAATTGGGAACAGTGACCGACATCCCCGCGATAGCGAATATCCTCAAGCACCACCAAGCGCTGCTCCATGTCGATGCCGCCCAGGCCGTTGGTAAGCTTGAGGTGAATGTGAACGACTGGGGCGTTGATATGCTGTCGGTGTCAGCACACAAGTTTTATGGGCCCAAAGGGATCGGTGCTTTGTACGTGCGTCGTGATCCTCAGGTGCCACTGGTCACTCAGATTCATGGTGGTGGTCACGAGCGCGGTATGCGTTCTGGCACTTTGCCAACGCATCAGTTGGTGGGCTTCGGCGAGGCGGCTCGTCTGGTCAGAGAGCACCTGGCGACGGATGAAGCACGGATACGCGGTCTCCGGGATCGTCTATGGGTCGGGATCACCGAACTCGGAGATGTTTGGATAAATGGAGATCCTGAAGCACGGGTCGCCAACCATCTCAACGTAAGCTTTGCGGGTGTGGACGGTGAAATCCTGCTCGCCAGTCTGGCGAAGGTGGCCGTATCGTCGGGCTCTGCCTGCACGTCTGCCAGTGTTGAGCCATCCTATGTTCTGAAGGCGATCGGACGCAGTGATCAGCTGGCCCATGCCGGTTTGAGATTGAGTGTGGGGCGCTATACCACAGAAGAGGAAATCGACTTCGCCATCACTGAGATTTCGCGTGTTGTGAGCCTGCTTCGTAAACAGTGAGTGAGTTGCGGCATCCTTTATACAACTTTCATAGAAAGGTGCGTATAATCCGCGGGTTTTGAACCCTAAACACACACAAATACCTATATTGGAGCTAAAAAATGGCTGTAGAACGCACTCTGTCCATCATCAAACCAGATGCTGTTGCTAAAAACGTAATCGGCGAAATCGTAACTCGCTTCGAAAAAGCTGGCCTGCAGGTTGTTGCTGCAAAAATGCTGAAGCTGGACGACGAAAAAGCTGGCGGTTTCTACGCAGAGCACAAAGAGCGTCCTTTCTTCGGTGATCTGGTTGGTTTCATGACTTCTGGCCCTGTTGTTGTTCAGGTTCTGGAAGGTGAAAACGCGATCGCTAAGAACCGCGAACTGATGGGTGCGACTAACCCTAAAGAAGCTGACGCTGGCACTATCCGTGCTGACTTCGCTGAAAGCATCGATGCTAACGCTGTTCACGGTTCTGACTCTGCTGAGTCTGCAGCACGTGAAATTGATTATTTCTTCAACGCTGAAGAAATCTGCGCACGCTAAGTGATGCAGTGGGGCAGTAGCAACGCTGGCTGCCCCGTTCACCCTGCCGGCTAACCCGGTGCTGTACTTCAGGTATTCCAATATGTCCGACACTTCAGAAAAAACCAACCTGCTGGGCCTGTCACCTGCAAAGATGGAAGCATTCTTCCTGAGCATTGGTGAGAAGAAATTCCGTGCGCAACAGATGCTGAAGTGGATTCACCAGTATGGTGAATCGGACTTCGAAAAAATGACGAACATGGGCAAGGCTCTGCGCGCCAAGCTGGCAGACGTCAGTGAAATTGTCCTGCCTGAGGTCGTATACGAAGATTTCTCAAAAGATGGCACCCGCAAATGGGTGATGCGTATGCCGGGAGGCAGTGCCGTCGAAACCGTTTACATCCCTGAAAAAGACCGTGGCACGCTGTGTGTCAGCTCGCAAATCGGTTGTGCGCTGGACTGCAGTTTCTGCTCAACAGGTAAACAGGGGTTTAACCGCGATCTGACCGTCGCGGAAATCATTGGTCAGTTATACGTTGCTGCGATGAGCTTTCATCAGCCGGGCGAGCGTCGTGAACGTCGTATTACCAACGTCGTTATGATGGGTATGGGCGAGCCGCTGCTGAACTTTGACAATGTTGTCGACGCCATGAATCTGATGATGGACGATAACGCTTATGGCCTGTCGAAGCGTCGTGTCACTCTGAGTACATCAGGTGTCGTGCCTATGATTGATAAGCTAGGGGATGTCACCGATGTGTCTCTGGCGATATCGCTTCACGCACCGAATGACGAGTTACGTAATACACTGGTACCTCTGAACAAAAAGTACCCGTTGAGTGAATTGATCGCTGCGACAAACCGCTACCTCGGGAAGCTGCCCGACAAGCGAAAAGCCACCATCGAATACACCCTGATGGACGGCGTTAATGATGAGATGGTACACGCGGAAGAGCTGGCTGAACTGATGAAGCTGGTACCGTGCAAAATCAACCTGATTCCGTTTAACCCGTTTCCTAATTCAGGATACCGTCGCCCGAGTAATAACCGGGTTTATCGTTTCCGTGATTATCTCGTCAGTCAGGGACATGTCGTGACGATCCGCTCTACCCGAGGCGACGATATTGATGCCGCCTGCGGGCAGTTAGTCGGTAAAGTGGAAGACCGTACGCGTCGCAGTCAGCGTTATATTGATGCCGTTCAGATTGACGCCGAACAGGGAGGTCGAGCTTCGTAATGAATGTTTACCGATTATTGATTGTCAGCCTGGCCATTCTCTCTCTTCAGGCGTGTGTGACCGTCGAAGAAAGTCGTTTCAGCAAGAAAGCCTCTCCTGAAAAAGCGGTAGAAAACTACACCCAGCTTGGCCTCGGCTATTTACAGAAAGGTCGTCCTGACTGGGCTCGGGACCGTCTTCAGAGAGCCCTCGAAATAGACCCGAATGATCCTCAGGCCAACGACGCCATGGGATTGGTCTGGCAAACCGAAGGTGAGCTGGATCTGGCCGAAGACTCTTTTAAAAAGGCGCTTCGCGAAGACCCGAAGTTTACCCTGGCGCGTCACCACCTAGGCCGTCTGTATGCGCGTATGAAACGCTACAAAGAAGCCCGCGACCTGCTTAGCGAAGTAGCGAATGATCGTTATTACAACAATCGCGTTGGTGCTTATAACGATATGGCGTTGAATTTCTTTCGCATGGGAAATTCACAGGGCGCCATTGAGGCGTACACGCAGTCTTTGCGCCTCGCACCCTACAATGTGGATGCGCTGGTGAATATCTCCACGCTGTTGTTTGAAGCTCAACGCTACGATGAGTCATTGAAGTACTTTGATCGCTTCGATCGCCTGGTCGAACGTGACCAGACCGAACATACAGCGCATAGCTTATGGTTAGGAATTAAGCTGCTGACCATTCATCAGCAGACATCCCGCGGTGTTGCGCTGGCGGCTCAGCTGAAGCAGCGCTTTCCGGACTCTGAAGAATATCGAATGTATCAGGAATCTCTGAACGGTGCTCAGTCATGAATAAAAACATGGAAAACCCGATTAAGCGCAGAAAGAGTCGCAAAATCTGGGTGGGCGATGTCCCGGTAGGTGGCGATGCTCCTATTGCGATTCAGACCATGACCAATACAGAAACGACAGACGTTGCTGCAACCGTCGCCCAGATTCGCCGGGCTCAGGATGCAGGCGCAGACATTGTGCGTGTTTCTGTTCCGACAATGGATGCTGCAGAAGCGTTTGGTGAAATACGGAAACAGGTCGATATCCCTCTGGTATCCGATATTCATTTTGATTATCGCATTGCCCTGCGTGTGGCAGAGCTGGGCGTCGATTGCCTGCGCATCAATCCGGGCAATATCGGGCGTGAAGATCGCGTCCGGGCCGTTATCGATGCGGCGAAGGATAAAGGTATACCGATTCGGATTGGTGTAAATGCGGGCTCACTCGAAAAAGATCTGCAGAAAAAATATGGCGAGCCGACACCTGATGCGCTGGTTGAGTCGGCCATGCGTCATATCGACATTCTGGATCGCCTTAACTACCCGGATTTTAAGCTCAGCCTGAAAGCGTCAGATATTTTTATGACGGTTGCTGCGTATCGCAAAATAGCCGATCAGATTGAGCAGCCGCTGCATCTGGGCATTACTGAAGCCGGTGGTTTGCGTGGCGGCACGGTTAAGTCGTCTATCGGTCTCGGCCTGCTACTGTGGGATGGCATTGGCGACACCATTCGTGTGTCATTGGCGGCAGACCCGGTCGAAGAAGTGAAAGTTGGCTGGGACATGCTGAAGTCACTGAAACTGCGGTCACGCGGTATTAACTTCATCGCTTGTCCGAGCTGTTCACGTCAGAACTTCGATGTGATTAAAACCATGAACGAGCTGGAAATGCGCGTCGAAGATATCCGCACTGATATGGATGTCGCTGTCATTGGTTGTGTCGTTAATGGTCCGGGTGAAGCGAAAGAAGTGGATCTGGGCCTGACCGGCGGCCAGCCGAATCTGGTGTATATCGATGGCAAGCCAGCCGGAAAACTGACAAACGATGGATTGGTGAACGACCTGGAACGCATGATCCGGGAACGCGCAGCCATCCTCGATGAAGAACGTAAAGACCTGATTACTACGGCAAAGTGACCGGATCAGGCAGGACAGAGTAAAACATGGCAAAGAAAATTCAGGCAATCCGCGGTATGAACGACATACTGCCAACCCAAAGTCCGGTCTGGCAGTATCTCGAAGGAACGGTAAAAGAAGTTCTGGCTGGTTACGGTTACGATGAAATTCGTATGCCAGTGCTGGAGCAGACGGCGCTTTTCAAACGCTCGATCGGCGAAGTCACCGATATTGTTGAAAAAGAAATGTATACCTTTGAGGATCGCAATGGCGATAGCCTGACACTGCGTCCGGAAGGTACCGCCAGCTGTGTGCGTGCGTGTGAAGAACACGGTCTTCTTTATAATCAGACTCAACGCCTTTGGTACACCGGCCCCATGTTCCGTCATGAGCGTCCACAGAAAGGGCGCTACCGCCAGTTTTATCAGATTGGTGTTGAGACTTTTGGTATTGCCACCCCGGATATTGATGCCGAGCTGATCCTGATGACGGCGCGCCTGTGGGAGCAGTTGGGGCTTGCAGAGTCCGTCACCCTGCAACTGAATACCCTGGGGAGCAACGAAGCCCGAGCCCGCTATCGTGATGCGCTGGTCGATTACCTGAGTGCGCGCAAAGATCAGCTGGATGAAGACAGCAAGCGTCGTCTTGAGACGAATCCGTTGCGTGTGCTCGACAGCAAGAATCCTGAAACTCAGGCCTTGCTGGCCGATGCGCCAGAGTTACATGATTACCTTGATGATGAAAGCCGGTCCGATTTTGATGCTCTGCGTGCGGTACTCGACGCAGCTGGTGTAAAGTACGAGATCAACCAGCGTCTGGTTCGTGGGCTGGATTACTACTGTAAAACAGTTTTTGAATGGGTCACGGATAAACTGGGAGCCCAAGGCACTGTCTGTGCGGGTGGCCGATACGACGGTCTGGTCGAGCAGCTGGGCGGTAAGCCAACACCCGCGGTGGGTTTTGCCATGGGTGTTGAGCGTCTGATATTGATGCTGGAAACGCTCGAAGTGATTCCGGCTGAAGTGATGCAGACCGTCGACCTGTATGTGTGCGGTGTTGGCGAAGGTGCCAGCCTTGCATCACTGATGCTTTCAGACAGTCTGCGCGCAGAGCAACCGTGGTTGCGAGTACAGACCCATTGCGGTGGTGGCAGCTTTAAGAGCCAGATGAAAAAAGCAGACAAAAGTGGTGCCTTGTTTGCGCTACTGCTTGGTGAAACTGAGATTGCTGAGAAGCAGGTAACCGTGAAAGACCTGCGTGGTGAAGCCGGACAACAAACCATTGCCCAGAGTGAACTGGGTCAGTGGCTGACAGATAACCTGAGCTGATTAACAGACAATAAAAATAGCTTGTCGGAGACGAGATAATGACCGATTTAAGAACGGACGAAGAACAGGCAGAGATCATCAAAAAATGGTGGTCAGAGAACGGTACCAGTCTGGTATCAACCGTGGCTGTAGCTATCGCTGGTGTGGTTGGCTGGAACTACTGGCAAGACAGTAAGCAAGCGACCGGTGAAGCGGCTTCTGCGGTATACACTCAATTGGTAGAGCTTGCAGCTCAGGAAAATACCGATGCGGCCGCGGATATGCAGCGTCTTGCTGAGCAACTGAAAACCGATTTCAGTGACACAGCATATGCTGACTTCGGCAGTCTTTTCATTGCTCGTATTGCTGCTGAAAATGGTGATTATGACGCCGCTGCGGCTGAGCTTCAGGCTCTGGTTAACGACGCTGATGCTGAGCCAGTTAAGCTGGCGGCACAAGCACGTCTGGCAGCTGTGTTAACGCAGCAGGGTAAAGCCGATGAAGCACTGGCAGCACTGCCAGAAAAAGCGGATCCGGCGTTTGCTCCACAAATTGAAGAAGCACGCGGAGATGCTCTGTTCCGTAAAGGTGAGCTGGCGAATGCGCGTGATGCCTATCTGCGAGCCATGGATGCGGCACAGGCGCTGGGTCAGAACAACAGCATTCTGCAGCGTAAAATTGATAGCCTGAATACACCGGATACTACTTCCTCTGAGGACGCCTGATGCAGTCGCGCCACTGGTTTAAGTCTCTGTTTATCACTGCATGTGCTGCCGCGTTAGCTGCGTGCGCATCCACCAATGATCGGGTACTGCCTGACGCGTCTGGCGAAGCAAAGCCCGACGTTGTCTGGCGTATCAATCTTGGTGAAGGTCCGGGAGTAACCTACACCCGCCTCAAAGCAGCGGTAGACGGTGATACCGTTTATGCAGCGGATACCGGCGGCACGGTAACAGCGGTTGAGCTGGCATCGGGTGATCGACTCTGGACGAAAGATCTGGAACAACCGATTCTTGGTGGCGTTTCTTTCAGTGATGATCAGTTATTTGTCAGCCTGCGAGAGGGTACACTGGTTGCTCTGTCAGCCGATGATGGCTCCGAGCTTTGGCGGGCAATGCTGCCCAGTGAGGCTGTAGCGCAAGCGGCGGCGGATGATAAACGCGTTTTTATTCAAACCGTTGATGGGCGTGTCACTGCTCTTGAGCGCAAAGATGGTGCTCAGGCCTGGTCCTACGAAGCTGGTATGCCCGTACTTTCTGTACGAGGCACAGGCACGCCGTTAATTACCGATCGCCTGGTAATTACTGGCTATGCAACGGGTAAGCTGGTCGCCCTTGATAAAGTGCTGGGTATTCCGCGTTGGGATATTCGCCTTGGCGTACCTGACGGTCGTTCTGAGCTTGAACGTCTGGTAGACGTTGATGGCTCTCCAGTGTCTGATGGCCGAATCATTTTCGCCGCTGCGTATCACGGTAAAGTTGCCGCAGTGAGCGAGATGGGTGAAACCATCTGGCAGGAAGAAGGTTCAACCTACACCAGCCCTGAATTAGCTCTCGGCAGCGTTTACCTGACGCTCGATGACGACAGTATCCAGTCGTATGACATGATGACGGGTGCGAAAGCCTGGTTACAGACTGAGTTAATGGGGCGTGGCCTGGGGCAGGTCACAGCCACAGGAACGTATCTGGCCGTTGGCGATGAAGAAGGTTATGTACACTTTATCAGTCAGGTCGACGGCGGTATCGAGGGTCGTATCATGCTTCGTCCGAGACCTCTGCACATAAATTATCCGCACCAGCCGGAGGCGACTAACTGGCGCCTGTCTCGTGGTCGCGACTTCGGTATCCGTAGCAACATGCTGGACACAGATGAAGGCTTATTGGTGTATACCAATGCCGGTGATCTGGCCTTGATCGAACTGCGTTGATGCCTCACATTTTCTTATCCGAGGTTTCCTGACATGGTACCTGTTATCGCCCTCGTCGGGCGCCCGAACGTGGGCAAATCGACGCTCTTTAACCGACTGACTAAAAGCCGTGATGCGCTGGTGGCAGAGATCGCCGGGTTGACGCGTGACCGTAAGTACGGTGAAGGGAAAGTGGGTGATCATCCTTTCATTGTGATTGATACCGGCGGTATCAGTGGTCAGGAAGAAGGTATCGACTCGGCTATGGCAGGTCAGAGCTTTCAGGCGATTCAGGAAGCAGATATCGTTTTCTTTCTCGTCGATGTTGGCGCGGGCATTACAGCTGGCGACAGAATGATTGCTGAGCACCTGCGCCGCAATGGTAAAGCTGCCTATCTGATTGCCAACAAAATCGACGGTAAGAACCCGGACATCGTACTCGGTGAGTTTTTCGAGCTGGGTATGGGGGAGCCTCTGCCTATTGCTGCAGCGCATAACCGGGGCATTTCGGCACTGATCGACTACGTTATGGACGAGTTGATTGAAGAAGAAAAAGCCGAAGAAGAAGAGACTGGTTACTACTACGAAGAGGGTGAAGAAGACGTTCACCACGAAGAGCTTGATATAAAAGGCATCAAGATCGCCGTAGTCGGGCGCCCGAATGTCGGTAAATCAACACTGGTAAACCGCTTTCTTGGTGAAGAGCGTGTCGTTGTGTATGACGAAGCCGGAACGACCAGAGACAGTATTTATATTCCGTATGAACGGCACGGTCAGGAATACACCTTGATTGATACTGCGGGTGTACGCCGTCGTAAGAACATCTCAGAAGCGGCAGAGAAATTTTCCATTATTAAAACGCTGCAGGCTATTCAGGACTGCAACGTCTGTATTCTCGTATTGGATGCACGCACCGGTATCGTGGAGCAGGACCTTCATATGCTCAGCTTTGTGCTGAACTCCGGTCGTGCATTGGTCATTGCCATTAATAAATGGGATGGCATGGACGCTGACGATAAACAGCGCGTCAAAGACGAAATTGACCGCCGCTTCGATTTCCTGACGTTTGCCGATATGCACTTTATCTCAGCGCTGCACGGTACGGGGGTCGGTCACTTGTACGAGTCTGTGGATCAGGCCTATGAGTCTGCGATGGCGAAATGGCAGACCAACATGCTGACCCGCATTCTTGAAGATGCTATCGCCGCGCACCAGCCGCCTATTATTCGTGGCCGTCGCCCTAAGCTGCGTTACGCGCACCAAGGGGGCTCGAATCCTCCACGTATCATCGTTCATGGCACTATGGTTAATGAACTGCCAGAAGACTACAGGCGCTACCTTGCGAACACGTTCCGGCGTGTACTGAATATCTCTGGTACGCCTATCCGGTTTGAGTTCCGCCAGGGTGACAATCCTTTCTCTGACAAGAAGAAAGAGGTTCGTCACTCCAGTAAACGTCGTGCTGAGGCTGTAGAGCGGACGGAGAACAAGCGCCGGATCAAACGTGATAAAGCGCGTAAGCAACTCAAGAAGTCTTACCGTAAGCCCGGTGGTTGACGCTTGTTTATCCGTGCCGAGAGAGGCAATATAAGCCCTCTCAGTGTGGAATGTGTCATATGCATAACGTTGTCATTACAGCCTTTCCGGGGGCAATGTCATCTGCAATCGCAGGTGTAGCGGACCTTCTGGTATCCAGTGGCGTTCTGTGGAATGTTATTCAGGGTGAACCCCACGAACGTTACTTCAGCGTCAGAATTGCTTCGGAAGACGGTAATCCAGTGCGCTGTGTGAATGGCATCGAAATTTCTGCGCATATGAGTTTCGCTGACATTGACCACACAGATATTCTGATCGTTCCTACCATTGCTGTTCATATAAACGACGTTCTCAAGAAAGAGCAGGCCCTTACCGAGCTTCTGCGCAAAGCAGATAAGAAAGGTTGGACGATCTGTGGAAACTGCACTGGTAATTTCCTGCTGGCTGAATCCGGTGTACTGGACGGGCGGAAAGCAACCACCCACTGGGGCTATCGGGATTTCTTTGCAGAGCGCTATCCCGGCGTTGAACTGGCCGCAGATCAATTAATTACCCGTGACGGCGATATCTACTGTGCTGGTGGAGGCCTCGCCTGGTTCGACCTTACCCTGCACCTGATTGAGCGTTTCGTGAGCCATGAAGTGGCGATGCAGACGGCCAAAGCTTTTGTGTTTGACTACCGCCGTGACAGCCAACTTTCTTATTCTCTTATGCGTCTCGCTAAGCCACATAAAGACGATCGGATCAGCGAGATTCAGGAGTGGCTGGACGCACATTATGCTGATAAGGTTCTTGTCGAAGAGCTGGCATCGCAGTTTGGTATGTCGAAGCGCACTCTGATCCGACGTTTCAACAGTGCGTTGTCGATGTCACCGAACGCTTATATTCAGACTGTTCGTATTGAGGCTGCGCGTAAGCTGCTCGAAGAAACCGAACGAACAGTGGATGTGGTAATGAATGAAGTCGGCTATGAAGATGGTAGCTCGTTCCGGCGCTTGTTTCGCTCTAAAACCGGGCTTACACCAACGGAATACCGCCGACGCTTCAGCCGTAGGTTGTAACAGCCAATGAGCAATAACGTCGCCAGTAACAGAAGAACGATACGAAACCCCGTCGTCCGGCATCTGGTTATGGGCATCGGATGGTTGAGTGTTGCTCTGGGTTTTATTGGGATATTTCTGCCTGTCTTGCCAACAACACCTTTTCTGCTGCTATCGGCCGCGTGTTTCGTGCGTACCTCACCAAAGTTTTATCAATGGTTGGTAGAACACCCGAGGCTGGGTCGTTACCTGATTTACTATCTGGATGGTCAAGGAATGCCTTTAAAGGCGAAGGTGTACACCTTACTGTTGATGTGGACCATGCTTCTCCTGACCGCCTTTGTCATTCTGCAGCGTCCTATGTTGCACTATCTTCTTCCGGCCATAGGGCTGGGGGTTTCTATCTATATTCTGCGCTTGCCGACGCTGAAAATAGCGCCAGAACTTCCGAGCGATAAGAGCAAATAACATGTTGAATACCTTAAAAGTACACGCTGACTGGATCAGTTTTATTCTTCTCGCGGCCTTGTTTGTTGTGTATCCGCAGATTGATCTGGCGGTTAGTGGTTGGTTCTATGATCCGGTGTCTGGAGACTGGTGGGGAAGTGACAGCGCTGTGGCGGATTCAATTTATGGTATTTTTCGTTACATCCCTTATTTCCTGGTGCCGGTACTTCTTTTTTCGGTGATTGCTGGGTTCTTTTCGTTTGGGCCTGATAAGGCGAACCAGAAATTGCTGACGTTTTTGTTGGTCACTCTCCTTGCTGGCCCCGGCATTTTGGTACACAGCGTGTTTAAAGAGGGCTTTGACCGTGCACGCCCCAAAAATGTCGAGCAGTTTGACGGACGTAAAACCTTCACTCCGGCTTTTGTTATCAACGAGACCTGCAGCAAGGGCTGTAATTCATTTGTCAGTGGCCATGCAGCAATGGGCTTCTGGTTTATGACGTTGGGCTGGTTATTCAGTAGCCGTAAATGGTTCTGGGCAGGGCTGGCCACAGGGGTTGTACTTAGCGGGACCCGGATTATTCAGGGAGGGCACTTTCTCAGCGATACGCTCTTTGCCGGATATGTCTGCTATTTTACGTTTCGTTTATGTGGCTGGTGGATTCTTAGACAGAGCAAGCCAGTGATTTGAAAGCCGTAGTGGAATAAGAAGGTTATTGCGTCATTTTCGATGACTGGCGCGAAAAGTTACCAATCTGGCTATATTACACCTGTATAACGTTTGTATTACAGACTAAGATCATTTCAAAGGTTCTGACATAGGGATCTTTATCTCCACTTTTAGGCCCGGTATCTGCCGGGCTTATTTTTTCTCCGGTTTTATCGTCTCTCTTATCGTTGAATCCGATATTATTAACGTCGTTGATCTTATTTTTGCGGCATAAAAAAACGCCGGACGAACCGGCGTTTTTTTGTTCGATCAGGCAAGTATTACTCAGCCTCGATGCCGACAACGAGCCAAGGCGAGTTGTCATCTCGCAGATCGCGTTCAAGGTGCCAGACATCGAAGATGCCGTCTTCAGATTTTTCCAGATCATCTTTACAGCGGCCGCGGAACAGGACACTGATCTCGCGATGTGTTGACGTCTCGTCGGCACGAATAATCTCAGCTTCCAGATCGAGAATTTCTGTCTTTGGTGGAACCATCAGACGGTTACGCTGAGCTGCCAGAGCATCGTATAGCTCTGGGCTGACGTATTCACGGATCAGATCGAGGTTACCATCGTTCCAGGCCTGCTGAACCAGGCGGTAGTGCTCCAGAGCACCTTGCGTGAACGCATCAGCATCAAAATCAGCAGGCAATGTCACAGGCTGATCAGGAGCAACGGCCGAGCTTGCGGTCTCGTTCAGGGACTGAAAGCTTTGGTGTGCTGCTGGGCCGTGTGCGGCAGCGGTTGTTTGACGCTGTTGTGCCTGACCGGCGCCTCGCAGAAGACGGATGATCACGAACGCAGCAAGACCGAGCAAAAGGATATCCATTATCTGGATGCCTTCAAACGCGCCACTGCCCAGAAGATACGCAAACAGACCGCCTGCAAGAAGGCCACCCATCATTCCGCCCATCATGCCACCGCGAGAAGGCGCAGCCTGAGCATTTCCTGAGGTTTTGTCTGATTGCTTGGCAGGCGCACTGCGTTGCTGTGTCGGGAAGCTTTTGCCAAAGCCGCCGCTACCAAATCGTTTTGCGTGCGCTTCACTTACCACGCCTAACGTCAGTAGCATGGCTGATATAACGGTGATCAGTGTTTTCATTACATTACCCTCATGCCCGGCTGGGCACCGTCGTGCGGTTCAAGTAGGTAGATTTCGCTGCCACCCGGTCCGGCGGCAAGCACCATGCCCTCTGACAGGCCAAACTTCATTTTTCGTGGTGCCAGGTTAGCAACCATAATTGTCAGTTTACCTTCAAGGTCTTCTGGCTTGTAGGCAGCTTTGATTCCTGAGAATACGTTTCTGGTTTCACCATTGCCAATATCAAGAGTCAGTTGCAGGAGTTTGTCTGCGCCTTCAACATGATCGGCTTTTACGATACGGGCGATACGCAGATCGACTTTAGCGAAATCCGGAAACTCAATGGTCTCGGCGATCACTTCATTGCCGTCTTCGCGGAGCTCGGGCCCTTTATTCTTCGCCTTTTTGTCTGCTTTTTTATCTGTTTTCTGGTCTTTAGCCGCAGGAGCGCCACCGTTCTCTTTTTCGAGTTCGGTTTTGGTTTCTTCCAGAATCGCAGTGACCTTGTCCATCTCAGCTCTTGCCAGCATAGGCTTAAACTTGTTGATGGCGTGGCCAGTCAGGATCGAGCGGCGGTCTTCCCAGCCCAGAGTCTCCAGGTTCAGGAAGGCGGCGGTCTTGTCGGCCAGCTCTGGCAGTACCGGTGATAAGTAGGTCATCAGCTGACGGAAAAGGTTCACCGCAACAGAGCAGACGTCGAGTACTTCCTGCTCACGGCCTTCTTCTTTCGACATGGCCCATGGGGCTTTTGCCTGAATGTATTCGTTTGCACGGTCAGCCAGTGTCATGATTTCTTTCATTGCGCGGCTGAACTCACGTTTTTCGTACAGTTCTGCGATATGGTCACCGGCGTTGATGAAATCATTCACCATGGCTTCTTCAGCGCACCGTTCGCTGAGTACACCACCGGACTTCTTGATAAAGTTTGCCGTGCGGCTGGCAATGTTAATCAGTTTGTTGACCAGGTCTGAATTTACGCGTTGGACGAAGTCTTCGAGGTTGAGGTCGAAGTCATCGACACTGCTGCCCAGCTTGGCGGCAAAGTAGTAGCGCAGATAGGTCGGGTTCAGGTGGTTAAGGTACGTGCGGGCTTTGATAAAGGTGCCGCGGGACTTGGACATCTTGGCGCCATTAACCGTCACGAAACCGTGTGCATTCACAGCCGTGGGTGTACGGAAGTCTGCAGCCGAAAGCATGGATGGCCAGAACAGCGCATGGAAGTTAATAATGTCTTTACCGATAAAGTGGTACACCTCGGCATCAGAGCCGGGCTTCCAGTAATCATCGAAACTGAGGTCGTCGCGGCGATCACACAGATTCTTAAAGCTCGCCATGTAGCCAATCGGCGCATCCAGCCAGACGTAGAAGTACTTGCCTGGGGCATCCGGGATTTCGAAACCAAAGTAGGGTGCATCACGGGAGATGTCCCACTCCTGCAGTCCTGAGTCCAGCCATTCTGAAAGTTTGTTAGCGACTTCGTCCTGAAGGGTGCCCGAACGTGTCCATTCTTTCAGGAAATCCTGAAAGTCCGGTAGCTTGAAGAAAAAGTGTTCTGACTCTTTCTCAACTGGAGTGGCACCTGAGATCACTGAGTAGGGGTTTTTCAGTTCCGCAGGGGTGTATGTCGCACCACAGACTTCACAGTTATCGCCATACTGATCTTCGGCATCACAATTAGGGCAGTTGCCTTTGATGTAGCGGTCGGCCAGAAACAGTTCTTTAACCGGATCGTAAAGCTGCTTGATGCTGCGGGTAGCGATGTGGCCTTTGTCACGGCACGCTTTGTAGATGGTCGCCGACAGTTCGCGGTTCTCTTCGCTGTGCGTGCTGTGAAAGTTATCGAATGCGATCTGGAAGTCAGCAAAATCGGTTTCGTGTTCAGCTTTGACGCGAGCAATCTGCTCTTCTGGCGTAATGCCTTCTTTCTCGGCGCGCAGCATGATAGCTGTGCCGTGGGCGTCATCGGCACAAACATAAGTACACTTGTGTCCGCGGGCCTTCTGAAAGCGTACCCAGATATCTGTCTGAATGTATTCCAGCAGGTGGCCCAGGTGAATGGAGCCGTTTGCATATGGCAGGGCGCTGGTAACTAGTATTTTGCGAGCGTTCTGATCGGTCATGACAATTCGTTTCGGTGGCTCTGAAAAAGTGGGGGAGTATTGTAGCGGCTCCGCTGGGGCAGTTATACCCCAGCGGTATCGGCGGACGGTCTCGGATCAGAAAATCTGTCAGTCGTCGTCGCGGATATTCGGGTCAATCGTCACTTTAGCACTTCGTATCGTATTGTCTTTGATTTGCATGATTTCAATGCGATAGCGACCAATACGAAGACAGACAGGTGACTCTGGAATATGTTCCAGATACTCAACGATCAGGCCGCTAACAGATTTAGGGCCATCAATGGGAAGTTCCCAATGCATAGACTTATTCACATCACGGACAAAGGCGGTGCCGTCGATAATGTAGCTGCCATCTTCCTGAGGGTGAACGTCGGGTGAGCTGGTGGCAGCGACGTCGGTAGTGAATTCGCCAACGATCTCTTCGAGAATATCCTCAAGTGTACAGATACCGTGCACATCGCCGTATTCATCAACCACTAGTGCAATGCGTCGCTGGTACTTCTGAAAGTTAAACAACTGGGTGTGCAGAGGCGTGCTTTCAGGAATGAAATAAGGCTCCCGCGACAGCTTTTCGATGTCCTCTTTCAAGTATTCTCCCGACGACAGGAAACGGCTGATATTCCGGGTATGGAGAACCCCGACGACGTTGTTGATATCCCCGCGGAATACAGGCAAACGCGTATGCTGCGTTGTACGCAGTTGCTGAATGATATCGCTCAGCGCGTCATCGAGGTCAATTCCTACAACCTCGTTACGCGGCACCATGATGTCATTCACCGTCATTTTCTCCAGATCAAGAATGGAGATCAGCATGTGCTGGTGACGTTTAGGGATCATAGATCCAGCTTCACGGACAACGGTACGGAGTTCTTCGGTGCTCAGGTTGTCCGGGGTCGCGTTCGCGACGTCGACACGCACCAGTTTGAGCAACCAGTTAGCAATGGTATTCACGAACCATACTGCTGGATGAAGCGCCCATTGCAGCCACAAAAGAATAGATGAGGCCGGGAAGGCAATCTTCTCTGGGGCAATGGCTGCCAGAGTTTTTGGCGTCAGTTCAGCAAAAATAAGAACGATCAACGTAAAGAGAATCGTGTTAACAAAGACCGCAAGATCCGGGTTGTCTGGCCATAATCTTTGACTGATGATGGTCGCTAAGGCAGCGGCAGCAAAGTTCACCAGGTTGTTCCCGGTTAGAATGGTACCGATCATCCGATCTGGTTTTTCCAGCAGCTTAACCGAGCGCATGGCTCCTTTGTGCTTATTCTTAGCGAGATGGCGCAAGCGATAACGGTTCAGAGACATCATGCCGGTTTCAGAACTTGAGAAGAAGCCTGACAACACGATTAGAAGAGCGAGTATGCCGAAGAGCACACTCAAGGGAACGTCGTTCAAGACGGTGTCCTATAACTGATACGATTCCGCCATCATAGGCACTGACGTTGGGGTGTCAAGCGGGTGATAAATGGCATCTCTGGCTCAGGCCCGGTCGAGTACGTACTCAAGAACGAACTGGGTGCCAAAATAGGCAAGAATAAGGAAGCCTGTCCCGGTGAGTGTCCATTTACCTGCCACGGGCCCTCGCCAGCCAAAACGGTATCGGCCAAAGAGAAGTGTGGCGAAAACGATCCATCCAACCAGTGAAAAAGCGACCTTGTGAATGAGGTGCTGATTGCTCAGGCTTTCAACGGCGGGTAAGCCGACGATAAACGAGGCGGTCAGTAACAGCATGGCCAACCAAAGAATTTCGAACAGCAGGGCATCCATAGTCTGCAATGGCGGCAGAGAGCGGATGAGGCCCCGGGTCTGGTGTTTTCTCAGATGTCTGTCCTGGAGAATGACCAGAATCGCCTGAACCGATGCGATTGTGAACAGGCTGAAGGCAACAATGGACAACAATATATGCCAGATCAGAGCGTAACTGAGATTGGTTAGTAAAACCTGATGCTGAATCGCCGCCGCCAGTACCGCGACGATCGCCCCCATCGGTAGCAGGCCCGTAAACAGATTATCAACCGGTTTGCGCCAGGCCGAGAACAGAAGTAGCAGGGTGATGATCAGAGCGATCAGAGAGCCCACCTGAAACATAGCCATGTTCAAGGCGTGCTCACTGACGAGAGTGACTGACAGGGAAGCCAGGTGCAGAAGCGCACCAATCGAAGCAAAGCCCAATAACAAGCCTCGCTGTGGTGCTTTGCTGCCCTTGATGACAAGTAGCTGGCGCAAAGCGGCAAACAGATAAAAACCGGCAGCCGGTACTGCCAACGCTAATGCTGTCATGAAACTTCCCCAACACGAATAGCGCCAGTGTCGCATAAGGGGCCAGCTCAAGGAAGTGCAATCATGCCAGCCGCCGTTAGTTGTAAAGCTCAGCGCCGCAGCATTGGGAACCTGAAGGGCAACGCGGTATACTTACCGACTTATTTATTTACCGTCAGACAGAGTCATCAAGATGTTTGAAAGCCTTACCGACCGCTTGGGCAGTGCCTTAAAAGGCATTACTGGCCAGGCGAAGCTGACCGAAGAGAATATCAAAGGCACCATGCGCGAAGTGCGCATGGCGCTGTTAGAAGCCGATGTGGCGCTGCCGGTCGTTAAAGATTTTACCGCCCAGGTGAAAGAGCGGGCTGTCGGTACCGATGTACTGAAGAGCCTCAACCCTGGTCAGGTATTCCTGAAAATCGTCCATGAAGAGCTGCAAAGCGTCATGGGTGAAGCTAATGAGAAGCTGAACCTTGCGACGCAGCCACCGGCGATCGTCATGATGGCGGGTCTGCAGGGTGCAGGTAAAACCACCACGGTTGGTAAACTCGCGAAGTACCTTGCAGAGCGTGAAAAGAAAAAGGTGATGGTGGTTTCTGCAGACGTATACCGTCCTGCGGCAATCAAGCAGCTGGAAACACTGGCGAATGAAGTCGGTGCTGGCTTTCACCCATCAACGGCAGACGAGAAACCAATCAACATCGCTAAAGGCGCTATCGATGCAGCGCGTCGCGGTGCATACGACGTGCTGCTGGTCGATACCGCGGGTCGTTTAACCGTCGATGAGCAGATGATGGGTGAGATCAAAGATCTTCACGCTGCTATTACGCCGATTGAGACTCTCTTTGTTGTCGACGCGATGACAGGTCAGGATGCTGCGAATACAGCCAAAGCATTTAATGATGCCTTGCCTCTGACCGGCGTTGTACTGACCAAAGCGGATGGTGATGCGCGCGGTGGTGCAGCTCTTTCTGTGCGTCATATTACGGGTAAGCCGATCAAGTTTATGGGGATGGGCGAGAAGACCGACGCGCTCGAGCCTTTCCACCCTGACCGTGTCGCTTCACGTATTCTCGATATGGGGGACGTTCTTACCCTGATCGAAGAAGCTGAACGTAAGATCGATAAGTCGAAAGCCGACAAGCTCGCCAAGAAACTGAAAACAGGTAAAGGCTTCGATTTGGAAGACTTCCTTGATCAGATTCAGCAGATGAAAAATATGGGTGGCCTGACAGGTATGCTGGACAAGCTACCGGGCATGGGCAATCTGGGCGCAATGGCTAAGCAGACCACGGCGGCAGAAGGCCAGTTCAAACAGATGGAATCCATCATTTTTTCTATGACCCTTGATGAACGTCGTTTCCCTGACAAAATCAATGGATCACGCAAAAAGCGTATTGCGGCAGGCTCTGGCACCCAGATTCAGGATGTGAACCGCGTTCTGAAGCAGCATAAGCAAATGCAGAAAATGATGAAGAAGGTTACTGCCAAAGGCGGCATGAAGAAAATGATGCGAGCCATGGGCGGTATGGGAGGCCCTGGTGGCCCGGGCGGTGGTGGTATGCCGCCGGGTGGGATGCCTCCTATGATGCGCTGAGGCTTTTGGGCCCTTAGCTACCTGCGTTGCCAGAGCGTTGTTGCAGAAAATTTTCCGCGCCTCGCTCTGACTGCCTCGCCAACGCTTCTACTCTGTATCTGGCCTCGCTGACGCTACTTTATTCGATACATGTATCCTGCTAAGAATATCACTTATTTTCTGACACAAGGTGTCGCCTATGTGGACCCAGAAAACCATTCAGTTAAAAGCCCGCGCTCGCGGCTTTCATTTAATTACCCGTGATATTGAACAGGCCTTGCCTGAGCTTGCCGGTGTTTCCGTTGGCCTGCTTCATGTGTTTATTCAACACACCTCAGCGTCACTGACGATTAACGAAAATGCTGACCCGACAGTGCGAGTGGATTTCGAAGAAGTGTTCAGCCGGTTGGTGCCTGAAAATCAGCCATACTACAAACACAATGACGAAGGCCCAGACGATCTTCCCGCCCATATTAAATCCAGCTTACTGGGGCCGTCTCTTACCATCCCAGTGACGGATGGTAGGTTGGCTCTTGGAACCTGGCAGGGGATTTATCTATGCGAACACCGTGACTATGGTGGTAGTCGTCGGTTAGTACTTACTCTGCATGGAGAGTAGTGCCTGGACAGGTTGTTCAGGCGTTCTCCGTTGCTCTGGCTGCGTCGATCTGCGCCTGAATTTCTGGAGAGAATTCGATGCGGATAGATCTAATGAAATCGAAAAGGTCGGCTTCGGCTTCAGCACGCATCGCTGCGTTTTCTTCTTCTGTGCCGTAGTTAAAATTGCCGGTATTTAAATCAATGATGAGTAGATGATTTTTTGAAATCGGCGTAGCAAAGGATATGTCTGCTGGACCAACCGCGGTATACCCGGCTCGCGTATGTAGCCAAATCAGGCTGTCTGTGTGCAAGTTACAGATATCATTTTCTTTATCAGGAAATACGAAGTACTGTTTGTCACAATTCGAGTTAATTAGTACTTCTTTGAATTGCACTTTCATACCAAAAAATACACGCCGTGTTTCTTTGATAGTAAGCAAGTTTTCACGAGGATCGGGACGGTAATCATCTACTCTGTAGATTCGAGCATTAAAAACTGTCGGAGTTACCCTGAGTTTATCTGCAGTACAGATGTATTCGAACGTACCATTGATAATTGATTTTGCAGGCATCCAATTAGGTAGACAGTAATCATACGTCGATTCAGCCGCTAAGCTAGGTATGCTGGATTCGCACGCAGTGGTTTGGGGAATACTTGTTTGCGGAATCGGTATATAGAGATGACTTCCCTCTATGTCGAATGAGAACAGAATTTCTTCCGAGTTCTTCGGTCGTTGTATTAGCCTCACCATGCCAGACTACCGGTTAGGTTCTTAACATAATCTATAAAGGTAGACTTGATAATTGTATGGGTATTAGGTGCGGCAAGAGCTGTATTTCCATTACTAACTTTGGCTGCAAGCTCCTTGTTCTCTTGTGAGTTGCTGCGCTCGCTCGATAATTTGACCGCGGCTTTTGCCCGCGAACTATCAGTTGTTTTACTGGTCACTTTGGCACCTGCTCTTTCAAGTGTGTTGGCGACAAGAGCAATATCAGCTACTGGATTTATGAGAGTGAATTCGTGGCGATCAATTACGGTTGGTAAATGTTCAAGCGTTAACTGTAATAACTTGACTGTGTCACCCTCAACAGTCCAGTGCCGTTTAGTAGTTGCGCCCTGATATTTTTGGGTAGCTGTTATTACATTAGCCAGTTTTTTAGCGACTTCCTGTGGCTTGATTGATCGTGCGTCAGGAGTCATCCAGAGACCCATGTCATCCTTGATAGGTGTTGGGACGAAGAAGAGATTGATACTTTCGTGTACTCCAAGCCCCGATTTTATGAGCGCATTTCGAGTGGTTTCTGCGGCTACTTTAGTATCCTCATCAGCATGGATCGCTCCGTGTGCATGTACTGCAATATCGCTACCAACTGGCTGAGTAACCCATGGAGTAATTTCAATAAGTTCCGCTTTGGTGCTACTTCTCTTTGAGGCACGCTTCACTCCGGTAATATACACCCCAGATTCAGCCGCATTATCTCCAGACTTAGAGTGCAGCTGATAGTAGATCGCCAGCTCACCAATATTCTCCATATACTCAAAGGGCGTCGTTACATTGGTGTTCGCTGATATGCCGCCTGCAATTGCGCTTAGCTGCTCGATCTTGGAAACGATACGGATCGTGTTGGCATCATCCGCCTGAAAGAAGTGCGCAAACAAAGGGGCCAGAGCTGCGTCGATAAAGACCTTGCGGCCATTGTTAGTATTGGTGTTCTTTGAAAACGGGATAAACTGGCGTGTATCGGCCTTGCTGCCCAGTTCATAGGCGAGTTTGCGTCTGTTCGTGGCGATCATTGACGACATGCGATGTGGCTCCGTGTCTGTGCGTAAGTCCATATTGGTGCAAGAATACCAGTCGGTTTGGCCTCAAACAATACAATTGCTGTGATCTACTCGTCATTAACCAAGGAGATTCTCGTTTGAAATCATTGCATTACGACGACTTAGATATCGTAGGCTTTGCCGGTGTTCGAGAGCGTATTCTGGTGATGGATTCCCGCCAGTTTGGGTATCGCAGGCGCGAAGAATGCTGGGAGGGGGTTGGTCCGTTGACGTATCTGGCCCATGCCTATTTCAAACCCGGCGGTAGTACTGGAAAGCACTTCCATGAGGGGGTGGATATCGTCAGTATTCTTACCCGAGGGCAGATACGGCATGAAGGATCTGCCGGGCACGACGATGACGTGCTTGCTGGGCAAGTCATAGTGCAGCGTTCAGGTAAAACTGGCTTTTCTCATAACGAGATTAATGCAGACCCGGATGTCTCTGGAATGGTTCAGATCTGGCTTAAGCCTTCAACAGTACCTGAAGCCTCCTCGCTCGATATCATCACTCCGGTGACAGGTGAGAACCTGATTTACGACGGTGGCGATTCAAAGTTAATCGTAACTCTGCTAACTCAAGGTCAGGTTCTGACGCTGCCCGCGGGAAGTTTGGGTTATGTATATCATGGAAAATTCTGTACATCAGAACATACAGATCTGACACGCGGAACGCTGTTTATCAGTGACGGGCAGCCACTAACCGCTATTGGCGAAGATGTGCGGGTAGTGAGTGTTATTAAAGACGATGCTGAGTAACGCTCACGCTTTCGATAGTTATTTTCTGCGTTTACGACGATCTTTATTTCTCGAAGAGCGGCCTTCGTCTGAATGATCAAACATACGCGGGCCGCCTGCGCGGCCAGATTTTCCCGGGTGGTTCCGTGACCGCTTATCGCTCGATGGATTTTTAGCATCGTTTTTAGTAACAACAACTCCCCCGGCCTGAGTTTCTGGCAGCTTGTGCGATGGCTCAAAAGCAGGTTCCGTGCGACGCTTAATAACTTTTCCGGTGAGTGCCTCAATCGCTGCCAATTGATTTACTTCATCGGCAGTCACCAGAGAGATAGCTGAGCCTGACTTCCCTTTACGACCACTACGTCCGATACGGTGTACGTAGTCTTCTGCATTAAATGGCAGGTCGACGTTAATGACTAATGGCAGATCATCGACATCAAGGCCTCGGGCAGCGACATCGGTCGCAACCAGCAATTGGATTTCTTTGTCTTTGAACGATTGCATCGCGGCATTACGCATTGCTTGTGATTTTTCTCCGTGCAGCCCCGCAACGTTGGCTCCGATTTTATTAAACAGGGTCTCCAGCTCATCGACCTGTTTGCGCATTTTCACGAATATAAGCGATTGCTTGTCACCGTGATTTTTAATCAGATGCTGAAGTAACTCTGTTTTACGTTTTTTATCTACCGGGATAACGAGTTGAGTAACTGTATCCGCGGTGGTATTCGGCGCTGCAATTTCGATGGTGGCAGGATCACGTAGCAGGTCTTTCGCCAGCTTTTTAACCCGGGCAGAAAAGGTCGCAGAAAACAGTAATGTCTGGCGGCGTTTTGGGAATGCGCATAACAGGTCATCCAGTTCATCAGCAAAGCCCAGGTCCAGCATACGGTCAGCTTCGTCGAGTACCAGGTATTTCAGATCAGGAAATTCCAGAACATTCTGGCGATAAAGATCCAGCAGGCGCCCCGGTGTGGCTACCAGAATATCTACGCCTTGTTTTACAGCGGTAGTCTGTGGGTTAAGGGCAACACCACCATAAACAGCATAACTCGTTATAGGCAGCCCTTTGCTGTACCTCTGCACAGCTTGCAGCACTTGTTCTGCCAACTCTCTTGTTGGTACCAGAATCAGTGTCCGAACCGACGTTGGCCCTGAAGTTCGAGTGGTACTCATGCGTTCAAGTATCGGCAGGACAAAGCCTGCGGTCTTACCCGTGCCTGTCTGGGCGGAAGCCATGAGGTCGCGGCCTTTCAGAACCAGAGGAATTGCCTTTTCCTGCACCGGTGTGGCGTGCAGATAGTTGAGTTGTTTCAGGTTACTCAGCAGAGCAGGGGAAAGGTTGAGGGCATCGAACGAGGTCATTATCGGGTCCGCAGGACAGGGTAACTGTGGCCGACAGTATACCCTATCCTAGCGTGAGGCTTACTTCAGTTCCATCAGTGACTTTTTGCTGTAGTCACTGAGTTCATCAAAACGACCTTCGCGTACCTTGATGACCCATTCAGGGTCTTGCAGCAGTGCGCGTCCTACGGCCACCAGTTCAAATTCGTCGTTGCCTAAGCGTTCTGCCAGTTCATTAATGTTGCCATGGGCAACGCCTGAGGCATCAATCATGTCGCGTTTGTCTTCATCAATAAATCCGGCGTTAAGGCCAACGCTACCAACGGTGATCGCAGGTTTGCCAGTCAGTTTTTTTGTCCAGCCAGCAAGATTCATATCTGAGCCTTCGAATTCTTTTTCCCAGAAGCGGCGGGTAGAGCAGTGGAAGATATCAACGCCAGCATTTACCAGCGGCTTCAGGAACGCTTCAAGCTCTTCTGGGGTATTGCACATACGCGCGCTGTAGTCTTGTTGCTTCCATTGTGAGAAACGGAAAATAATGGGGAAGTCAGGTCCGACCCGCTCGCGAATGGCCTGTACTATTTCGCAGGCAAATCGAGTGCGCGCGACCTGATCACCACCGTATTCATCTTCGCGTTGATTCGTACCTTCCCAGAAAAACTGATCAATCAGGTAACCGTGAGCACCGTGAATTTCGACCGCATCGAAACCAATTCTTTGTGAATCTTCAGCGGCTTGTGCGAAGGCCTCTATCACGTCGTTGATATCGTCCTTGGTCATTGCCAGGCCGGTTTCTTTTCCGGGTTTAAACAGTCCGGAAGGGCTATAGCCGGGCACTGACGGATCAGGCTCTGTACCTTCTTTTCGTACTGCACCGACGTGCCAGAGCTGAGGAGCGATTTTGCCGCCTTTAGCGTGCACAGCGTCTACTACTTTCTTCCAGCCGGCTAAGGCCTCTTCACCATAGATAAACGGAACGCGGGCGTAGCCGTTTGCGCCTTTATGTCCGACACACGTGCCCTCAGTAATAATCAGACCGACCCCGTTCGCTGCGCGTCGCTCGTAGTAGGCGACATTCAGGTCGTTTGGCACATTCCCGGGTGAGTAGGTACGGGTCATCGGCGCCATAACAATGCGGTTGCTGAGTTTCAGCGTGCCAAGTGTGATCGGTTGAAACAGTGCGTCTATGGTACTCATGAGGGCTCCGTATTTTTGCTGTTATCGGTAGTGAGTGACTGTATTCTGACATTCGACTCTAACACTGCATTCCAGCACGGTATGGAGCCATTTGTGCCATATGCAGGCGATGAAATCTGAAAAACACTGTTGCGAAGGCATTCGCTGCGGTTACGATGCCGTCGCTAATGACAGAGTTAACCGGGCAACTGTGAAAATATGAAACTGAGAAAGATCGATAAGGCACGCTATCAGGAGCGTCGTTCGCGTATTCAATGGGCAATGATCGCTGGCTTGTTTGCAACGAGCTTAGGCTTTGCTGAGTTATACCGTTATCTATTTGTCGCTGGTGAGTCCAGTCTGGCGCTCAATGCGGCCGGGGTGGCGACCGGTGTCGCCATCGTCACTTTTGTATTGTTCAGGCTTCGGGATACACCTTACTTTGATGAGGTTAACTATGTCTGGAAGTTAAAACAGGAGCTGAACCGGATTTACCGTAAGACGAAAGCACTGGATCAGGCGTTGGAGTCGGGCAGCCGCGACGCTCTTATTATCAAGTTGTACAGCCTTGAGGGTTCCCGTCTGGTCTACGACCTTGATGACAACACATTGACGATGTCTGAGCTTGTTAAACAGTTGGATGAGTTGAAATCCCGCATTGAAAACGAGGCGCCGGGGATTACACATGACGACTACCGGCCCGAACTGTCAGAGCGGCTGTCGTGACCGCCACGCGGGTGCGTAACGCCGTCAAAGCATGTAAACTACGCGCAATTTTCTGAGCACCAGTTTAGGTTCTACACCCATGATGAAATATATCTCCACGCGCGGTAATGCGCCGGAACTTACTTTTGAGGATGTCCTGCTGACAGGGCTGGCGTCTGATGGCGGCCTGTACGTACCCAAGGAAGCACCGCACTACACGCTTGAAGAGATCGAATCATGGCGTGACCTGCCATACACCGAACTGGCGCATAAGATTGTTTATCCGTTTGTTGAAGGTTGTGTTGATTCAGATGCCCTGAAAGGCATGCTCGAAGACGTTTATAACAACACTAACTTCGGTCACAAGGCGATTGCTCCGCTGCAGCAGCTGGATCATAACGAGTATGTTCTTGAGCTGTTCCATGGACCGACTCTGGCGTTTAAAGACTTCGCCCTGCAGCTGCTTGGGCGCCTGCTCGATTACGTGGTTACACGTCGTCAGGAGAAGGTCGTGATCATGGGGGCAACGTCAGGTGACACTGGCTCTGCGGCCATCGAAGGTACTAAAGCCTGCGACAACGTTGATATCTTTATCCTTCACCCATATGGCAAAGTATCAGAAGTTCAGCGCCGTCAGATGACGACCGTTGAAGGTGACAATATTTACAACATCGCCATCGAAGGTAACTTCGACCAGGCTCAGGACATGGTTAAAGCCAGTTTTGGCGATCAGAGCTTCCTGCGTGGTGAACGTAAGCTTGTCGCAGTGAACAGTATTAACTGGGCCCGCATCATGGCTCAGATCGTTTACTACTTCTATTCAAGCCTGAATCTTGGCGGCCCTCTGCGTCCAATGGCGTACTCTGTGCCGACCGGTAACTTCGGCGATATTTTCGCGGGTTACATGGCCCGTAAAATGGGTCTGCCGATTGAGCAGCTGATCATTGCAACCAACAACAACGATGTACTGCATCGTCTGATGAGCAAGAACCAATACGAAGTTCGTCCTCTGAAGCATACGATCACGCCTTCGATGGATATTGCGGTGTCCAGTAACTTCGAACGCCTGCTCTTTGATCTGTATGACCGCGACGGTGCCAAGCTTGCTGGTCTGATGGCGAAGATGAACGCACGCGACGACGTTGTCTCGCTCGACGAAGATAAATTGGCCAAGGCGCGTGAACTGTTTGACAGTCTTGCGGTCGATGAAAAGACGACTGTTGAAACAATGCAGCTGGTGTTCAATGAGACCGGCTATTTGCTTGATCCGCATACGGCGATTGGCGTTAAGGCTGCACGCGAGTGTCGCCGTAACCCGAATATCCCGATGATCACGCTCGGTACTGCGCATCCGGTGAAGTTCGAGGATGCCGTAGGCCGTGCAGGATACGAGATGCCAGCGCTGCCACATCACCTGACGGATCTGATGGAGCGTGAAGAGCGTTTGTCAGTATTGCCAGCAGATCTTGAAACGGTACAGCAGCTCATCGCCGACAACACGTTCCGCGACTGATCAGAAATATCCGTATTGAGCGCCGTCGTTTGGGTATCGGCCAGCGGCGGCGTTTTTGTGTCAGTTGTCTACGAATTACACAGGAAGGCTTATGGAATATCAGTTACTCAGTGAGTACCCACAGAGCTGGATTTTTCGTCACCGGGAGTTGCCTGTGCCACAGGAACTACTGGATGATATCCGCCCTCTAAGTGAGTCGTCAGCACTGGCATTCTGGCGTCAGCAGATCAGCAAAGAGGCGACGCATGCGGCGCACTTCATGAATGATGACTGGCCGAACCGGAATGGAATCTGGCATGAGAAAGCCGAGTGGCAGCCTCGTTGGGAGTCTGATGATAACTCGCTTCCAGAAGAACTCGATTTCGGTGACTGGGAAAATAACACCACGGTGTTTTTCTGCTACGACTGCCACAATGTGATCCAGACGACCTGGGGCACGTTCAGGCAATGCTGGAAGAACTTTCTGTTCTACGACGACGAACCTTTGCTGCTTGGCCGCCGCCGCATGCAGGTAGCGCGGTTCCACTCTGATGGCACCTTTGAAACAGGTGTTCGATGAACGGAAACGGGTGTTTGGTGAGTGATTCCGGTCATTCCGTCGTGAATAACTTCTGTGATTAAATGCTCGCTTCTGTTTTACCGGGAATACGTATGCGCTTTTATGCGGTAGTCATTGTTGCCTTCTTAACCTCCTTAACGGGGTGCGCTCACTGGCCCAGTGCCGAGCACCGCAATGTCACCCTTGATGGTGTTGAGGTGTTGTTAGAGCAATACTGCCAACCCGCACAGAGTGATGATTCTGATCTTGATGGCATACAGCAATCCCTGAACGAGCAACAGCAGCGTCTTGAAACCCTGACACACTCGATTGATCGCCTGGCTCAGCGTCCGGTTTCTCAGGTACCGCGTCCAGCACCTGCCCCGCAGTGCCAACCGGCATTAACTAAGGCGACGACCGTCGCAGACAGTAAAGTTGTTGTGGGTGCGACGGAGTGGGTCTTTCTGTCCCCTCCCGGGCGCTACTTGTCGGCTCGGGTTGATACCGGGGCGGAGACATCCTCCATCAGTGCACGCAATATCGTGCGTTTCGAGCGCGATGGTAAGCGCTGGGTCTCATTCGATCTGGATACGGGCAACGCTGATAACGACATTCATCTTGAAGTTCCGTTGGAGCGAAACGTGCTTATCCGTCAGGCATCCTTTGATGACGTCGACCGTCGCCCGGTGGTTGTCTTTGATGTGAAACTGGGTGACAACCTGCATCAGCCGACTGAATTCACGCTTGCTGACCGTTCACGGATGTCTTATCCGGTGCTGCTGGGGCGCTCCTTCCTGAAAGACGTTGCCGTGGTCGATGTCGGTCAGGAATTTATTCATCCCCGTTCTAAAAAACGCTGAAACACTCAGGTCGCTAATTTATGAAACCCGCCTCTACTCTGAGCTTTTATACACTGATCGTATTATTGCTTCTGGCTGGGGTCTCTTTGATTCTGCAGCGTCATTGGGTGTACGAAGTTCCTTTAATTCACGGTGAAACGCAGACGGTCTGGTCGGTTGAAGCACTGGTCGAGTTTGAAGCCGGGGATCAGCCTGTGAAGGTGTCGATGGCGCGGCCCGCTGATCAGCCGGGCTTTACCTTGCTGCGACAATCTGGTGCTTCGCCGGGGTATGGCCTTAACTTCGTAGACGGCCCCGACCCCCGCGCAGAGTGGACCATACGTCGCGCCAATGGAATTCAGCAGCTCTACTTTCAGGTGGATGTGCTTGAGTCGGACATGGCTCAGTCTGAAATTATTACACCGCCTGTATTGATGGAACCTGACTGGCAGGAGCCTTACCGCAGCGCTATTTACCGTCTCTCTAAAGACGCCTGGGACGCATCGTCGGATAACTTCAGCTTCGCCCGCGAGCTGATTAAGCGTCTGACGGAAGAAGAGTCACCGCAACATATTCAGTTGCTGAAGCGTGCATACAACGGTCGCTTGCCGAATCTTCTGGCAGAAGTACTGAATAACTCGTCTGTGCACGCCAGTGTCGTCTATGGTCTGGAGCTGGAAGACCGCCGTCGTCGCCAGATGCTGACGCCGTTATTGCGCGTCTGGGACGGTGACAGCAGTAAAGTATTCCGCCTCTACGAGATCAAAGACGAACGGCCTCTGGCGGATGACGAAGAAAAGCCGCTGTTGCTATGGGAGCAGCGCGGCGCGCCTGTGCTTGATGTGATTGGTGGTGAAAATTCGCGAATTCGTTTCTCGATGCTGCGTCGTGAAGAGTCAACCTACTCAGCGCTGAACGACAGCCTGCCGCTGCAGTCTTCTCTGCTCAACTTCTCGATACATAGCCTGCCGGTGGCTGAGCAGGCGATGTTCAAAACCATCCTTCTGTTACCGGTGGGCGCTCTTGTAGTGTGCTTACTAAGAATTCTTGTGGGCATCCGGACCTCCGGAACTTTTATGCCTGTTTTGATTGCTATTGCCTTTATGCAGACTTCGCTCGGCACCGGCATCGTCGGATTTATTCTTGTTGTTGCCGCAGGGCTGGTGGTGCGGGGATATCTGTCCCGCCTGAACCTGCTACTGGTGGCGCGAATATCCGCGGTGATCATATCGGTCATCGCGATCATCAGTCTCTTCAGTGTGCTGTCATACAAACTGGGGCTGACTGAAGGACTGAAGGTAATGTTTTTCCCTATGGTGATTCTGGCCTGGACGATTGAACGTATGTCGATCCTTTGGGAGGAAGAGGGTGGTCGCGAGGTGATGATTCAGGGCGGTGGTAGCCTGATCACTGCCGTGCTGGCCTACGGGGCGATGCAGCACCCATTGATTCAGCACCTCACGTTTAATTTCATGGGTGTCCAGTTCATCGTACTGGCACTGATACTTCTTCTGGGTTCATACACCGGTTACCGGCTGTTTGAGCTGCATCGCTTTGCGGTACTCAAGCGTTGAAGTTTTTACCGTCAGTTATTGCCCCGTGGGCACTGTCCCGCTTTGGTATGCTGGGGATGAACGAGCGCAACCGACGCTATATTGGTCGTTATAACCCACGTAGCCTGTTCCCACTGGTGGATAACAAACGGCTGACCCGTACCACACTGAGTTCGGCGAATATTCCCATGGCTGCTCTTATTGGGGTGGTCGATCAGCAGTCTCAGGTGAAAAAAATTGCCAGTCTGGTTGAAGGGCAACAGGGATTCGCGATCAAGCCGTCGAAGGGCAGTGGTGGCAAAGGCATCCTGATCGTTACGCACAAAGATGGTGATGAGTGGGTTAAAGCAAGTGGCGGCAGGCTGACGGTTGATGATCTCAAACGTCATATTTCCAATATTCTCTCTGGTCTATACAGTCTTGGTGGCGCTGCCGATGTAGCACTCATTGAGTCTTTGATTCATCAGGCACATCATTTCGATGATTACACCGTAGAAGGCGTGCCCGATATTCGGGTTATCGTGTGCCGGGGATATCCGGTTATGGCCATGGTCAGACTGTCCACGCACGCATCGGATGGCAAGGCGAATCTTCACCAGGGAGCAGTGGGGGTGGGTATTGATATCGCGACGGGGACAGCTCTGGCGGCGGTTCAGCATGGCCAGCTCCTGAACCAGCATCCAGATACAGGCAAGCACCTGGGTGAACTGGCAATTCCAGACTGGGAAGCATTGCTGATTATGGCATCACGTTGCTATGACGTCACAGGGCTGGGGTATCTGGGAATCGACATCGTCGTAGACCGGGATCACGGTCCGCTTCTGCTTGAACTCAATGCTCGTCCGGGGTTGGCTATCCAACTGGCGAACAATGCCGGTTTGTTACCGCGCTTACGTCGACTGGATAAACTGACGGCTGCTGACACGCGCCTTCCACCGGAAGAACGTGTGCGCCGCAGCCGTGAGTGGTTTGCCGATGACTCAGTCTTCGATAAGACTGTCCAGCCCGGAGTGAAGCTCGCCGAGTGATGCAAGGTCGCTGTAAGCTTTGTTCACATTCATACCGATCTTGTCGGCCACCTGGAGAGGAAAGCCAGCAACAATCTCATCTTCAGACAGATTTTGATCGTGGGCATGTTTCAGATAGCGGGCGATATAAATGATACCGGCTTCCTTACTGTACTCTTCTGAACTCTCTGGCAGGTATTGCTGCGCAATAGCATCCTGAATAATTTCAGGAAACTTCCAACGTTTCGCCAGCTCGGCGCCTACATCCGCAGAGTTATAGCCAAACTGACCGTTTTCCAGCATATGGCGCTTCGATGTGCTCATGGCTTCTGACTGGTCAATACTCGCGGCTTCTTTCGGATAAAACATCCGTATAAGAAGATTGCCCACGGAGTGCATCATGCCGCAGGTAAAGGCAGTGTCTTTGTCTGTATCGGCGGTGAAGCCTGCAATCCATTTCGACAGCTCGGCGATACTGAAAGCGTCTTTCCAGAAAGCGTTCTGATCGAAGCCCTCTATTTTAGAGAAAGCACTGGTTACCCCGGATGCCAGCACCATAGTGCGCAGTGTGCCGAAGCCCAGAAGCATGACAGCATCCTGTGGCGTAGCAACGGTACGTGGAACACCGAAGTGTGCTGAGTTCGCAAGACGAAGCACTTTTGCGGTCAGTGACTGGTCTTTAGCTACTTTGCCGCTGATTTCATCAATATCCAGAGAATGCTCGTCTCCTCGGAAACTTTCCATCAGTTCCTGAACGACGCGTGGAATATGTGGGAGCTGCTTAGGTTCAGCGAAAATTGAGGCCATGTTCATAGTTATATTTCCTTCTCAAGTAACTGCTGATAAGCATAGGCGAGGCTCCCGAATCTGCTTGTGATTCAAACGTTAACTTTCGTTAATGGTAAACTTCGGGCCCTGAAATAAGCACCTGATCTGAGGAGTCGACATGCAGTCATCGCGTATTGGATTTATTGGTATGGGCCTGATGGGAGTACCTATGAGCCTCCGGCTACAGCGGGCGGGATTCGATGTTTCTGTCTGGAACCGCAGTCCGGATAAATCCAAGCCTCTGGCAAGTGAGGGAGTCCGGGTTTGTGAACACTTACATGAGCTGATTTCCTCCTCGGATATATTGATGACTTGTGTAACAGATACGTCGGCGGTGCGCGCCATTGTGGAAGGGTCGGGTGGCATCGCTGAACACGGTCGGGAAAGTCAGGTATTGATTGATTTTTCGAGCATTGATCCACAGTCGACGCGAGACATGGCAGACGCTCTTTTTAATAAAACGGGCATCCGCTGGATAGACGCACCTGTGTCAGGTGGTGTTGCTGGCGCTGAGCAGGGAACGTTGGCGATCATGGCCGGGGGGGACGCAGCGTTGGTCGACAGTGTTCGTCCTGTACTTGAACCGTTATCTCAGCGAGTGACCCATATGGGGCCAACCGGATCCGGGCAAGTCACTAAAATCTGCAACCAGATGATTGTCAGTTGTAATGTGCTTGTCATGGCAGAAGTGATGGCGCTGGCTGAAAAGTCCGGTGTCAATGCGTCGCAGATCCCAGAGGCACTGAAGGGAGGATTTGCTGACTCCATCCCACTTCAATTGACCGGCCCACGCATGGCAGAAAGGGATTTTGACCCAGTGAAATGGCATGTGAAAACCCTGCTGAAAGACCTGGATATGGCAAACGCGTTAGCGAAAAATTCCGCCAGTGCCGTGCCGATGGCAGGGCAGGCAGCAGAGTTGATGCGATTACATGCCACCCAGGGCAGTGCTGAATGTGATCCTTGTACGCTGATCGAAATGTACACCAGCAAGGACGAAGAGGCATGAAGCTGACGGCAAATCTTTCATTGCTCTACACAGAGCTACCCATGTTGGAACGCTTTGCCGCAGCGGCTGCGGATGGCTTTACGGCGGTAGAAATTCAGTTCCCCTATGAGACGCCGGCGAACGAACTTCGCCGAGCATTGGATGATGCGCGCCTTAAATGCGTTCTGATCAATGTGCCTGCGGGCGATCTTATGACAGGAGGCCGGGGGCTTGCTTGTGTCCCCGGGCGTGAGGCTGAGTTTGAGACGGCGCTCAACCTGTGCCTCGACTACGTAAAGGTTCTCAAGCCCTGTTGCGTTAATGTGCTGGCTGGAAGAGCAGCCGCGCAGGAGCGCGAGACTGCCCTTAAGGTATTGCGAGGCAACGTCAGCAAAGCCGTTGAGCTGCTTGCACCGGAAGGGGTACAGGTAACGCTTGAAGCGATTAATACCTTCGATATGCCCGAGTTTCTGATTTCCTCTTTTAATGAAATGAAACGTTTTACCGAAAACGCTGGTGTCGATATCAGAATGCAGTTTGATATCTACCATATGGCACGTATGAATGAGCCGGTAGAGTCGCTTCTTACTTCATATGGCGCTGATATTGGCCATATTCAGTTCGCAGATGTGCCGGGCCGACACGAGCCAGGCTCAGGTGACCTGAATTTTGATCGCTTGTTTGCGGCAGCGGAACAGTCTGGTTATCAGGGATGGTACGGTGCTGAATACAGGCCTACAACGGAGTCGACGTCGGCAGGACTTAGCTGGATGAAGAAGTATCAGAACAGGTCGAACTGATTGTCTTTGTTGGCGCGTGGAGGAGCTGGGTCAGGCTCTGAAGGTGTTTTAGTCACAGGCTTTGGATCTGCCGTTTGGTATTCCTGTTTGCTGGAGGGCACTTCAGCGGCAGGGTGAGTTTTCTCTTCGGCGATTTTTTCTGACAGTGTATCTGCAACGAACAGGTCGAGCTGGGAGATGTCTGTTTCTTCTTCAATCGTATCTTCACTTGGTCCCGCGAGAATTTTCAGCCGACGTCGCTCGCAAAGATTAATAACCAGTTGTTGTTGAAAGGGTGTGAAATCATTCCAGTGAAACCGCTCTTTGCGGGAGCGCAGGCAGCCTTTGCAGTACCCCTTGTTATTGGAAGTACAGACACCGCGGCACGGGTTTGGAATTGTGAACAGTTCGCCCTGATCTAACATAAACAGACTTGTCTTTGTTTTGTCACAGAGTACCAGCATTCAGGCTGGTGTCGAGCGGGAAGCTCAGGGGAGGGGAATGCGGGCCCGGAATCAGACCGGGCCACAGCAATTATTCGGCAGGAGTTACGTTTTCTGCCTGAGGACCTTTCTGACCCTGAACCACTTCCATGGTTACGGCCTGGCCTTCTTCCAGTGAACGACGGCCGTTGCCGTTGATTGCACTGTAGTGAACGAAAACGTCTTTTCCGGAATCCTGAGCGATAAAGCCGAAGCCTTTCTCGTCATTGAACCATTTGACTGTGCCTTGAACTAAATTTGCCATACTTTTTTCCTGAGATATTGTGCTGACTATATCAGCGGACTTGCTGTGTTACGGCATTAGTCAATCACTGGCCGGGGCTTCCGGAAGGTCTTTCTATAATGCCCTTATCGACCGAGATGCCTCATAAATTGATATGTTGCACTCGTCAATTGGCCCCCCTAATACGAGAGACGCGGTCATAGTATCCCAAGATTCAGTGCATACCAAGCGCTTACTGAGGAAATATCCCGCGGTTTTGACGCCTCTTTGTATAACGTTTGTATTAATTGTCGTCTTTGCTCAAAGCGCGCCGGATCTGGCGTTCTGTCCGCCATTTCCAGAAGGCTGCCAGAATAGCACCTGCAATATTCTGCCAGACGCTGAATAGTGCGCCGGGAAGAGCAGTCAGCGGGCTGAAGAAGCTATTGGCAAGCGCGACCCCAAGACCTGAATTCTGCATTCCTACCTCAATGGCGATAGTCCGCGCTTCTACTTCGGTGTTGCCGTTCCAGCGCGCGATGCCATAACCCGCGAGTAAACCAATCAAGTTGTGAAGAACAACGGCCAGAATCAGCGAGTGACTGAGTACTGCCAGTTCATCAGCATTGCTGGCAACGATCACTGCAATGATTAGCAGAATCGCCCCGGTAGCGAGTGTCGGCAGGTACTGGCTGACGCTTTTCTGAATAGCAGGCAACCAGCGGTTCACCAGAACACCTGCCCCCACTGGAATAATGACTATTTTCGCAATCATCAGCAGCATACCTATGGTATCGATATCGATGATGCCGGTGTGGGTCAGTTCTTGCGTGAAGTCACGTGCATAAAATGCAATCAGGAAAGGCGTCAGGAATACGCCCCACAGCGTTGATGCGGTGGTCATTGTGACAGAGAGAGCGACATCGCCCTTGGCCAGAAACGTCATCACGTTCGATGCTGTCCCCCCTGCGCAGGCACCGACAATAATCAGACCGATAGCGACCTCTGCGGGCAGTTTAAGCAATAGAGCGAGACCCCAGGCGATCAGCGGCATCAGGCCAAACTGTAAGATAATACCTAGCGCAACAGGTTGAGGTTTTTGCCAGATACGTCTGAAGTCACTGAAGCGCAGGGTTAGCCCCATCGAAAACATAATGATGGTCAGAAGCGGTACAATAGTGCCGGTCAGCCCAAGCAGTGGCTCAGGATTCTGCCAGGCCAGAAGGCTCACAATAACGGCCAGAAATGGAAAAGCGCGCTCGGCGGTAAGCATAGATATGTCTCCGGTAACAGGTGGCCGGTTATATCGGTAATTGTGGACAGGTGCAAGTTCGCCGGATAGCGGTTAACCTGAGCGCTTTGGTAGAGCATTTGTTGTAACTATTGGCCTAACTATTGCCGTAATTCTCGGTGTCCCTAAGGAGCTATTTTGGATATTCAGTTCAGCGATAAAACCCCGGTAGAGCGATATCACTTACTGGTGCAATCTGTCATTCCGCGACCCATCGCATGGATTCTCACCGCAGAAGAAGATGGTGGATTAAATCTGGCGCCATATTCCTTTTTTGCACCGGTATGTTCGGCACCACCGACCCTGGTTGTGTCTGTTGGCCAGAAGTCTGCTGGCACTGAAAAGGACAGCTATCGCAATTTAAAGCGCTCGGGGTGGTGTGTCGTCAATATTGCTGATGCCAGTCAGGTGGATTCGTTGAATATGAGTTCCGCAACGCTTGCCGCGGGGGTGAGTGAAACCAGCAGTTTTGATATTCCGGTTGAACCTCAGGAAAGCTGGCCACTCCCTCGTGTTGCAGCGGCGCCTGTCGCCTTCTTGTGTCGTTACCAGCAACAGGTCGATCTGGGCGCTGCTCCTCAGCATGTTATTTTTCTCGAGATAGAGAGAATGTTCATTGATGAGGGGGTGGCGGCTGAGGTTGATGGGCGTCTCAAGCTCGATTCAGAATTGCTGAACCCATTGGCCAGACTAGGCGGTGCGGAATACGCCGCTCTTGGTGAAAGGATGGTGCGCCCGCGCCCGGAATGATGCCTTACTGATGGAAGGTCTGCGAGTACAGATAAAAACGCCGGATTAATTATCCGGCGTTTTTATTTAATCGACCTGAGTCAGCGGGATCATGCGCGCATCCCGTGCCTTACCGTAAGCCCGCATACGCCACAGGCAAAGAGCGATAAACGCAATACAGCCGACAATCCAGCTGGCGGCGGTTACCGGAGAGCTACCGAGTTGCCCCAGTTGATAGACGATAACGGCTGTGGTGTAAGCCAGACCGGTACTCCAGCCTGTCACAAACAGCATCCAGCGCATGCCGGATTCTCGTGCCATCGCCCCCAGAGTTGCCACACAGGGTGTGTAAAGCAGAACAAATACAAGGTAGGAGAAAGCTGCCCACTGGCTGACGAAGAGAACCTCCATCGTACTGAACGTTGCATCCTGCACACCTTGTTCTTCACCCTGGTCTGCGCCAATCAGAGAGAGGCCAAGCGGATCGAGCAGCGCGTCAGCAAGTCCCGCAAGGTTATCCGGAATAGTCATTGCTGCCTCAGTCAGACCGCCCACGAGGTCATATTCACCTGCTTCGTCTTCGGCCGGGGAATAGAGCGCATCAAGAGTACCAACAACGGCTTCCTTGGCGAAAATACCGGTGATGATACCTACCGTGGCTGGCCAGTTCTCTTCCTGCATACCCAGTGGTGTGAAAGCAGGGGTTACTGTGCGAGCGATACTGGACAGTACAGACTTTTCACTGTCCTCGTTGCCGAAGCTGCCGTCGGTACCAAAAGAATTCAGGAAGCTGAGGACTACCACCACGGTGACAATGGTTTTACCGGCCCGCAGGGTAAATGAGCGCAGACGTTCCCAGGTTTTCAGCAGGACGCCTTTTACTGTCGGGATGTGGTACGCCGGCAACTCCATTACGAAGGGGGTCAGCTCGGGTTTGAACAGTGTGTTTTTAAGGGCGACGCCAGTCAGCATTGCCATCACAATTCCCAGGATATACAGCCCGAAAACCATCAAGGCGCCATTTTCACTGAAGAACGCTGCGGCAAAGAGGGCGTATACGCTCAAGCGGGCACCGCAGGACATAAAGGGCGCCATAGCGATAGTGAGTAAGCGGTCTTTCTCTGTGTCCATGGTACGTGCCGCCATCACCGCAGGCACGTTACAGCCGAAACCAACGATCAGAGGGACAAAGGATTTTCCCGGTAGCCCGACACTGCGCATTAGCCGGTCCATAACAAAAGCGGCACGGGCCATATATCCGGAGTCTTCGACAACAGATAAGAAAAGATAAAGCCCCGCGATCACAGGAATAAAGGTAGCGACTAACTGGATGCCTCCACCGAGACCATCGGCGAGAAGAGTGCTCAGCCACTGTGGAGCACCGATACTGTCCATCACTTCGTGCGTTCCATCGACGAACACAGTTGCGAACGCGATATCGAAAAAGTCGATAAAAGCGCCGCCGACGTTGATCGCAAAGAGGAACATCAGGTACATCATGAAGAAGAAAAAGGGAATTCCCAGCCAGCGATTCAGTACCCAGGCATCAATTTTTTCTGTGAGAGAGCGTCCTTTACTGCGGATAGTGAGTGCGTCCCGGAGAAGTACATCGATACTTCGGTAGCGACAGTTAGCGATCAGTACATCAATGGGCTGACCATGGGCGTTTTCAAGTTTTGCGCGTTGCTCAGAGGCCAGTTGTGCAACTTTCTGGCGGGCGTCACTTTCGAGAGGCTGCAGTGAGTATATGTCGCACTCCAAGGCACGAATTGCGGTCCAGAAAGGATTATCCACCTTGCCCTGCAGTTGTGTCTGTAGCTCGTCGATAGCGAGATCGATGTCTTTGTCTGGTCTCACCATAGGCGTCGCAACCGTCGGATGCTCGAGTTTGTGAGCAATGGTACGGCACAGTTCTGGTACACCGACGTTGTCTGATGCTACGACCGGCACAACAGGAACACCTAAGCGCTGGGACAGTACCTGGCAGTCGACATGAATGCCTTCACGTTCCGCGACATCGATCATGTTTACCGCGCAGACAACAGGTACACCCATGTCGAGCAGCTGTGACGTCAGAAACAGATTACGATGCAGGTTGCTGGCATCAAGAATGTTGATAATGAGGTCAGCTTCGCCGCTCAGGGCAAACTCGCGGGCGATTTTCTCGTCCGTTGACAGCTCTTCATCGTGACTGTCGAGGGCGTAGGTGCCGGGAAGGTCGACAAGCGTATGTGGGCCATTGCGAAGATTCAGAACACCCTCTTTGCGGTCGACGGTGACGCCGGGCCAGTTACCGACTTTCTGGCGGGAGCCGGTCAGAGCGTTGAATAGAGTCGTCTTACCGCAGTTTGGGTTACCGATAACACCGATGGTCGCGCGTTGAGTCAAAGTAAGTCTACCTCAATGATGGCTGCTTCTTGTTTTCGCAGGCTGACAGATGCACCACGTAACTGAATCTGAATCGGGTCGCCAAGTGGTGCCAGGCGCATGACCTGAATTTCAGCACCTGGCATGACACCCAGTGCGAGGAGTTTTCGCCGAAAGTTGGTTTCAACGGCCGAGAAACCTGTGATCGTAGCTTTGGCGCCAACGCTCGCCTGATCCAGTGTGGTACGGGTCATGAATTCTAATCTCGGGAAATGGTGCTTAATGATAATCCTTATCATTAGTGTAAGCAAGTCGCTCGCGGATGTCCTTTAGGCAGACAAGACTTTACAGAGCGGAATATAGAAATACTACTTCGCTAATATTTTAATATATTTGCCTTAAACCATTTATTCGGTAATATTGCTCCCCCTATATATCAGCGGGCATATATATCCGATATGTCTGCAAACAATAGTGCACCCCTATAAATATCTTTTAACCAGAGGTTACCGCGTGTCTGTATTTGATCAGGACATTGATAAAAAAATTCGTCAGCACCAGCAGCAGATTGCTGAGCTGGAGCAGTTGAAGAAAGATCAGGAAAAAAAGATCGAAGGACTGAAAGAGTTTGATGTAGCTATCAAGCGTTTGTGCAACCAAAACGCTCTGACTGAAGATGAGCTGTACGTGTCCCGCTCTGAACAGATTGAAGCCTGGTTGGTTGGCATGGCGAAAAGTGAATCACCGTCATCCATCTACAACAACCTGAAGCGTCACTTCGAGAAGTCTATCGCGCGCGAAGCGAAAAAGGGCGATAAGAAAACGTCCTCACTGCCCAAGCCTAAACTGGCGGTTGGTACCTATCGCAATCCAGCGACTCAGGAAAAGGTCGAAAAGATTAAGCGTAACCCGCGTCAGCTTGATCAGTGGATTGATGAGCACGGTATTCAGATTGTCCGTACCTGGAAAATCGACTGAGTACTGTCTCTGACGAGAAGCTGATTTCAGTCTTTGAATAGAAAAAGGGTGCCTTGAACAAGGTACCCTTTTTTTGTACTGCATTTTTTGTACTGTATTAATATCGTTATGCGATGCGTAAGCGTAAAGCACGTTTGACGATATCGATTTCCTGAACCTCGACTTTCATTGCCTGGCCAAGGACAAAACGTGCTTTGTCATTGCTGTGAACAATGGTCTTACTGTCAAACTTCCAGCCACCTTTTGTTTTGCGACGATCAATCACACCATCAATGCCTGAGTTATTCAGGCGGACAGTAATTGAGCTGCTGTTCATATGCACAATAGTGGCGTCGTAAAGCGTGCCTTCTTCCTGACGGCTCAGCCATTCCAGCTTCAGCCACTGTTCAGAAAGGTTAGAAGCCATGCGAGCACGATTTTGACGGTCCTGAATGTTACTCAGCTGTTCGTCAGTAAATGCTGGTGGCGTTTCGTTATTGAGAAGCGCACGTACTGTCCGGTGAATCAGCAGGTCATTGTACTTGCGCAAAGGTGACGTGAAGGTGGTGTAACAAGTGAAACCCAGCCCCATATGTGGGGAGCCCTCACGGCCAAACACGCTACGGTCCATCTGACGGCTCAGAATGGTACGCAGTGGCAGGTCGGTTTCTGCAACAGTCGCGTCCTGGAGCAATTTAACGTAGCTCTCGAGTGTAGTGAGATCCGGTTTTTGTTCCAGCCCCAACTGCTCTTTCAGCAAAGCCGCGGCTTCGCCGAGGCGCTCGGTGCGAATGCCACTCTGCTGAATAAACATGCCTGCGTTCTGGCTGCGAAGCCACTCGGCAACGCTGCGATTACAGACCAGCATGCACTCTTCAACCAGCTTATGGGCGGCATTGCGCTCAATACGAACGATTTCTTCCACCTTGCCCTGCTCATTCAGAACAAGTTTGTAGTCTGGTCGGTCTTCCATCACCAGGCAGTGCGTCTGGCGCCACTGATTCAGTGCGCGGGCACAATCTGCAAGATGAAGTACCGGGCCATGCAATTCAGCGGGAATGTCATCACAGCCGCTGTCGATCAGCTGGGCTACCTGAGAGTAAGTGAGCTTGGCTTTGCTTTCGATAATAGCGCTGTGAAGTTTGGTCTCTTTAACCCCCGCATCGCCGTCAAGTCTGAGTTCAGCGACCATGGCCAGGCGTTTTTCGCCTGCCTGCAGTGAACTGAAGTTTTCTGACAGTTCGGTGGGCAGCATAGGTACAACGCAGTCTGCGAAATACGCGGATGTTGCACGAGTTGCCGCTGCTTCTTCGAGAGGCGAGCCTGCTGGAATCAGAGCATCAGGATCTGCAATCGCGACCCAAAGTGTCCAGCCATCGCTGTGCGCCTCTGCAAACAATGCATCATCGATATCGCGCGTGCCAGCGGAATCTATCGTGACGAAAGGCAGGTGCGTCAGGTCGGTACGTTCTGCAGATTGAGTGTCAATCTGAGACGCGTCGATGGCATTGACAGTGTTCATCACGTCTTCACTGAACTCATTGTTCAGATCAAAGCGGACCTGCATAAACAGACGCTCAATATTTGGTGTGCTTTCCTTTCCAATGATGCTGTCGATACGCGCCTGAGCTTTGCCTTTAGGAAATGGATGGCGCGTCAGAGTGGCAGAAACAAAGTCGCCGTCCTCTGCATTCAGGCGGTCCTGCGGGGGAACGAAAATCCAGCGGTTTAATTTGTCGTGGTCAGGTTCAATAAAGTGACCTTTGCCGCGAACAATGTAGCGGCCACAGAAAGCCTTCAGTTCTGATTCGCGCAGCTTCTCGACGAATGCCTGCTCTTTGTCATCGCCTGCCGGCTCTACCCGGAAGTCAATGACATCGCCGGGCAGGACTTTTTCCATTTCGTCGGGGGAAAGGAAATAGCTCTTCCCTTCATCGGTGCCGACAAAGCCGAAACGACCCTGGCTTCCACGCACCAGGCCCGAGTAGCGCGGGGTATTGTGGTGGATTTCCTGCTTCAGTTGTTTCAGCTGCGTAAGTGCGTTCTTATCAAGCATCCGGAGGGACTCTGGTCTCAAAAAGCGGCAAGTTTACTGGAATTGTCTCTGGGCTTCGAGTACTCGTCGTCTTCTTATCCGGATATGATCGTTTCACTCAGGCACGATAGAGTGTGACCCGGCGGAATTCGTCTAATTCGTCCAGGTCAGGAACGGTGAAAGAGTCGACGGCTGATACCGATTGGTAAGGGGGGAAGTCGAAATTCCTGATTCTGGAGTCAGCGACCAGGACCGAGGGGGCTTTTTCTCTGAACACATCGAGAAAAGGGAGATTGGCGCGATCATAGAGAACGTCTGCAGCAATCAGAATATCGGCGTCTGCGTTGAGGGTGAAAATATCGTCATGCAACTCAACAGCAACCCGATTGAGTTGTGCGTTAACGGCACAGGACTTCAGAGCATCCGGATCAATGTCGCAAGCAATCACTCGCTCAGCACCCACCATGGCACAGGCGATGGCGACGACGCCGGAACCTGCACCAAAGTCGATGACGGTTTTCCCCTGAACCCAGTCTGGGTTATCCAGAATCGCACGGGCGAGTACTTGTCCACTTGCCCAGCAGAAGGCCCAGTAGGCTGGGTAGGCTTGAATTTGTAAAATTTCTTCTTGGGTGAACGCACGTCGCATTGATTCGGGTTCTACCAGCCACAGGGATATCTCCGGGCATTGTGGCAAGTTCTGGGCGGTGACCTGTGCTTCGGGGTGCATTTTGCGGATGAGTGTGTTGAGTTGATCACTCATTGCCAGATGTTCCCGGTCGTAACTGGATGGTCTGTCCGGGTCTGACAACCTGATATCCAGCTTTGCTCATTATGTCTCCGGCAGATTCATCGGCGTAGTGGTAGAGCGTCAGGCGCTGGCATATGTCGGGGCGGTACTCCCGAGCGAGGTCATCAAGTCCCGTATGAGAAGGGTTGGGATCAAGACCACAATCATGGAACAGACACTCTTCTGCGCTGACAACATGATGAAGCAGCTCTGGAACCGGCCGGGTATCCCCGCTATAAAAGAAAACGCCAGGTAATTGCAGTGCAAAGCTGGAACCGGGACCATGGTGGCGTGTCGGATGAATACGGAAGTCTTCCTCGCCATAGCGGAAAGCATCAGAGACCGGGCGTAACTGAAATGACTGCCAGAAATCATGATCGCCTTCTGCCATCTGGCCGGGGTAGGTCGCGAGTCTCTGATGCAACAAAGTGATCAGGGACACAGGTACGAACAGCGGAATGGGGGCTGCCTTGCGCAGACGCGCACGCACCGTGAGAATTTCCAGATCGGCGATATGATCAAGGTGGCAATGGGTCAGGAATATCGCCGCAGGGAGCTGGCCGTTGTAGTGTTCAGCGTAAGCGTTCAGTGTGCCGGGTCCACAGTCGACTAACAGCAATGGGCTGCCATTTTTTTCCAGAACGGCAGCTGATGAGCCCACCGACAGGTTGCCACCGCTACCTGTGCCGGTGAAAAATAGTGAATATGATACGGAGTTCCGGGTCATGATACTCAGCCAGTTTTTCAGGAGGTTATCGCTGATGTGGCGTCCGAAGTTAATGCAGATACCAACAGCACTGGAGGCGTTGCCGGGGCGCAAAGAAGCGATACCGGTCGAGCCTGAACATTTTGTTAATGGTCGTAATATTACAGGGCCTTGTCCACAGGGGCTGAAAGAAATTATCGTAGGAATGGGATGTTTCTGGGGCGCTGAGCGACTTTTCTGGCAGTTGCCGGGTGTGAAGGTGACGTCGGTCGGTTATGGCGGCGGTCATACCCGCAACCCTACTTACGATGAGGTGTGCTCTGGCCATACAGGTCATACCGAGCTGGTAAGAATCTGGTTTGACCCCGCGGTCATTACTCTGGAAGCCATTCTTAAAGTCTTCTGGGAAAATCATGATCCGACTCAGGGCATGAGACAGGGCAATGATATTGGTACCCAGTACCGCTCAGCGCTCTACACCGACAGTGATGATGACCTTGAAATTGCCAAGGCAAGCCGTGATAAGTACCAGCAATCACTGCACGCTGCGAGCTACCCTGACATTACGACGGAATTGCGCTCGAACGTACGCTATTACTTGGCGGAGACATATCACCAGCAGTATCTGGCGAAAAATCCGAACGGTTACTGTGGCCTGGCGGGCTGCTCTGTCGGTTTTCCAGAGGCGTAGATATCAGCGCATGAAAGCAGCCGGAGAAGCTTCACTGCAATGGTTTGACGCCCACTGCCATTTCGACTTTGACGTATTTGAAGGCCGTCGGGAAGGCGATTGGGCACAGGCGAGCACAGCAGGCGTTGGGGGAGTCATGATTCCCGGTGTCAGTCGCGCTCTGACAGAAGCTTTGATGAAAAGACCGTCGCAAGGCTGGAATCAACATTGTCTTGCAGGTCTGCATCCCTACTGGTGTCATGAACATCAGCCCTCTGATCTCGACTTCCTTGAGCAGGCGCTGAAGCAATTAAAATCAGCCGCTGTCGGTGAGGCTGGGATCGATGTACACCTTGTTAAGTCTGGGCGGGTATCGCTGGATACTCAGTGGTACTGGCTGCTTCCTCAGATTGAGCTTGCAGAGCACCTGCGCTTGCCTTTAGTTCTGCACGTCCGGGGCATGCACGATGAGCTTTGCTCCTTTCTTCGTCGCCGTCGCTTTACCCATGGTGGTCTCGTGCACGCGTTTTCTGGAAGTGAGCAGCAGGGCAGGCGCTGGCATGAGCTGGGCTTCGCACTCGGGGTTGGCGGGGCCATGACTCATCCCCGCGCCCAGCGCTTGCGCTGTACCCTGCAGGTATTGCCTGTTGAGTCTCTACTGTTGGAGACTGACTCGCCGGATATGGCGCCCGCTTTTACGGCTGATCAGGTAAACGTTCCAGCGATGATTCCACTTTACGGTGCCATTCTGGCACGATTGCGCAATATGGATTCCTTGTCTGAAATAGCCCAGATTTTGCAGCAGAATCTGTACCGGATTTTTCCTTCGCTTGCGGTAAATTCGTCTGAAAACACATTTCTTAATAGTCTTAAGGACTGACAATCCGACCGAATCCCTGGGGCTGAAAAGATCCCTTGCTGGGCTTGATGCACAGGCGTAGCTTGGTTCGCCCGGTCTCTGAAAGAAGCTCGGAAGGATGCACCAAAGAGGCCTCAACCAACGCCGCGAACCCGTCAGGGAGGGTCGTTATGTTCTCCAATCACATGTTCGGTCTGTTGTACGATGCGCGCCGCGAATGGCGCGAAATTAGTCGTGAGCCTGAAGAAACCATTACTCAGGTCTACGTCAAACACGCGCTTCTATTAGCGATGATACCGCCTTTTGCTTTGTTCACAGGAACGACTCAGATGGGCTGGAGTTTTGCCGGTCAGGATCTGGTGTTTCTGAGTATTGGCAGCGCTGCCGCCATTGCGGTAGCTTTCTACATCAGTCTGTTGCTTGGGCTGGCTCTGATGTCGTTTATTATTCACTCGCTTGAACATGCCTTTGGCTCTACGGCGAGTTATGAACGTTGCCTGTTGTTAACTGTTTATACGGCGACGCCCATGTTTCTGGCAGGCGCAGCGGGGTTCTTTCCCGTGTTCTGGTTCGACGCCATCGTTGTTGGTATAGCCGCAATGTACAGCCTTCATCTTTTGTTTACTGGTGTACCTGTATTTATGGATATTCCAGAAAGCAAAGGGGCTATGTTCTCTTTCATGGTCATGACAGCCGGCATGTGCATGCTGGTGGGAGGGATGGCGATTACCGTCATACTCTGGGGGTTAGGAATGAGCCCTCAGTACATCCTCAACTGAGGTACCACGACCGGCTTGTCTGCTTATCGCTTTCGCTCGAAAGCGGTTACACTGCCTGCTGATATTTTTATGAGTGGCAGTGTGACGTGCGAATTTTCGCCTGTATCTATTACGGTGTGCTGTTAATAACAGCGCCTGTTCTGGCAAATGAGCTTCCTTCGGATTTTGATGAAATGCCAGCGGACCTGCAGACGGTTCTGCTGGACTTTCTTTCGCCTGACCAGGCTGAAATCTGGGGCGAGGATGCACGTCAATCGGGAACACATACGCTTGTCCGCTACCTGGATGATTATCATACCCAGGTTGAAGTCGACTTTGCCGGTGGTCAGGTGCGTGTTGAAACTCGTGGTGGCGATGAGCCACTGCAGCAGTTGCGCCAGGCCATCGTCAGTATTCTTCTTACACCTGCTGATCCCCGTCTCGTCGATCTCTACACCGCAGCCGACTTTGGTTTGACCGGTACGCCGTTCCTTCTTGGGCAAGTCCTGGATCATGAAGGCAAAGAGGTGGGGACGCAATGGCGCGCTCAACGCTTTGCGGATTACCTGATTCGTCAGAAACTGAACAGAACAGGTCGTGGTTATCGAGTGCAGATTTCCATGGTTCGTCAGCACGAAGTTGTTGCGGCCCGCGGCGTCGCTGAGCAGGTTCGATTGGCAGGGCAGAGGTATCAGGTCTCTCCTGCGCTGATATACGCTGTCATTGAAACAGAGAGCAGTTTTAACCCCTTTGCCGTGTCACATGCTGGAGCCTTTGGCTTGATGCAGGTCATGCCCCGGACCGCTGGCCGGGATGTGATGCAAAAAATTTATCGCCGCGATTCTGTCCCGGGGCGTTCTTTCCTGATGGATACGAATAATAATATTGATTTTGGCACCGCTTATCTCTCGATTCTGCGGGATAGCTATCTGCGTGGCATTCAGGACCCGCTCGCGAGAGAGTACTGCGTGATCGCTGCCTACAACGGCGGTGCAGGCCAGCTACTGAAGAGTTTTCACAAAGATCGCAAGGAAGCCATACGCCGTATCAATCGCCTTTCTGCAGCGAAGGTTTATCAACATATTGTCAGGCGTCATCCGAAAGCGGAAACCCGGAACTATCTGAAAAAAGTCACTGAGAGAAAACGCAAATATGCCTCCCTCTGAAAGTACACCATTCGAGCGTGAGCTCCAGCAACTGACCGCGTCTCTGACATTGCCGGGAGCTCGCTTATTGCGGCGTTGGCTGGATAACGAACTACTGGCCTTGTGGCTTCTGGACGTGGATGACCATCTGACGTTGGATACGCAGGCGATCGGACGTTTCTGGCAGCGTTTACCTTTTTGGGCCTTTGCCTGGGCTGGTGGGCGAGCCCTGGCCTGCTACATCGCCAATAATCACCACCTCGTTGAGGGCAAACGTGTTCTCGATTTTGGCTGTGGTTCTGGTATCGCAGGCATCGCTGCCGGTATGGCTGGCGCGAGTGAGGTCTGGGTCGCCGATCTGGACCCGAATGCATTGATGGCGACACGGGTGAATGCGGCGTTGAACGGAATTGATGTGCAGGTGGTCTCACAAGGAGATGACTGGCCTGAGGTCGATGTCGTGCTGGCGGCAGACGTTCTGTACGATATATCGAGTAGCGCAGATCTTCAGGCGTTAACTCTGTCTGTGCCTGAGTGGTTGTTGGCGGAGTCAGAGAAGGTGGCGCCTGACTTTGTTGATCTCCAGTGCCTTGATTCGATCGTAACGTCGACGCTACCTATGATTGGTGATTTCGATGAGAAGGTGCATATCGGCATTTATTGCCGTAATCACCAGGTAACACTTAATTGATTCTAAGGATAAAAAGAATGCGATTTTTTACTCTTCTGGCGACCTTAATTCTGACATTGCCAGCCCATGCCGAGCTTACTAAAAGCCAGGTTGAACGCTGGGTGGCGAGCCTTGAGCCTGTCCAGCACTGGATTGAAGAAAATCAGGATAAGGTCAATAAGCAGGACCTGATGAAGCCAGGTAAAGGCGGCATGTCGGAGATGTTCAGCAATGCTTTGACTGAGCTTGAGAAGGCAGGTATCGCTGATGATTTTGAATCTGTCGTGAAAAAGCAGGGCTATGATTCTTCTGAAGCCTGGGCTGATGATTCCGGTGAAATTACTCTGGCGTATCTGGCGACGACCATGGAAGGAAAGATTCCTAGCCGGGCTGCCATCGAAAAGCAGTTGGGCCAGGTTGATGCCAGCCCACTGCCAGCGGCACAGAAAAACATGATGCGAAATATGCTCGAAGGTACATTGTCCATGATCAGTGAAGTGGAAAATGTGCCGTCAGGAGACAAAGCACTGATTCAGCCCTATATTAAGAAGATTGAACAACAATTCGGTCACGCCCACTGAAGCAATAAGCACGGACGCTGGCTGAAACTTTTCGATCTGATAAGGGGCTACTGATGAGCTATCGGACTGTAGGTGACATTCTTGAGTTCAGCGAAGGGTTGCATCGACACGCATCTGCTTTGTATGAGCAGTTGCGTGACGACACCCAGCGTGAGCGTGTGGATATGATGCTTAAGTTGTTGGCCGATCACGAGCAGCGTCTGGCAACCGCACTTGAACGTTACCGCGACGGTAACAAAGCAGCGATACTCACCGAATGGCACCAGTTTGAAGCGGCGGACGTCGCTGATATCGTCATGGATGCTAAAGAGCTGCACATGGATATCAGCGTCACTGAACTGGTTCAGCTGGCGTTGAAAGTGGATGATTATCTGATTTCGGCGTATCAACAACTTGCTGCCGATGCATCATCGGCAGAAGTTAGAGCACTGTTTGAGGATCTTGCCAATCTGGAGCAGGCAGAAAAGATCAGCGCCGTGCGTGCGGCGCTGTCGGTTGATGACTGGTAGTCAGTCAGCGTTCTCTTCTTCAAGCGTCTGCCCAGTCCCCGCCAGTTGTTTACGGCGGTAAGCAGCCGGCGTCACGCCTGTCCATTGCTTGAACGCACGTTCAAAACCACGACGGTCAGAAAAGCCGAGATCCAGCGCCAGTTGCTGAACATCTGTACGAGCAGACTTCAATGCGACTTTCGCTTTTTCCAGGCGGACTTCACGAACCAGCGTTGAGAACTGGCAGTCTTCCTCCTGCAGGCGCCGGGTCAGAGTGCGGCTGCTGGTACTCAGCAATTCCGCCACGGCGTCTTTGGTCATTGGCACGGTTTCCGGCCACTGATAAAGAATGTGCATGACTCTCTGACTGAACGTCTTGAGGTTGCTGAACCTCGCCAGTGCTTGCTCAGCTTCGCTCCGTAGCATTGAAAATAACTGCGGATTTGCATAAGCGAGCGGGCTGTCGAGATGCTTGCTGGAAAAACTTACCCAGTTCTGTGCCTGGTTGTATTGCACAGGCACATCAAAGAATCGCTGCAGGCGATCTTTGTGCTGAGGTGGCGGATGCCGGAACCCAAGTCCCTGTATCTGATAATAGCTCCCACCAATCGCCTGGCCAGCCGTATGGATGCCCGACGCGATAAACTCAGAGCGTGTCTGGCTACCAAATGGCGTTCCTTCGGTGACATAGAACACGATCTTGATGGAGTCCTGACCGATGAAGAAGTCTGGTGCACGGCTATCGCTAATTAGAGCGTAATAGCGACGTAAAACCGCTAATGCTTCTCTGCCGGTCTGGCAGCTACTGATCAGGAACCCGAGCAAGTAGAAGCTCGGCATCTCCAGACGCTGGCCTGCGGACAGACCAATGGCCGGGTCGTCAAGCAAACGTGAAGCCTGCTCGAGTAACTGGTCGAAATGGTTAATTGAAATACGCTGTGTTGCACTGGTGACTGATGGCGCGTCCAGACCCAGGGAACCCAGCAATTCTCTGCTGGAGATGCCTTTGCTCTCCAGTAAGCGCAACAGAGGCTGCAACGCCGCCGTCGTCATGGTATTGGCTGGACTAGTGCTCATAGGGTTCAGAATGTCTTTTTATTTTTCTTATTTTTGTCGGTGCCGATACAACCTACTGAAGTGGCGCATCTGACCCGACTTTGAAAGTGTAAGTTATCACCAACCCGCGATTGCACCAATAGCCGTTGAACAAAAAATCACCGATTCTTCATAATTTTCCTGTCTCTGGCACCATTTGTGTCATCGGTGTTGACACGTGATGCCGCCGGGCGTAATATGCGCAGCCTCTGACGCGGGGTGGAGCAGCCTGGTAGCTCGTCGGGCTCATAACCCGAAGGTCGTCGGTTCGAATCCGGCCCCCGCAACCAACTCAACTTTTTTATTGCTCATGAGTTGGTAGATTTCAGTCAGAGTATTTGTCGCGGGGTGGAGCAGCCTGGTAGCTCGTCGGGCTCATAACCCGAAGGTCGTCGGTTCGAATCCGGCCCCCGCAACCAACAATTAAGCCAGCCAATGAGCTGGTTTTTTTGTGCCTGAAATTTGGTGCGGATGCCGACCTTGCGGTCGTCGAGCTAGGCGCCCCCATTCGAATCCGGCCCCCGCAACCAACAATTAAGCCAGCCAATGAGCTGGTTTTTTTGTGCCTGAAATTTGGTGCGGGCGAGACTTCCCCTGACACCTGCCATCTTCCGCGTTACCATGGTTGGCCTTGGTTTTGATTGGCGGCTTTTCATGGCAAAACGTATTTTCATAACAGGCGGTGCACGCCGTTTAGGTAAAACGTTAACTGAGCACTATCTGAGTGAAGGTTGGTCGGTTGTTGCTCATTACAATACGCGCAGTGAGCTTGATGAACATTCCCACCTGACGTTGCTGCGGGCTGATTTGTCCGATCCCCACGACATCGCTCGCCTATGTCAGGCATTGCCGGAGCATGGCCCGTTCGATGCAGTTATTCATAACGCTTCCTGCTTTGTACCCGACAACGCTGCGTCAGATCTTGCAAGCCATGTGGCACAGCATCAGAACGTCCACGTGACTGCACCAGTAATGATCACGGATGCGATCAATGATTGTTGGGCTGATGCAGCCAGTATGATCAGCATCAGTGACATATACGCTGATATTCCTAATCAACGGTTTTCGGTGTATTGCGCGGCCAAAGCCGGTCTGCAGAACTGGTCACTGAGTATGGCTCAACGTCTGGCGGGGCGTGTCCGAGTGAATGTCATTCAGCCGGGGCCTGTGCAGTTTCTACCAGAGCATGACGAAGCTTACCGCCAGCGTGTACTGTCTCAGTCTTTGATTGGTGAAGAGTTGGGGTATGGCGCTATCGTTGAGGCCTGCCGTTATCTGTTGAACGCTAAGGCTGTTACAGGTTCCGTGACCCGTGTTGATGGTGGCCGGTTCGTCGCTAATCGCTACGATCAGACGTTTTCAGCCTGATTCCAGCGCTCGTAGACCTCACGATAGTAACTTTCTTCGGGTGGTGTCTGCTTCAGCGGTGTAATGCTGGTTTCTGCCTCCTGAAGGATATCGATGTCGATGGTGCGGTCCCGCGTTTTTCTGGCCGGTGATTTAGGCTCCCGGCCCAGCTGCTCTTCAACCCTCTGCAGACGCTGCTTCAGCATTGGAGCTGGCAGGCCACATTCGAGAATAACGAGTTGGTTGCCAAAGGTGTGTGTGAAGGTATCTCCCACGGGTTCAGTAAAAATCGCTGGCGACTGATCGACGATGTCTCCGAGGCTGTGGAGAGCGTCTACTGCTCTGGAAAGGTTCTCTCTGGGGTCAATATTGCTGCCGAGGCCCAACAGAAAATATGCCATACAGTTCACGAGTCCTAATAAAAATGTCGTAGTTGTTGCGTCAGCTACTTTTACTGCGTGCACAAACGCGCTATCAATATGGCAAACATAATAACAACATGGAAGGGAATAGGTATGTCTGGCTGGATGCCATATTTCATTGCAATGCTCATTATTCTTGGCGGGATGCTTCCTGTATGGGCGGCCACGCAGCGCAGTGAGATGCCTCCTCAGCTTATGCTGGCAAAACGTTTTCAGGGTGAGGAAACTCTCAACCTGTTTGGTGTCAGCGAGAAATATGATGGTGTCCGGGCTTTTTGGGACGGCATGTCACTGGTCACCCGAAGTGGGCGGATTATTAATGCACCTGACTGGTTCCTGGCGCAACTACCAGATGAGCCTATGGACGGTGAGCTGTGGCTGGGATATGGACGATTTTCAGAAGTGAGTGGCCTTATCCGCAGAAAAGACAGCGATACCAGTGAATTGTGGCAGGACGTCTCGTATATGGTGTTTGATTTACCAGAGCTGCCCGGCACATTCGATGAGCGTTATCAGGCATTGATATCTCTGATTGGTAACCCGTCAGAGGTCGCGGCATATGAAAACCTCCACCCTGTTGAGCAGTTGAGGGTTTCTTCTCAGCAGGAGCTGGATACTCTGCTACAGCAGGTTCTTGAGCGTGGTGGTGAGGGATTGATGCTGCATCGCTGGGACAGCTTCTATTTCGCCGGCCGCAGTAGTGACCTGCTAAAAGTCACCCCTCTGGAAGATGCAGAAGCCATCGTGACTGGTTATGAGCCCGGGCAGGGGCGCTTAAAAGGGATGATGGGGGCGCTCAGGGTACGGCTGCAGAACGGCCGGGAAATGTTGCTTGGTACCGGCTTTTCAGACGCAGAGAGACAGTCTCCACCGGCGCTGGGGGCGCGCGTTCGGTTTACCTTCCGGGGGCTGACCGCAGATGGTCTACCGCGCTTTGCCAGCTTTGATCGGGTTCGCCCGCCCGAGTAAACTAGGCGTTTTTCCTCGTTCCGGAGATTCTGATGACGCGTCAGGCGCCGCAAATACGGGTTCGGGAAGCAGATACTGATAAGACGCTTCCTGACCTGCACCCCGTACTTTCCCGTGTATATATGAGTCGTGGGATCTCTGACGTTGACGACCTTAATCTGCAGTTAGCGGGCCTGATCCCTTATCATGAAATGCTCGGCATTGAAGAGGCGGTAACGGCGCTTTTACCTGTGGTGACTGAGGGAAAGCGGCTGCTTGTCGTCGGTGATTTTGATGCCGATGGGGCAACCAGTACAGCGGTGGCTCTGCGGGCACTGACCATGATGGGCGCCAGGGATCTGGATTACCTTGTGCCTAACCGTTTCGATTTTGGGTACGGCTTATCTCCTGAGCTGGTGGCGGTTGCCGTAGAGCGCCGACCGGACCTGATCATGACCGTCGACAACGGCATTGCCTCAGTGAGTGGTGTCGCGGCAGCAAACGCAGCAGGTATCCCTGTGGTGGTGACCGATCACCACCTGCCCGGAGAAGATCTGCCTGATGCTTTAGCAATTGTAAATCCGAACCAGCACGGTTGTGCTTTCCCATCTAAGGCTGCCTGCGGCTGCACTGTTGTTTTCTATCTGATGCTGGCTTTACGTGCGCGTTTAGCGGAAGCCGGCTGGTTTGACCGAATCGGAACCGGCCAGCCACCGAATCTGGCGTCGCTGATTGATCTGGTTGCACTGGCGACCGTTGCTGATGTCGTTCCGCTGGATAAGAACAATCGAATTCTGGTAGAGCAGGGGCTACGGCGTATACGCGCCGGAAAATGCCAACCAGGCATACTTGCTCTCCTGCAAGCCGCAAAGAGAGATCATCGGCAGCTGGTCTCTACTGATCTGGGGTTTGCTGTCGGCCCAAGAATTAATGCAGCAGGCCGCCTTGATGATATGTCTTTGGGAATTGAGTGTCTGCTGACGGACGATTTCAACCGGGCTGTGGATATAGCCTCCGAATTGGATGCATTTAACCGTGACCGTCGCCAGATTGAGCAGGCGATGCAAGGTGAAGCACTCGTCTTACTTGAGCGAATGGATACCGGCCCGGCCGAGGGTTACGGTGTTTGTCTCTATCACTCTGGGTGGCATCAGGGGGTTATTGGGATACTGGCGTCGAGAATTAAAGAGCGGCTGCATCGTCCTGTCATTGCATTTGCTCGTGGTGAAAATGGCGAGATCAAGGGCTCAGCTCGCTCAATCAGCGGATTACATATCCGCGATGCACTTGACCGTGTTGACCGTATGGCACCAGGTCTGATTGTTAAATTTGGCGGGCACGCTATGGCTGCCGGGCTGACGTTGGCCGCGGGTACCTTTGAGCGATTTCGCTCGTTATTCGATGAGGTATGCCAGAGCATGCTCAGTGAAGACGCCTTGCAACAGACACTTGATACTGACGGGGTGCTCAATGCCGCGGATTTCAATATGGCGCTGGCAGAAGCGCTGCGCCTGGGAGGGCCTTGGGGACAGGCTTTTCCTGAGCCGCAGTTCTCGGGAAATTTTCGTCTGATTCAGCAACGTGTAGTTGGCGGTAACCATCTGAAGCTTGTACTTCAACCGGAGGGCACTGACCAGGCGATTGATGCGATCTGGTTCGGAATAGATACGTCGGTGTGGCCAGACCATTCACGCGAAAAGGTCACCTGTGTTTATCAGCTCGATATCAATGAGTTTCGTGGTGAGCGAAACCTGCAGTTACGGGTTGTTCATATGGAATGATTCACACACACCTTCAGGGAGGAAGGTATGAAGTCACACATCATTATGACATTTTTAGTGGCGCTGCCAGTCAGCGCCGAGATATATCAGTGGCGTGATCAGCATGGCCAACTGCATTTTTCAGATCGGGCACCAGAAAACAGGGAGCATGCAATAAAGGACTTAGCGCCTATCAGTACCTACGAGTCTGTCATCCCTGATATCAAAGATGAGTCCAAAGCCCGGAAAGCCCGCAATCAATCCCGGCTTGAGAGCAAAAAGAAACAGCGCCTCGCTGACGAGAAGGCCGCTCGACTGAAGGCGAGTCGCGAGAAAAAATGTCGGCAGGCTCGGCAGGACTATCGCTCGGGTGAGGGCCGTTATCGTGCTCAGCCCGGACTCGACGACCTGAAGAAAGCGCGTCGCCGTATTGATGCCATCAATGAACGTATTAAGGTGTACTGCTACTGACTATCAGGGTAGAGGGCCACCTTTGTAAAAAAATGTGTCGCCTGCTCGTGAATGCATGTTACGGCGTCTCGCTAATCCTCTGTTTTGCCTGACTTTTCATACGTTTTACCCCACAGGTCTCTTGCCTGCCGCTCTGGTTGCTAGTCTCAGAAAGAGAGGGTGTCTAATTGAGGTTGTGGTGATGAAGTCTGCTCTGCTGATTCTGGCAGCGATTCTGATCAGTGGGGGTCTGTACGCAGTGATGACTCCGGGCACCCACATGCATATCGTTCTGGTCGGAAATGTCACTGGTGCCATGGCAGCCAGAGATCAGGAAATGCTGGCTCTGATTGAGTCACGCTTCAGAGCCTCTGAGTCAGACCTGGGCATCACATTCAGATTTTCAGTCTTCGATGCTAGCCTGCCTTCCGAACAGCTAACCAATGAATTCAGTCGTATCTCCGATGAGGCTCCAGCAGACCTGGTGATTGGCTGTGGCGACTCTTTCTGTCTTCGACAGGTGTTGCCACTGGCCGAGAATAATAATCTGACCTTCCTGTACCCCGGTGCATCAGAGGGGCTCTTCGACAGTGCCTCGCTTATACACCTTGGACCAGTACCCAATCAGTTTCTTGTCCCCTCGCTAAGCTGGGTAAGGCAGCACCTTGGCAACAGCATAATGTACCTCGGGGGTGAGGATATACGTTCTCGTATGCTGGGGCGTATGCTCCGTCAACACCTTCTGCCTGTTTCTGGTATTGAGATGGTTTCGGAGGAATATCTGGGCGCATACGAACAGGTTCCATCAATACTGGAAAAAATAAGAGATTATCAACCGGATGTTCTTTTATTTGATGCATGTGACTGGCTGAGCCACCCCAACTTCTCGTCTGAATTTTCTCAGGCGGACATCCGGATTTTTTCACTGTGTACTGACTCTGATCAGCCCGTCGCCAGTAACTACTATTTCGTAAGTCACTATTTTGATCACCCGCACAATAAGGCAAATGTCGAATTTAAGAGCTTTATTACAGTGAATAACACAACACCAGATGCTTTGAGTGCGATGGCGGTTGGAGCTGCAGACCTGGTGATTTCGCTGCTCCGCGACAGAGAAATGACTGCGGCAGAAATTAGCTACGCACTGCGGGGCCGGAATCTTCTGAGTGCAGCAGGCTCGGTGGCGGTCGACGTTAATGAAGAAGGCACCTGGCATACTTTATTTATTGGACAGAACAACCAGGGCGAAAAGAGATTGCTCTGGATGTCGGATGCGAAGCTGCGCCCCGAGATGTTTCCCGGCAGCGAAGGCCCCTCTGACTGGCTTCACAACGTCACTATTTACTGGAGAAATAATAGAGGTCGCTACCGCACAGGCAGTATAGGGGGGGAAGAATGGCTGTGAAGCTCTCTGGTGTCTCGATAAAGAATTTTATCAACGCAGTGCAGCGATATGAGTTTCGCAGTATGCGTGGTCGTCTTCTTACCTGGATGATGATCACTGCGTTAATTCCTGCCTTTTTTCTGGTACTCATAGGGCTTATGTATGCCGAGCGGCAGCTGGAAAAACGTGCGCTCGCCGATTTAAGTTCATCCTCAAAGCGTTTACATCACGATATCAGCCTGATCGTGAATTCTCCTCTGGAAACCGTCCGGGTATTTTCGCGCTCGCCATACTTACGTGACGCGTTGAATGACTTCTCCTCAGTGTTTGATAGAGACGAACTTTATTCCATGGACTATCAGGATATGCAGGATAAATATTGGGCGTATTTTTCATTGTATGCAGAGAAAAATCGTCTCCGCGATCTATTAATTCTCAACAAGCAGGGAGAGGTCGTATTTTCAGCCGTGCAGAGTGAGGCTTATGGAGCAGACATTACGCACATCGACTACATCGGCACTGGAATGCAGGCAGCATACAACAAGGCCCTTTGGCAAATGGACTCAGCCATCGCTTTCTCATCGACCGATATGGACGAAAGGACCTATGCATTCCTTGCGGCTCCGGTCGTTGACGACACCTTGCTAGGTGTCATTATTCTGATCCCTGAACCTGAAGAACTGGAGCGCCTGCTTTCGATTCACAGTCATAGCGGCCAGGTTGTGAATCTCTATTCGGAGAAAACAGCCGTTGGCTATAAATCACTCTTTAACGATGACGCTGTTGATCGAACCTCTTCTCTGGGAAAGCGTCTGTCCGGTGCCATGCTGGGGACTGACTTCGACGGAGAATTAGATTACTGGAAGGGCGACTGGTTGGTCAGTATACGGTCGGTACCAGTACTACAGTCGGTTCTTGTCCAGCGTCGCGATAAAGACGTTGTTCTGCAATCTGTCAGAGAGCTCAGATACGGAGGCTGGGGAATAACGCTTGTTGTCCTGATCATGACATTTGTGTTGTCGCGTCGTCTGTCTCATAACCTTGCTGCTCCTGTTTTTAGTCTGACTGAGAGTATTGAGCGTATATCTGAAGGAGATCGCGAAGTATCTGTGGACGTAAACCGAAAGGACGAGCTGGGGAAGTTGGCTCAACAATTTAATCAGATGGCGGTGTCACTGAGAGATACGCAGGCACAGTTAGTACAGACGGAAAAAATGGCTTCTATCGGTCACCTGGCAGCTGGGATTGCGCACGAGATAAACAATCCGATGAGCGTCGTTACAGCCAATATGACAACGATGAAAGAATACGCCGCGACCTATGTAAAACTGGCTGAACTATTCTCGCGATACCTGAAGACTCAGGGGGATGAATCTGAACAACGTCAGGAGGTTCTTGATGAACTGGAAGCTTTCGAGAAGGATGAAGACATTGGTTTCGTTCATCAGGATATGAAAGCGCTGTTACAGGATTCACAATTAGGGTTGTTCAGGGTTCAGCACATCGTCAGTAGCCTGAAGTTATTCTCCGAGCTGGACAAATCGGAGGAGGAAGAAATAAACCTGAGAGAAACCCTTGAGCAGGTGGTCAGCGATGTAGCACCAGCACAATCCCGCCAGGTAGAGATAACCTACGACATTGAACTGGACGGTAAAGTGAAGGTCAAACCCGAACAGATGCGAAGAGTATTCTCCGCAATAATAGATAATGCCGTCAGGGCTTGTGTGGACAAGGGCAGCCTGCGAATCAAAGCCTGGAGACAGGATTCAGTACTGCTGATCGACTTCCAGGATACGGGGTGTGGAATGGCTCCTGACCAGGTAAGCCAGGTTCTTGATCCTTTCTTCACCACACGTGAAGTCGGGGAGGGAATCGGCCTGGGACTTTCAGTGGCACACTCCATTGTTGAAGCGCATGCAGGTACACTCAATGTTGCCAGTAAAGAGGGGCGTGGTACCCGGGTTCGAATAGCCCTGCCGGGGCACTGAAACTGGCTGCTTAGTTTACCGTCATTGCGCTTTTGATTTATCGTCCCCGCGCTCTTATAGTGGCTACCTGGATACCCTGATTGGCGACCAACGGAGTGCAGACATGCTGTCGTTACTTGCAAGACTATTTAAAGCTCTGAATTCAGAAGCTGCACCGGGCCAAGTCGCATTTGGCTTTGCGTTGGCTATGATCCCCGGGTTTACGCCTTTATTCTCTCTGATCAATCTCGTTGTTTTACTTCTGGCCTGTATTCTTCGCGTCAACTTCAGTGCCTTTATTCTGGGCGTGGTTGTATTTTCTGCTATTGGTTATCTACTCGATCCTGTATCGGCAGAACTGGGTGAATACTTCTTAACCTTACCCTCGCTCACCGATACCTGGACTCAGCTGTACCAGAATGACTGGATGAGAATATCGTCTTTCAATAACACGGTGGCGATGGGGGGGCTCGTTATTTCAGTTTGCTTATTGGTACCTGTGACGCTGGTCAGCCGTATTCTTATTCTGCAGTACCGTAAGCGTGTTCTGAACTGGGTTAACCGCTTAAAAATTGTTCAGGCACTCAAAGCGACTAAGTTCTGGTCTATCTACAGCAAATTTTCGGAGTATTCATGACTAAATGGATGCGCTGGTCAGGCCTCTTGGGCTTCCTGGCTGTCGTGGGTTTGATTGCTGCCCTGTTTATTTTCCTGCTGCCGTTTCTTATTAAGTCTGGAATTGAATTCGCGGGCACCAAATTAGCTGGCGCTAAAGTCACCGTTGATGATGCAGACGTTACCCTCTCGCCTTTAGGCGTTCGTCTTCAAGGGTTGCAGGTTGCAGATGCACGCGCGCCCATGATGAATCTGCTTGAATTCGATGAAGCCATTGCGGACCTTGAGCTGGCACCGCTGATGATCGGTAAAGCGATCAGCAATGAACTGTCGGTATCGAATTTGAGGTTTCATACAGAGCGTGAAACCAGTGGCGCACTAGAGGTCGTAACGACCGAGGATGAGGAAGAAAAATCACCATCATTGAAAGAGAAAGCGTCTGAAGCACTGCCATCTGTTGACGAAGTGTTGGCCAGAGAGACATTGGGCACCCCCCAGGCCGGTGAAGCCCTGAAGTCTGCATGGAGTGAAAACAGTCAACGTGTCGACCAGGCCTTTGACAAGGTTCCTGACGATAATTCAATTGCCGAGTACGAAGACCGTATTAAAGCCATTACATCCGGGCGGCTGGAGTCTTTAGAAGACTTTCGTGAACGGAAGAAGAAACTGGATGATCTTAAAGAGCAGTTTAAGCAGGATCGCGAGGCAGTCCGAGACGCTCGTGATGTTGTTCGTTCTGCCAAGTCTGAAGTGTCTGAGAAGCTTGCTGCGCTTCGCAATGCTCCGTCCGAGGATCTTGCCTACCTGAAAGACAAATATCAGCTGAGTGGCGCTGGGGTATCCAATATCACCGGACTGCTGTTCGGTGATGATGCTGCTAACTGGGCCCGAGAGGCCCTGTATTGGTATGAAAAGATAAAGCCATACCTCGAGTCAGACAGTGAGGGGGACGCGGCCGAACAGGAAGATGAAAAAGCGCCACGGCTAGCCGGGCGTTTCGTACACTTTCCGAGTGACGATCCATGGCCAGATTTTATGATTCGATCTGCACGACTGACCGGTCCGTTTGATGGAGGCCAGTTGGTTATTTCCGGGCGTGATATTACTCACCAACAGACTGTAACTGGTCGACCTGCGGTGTTTACGGCCAGTGGTGATGGGCTGCAGAAAATCGGTGATCTGGATGGACGTCTGGTGCTGGATCATACCTTTGGTAATTCAAAAGATACTCTGACGCTCGCTATCAGTGACTGGAAAATGGCGCCGCTGAATCTCGGTGTCGCGGGAGCAAAGCTTGCGTCTTCACGAGTGAAGTTGGATGCCACTGCAGAGGTCATCAGAGGCGAACTGGACGCCGACCTTGACGCCAATGTTACGCAGGCGAAGTTCACCGGTGACGGGCAGACTCTGTTTGCACGAGAGCTTAATGGCGCGCTACAGGGCATCAATACCTTTAATGTCGACGCTGGAGTGACTGGGCGCCTGAAGAATCCGGATGTATCTTTTGGGTCGGACCTGGATCGCCAGATTAATAGCGCAATCAGTCAGCGTATTCGTGCCAAGCAGGATGAGTTTGAGCAGAGGCTGAAAAACCGTTTGAATGACACCATGTCAGAATATGCAGGTGAATATGCAGACGAACTGCAACTGTTAGCCGCGATGGAAGGTTCGCTTGATGATAAACTCTCCGCCCTGAAAGATCTTGCTTCAGCTGAGCTGGAAGACTTTAAAGCACAGCAGGAACGTGAAGCGAGGGAAAAGCTCGACGCTGAAAAAGCAGCCGCAGAAGAGAAAGCGCGGAAAGAAGCAGAGGCAAGGAAGAAAGAATTGAAAGATCAAGCGAAAGATAAACTAAAGAACCTATTCTGATGCAGACCCGATTACTAACACCTGAAGAGTTTAAAGCCACGCATTTCTCTCCTGCGCGGGTAGAGGACAGCACACCCACTCCGGATTTCTGGATTTATGTGCAGGCGATCCCAGCAGAGCATTTTGGCATATTTGATTGCCGTGAAGGTCAGGTGACCCACGTTTACCGCATGGGAAACGAATATGAGCATGTACTGATCAATAGCCAGTATCAGGGTGTTGCTATGGTGGTGGTGGTCGACCTGAGCAGCAAATCAGTGCACGGACATTATCTTCTCGATGTGAATCCTCCGGGGACTCAAACCCCGGAAGAAACTGCATAATTTACCCGGAGGCTCAGCTCCGGCTCAGCAGGCGAATCAGCCAGCCGGTCACTGGGCGGGGGCTGATCTGGCCTAACAGATACAGCAGGGTAAACTGCAGGCTGACTGTCCTGTGTGTTAGCTTCCTTGACAGTTGTTTCATCACTGCTTCAGCCACATCCTCGGCGGTCAGGTTGACACCGAGGGCGTCGATAATATGGGCGCCATGTTTTTGAGATGTCAGCATCGGTGTCTTCACAAAAGGAGGCATTACGTCTCCGACATGAATGCCGTCTTTTCGCCACTCAAGATTGAGCGCTTCGGTTAAGCCCTGCACTGCAAATTTCGATGCTGAATACACTGCAAACTCGGGGATGCCATAAGTTGCAGATGCAGAGCTCATATTAATAATCTGACCTTCAGGTGCTGCTTTCAGGTAAGGGTAAGCTGCCTGACAGCCATTAATTACGCCTTTAATATTGATATCAAGAATCTGTTGGTGGCGCTCACGACTGATGTCGGTGAAACGGTTGACCTCAAGTACGCCAGCGCAGTTAAACAGAAGCCTTAGCTGTCCGTGATGTTTATCCGCAAAATCACTTACTGATTGCTCGAAAGCGTCGGCATCCGTCACATCCAGCTTATAAATATGGACGCGTCCCGGCGCCTGAGCCTGCACAGCGTCAAGATCATCGGTAAAGAGATCTGCAAGTGCGACAGACCAGCCACGGTTAATCAAGGCTTCTGCCGTTGCTCTGCCAATACCGGAGGCTGCTCCGGTAATAAACGCGTTCATACTCTCTCCTTATCGAATTATTCAGCGGAATCCTGATCGTCTCCACCATCTTCTGTCGTATGTCCTCCACTTACGGCAGGTAGTGGGTACTCAGGAAGCTCAAACTGCTCCAGGCTGCTGCGGTCAAGCGTCTCAAGAGCCGTCATATCATTAACTTTTCCACCTTTCTCGAACAACAACCAGCTCCATTCGTTGTTCAATACGGCTCTGCGATACAGGTTCAGAATCTGTGTCTTAGTAATATTAACGACTTCATCCGCGATCGCCTGGCGGGTATCAAAGGTATATCTTTCCGTCGAGAGATCTGCCCAGAAGTTGGCGGCTTTTTCTCCCATGTTTTTAGGCTTTTCGGTCAGGCGCGTAATCAGCCCTTCTTGAAACAAGGCGAATTCTTCATCAGACATTGTCTCCAGCTTACCTTCGTAATCGCGGAAGAATATGCGACTGTGATTCATCATTTCTTCGGGACTGGCTGTCGGCGATTGAACGATGAATAACAGACCCGGAACAGACTTTTGCGGATACGCGGTAGCAAACACAATGTAACCCAGTTGCTGTTCTGTACGCATATATTGGTAGTAGGGCGATGAAATCATCTGAGCCAACAAACCAGCTTCTGCACGGGCCATATCTGAGGTGTCAGAGCCCTGCAGGTACAGAGTCATCACTTTATCAGGATGGTCCTGAACGACGGCTTGCTGATATTGTCCGGCGGGCGCTTTCAATAGTCTTGAATCTGCATCGGTCACGGTATTGGCGGGATAATATTTCTGAGTGATTGCACCAATATTTTCTGCAGATTCAGCACTTAGCGTACCGTGCACATACGTTGTCACAGAAAGCGTGTTCCCTAATTGAGCAGCAAACTGTTCCAGCGCTTCTTTCGTGGCTGATTTCACAACCGGTAAGAGATCCGTATCACTGAAAGACGGCTCAATGATCCAGTTTTTCAGGTCCGCCAGAGTCCGCTGGTAGGGGCGCGCTTTCAGGTTATTTTCCAGCGCACGGATCAGACTTGCCTGATAACGATTGAACTCTTCGCCACTGATGTTCATGTTTTTCATTTCGGTAAATATCTGTTCAAGAAGAACAGGTAGCTTATCGAAATAACCGCCAACCGCGATTTCCAGCCCGTCGCTGGTGGCTGAGAGGCGGTAGTTTAATCCTGCAAGACTGGCAGGGTAGCTGTAGGTATTGAGAGCCTCTGTGACCGTTCGCGCGTAGAGACGCGCAAGAACACGTTGCTCAGCGCTGTCTTTAATCTCCGGTACTTTGATGCTGATCAGTACCTGAGCGCGGGGTGCATCAAACTCATGCTCGGGGTAATACCAGAGCTGGTAACCGTTTTCGGATGCGACCAGCTCCGGTGTGTCTGATGCTTCGCCAGGTGCAGTCTCCAGATTCTCCGGTACGAATGGGTTGGCTTTGGGCAGATGCAGTGCGCCGGTCCACTCAGAGGTTTCTGGTTTCCGGTAATCCGACGGACGTATTTTAATCTCGGTTCCGTACCAGGGATCAGTCGTGTCTGTGTCGACTCCTGGTGCGATCAGAACGCGCAGCATGTTGTCCGCGGTCAGGCTTGATAGGTACTTGCTCATCAACTCATCAGATGCCGGCTCGGAGCGGTAATCGCCGTAAATAGTATCCTCGACAGGGAATATCAGCATGTTACTGCTCAGGCGTGTGGTGTAGTTTGAAATGGGCCCATGCTCCTGAAAACGGAAGGTCATTTCATTGAGCATCTTTTGCTCTTCTTTGATGTACTCCGGGATGCCGTTAGTGCGGATCAGATCAATATATTCCATCAGGATGGAGGTGATTTCTTCCTGATGAAGCAGCCCGGACTTGGTCAGGCCAATACCGACGACCATGGTGGATGCGTGACGGGTGCTCAGAGAGCGCCCAGCACTGAGTGATTCAGCCCAGCCTTTTTTCTTCAGTAGCGCAAGAATACTGCCATCACCTTCGTGACCAATCAGGTTTGAAAGCAACTGGACTGGTTTGTGCTGATATTGTGAAAGGATTTCTGGCAGAGGAAAGGTAAAGCGAAGCTCTCGTATTTCTTTAACCGGCTTAATATGCATATCAAGTGGCAGTTGTTCTGGTACAAACACGGGAACATCTGGACGTTCGAAATGGACATCTCTTTTCGGAACATCAGAAAAAAGGTTACGCGCTTTATTGCCCAGCTGATCAAGTTCGTAATCACCAGCAATAACGAGAGTCATGCGGTCAGAAGAGTAGTGGGTCTTATAGAAACTAATCAGCTCGTCGCGGATTTTACTGTCATCGCGGTCGCTGAGTGTGTCCAGGTTGCCCGTCGAAAAGTTGGAAAATGTAAATTCCGGATTCATCGCCATTTTCTGCGCTGAGAAAATACGGCGCCCATCCTCTTTGAGGTTGGCACTGTACTCAGCATGAACGGCGTTTTTTTCTCGGTCAACGTAGGCTTCATTAAACGTCGGTGAGATGAAGAAGGGGGCGAAACGTTCCAGCGCACCACTCAGTTGTTCATTGTCGACGTCAAAGAAATAGGTTGTCTGAGCGTAGGAAGTGAAGGCGTTATGGCTACCTCCATTCTGTTTTATAAACTGCTGATACTCGTCAGGTTCAGGAAAAGGCTCGGTGCCAAGAAACAGCATATGCTCAAGAAAATGAGCAAGACCTTCGCGACCTTCAGGATCGTCCATGCTGCCAACATTCACACTCAACGCCGCACTTGCTTTGTCTGCCTCTGGAGTCCTCACGAGCATTACCTTCAGACCATTTTCCAGTTCCATGTATCGGTAACTGTAGGCGTCAGCAGGGCTTACGATCAGGTCAGGGGATTGTGAGATGCGGAACATAGAGTATCCAAAAGCTGCCAATACAATAAGAATAAAAGTCCAGTAGCGAGGCGAGAACATGCCAACTCCTGCTGCAGTAAAAGTCGTTTTAATTAGTGGGCTGTGCCGTCTGCGCTAGCGATTGCCTGAGCATCGTCCAGAGAGTGATGTGCAGGGTCCAGCGCGGCGATATGAGTAAGACGCGCGCGGGCGTCTTCCAGTTCCGCAACCATCAGGGCAAATTGCGATTCAAACGCCTCGTCAATGGCGTTATAGAGAACTTTAACTTTGTCTTCTGCTTCTGCGTTGCCTCCCTCTCTAAGAGTTTTGAGGCAGGCTAGGGCGATGTTGTGGTACATCTGGTCTTTGTTCACGGGCGTCTCCTTTTTCCTCATGATACACGACCCGGCGCACCGCCATAAGCCTGACTGAAACTCCTTGACGATCTTCAGCCCAGGGTGGCGTCTGGGCTGAACCAGTGCAGCTCGCTGATGCTGACTTCAGGGCTCAATACATTGCCGCTTAACCAGTCGATACGTGCTTTATGGGAGGTTGCCAGCAGTTCAGAGTGCTGGATGTGTCCTGCATAAATCACCATTCCTTCGTCATGCAGTTTCTGTAGGAGTCGTCCTCCCTGAACTGCATTTTTGGGTTCCTGCATCCGGGTCAGGAATTCGGGTGCAAGGGTGATACCGCCAATAGGCAGGCTGAGAATCTGTCGGGCGTTCAGGAAACTACGGCCAAAATGACGGATCATCCGCGTAATATCGTGATGGACCAGTTCACCATGAAGCAGAATATCTTCTTCCTGTTCACTCAGCAGCTGCTCTTCACTGAGGATCATTGACACTTCGATTGGGTGAAGCGTACGTGCCTGTTCTAACGCTGGCAGAAACTCACGAACTGATTCAGCCGATGCGTTGTGGCTGTCGAGAATAACCCTTACCGGGCCACTGAAGTGAGATTGCCAGGTTGTCACGACTGTGGTCAGCCAGGACTGCCAGTCAGCCTCTTTATAGTTACCCAGCTGCTGACTTTCTACACCCAGAATTTCACCGTGCAGACCAAATACAGGAAGCACTGTCTGCTCTTCGACCGTAGAGCTTGCCTGGCGGGTATTCAAGCCAAGTTTTTCTCGCAGCCAGGACTCGTAGTCGGAATCAGAGGGGGCTTCGTGTCGTGTCATGCTGGCTGCTGGAAGCCGCCCATCGGTTTCCATTGCCGCGGCGAAATCCTGAAGTTCCGACACTGAAGATGCATCCCGGGCTGCGATCAGAAATTCATTGGGCTGAGGCATGTGATAGAGGTCCTGCCCTTGACGACAAATGCTTTTCAGATCAGAGAACAAGCGCGCCGAAGCACTGAGATCGCCAACCAGTTCATGCTCGAACTGAATATGAAGGGCGGCGGCTGGAAGTGATTCTGAGGCTGATTCCGCCAAGTGATCGACATTCGTATTTTCTGCCGCTGGCGTGTTGAAAACGGATGAGTTCAGGTCGCAGACGCATAGGCGATACTGCGCTCCCAGGGGGCTGATGGCCATAGATGAGGGCAGTTGCTGACGTTCGTTGTCCAGGAGGGTAAAGTGACCAAGCCAGGTAGCTCCAGCTTCGATCTGGCGGGTTACCTCTGCCTCCAGAGTAACCCCAGCTGCGGAGCAGGCTGGTGAGAACAGATTCAGCCCCTGAAGGTCCTCTTCTCTGATGGCCAGTGCTTTACATAGTTCCGGGCTCGCGAGCCGGATGATCCAATTACTGTCCGTCAGAAAAGCTGCTGAATCCGCTGTCAGGGCTTGTTGAAACTGGTGGACATACCCAAGCAGGCTTTGCTGGCGAACACCTTCTTCAATATCGATGGTCAACAGGGTGTTGTCCCACGGCTTAGCTACAAAACGGTGGACATCCCCTGCATGCCAGGCTTCACGTAAGGCGGAGTAATCGACCTGACCAGATAACAGTAAGCGGTAGGTGTATGGGGATACCTTTCTGGCTTCGTGGCATAGGGAAATACCATCACGGCGTGGCATCTTAAAGTCTGTGACCATGACATGAATATGCTCACGACGAAGTACGTCGAGTGCTTCTTCGCCATCGTTTGCCTCAAACAGGTTCCAGTCCTGCGACCTGAGCATACGGCGTAGAGCCTGAATGATGCTGGGCTCATCGTCTACTAAAAGTACATTGATCTGCATAGTTGCTGCTTCTCCTTTTGTAGAAGTGTAGTCCGCCACTTTTTGGCCCGGAATAAGAACTCTGTAAATTCCTGTTAATTTATCCTTGCAAACGCAGAAGGCTATCTATACTGGATTGAGTGTAGTTACCTATCGAGAGATTGCTGTGAGGGAAAAACAAGCGCTGACAACAGGTGAAGTCGCCAAATACTGCGGAGTTAACTTCCGTACAGTGATCCGTTGGATCGAACGCGGCCACCTGGATGCATACAAACTGCCAGGTCGTGGCGATAACCGAATTCCGGTAGAGAGCTTTGTTGATTTCCTCAACAATAACAATATGCCGGTACCGGAAGAGCTCGACAGTGGCGGACATAAACTCGTACTGCTGGCGGATGTGGATGAGGTCTCGACAGAGATCGCTTCCTGCGTCCGACGAGCTGGCTGGGACCTCCTGGTAACACAGGACCCCGTCCACTTTGGCTTTCTGATCAGTCAGAACCAGCCGGCAGCTATCGCGATCACCCGACCGGAGTTTGAAGAGTCGGTGAGACGTGTGGTGCGCGACGGTGACCACAAAGAGATGCTCTGTATCTCAATATGTGGCTCGGGTGACGGGGTTCAGGGGCTGAAAGATGGATGGCTACATCTGCGTTGGCCGCAGGATCAGCAGCAGTTCATACTGCAGCTGACCAGTAATCAGGCCGCGTGATGTAGTCGGGCGTTCAGCCCAGTCCTGACTGTACTATCCGGGAGCGTGACGTCAATGTACTGGACGTATGTGGTTATTATTGCGCTTCTGGCCACTGTTATGGTGCTCCTGACCAGAATGTCTCAGCAGCGCCTGTCACTGATAGATCTCCAGCGCGAGAAAGACCGCGCTGATATCCTCTGGAAGCACTTTCCCGGCGTTGTCGCCGAGATCCGCCCTGACGGTACCATTATGAGTGCCGGCACGGGCATCCATACCCCGGGTGCAGACCGCCTGATTAAAGGTGAGCAGGTTCAGAACTTTCTTTCGGGGACTGCTCTGAGCACCTTCAGTCAAAGATTGAAAGATGCTGTCGTTTCCCGTCAACCCGTTTCTTACTGCCTTAGCGTTGATGCTGACGATACTACGGTACACCTGCGTAACGAGCTTGTGCCGATTGTACGGGATGGACGGGTTATATCTTTACTGATCATCAGTAGCGACATATCTGAACTTAAAGAAGTTGAAGAAAAATTGAAGGCTGAGAAAGCGGTTGCCGAGTCGGGTTATCAGGCCAAGCGTCGCTTTCTGGCCAGCATGAGTCATGAGATCCGCACGCCGCTGAATGCCATGCTGGGTGCCCTCAGTCTGCTGGGGGGAACCCCGCTGAGCACACATCAGAAAAACTATTTACATAACCTGCAGCAAGGTGCAGATCACCTACTTGCTATCGTCAATGATGCACTGGATGTTTCCAGAATCGAGAGTGGTCATCTTCAGCTTGTCCGGGAAGAGTTTGATCTGCCGGCGCTGGCGCAACGGGTGCTGGGGATCGTGCAGGGTAAGGCCTCTGAGAAGCGGATCGCGCTGCAGTTGTTTTGCGACGATGATGTGCCGGGGCATGTCATGGGTGATCCGCTCAGGGTGAGTCAGATTCTGATCAATTTGCTCAATAACGCCCTCAAGTTCACAGACAAGGGCCATGTCATTCTGCGTCTCGTGAACTCTGACAAAGATGGCGACAATATACGCTTCTCGGTGGAAGACACGGGCCGCGGTATTGAACCATCGTTGGCACCGTTTCTCTTTGATGAGTACAGTGCTGCGCACGATGAGCGTTCCCGCGCTCTTGGAGGGACGGGTCTTGGGCTGAACATATGTAAGCGCCTTGTCGAAGCGATGGGCGGAAATATTGGCGTGGCTAGCACGCCGGGGATTGGTTCCTGTTTCTGGATGAATATTCCGTTAACCGCGACTCTCGTGGGCGCGACTGTGGCTACTGAACAGGAGTATCGTGGCAGGACACTCTGGGTGGCTGACTCTTTTGCGGTAAACCGCTCTTTCGTCATGGGAGTTGCGGGGCGTATGGGCATGAATGTGCTCGGATTTGATCGACTCAGAGACTGCATATCGGCTCTGCTGGTTGATAAACCCGATGTGCTGGTGCTGTCCCGCCGCTTCTTTGCCGCACCCGATATGCGCCTCCAATATGATGCCTTGGGTGACGTGAAGCTATGTGTGAGTTGCGATGAAAGCTTTTCCGAAGATTGGCAGCCGCCCGCGGATCTTGTTCATGGGGCCTGGGCATGGCCGGTCGCTCATCGTCATCTCAGTTCATTGCTGGGGCGTGTAATTGAGTCAGATCCTTTACGCGATCAGGTTCTTAGCCCGGCCAATGTAAGATCTGAGCCAGTGGCCCGGTCATCTATGTATCTGTTGCAGGTACTTCTGGTGGAAGACAATCCGGTGAATCAGAAAGTGTTGGAGCAATTGCTCAAGCGGCAGCAATGTCAGGTGGTGGTGCGCAGCAGTGGTGCTGAAGCACTCGAGTATCTGACCAACAACTCTGGAACAGAGCTGGTCATTATGGACCGGCACATGCCGGGCATGGATGGCATAGAAACCATGCGCCGTATTCACGGGCTGTCAGGTTATGAGACGCTACCGGTTGTTGCTCTGTCGGGAGACGCCCTGGAAGAGCAGAAGCTCGAGTTTCTCCAGGCGGGGGCGATTGATTACCTGCTCAAACCGGTACATCCGCAACGCCTGAAGCAACTGGTTGACAGTTTCAGGTCAGAGCATCGCCGTGCGGTATAAAGCGATTATCCGTCTCTGCTTTCATTTTACGCACGATGTCTTTATCGGGTTTACGGCCCTGTGATTTCAGGTATCTGAAAATACGGATTGCCGGATTATTTGCACCTGATTCAAATCCGCTCAGTGTCTGCTCAGCGCGGATGTAGAAAAAGGCGACGTTAATAAGCTCAGCGTCTTCCAGTTCCGAGATAGCCTGTTCCCATTCACTCTGGTCGTTGCGAATCCAGTTTGCCGCGCGTGTTCGCAAAGGTTCAGAGACGTCGGCGGGGGTGCCGCTTGCAGCTGAGAGTTGCCGCAACTCGTCGTTCGTCGGTAAGGTCTCTGTCTCTGTTGTTGTCGCTGACGGGTTCCATTCACCGATCATACATTCTACTCCGCAGTTTTCTGCCGTGGCTCTGTCGTATAAGGTAGCGATGTTACCACAGAGAGAAACAGGTCGGGGTTCGGGGCATCATGAGTGACATTGAAGAGGACCGTTATCATGACATACGGCCATACAATGACGAAGAAGTCAGGCAGGTTCTGGAGAGACTCGGACAATCGTTTGAGTTGCACCGGGCGTTAGTCTCTTATCGTTTTAAACGTTACCCACAATGGTCCCAGCGACTATTGACCAATATGGTCGGGTGGCAGCTTCGCCGTCACTTTGCTCCAATGACAACCGTGGACGCTTTTCAGGGTTGGCTGAAAGACTGGATTACTGCGTTAATTGAGTCCACCACTTCGGATGTAGAGATTCACGGTTTAGAACATCTTGAGCAGGCACGCTCGTACCTCTGGCTTTCCAATCACCGCGACATTGCCATGGACCCCACACTAGTCGGATACGCCCTGGTGGCTTCAGGCTGGCCAACGGCAAGGATCGCGATCGGGGATAACTTACTGTCCAATCCAGTGCTTGCAGACCTGATGAGGTTAAATAAAAGCTTTATCGTTAAGCGCTCAATTACGGATCGCCGAACCCGTTTAAAAGAATTCCAGAAACTGTCAGGGTACATTCGTCACTCTCTTGAGGAGGGGCACTCGGTGTGGCTGGCACAAAGAGAAGGTCGAGCGAAAGATAACCTTGATCACACCGATACCGCTGTGCTGAAGATGCTGTCCCTCAGTGGTAGGGATGATCGACTCAGCTTTCCGGAGGTCATGGAGCGGCTGCGACCGGTCCCTGTGCTGGTTCAGTATGAGTGGGACCCCTGTGATGTGCTGAAAGCGCGGGAGCTGGTAGCTCTGGAGGAAAAGGGCTATTACGAGAAGGCCGAGGGTGAAGACACCCACAGTATTCTGCTTGGAATGAAAGGGCAGAAAGGAAAAATCCGGATTTGTTTTGGCATTCCACTGACCATGGATGAGATGCAGGACGCGACCCGGATGGCGACAGCAACCGATAGCGCGATTGATCAGATGAAGACGTTATTTCCGGTGAATTATGCGGCTCTACGGATTTTGCAGGATGACTATCAGCTTTATCAGAACCTGAATTGGCAGTGTCCTGAAGATAGGGTTCTGCCGGTGGAAGCATTGAAGGCAAGATGCTCGGAAGAGCCGGTTGCCGTCAGGATACGATTATTAAAAACCTATGCGGCATCACTCATCAGCCGTTCAGGTCTGATTCAGGAGTAATCACCCGGCGATATGTTTGCCGGGTGATCTGAGAGCTGTTTCTCACGTATTACTGAGCATTCAGCAGTTCAGTAATGCGCAGGTCAACGTTTGGTCGAATGCTTACGTCCGGGAATTCATCGGTAATAACACGGAAGTATTCCAGTGCCTTAAGTCGGCTGCTCTGAGAGTTATACGGGCTCATATAAATCAAACCCATCTGGTACAGAGCCTTGGCACGAATCTCTTTGCCCGACGCTTCATTTTCGTAAACGATGGTGTATACGGTCACGGCCTCGTCGATGCGATTTTCAGTAATCGCACGCTCACTCATCGGGTTAAGCTCATCGTCGTAAGGGATATTGGGTCTTGCCAGTAGCTCTTCGCGATTCAGATTATTCAGGAGCTCTTTTGCCGGTACAAAAACTGGATTTTCTGCGCGCTTGTTCAGTTGTGCCAGGTGAGACTGGATGCGGCTTGAAATGCGGGAGGATGGAAACTCCTGGCGGTGCTTGGTAAAGAATTCCCGGGCTTTAGCATCATCGCGCTGATCGTTGAAGCTGTTCATGTACATCAGGCCAATCTGGTACAGCGCCAGAGATTTCATGTTATCGCTGTATTCCGGATTGTTGTAACCCATCATATAGGTATCAACAGCTTTTTCTGTTTGACCGCGTGCGATTGCCTGAATAGAAAAGGTAAGCAGATCTGGTTCTTCTTTCAGAGCTGCGGCGGCACGCAGACGGATGTTTTCTTCATATTTGGCGACTTCATACGCTCCGGCACCCGCGACAGCGAGCGGTGCCGGGGCGGCACAGGAAGCGAGTAAAAACGGTGTGACGATAAGTAGCAGACGGATCAGCATATTTATATCCCTGTTGTTGTCATAATGCTTACTGGATCAGAGTAAGCTCACAGTCAGTCTAAATTGATGACAACGGGAAGGAAAGTCAGTTCAGCGCGAAGGCGTGAATCAGCGTATCACCGATGCGGCCAGCACGGCGGCAAGAACACCGATAGAGGCCCCTGCAATAGCGGCTCGTAGGGCAGTAGACCTGACCATTCTGGCGGTAGCACGCCGATGATCTTCGAGTGCAGAATCAAACGCCATCTTCTGCACCTGAAGCTTGCTGGTTACTTCGTCTGTGGCGCGTTTAACCATGCGGTCGGCAACGGCGGCTGCCAGCTTCTGATTCGCAGTTTTCGTGCGGTTGAACAGCCGCTCGGATTCAAATTCGGCATCCAGCTCTTTCTGCACTTCGCCCACTTGTTGCTGAAGTTGACGCCGCATCACTTCGAGCTGATGACGTTGGTGCTGCTGAAGTTGAGAGGCTGTTGTATCGATACCTGCAGTAATTTCTCCTTTGGCCTCAGTGAGGGCACTCTTGAGATGCTTTTGCACCAGGCGATCAATTTCAACGAGAGGAATTGCAGCGGTGGGCAAAGTAGTCACATCCTTACTGGCGTCATTTGCAGCGGGTTTATCGAGAGAGCGGATAACCGCCATCACGGCCTCCTGGTCGGCAGGCTTGCATAGAACACCGTTAGCGCCTTTTTGCAGAGCGATCCGGAAATAGTCTTCACCATCTTTTGACGTGTACATAATCGTCGGAATGGCTGAGGTTTTCGGATTTGCACGAATCATCTGGGTCGCTTCAAGACCATCCATGCCCGGCATCATATGATCCATAAATATTATGTCGGGCTGACGATGTTCGAGAAAAGCCAATGCTGCTTCGGCACTCTCGACGGTGTCGACGTTGACCTGAATACGCGCAAGAAGACGCTGCAATACCAGGCGCGCAGATTTGGAGTCATCAACAATGAGGGCACTTTTTATGAGCATGGCTGTATTATTGTTATGCAAAAATGCCATCTTTAGTCGATTTGATATCGAAATCAAGGTTTTCTTAGTGCTAAGTTGAACCAGGTCACAGGGTTTCAGTGGGATAATCGCCTCAGGAGCATCAGAAATTCAATGGATCTGGCATAATGCACACGCGCTAAATCTGGCAGGGGACCATTTAATGACAGCAAAAGACCATGGAATTTTAATAAAGCGGGCGGCAGCAGCCTCTCTGGTGACTGCGACGGCTCTGCTTCTGTCTAAGGCCGCTGCCTGGTCTGCCAGTGATTCCGCGAGTGTTCTTTCGTCATTACTCGATAGCCTGATGGATATCGCCGCGTCACTGATTAATTTTTTCGCTATTCGCTACGCATTAATGCCCCCGGATGACGAACACCCGTTTGGTCATAGTAAAGCCGAAGGTCTTGCTGCCTTAATGCAGTCGGCCTTTATTCTTGGCTCTGCAACCATGTTGCTTCTTCATGTTATTGACCGTCTGCTGAAGCCTCAGGAATTAACAGCGCTGCCTGAAAGTATCGGCGTGATGGCTTTTTCTACGTTAGCTACCGTGTGTCTTGTGATGTACCAGCGCTATGTCTGGCGTAAAACAGGGTCGTTGGCAGTAAAGGCAGATTCAGCGCATTACTTCAGTGATATTCTGACGAATATCGCCGTTATTGTTGCTCTGGTCGGCGCTATGTGGGGCGTATTATGGCTTGACGCTGTCATCGCACTACTGGTAGCGGCAATATTGGTATACGGAGTGATTACCATCGTGAAAGAGGCGTTGGCCGTGTTAATGGATCAGTCTCTCGACGCCGATGATGAGGCTGCCTTGATTGATATCATCAATTCGACCGAAGGTGTACTCGGCTATCATGATCTTAAAACGCGTCAGTCAGGTGTAGTGCAATTCGTTCAGTTTCATCTCGAGTTGGCTGCTGAGCAATCGTTAAAACAGGCACATGCGACGGGTGAAGTGCTTGAACAGCGAATCCTTGAGCGTTTTCCCCGGGCTGAAATCCTGATTCATCACGACCCTATCTGATGGTTTGCGGCAGATTATTCATAGCATGGCTGTTTGTTTTTTGTATGTCAGACTGTCTGGCCAGCGACTTCGATGAGCCGTCTCTTATTCCATACGGTACAGTGTGGCCAGAGGCGCCTGAAACGACAGAAAATGTTCAGACCGAAGTCACCGATGATATGGCTGAAAGGTCGCGTCGCTGGCTGGTTGATCATCTGGATAATCTGTCCGGTGGTATCGATAGTTTTTTTGTTGACCGCTTTTTTAATGATGATGTTACAGACATTCAGGGGCAGGGTAGTCATGCAAAGTTTTCGTTCTTTACCCGCCGGGAATTAGGCGATCCGGTAGATTATAAATTTGGTGTCAGCCTGAATATTGAACTGCCCCACACTAACGACCGATTAAATCTTCTATTGGAATCGGAAGATGAAGACGTTCGCGAATCGCAGGTATTAGAGAGTCCGGATAATGTTACTTACAGTTCGGCACTGCGATTTATTATCCAGCAGACCGAGCGTTGGAGTTCTTCAGTCGATGCTGGTATCCGCTGGGGGATTCCACCCGACCCGTTCGTACGTTTTCGCGCTAAGCGTCCCGTGTATTTTGACTACTGGAATTTTACCTTCCGTCAGGAGCTGAATTATTACACCACGGATGGTTATGGCTCTGTTACTGAGCTGACCTTTGACCGCCCTATTGATACGCAGAGGCTGTTTCGTTACGAGATGGAAAGCGAATACCTTCTTAATAACGATTACTTTACTCTGATGTACGGTGCGGGCCTTTACCATGAAATTAACCCGATTTACGCGTACGCGGTCCTGGCCCGGGCGACGGGAGATACCGAGTTCGGAGCTACGTTCGATGCCTATGAGTTTGGCGTGCGTCTGCGGCGCCGTATTTATCACGACTGGATGTTTGCTGAATTGCATCCTCAGTATGTCTGGACGCGTGAAAACGACTGGGAGCCAACGCCAGTACTGATGCTGCGTTTACAGGCTGAGTTCAGACGGCAGTAATTCTGCGGAAGGTCAGGTTGATGCGTGGCTCTGTGACACGTGCGCGTCGTGGCAGAGCGTGTTGCCAACGGGACTGCATTCCCGCTTTCATGATCAGCAGGCTGCCGTGCTGAAGGAGCAGGCTGTGCGCCTGACGGGTGGTGCCGCTGCGTCTGAGTGTGAAGTCCCGCTCCGCGCCCAGACTCAATGAAGCAATGACAGGGGCACGCCCTAATTCGGGCTCATCGTCACTGTGCCAGCCCATGCTGTCTTGCCCGTTGCGGTATAGGTTCAGTAACACCGAGTTGAATTCAACCCCTGCAATACCACCGACATGTTCTGCTAACGACGCCAGATAATCAGGCCAGATCTCGGAGGTAAAGTCCGTACCTGAATACCGGTATGTATGAGGTTCATCTCCCATCCAGGCCTGCAGTCTGGGAATGGGGTGACTTTTTCCATATAGAGTGATGCTGGGCTGCTGCCAGTCAATATCAGATTGCAGGCGGGCCAGGAGAGCATTGCTTTCGCGCCGATCCATCCATTGCGGGAAGTATTCCATGCTGCCATCCAGCAGCATGGATTGACCGAAGAAATCAGTCATCTCAGTGGTTGAAGAAGCCTTCAAACAGAGGGGAGGTCAGATACCGTTCTCCGGAATCGGGAAGCACGACAACGATGGTTTTGTCTGCGTAAGCAGGGTCTTCCGCCAGGCGCAGGGCGCCAATCATCGCAGCACCACAGGAAATACCAGCAAGAATCCCTTCTTCTGACATCAGCCGGTGTGCCATCGCCATGGAATCATCGTTGGAGACAGGCTCGACACGGTCCAACAGTGAGATGTCGAGGTTTCCCGGAATAAAGTTGGCGCCGATGCCCTGAATTTTATGTGGGCCCGGAGTCAGCTCTTCGCCAGCAATCTTTTGGGCAATAATGGCTGAATCTGCAGGCTCAACGGCAACCGCCTCAATAGTGCTTTTCTGGCTTTTCAGGTAGCGAGCGCAACCACTGATGGTGCCGCCTGTGCCGACGCCTGCGACGATAACATCGACAGTACCGTCGGTGTCATTCCAGATCTCAGGGCCGGTGGTTTTTTCGTGAATAGCCGGGTTCGCCGGGTTCTCAAACTGTTGCAGCATGATGCGAGTATCCGGGGCCTCAGCGAGCAGCTCCTCGGCCTTCTGAACGGCGCCTTTCATACCCTTCGGGCCTTCCGTTAACACCAGATTAGCGCCGAGAGCCTGCATGACTTTGCGACGCTCTACACTCATGGTTTCAGGCATGCACAGGGTAACTTTGTAGCCACGAGCTGTTGCAACAAAGGCCAGTGCAATACCTGTGTTGCCGCTGGTAGGCTCAACAATTTCCATACCCGGCTTCAGCAGGCCATCCTGTTCAGCCTGCCAAACCATGTTAGCGCCGATACGACACTTCACAGAATGGGCCGGGTTGCGGTTCTCGAGTTTGGCGTACACACGCGGGTGCTGGGTCAGTTTACGGATGCGCACGAGTGGCGTGTTACCAATTGACTGGGTAATGTCGTCGTAGACCTTCATAGTTTCCTCAGTGACAATATTTCTGGTTGGGCTAAACTTAGGCCGATATGTGATGTATTAACGACAGCAAACCGGGAGAGAAGTTGCCCAGTTCCAACGTTCAGCGAGACAGCGATACCTTAAGGCCCCTTGAAAGCCAGATCAATATGCTAACCAGCCTGATCGAGCGTAAAAAAGCAGGCGGGCGCTTTCCAGCGGAGTTAGAGGCCAATTATCAATCGTTCCGTCTCCGTCAGTTCTTTAACGTGGATCTGCGGGTCATCATGTCTGGTCTGCTGGTCTTTGTAATTTTCGGTTGGGCTGATTTCTCCTTTGGTGGTGCTCAGTCGGTGATGCTGTTCAGTATCCGTGTGCTGATTGCCGTGCTGCTGATGCTGGCTATTATCTGGATTCCGCGCAGCCGTTTTGCGCCATACTCGCTGTACGCGTTGGTCGTTGGCGTCTACATCTGCTTTCTATCTGTGCTCTGGAATATCTATATCGTTGATCTGCCCTGGGGCTATTTTTATCATCTGGGGATGATTCCTATGCAGGTCTTTGCGTTACTCGGACTGCGGAGCAACTACCGGGCGATGTTTACCTGCTCAGTGGCAATGCTGCTGACATATACGGCGTTTATTGTTCTTCTGCCAGGGCCTGCTGAGCTGACTGAAGTGAACAGCCTGGCAATCGCCATGGCGCCTTATTACATCCTCTTCTGGGCAATTCTGGTCATTATGGCGTCGTATTTGTCGTACACGATCGAGTCCGGCACCCGCACAGACTTCATCAAAAACAGATTACTGGCACTTGAGGCTGATCGCCTGCAATATCTCGGCAGACGCCTGCAGCAGTTGTCGACGACGGATTCTCTGACAGGAATCGCCAATCGACGCCACGCAGAAACTCAGTTATCAGAGGAGTGGAGGCGCTGTTTACGCAGCAACGAGCCTCTGGCTGCGTTGATGGTCGATGTGGATTTGTTTAAGGCTTACAACGATCAGTACGGCCACCAGCAGGGTGATTCCTGCCTGCGCAGCATTGCGCAGAAGATGGCAGAGTTTTGCCGACGTCCGGGAGATGTGTGTGCACGTTATGGTGGCGAAGAGTTTGTTATCGTTTTACCTGAGACAACACTGAATCAAGCCGTAGAATTGGCGCAGGAGCTTTGTGAGGCCATAGCGGGCCTGAATATTCCTCATGCTAAATCGCCCTACAGCGTGGCTACTGTGAGTATTGGCGTCGCTGCGGAAATTCCGCGGGCAGGGGATAATTACGAGGGGCTGCTGAAACGTGCTGATATGGCTTTGTATCAGGCCAAAGACAGTGGTCGGAATCAGGTTAAACGCCAGTCAGTTACACCAAACTGACTGGCGGTGGCGGTCAGGGGTTATTGGCCGTTGCGCAGAGCCTCCAAACGAGCATCTTTTTCTTCCCAGAGTTTCTGAACCCATTGTTGGAAATGCAGGCGATAGCTGTCGTCTGTTTCGTAGTCGCCGTTAATCAGTTCAGCCGGTATCGGCTTCTCTTCGACAATGACGTTACAGCGTGGCATTTTTCCCTGCATAAAATCCCAGAAGGTCGGAATTCCGTCCGGATAGTTGATCGTCACGTCCAGAATCGACTGGAACTGATCGCCCATAGCGCTCATGGCAAACGCCATTCCGCCAGCCTTAGGCTTCAACAAGTGTTTAAAAGGTGAGCCTGTTTCATCATGCTTTTTCTGGGTAAAGCGTGTGCCCTCCAGAAAGTTCATCACACTGGTTGGCATGTCTTTAAACTTTTCACAAGCGGCACGCGTGGTATCAAGGTCTTTGCCCTTCATTTCTGGGTGCTTGGCCAGATACTCCTTGCTGTAGCGCTTCATGAACGGAAAATCGAGAGCCCACCAGGCAGCGCCCATGATTGGCACTTTAATCAGTTCCTGCTTGAGGAAGAATTTCAACAGCGGAATGCGGCCATTCAATGTGTGTTGAAGCACCAGGATATCGACCCAGCTCTGGTGATTGCTCAGAACAAAGTACCAGCCGTTGCGACTCAGGTTATCCGGACGCTCTATCGTCCAGTTCATTTTCTGAGTCAGAATCATCCAGCCAGAATTACAGCTGATCCATGCGTTGGCCACCGCCGCCAGAAGAGAGGTGAGTACCTTACGCACGGGTGCGACAGGAATAATCACTTTCAGGAAGGTCAGTGGAAACAACAAACACGACCAGAAGAGGGTGTTAATCAAAAGCAGCAGGCTTGCAATTATGCCGGTTACGATGGGTGGCATGTCAGATACCTTATTTCTGATGTTGGGACTGAATCGCTGTCAGGGCAATGGTGTAGACGATGTCTTCTACCAGTGCGCCGCGCGACAGATCATTTACCGGTTTCGCGAGCCCTTGCAGCATCGGGCCGATGCTGATGACGTTGGCACTTCGCTGCACCGCTTTGTAGGTGGTATTGCCTGTATTCAGGTCAGGGAATATCAGCACCGTTGCCTGTCCGGCGACCGGGCTGTCCGGTGCCTTACTTTTAGCAACGCTTGCGGTGGTGGCCGCATCATATTGCAAAGGCCCATCGACTACCAGATCAGGGCGTCGCTCGCGCACGATGGCCGTTGCTTCGCGGACTTTCTCTACATCTGCACCGCTACCGGATTCACCGGTCGAATATGACAGCATGGCGATACGCACAGGGATATTCATCTGTTTGGCAGATTCTGCGCTTTGAATAGCGATGTCTGCCAGTTCTTCCGGACCCGGATCGGGGTTAACCGCACAGTCTCCATAGACCAGTACCTGATCTGGCAGGCCCATAAAAAAGACCGAAGAAACAAGCCTGGCGTTGGGCGCAGTTTTGATCAGTTGCAAGGCAGGGCGGATGGTATTGGCGGTGGTGTGAATGGCTCCCGACACCAGGCCATCGACTTCATCCTGAGCCAGCATCATGGTGCCAAGGACAACGTTATCCTCGAGTTGAGCGAGTGCCATGGGCTCCGTCAGGTTTTTATGTTTACGACGCTCAACCATGCCGGCGACGTATTGATCACGTACATCCTCCGGATTCACTATGCTCAGATCATCAGGAAGCTCGACCTCTTGCGCGCGGGCGACCTGGCGCACGGTTTCTTCGTGGCCCAGTAAGATACAGTCGGCAATACCACGGCTCTGGCAGATGGCTGCTGCAGCAATCGTTCTGGGCTCTTCACCCTCTGGAAGAACGACCCGGCGTTTGTTAGCGCGGGCATGTGAGACCAGTTGGTGGCGGAAAGCGGCGGGGCTGAGTCGCGGAGTGTGTGGCGCACCAATGCGTTCAGATAATGTCTCAACATCCAGGTGCTGAGACACGGTGTTCATGATGCGTTTTACGCGCTCGGTGTCATCTACGGGTACATGGGTATCCATGTGAGTCAGGGCCCGGGCCGTCGAGTAACTGTCGGTCTCAACGCTCAGAACGGGCAGACCGGTTTGCCATGCGCGTTCACAGAGGTTATGCAGAGCATCGGTTGGGGTGTATCCCGAGGTCAGCAGGAGTCCAGCCAATGGCGTGCCATTGGTCGCTGCCATGGCGCTCGCCACTATAATGTCGTCGCGGTCGCCGGGGGTCACTACCAGAGTGCCGGGGCGCAGGTGGTCGATCATATTCGTCAGTGTTCTGGCACACAGCGTGATGCGTGCGACGCGACGTTGTTCAATGTTGCCTTCACTGATGATGTCGGCCTTGAGAGCTCGTGCGATATCCAGCGCTCTGGGGCTCAGCAGGTCCGCTTGCCATGGGATAACACCGAGGACCGGGCAGTCATCGATGGTGATCTGCTCACACTCTTTCGCACTGCAGCCAGCAGGCGGCATTTCAGCGGGGGATTCTTCAGAAGTGGGGAGTGCGCCGTGAATATCCGGTGCTCCCGCTTTATTGATAATGCAGCCCATCATGCTGGCTTTTTTGCCGCCAAAAAGACCGATTTGCAATTTCAGATCGGAGCGGATCTGGCTGGCGCTTTTTCCTTCAGCGCTGGTGACGAGTAAAACATCTGCGCCCATGGCTTTGGCAATTTCAACATTGAGTTTGGCCGTGTAGGGCTCGCTGCGGTCAGGCACTAACCCTTCAATAATCACCACATCACAGCCTTCCGCGACCTGTGCATGGAGGCCTACAGCGTCTTCCAGAGTGCGATCCAGCATGCCGTTGCTGACCGACTGCTGAACATCTGCCAGAACCATAGGTTCGGGGGTGTCGAGGTGCAGAACAGTACGGATCAGTTGCGTCGAGCGTTCACTGGCAGAAGAGCCAGGTGCAATGGGCTTAACAAAACCCACTTTCAATCCTTGCGCATCCAGTGCCTGAATCAGCCCAAGGCTGATGGTTGTCAGGCCGCTTTCTGTGTCGGTTGGCGCGATAAAAATATTAATCATGATCAGAAGTCAGCCTGTATGTGTCTTGCGCAATCATGCGCTCTTCATCCGTCGGAACGACCATTACCAGAGGCGTTCCCTGTTCACTGATGCGTCCGTTCTCGTTGCCATTCGCTTCATTAAACGCGGCGTTGAGACGGTATGGAATATTCTTCCAGTGCGCCAGAATGCGTTGGCGAATTACTCCAGAGTGTTCGCCGATACCGCCGGTAAATACCACGGCATCTGTATGCGTAAAGTTGGTGCTGAGTGCCGCAAGCTGGCGGGCCGTGCGGAAACAGAAAGCATCAATGGCTCGCCGGGCGGCCTCATTGCCGTCAGACTCAGCGTCAAGGAGAGTCCGCATGTCGTTGCTAAGCCCCCCAGAAAGTCCTAATAATCCACTTTCACGGTTCAGTACGGTCATCAGTTCAGAAAGCGACGTTTCTGTGGTCTGACTCATAAATTCAATCAGCCCAGGGTCAATATCCCCGCTTCGGGTTCCCATCACCAGACCTTCAAGAGGCGTCAGGCCCATTGTTGTGTCTACGGATTTGCCCTGGCGGATGGCGCAGGCGCTGCAGCCATTGCCCAGATGCGCGATGATCAGGTTGAGGTCTTCAGGTGACTGCTGTAAACGGCGTGCAGTTTCGCCAACAACGAAACGGTAGCTGGTGCCGTGAAATCCGTAACGGCGGACGCCGTACTCTTCATACCAGTGATACGGTACGCCGTAGAGAAAGGTCGACTCAGGGATAGTCTGATGAAACGCCGTGTCAAAGACGGCAACATTAGGTACCTCAGGGAGCAGTTCTCCGCACAGGTCTATTCCCATCAGGTTCATCGGGTTATGCAATGGCGCCAGCCCCGATACTTTTTTGAGGTCTGAGATCGTGCTCTGATTCAGAACACAGCTGTCGATGAAGGATTCTCCGCCGTGGACCACCCTGTGCCCTATGCCGCAAAGCCCTTTTAATTGAGTACTGGCAGCGTCGATAAACGCAGTCAGTGCGGCTTTATGATCCATCATTCCGGACGTCTGAAACTCCAGATCTCCGGAGACCGTCAGCGAGGCCTGCTCAGTACCCAGACGTTCGGCGGTGGCCTCTGTGGTGGGGATTGTTGCTTCAGCGTTCTCGTAAAGGGCGAGCTTGAGTGAAGAGCTGCCACAGTTAACTACCAGTACCGAGCCTTCCATCGGTGTCTATTTCTCCTGTCCGTCTGATGATGTTGGATTATCCGGAATACATGTTCTGGCTGGCCAGATAGCCCAGTAATCTGAGAGTGATATCGCCATCGTGCTGCAGTAACCGCTGCTTGTGAAAGCGCAGGCTGTATCGGCTACCCTGAGCACCAGGCTCTGCCCTGACGATCTGAGCCGGTATGTTTTTCAGCTCATGCTCCGCCGCAGAAATTGTCAGATTTACCCGGGCGCCAACGGGCAGTTGCCCCGGGCTGACAACGGTCATGCCGTCGGTTGAGAGCCAGGTCACTGATCCTGAGATGCTACGTCGTTTCAGTGGAAGCCAGTGATGACGTACCAGAGTGACCACCATATGTGACTCTGTCATGAATCAGAGGTATCCGGCTGATCGTACTTACCCAGTTTGTTGAATCTGATCATGCTACGTACTTCATCAATGTACTCGTGGCCGCGTTCGGAGTAGCTTTCCAGGCCGCCAGCGACCACGGTGCCACTGGCAAAGCCCTTGTTTTTCAGCGCCTCTGCGCGAATCCGGCGTAATTCCTGGTACGCATCATGGCGATTAATGTTCAGCATGTAACTGCGTACGCTCGCGTACGGACTCTTAAATGACGCTACTTCGTGAAATGCGTCGCCGGCACGCTGCTCAGGAACGATACCGCAGCCCTTGCTGAAGCACCACTGACCAAACAGATTGTTACCTTTCACGGCAAATCTTGAGGTCCCCCAGGCAGACTCATTGGCGGCCTGAGCCATTGCAAGGCTTGGTGGTACTGGAGCGACGCGCACCAGCAAACGTTCGACCAGTCTGCCGGTATCTTCGACGTCTTCCAGACGGTACTTGGTCGCAAGCTTCTGCAGGAATTCAGTAGCGCTGTCATCCAGCTCGTCGTATTGCCCAAACTCCCGGATGGCAAGCAATGCTGAACGCTCTGCTTTGATCTCCCGGTTGGCTTCATCGGCCAGGCGTTCGATAAACGCAAAGAATGCCTTTTTCTTTTCTTTGACGTTTGAATAGGAAGAAAAATCCGGAAGTTTCTCTTTGCTGATCGCTTTATCTACGGTGAAGTCTGTCGTGACATCGGGATGATTGGTGCAGCCAGAGAACAAAGCGGCTGTCATGAACATTCCAGTGAGGCAGATAGTACGGACGAGCATAGGTAAAACTCCTGTTGAAAACACTCTGGTAGTTTATCAGGTTCAACCGTGAGGGTTGAATATGCCGGTAACAATGGCCTCATGCCAGCCAATTCTGTCGTTTGGCATAGGACAAATCGGGTTAGGATTGACAATAAACTGACGATAAAAAGGGCCTAACTTTTAATTAAACTGGCGTCCAGTAATTAATCGTTAAATTTTATTAACAAGCCGCAAGAATACGATATGCTGGCCGATAATATTCAAGGCAGGTTTGAGGGCGTTAAGTGCTAACAGAGTGTGGTTTAGCCACTCAGACCTACCTAACTTGGACAACGGTCGGGGCACCGGACTATGGCAACAGAACCCATTATTTTGATTGCAGATGAGACTCTGTCTGTACAGGCGCAGCTTGGTGAAGCGCTGGGTAAGCAAGTATCGCTGGTAAGCGCGATGAATCAGGAACAACTGGATTACTGGGTTGATCAACCTGACCGTAAGCCAGACCTGCTGGTCGTGGATCAGAATTTCACCGGGCAACAGTTATCTCGTTTCTGTCACTACTGGAAGCAGGACCCGGAAACCCGCCAGATCGGGTTGATTGTGATGGGGCCTGACGACGATGAGATGGAGATTTCTTCACTGGGTGCGGGCGCCGATGCTTACTTGCGTAAGCCTCTGAATTCGCAGCTGTGTCGTATCCGGATTGATCAGCTTCTGGCGGCGCGTAAAGAAATGCAGCGTCTGGAGTCACTTTCCGTGACGGACGGCCTGACGGGAATCGCTAACCGCCGTTATTTCGACGACTTCCTGAAAGCTGAATGGCTTCGAGCGAAACGGGAGGGCGGTAACATCGGTCTGATAATGGTCGATATTGATCACTTTAAGGCCTTCAACGACCACTACGGCCACCTTGAAGGTGATCACTGCCTGCAGAAAGTTGCGACCACCCTCAAGGAACAGGCGCAACGACCACGAGATCTGGTTGCGCGCTTCGGCGGTGAAGAGTTCGCGATTGTTCTGCCATCCATTCAGTTTGAGGGTATGAAGGTTGTCGCTGACCGGATACGGACGTCGCTGACAGAGGTGGCGCTCCCGCATGAAGCTTCTGATACGAGCGATATCCTGACAGTGAGTATGGGGTTGGCTTGGGCTGAACCATCGACATCGGACAGTATGGATGCGTTGATTGAGGCAGCGGATGAGGCCTTGTACTCCGCGAAAGCAGGCGGAAGAAACCGTTACAGCGAAACGGTTGATCTTGCATCGATCCGGTCTTTGATGACCAGTTGAAAGGCACGGGGCTCGTAGCCCCGTTGTTTGTCACTCAGCCGCGCAGAATGCGGCTGAGGAAGCGGTAATTCATATCTTCCCGGCGCAGCAGAATCATAGCGTCAGCCACTCCGAAATCAGCATCCAGATAAGGTTCGCCGCAGATCTTTACGCCAATTCTCAGGTAAGCCTTTAATAGTGAAGGCACCAGGGCTTTGCCATCCAGTTCGGTCGGTGTTACTGGTACCGGTATTTGTGGAACGGCGCGCAGGTTTTCTGGGGTCATATGCTTTTCTCGCAGGTGATCCATGATGGCGTTGACCTGCTCAAAGCCTCCAGAGACAGGGATCGAACAACATCCCATCAGGTAGTCGATGCGATTGACTTCCATATATTCGGCGAGGAATCCCCAGAGATAGCCAATGGCGGCACCCGTGCGGAAATCAGGGTCAACACAGGTACGACCGATTTCCATGTAGGTCTTGCCTGGCTTCAGGACTTTACTCAGGTCAAACTCGGTCGACGAGTAGAAGCCGCCTGCGCGGGCTGCCAGATCATTGGTCAGGATACGGCTGTAGGCAACGACGGTATCCGTCTCGTTGTCTTTCACGATCAGGTGCATGCAGATGTCATCGAAGCGATCTTTATCGATGCCCATGTCTGCGCCCTGAACATCTGCACCCATGTCTTCGGCAAAAACACGGTAACGCAGCTCAAGCGCCTGACGAATCTCACGCGGATCTGAAGTAATGCGTGCCACCAAGCCGGTTGCTGGTTCAGTAGCTCTCAGTTGGGCATTAGACTGTGCCATGTGTTTTCCTGTTTCTTTTTTCACGCCGGAATTTATAACAGTTCTGTGACAAACGGATGACATTTCCGTGCAGAACCTTACCTCTCGTGTGGCCTGTCAGAAAGCGGCTATCCTAAGTGCATGGAGGTAATTATGAAACCTTTGTTACAGATATTTTTATTGTTTTTCTGTGCGTTTTCACACGCTGTCCCTTACATCAGCCCGGAAGCCGCGATTGAGGTTCTGAATCGTGATTACGCTGGTGAAACTTTATACTGGAAGCCGGCCGCTTTGCCATTGACTCTATCGCAGTCAGATCGCAGCGCTGAAGCCAGTCAGCTGGCCGAACTCTTTGAGATGGGGCTGGTGCTGCGGGAGCGGCACATCTCTACCGAGGAGATTGAGAAAGGGCGAAAGCGGGTTGTTGTTGCCTGGCGTTATGACTGGTCAGACGATGAGATGTCGGGGGTTCCCTATGGGAAGCGACGGGTAAAGTCCCTCGTCACCATGACAGACCCCATTGAGCGTGACGCGCAATGGTTCGTCGAGGTGAGCATTCGCTGGTTCGTTGATGGACTGGCAGACTGGATAGATCAGCCTGCCTTCAAACGCGCGCGGCCGCTCAGGCGTGCCCTGGAATCCGAAGATAAGCCCTTCGAAGCGACCTTGTATCTTGAATACGTGGACCATCACTGGCGTTTATGGCAACCAGAGTAGTGGACTCAGATCGCCTTAGAGAACTTCAGTGTTTCAGTATTATCGCGGTAGGCATCGAATGCCATGCACGCCTGTCGGACCATCAGTCGCCCGGCATTGGTGATGGTAATATCGTCATTTGTGACGCTCACCAGTCCATCCTGCTGCATCTCATTGAGTTGCCTTATTGAATCGTTGAGATAAGAACGGCTGTCGATGGCAAAGTCGCGATCCAGATCAGCGAATCTGACCGTCAGATGACAGAGAAGGCTCATAATGACTGACTTTCTGATGAGGTCATCCGTAGTGGACGATACTTCCCGCATCGTCGGCAGCCGCTCTGAGTTGAGTTGCTGACGCCAGTCGTTGAGGTCGGTCTGGTTCTGAAAGAAAGAAGAACCTATCTGGCTGATGGACGAAACGCCAAAGCCGATGAGATCGCAGTTGCCGTGAGTTGTGTAGCCCTGAAAATTTCGATGCAGCTTGCCTCGCTGTTGCGCAATGGCCAGCTCGTCATCCGGAAGCGCGAAGTGATCCATGCCTATGTATTGATAGCCCGCTTCATCCAGAGTTGTAATGGCTGTTCCAAAGATAGCCAGCTTCTCAGGCGCATCCGGAAGGTCCTCTGCGTTTATCCGTCGTTGGGGCATAAAGCGTTCTGGTAAGTGTGCATAGTTGAAGATGGACAGCCTGTCCGGGCGCATATCGATGATACGTTCCAGCGTGTCAGCAAAAGATGATCGCGTCTGGTGGGGCAAACCATAGATCAGGTCAATATTAATTGAGCGGAACCCCAGTCTTCGCGCATCGCGCATGACGGCGTCGATCATGGCTTCAGGCTGAACCCGGTTCACAGCGATCTGAACACGCTCGTTCAGATCCTGAACGCCAAAGCTGACTCGGTTGAAGCCAAGTTCCCGCAGTGTCCTCAATGTGTCAGAGCCCAGTTCTCGCGGATCAATCTCAATCGAGTAGTCGCAGGTTTCATTGTCCAGCAGAGTGAATTTCTGGCGTACGTACATCATTAATTGCTGCAGCTGATCATCACTCAGATAGGTGGGGGTGCCGCCGCCAAGGTGCAGCTGTTCGACCGGACGTGAGCGGTTAACTAATGCCGCTTTCAGGTCAATTTCGCGGTAAAGCTCTGCCAGATAGGCCTCTGCACGGTCTTTGTGTTTAGTCACGATTTTGTTGCAGCCACAGTAGTAACAGACATGGCGACAGAACGGGATATGAAAATAGAGCGACAATGGCTTATCAGACTCAGCTGCCAGTGCCGAGCGCTCACGGGCATCAGAGGTCACCGGTGTAAATTCCACCGCGGTAGGATATGAGGTATAGCGAGGACCGGCGCGGTTGTAGCGCTGGATCATTAAAGGGTCCCATGTAAGATGCTGCGACATGTTCTGGCCTGCTTTTTGAATACGTTTTGAATATAAGTTGACTGGCGACGACAGAATCGGAGGATACTTTGACGAACAGGCGTGCATCTTGTTCTGGGTCAAATCAAAGCGAAGTTCTGATGTCTCAGTGTGCATTACTCAGCCAGACAGCGCGTCAGGTCGGTCTTGGTCTGATCAGTAATTTGGCCGATTTTGTCTGGTGCTGGGCAGGATAGTCCCTTAAAGTGTGGGGGATTGTTGACGATAGGCCTCTAATGGCCTTGATTTTATCAATGATTGATCGTTTGATAGTCGCTTTCCTGACTATGTACATGAAGTGCAGCGAAAAATTCTAATAAACATGCGTACATGATTGGAGCATTTGGGGTCAGCTATGCCTAAAAAGCCGTTTACACCGGAAGAAATTGCCGCACAGCGCGAACGAATTATGGACAGCGCGTCGCACGTGATGGCTGAGGTTGGCTTTCATCATCTGTCGATGCGAAAACTGGCGTCTCAGCTCGGGATGACTGCGAGTAACATCTATAATTACTTCCCGAATAAAGAATCTCTGTTTGTATTTACCCGTCGTCGTGGCTTTGAAATGGCGTTTCAGGATATTAACGAGCAGATGAGCCAGCATCTTGATCCGCGCTCGGCACTCTATAATTTTGCCGGGCACCTGATTCAGTTTGCGCTGCGCTCACCGGGCTATTATCAGCTGATGTTCCAGCCACCAAGAATGACGCTGACCGACCCAGAAGTTGTTGATCGTGATGTGCTGCTACAGGTGGATCGTCTCGCTGAAGAATGGCAGTCACATCTGCTGTCGATGCTGGCGGATGCGGTACCTGCCATATCGGCGGCTTCAGAGGCTCGTCAGAAACAACTCGCATTGTTCTTTGTTTCGTCTCTGCACGGCCTGATCGATACCTACTACTACAAAGCCTTGCCGAAACTTCTCTCCGGCGTTGACCTGATCCCTGATGATGTCGTGGAAACGCATATTGGCTGGTTGCTGGCTTCACTTGAGCATCAGGCTGAAAGCATTCACTGAGCTTATTGTGCGAGCCCGGTTCATGGCTCGCTCAATTGCTGCCTTTCGGCTGTCCCGGAATTCGACCTTCTAAGCGATAAACGAAGGCGAGAATCTCGGCGATCACCTGATAGAGCTGCTCGGGAATTTCCTCTCCTACCTCCAGTTGTCCAAGCCATGTGGCAAGCTCTGCATTTTCATAGACTGGAACCTCGTGCGCGATGGCTACCGAGATAATCGCCTGTGCCAGATCATATTCGCCACTGGCGCTGATGTGAGGCGCGCGCCCTCCATCGTAGGTCAGGGCAATGGCCTCGGTTGCGTTCAGTAGATGTTCTGGAATCGTCATGTGTGAATATCCACCAGTGAATGTCTGATAACCGGTTGCTCTCCGGGATGTTTACGCCCATGGCGTGCGCGCAGCTCGCCAACGTCTGCTCCGAGTGCGGTCAGTGTGTCGCGCAACGGTCGCAAAGCTTGCTGAATTTCAGACAGGGTGTCGGAGGTCTCTGACCAGAAAGTGGCAGACACCGCGGGTGGGCTCAGATCCAGTTCGATATCCAACGGACCGAGCGTCTCCAGATCAAAATGCAGAGTTATCTGCCATCGGGATTTCTTCGTCTGATCGTCATAGGAGGTGTTGCCGTCCTCATCGCGTTTCATACACAGAAGGTCCTGCCTTACCGTATCATTGTCCCGCCACATCAATGGGATCTGAAACTGAGTTGTATCCTGAGTCTGAACCAGCCTGACCTGCTCGCTTTCAGTCTGAGCCAATGCTGCCTGTAAAAGACGGAATGTCTCAGGGCGCAGTCCTTCATTGATAGCTCCTGCCAGCGTCGCTGAGGCGCCTGTTCGAGTCGCAGCTGTTGAGGATGTTCCTGCATTGGCATCAGCGGCGTTGGCTGTGTTGCTTTGAGTCCGTCCAAGAATAAACAGAAGTAAGCCCTTGAGATTATCACCGGGTATGTTGGTGGCAGTCGAGAGAGCATTTTGAGGTGCTGCATTTGCGGAAATAGCCCCCAGCAGAGCGACCAATTGGGCGGTGGTTGTTTCTGCTGCGGCTGTGCCCGTTGCTGTAGAGGATTGACCAGATAATTGCTTTTGCAATGCCTCAATCGCGGACAACAGTGATGATTTCGTCCTGAGGGGCATGTCTGTTGCTTCATTTGATGCTGTCCTCACCGAGACGCCGGAAGCTCCTTGAGTGGAGACCGGGCCCTCAGGGCGAGGACTCGCGATGTCGGCTGTTGTATGAGCTGCTACCTTATTCCAAAGGGATTTAAAAACAGAGGCAACGGATGCGGACGGTGTCGAGGGCTCTCGCGCCGTAGGGGCTGATGTTTTTTCGGCTGCCGCAGCGGCGAGACGGAATATCTGGCTTTCGTAATTCAGTGGACTGTTCGATATCGCTCTGTGGAGGCCGATTGGTGAACTGAGTTGGGCTGCATCCGGTAGATTTTTAACCAGCGCCTGTACTGGTTGCAGAAGACTGGTCTGGCGAAGTTCTTTGGGCGCAGTGGCGCTGAGGTCGCTCAATACGGCGCGCAGGACGGCGCTGTAGTCAGGAGTTGCCGCCGTCGAGAGGGTCGCTCCTGTCGCGCTTTTAGCCGTAGAAACTGAACTACCGCTCGAGACCGCCATCGACTGCAATCCGGCTGCAGGTGTTGAATTCACAGGAGACGATAGGGCGGATGAAGACGGAGCTGATGACAAAGTCGCTGGTTGCGACCAGCCCACACGTGCCATCAATAAGGCTTTGATTGCGTCGGGTATCATGGCGCCAGTCAGCGAAGATACTGGCGTGCCTGAGTTTTGTGACGACAGATTGTTGTTAGCCGCAGCGAGCTGCTGTGCGGCGGTTTGTTGCAGTTGTTGCGCCATCGACTGCAGCTGTGACGCCAGGGAAGCATTGGCAGGTGCCTGGGAAGCAGAGCTCTGGGGCAGTCTGATGTCTGTAATAACAACGCGCGGCGGTGATTGCTCTGTGACGCGCAGCGATACTTCTGCCCCGACAGGTAAAGGCTGGGTGCTCTGAAGGTTGAGAGACTTTCCCTGAGAGGTCACCGTGATTTGCCAGTTCCCCTGAGATCCGGAAGGCTTGCTCTGTGAACTTCTTTCACTGCCTGGCCTGGCATCCGCAGTTCTGGAATCAGTAGCTCTGGAATCAGCATTCCTGGAGTCTGTTGTTCTGGGCTCAGGGCTTTTACTGGCGGAAGGCCCTGAATCCGTTGCTCGCCGACTGGCCGTGACGGTGGCGGTAAACTCATCGCCTGACGCCCCGGACGGGCGGGCAGCAGTGGCGGCTGACGCTTCGATTCGTGCAGCTTTTGTCAGCGCGCTCTGTATCAGGGACAAATCAGGTGTTTTCATAGTTCACCTTATCGGCGCAGATTGACAAATCTTTATTGCGCCAGCTCAGCGTTGTTGTTGGCTTTTTCGGTATAATGCGTGCGCCAGATTTATTGATGATCCCCTGGCGCTTCAATCATTTGGCCATAGTATGGCCCGGAAATCGAGGTTCTGATGACGCCACAGCAGGGCGCCCAGCAAACACTACTCAGCGCGAGCGATCTTTATTGCGAGCGTGATGACCGTGTCTTGTTCGAAGGACTGGCGTTGAGTATTACTGATGGCGAGTTGATTCAGCTGGCCGGGCCAAATGGTGCCGGCAAAACGACCTTGCTTCGGTTACTTGCTGGTCTTAACCGCGATTTTGAGGGGCAATTGCTCTGGCACGATGTGCCGTTAATGACGGTGTACCCAGAATATGCTGGCAACCGCCTGTACATGGGGCACTTATCTGCAGTTAAAAAATCTCTGACCGCGCTCGAAAATTTGCGTTGGCTTACCGCACAGGATCGTCCATCCGAAAAGCAGCTGTGGGAGGCGCTTGAACATGTTGCTCTGGCAGGATACGAGCATACGCCTTGCTTACAGTTGTCGGCCGGACAGCAGCGTCGAGTCGCACTTGCTCGCCTGAAAATCAGTAGGGCACCTCTATGGATACTGGACGAGCCCTTTACCGCTCTCGATAAAGACGGAGTCTCCTGGCTTGAAGGTGAATTGCAGGCTCACGTATCGAACGGTGGTGCCGTGATCATCACCAGCCATCACGCACTGGAAGGTATTCCGGGGTTGCGCCGCCTGGAACTCGGAGGTGTGGTATGAGCCTGGTTCGGGCCACGGTTCGCCGGGATCTTCTGCTGGCCGCCAGAAATCCGGGTGAGTGGGCAAATCCCCTGATGTTTTTCTTGATGGTCGCGGCTTTGTTTCCGATGGCGGTTGATCCTAATCCCGAATTTCTGGCGAAAATTGCGGGTGGTGTTATCTGGGTGGCCGCTCTGCTGGCGACTCTGCTGTCGTTAGATTCACTTTATCGCGCCGATGTAGAAGACGGCTCACTGGAACAGTGGCTGGCGTCGGGCGAGTCTTTGTATGCCATGTCTTTAGGGAAAGCATTGGTACATTGGTGTATCAGTGGTCTGCCTCTGACGTTGATGTCGCCATTGTTGGGGGTCATGCTGCATCTCCCTGAAGAGGCTTACTTCGCTTTGTTTATCAGTCTGGCTGTTGGCACGCCGGTATTGAGTCTGCTTGGTGCTGTTGGTGCGGCGCTGACCGCCAGTCTGAGAAGTGGCGGCCTTCTACTGACCCTGCTGATTCTGCCCTTATACGTACCGGTACTTATTTTTGCTGCCAGTGCGGTTTATCACGCGGGTATCGGAATGGCTTACAATGGCCAGGTCGCTATGCTGGGAGCCATGTTAGCGCTGGCCCTCGCATTAACTCCTTTTGCTGCTGGTGCAGCCTTAAAACTGAATTTATCGCGGTAACTGAATATGTGGCAGTGGCTTGTACGACTCTATCATCGGCTCGGATCACCTAAGTGGTTCTATGAAATGACTGGGCGTTGGATCTTCTGGTTAGCGTTAGCCGCAGGCGGTACGGCGATTGTTGGTCTGGTGCTTGGGTTGTTGTACGCACCGGCGGATTACCAGCAAGGTAACAGTTTCAGAATTATTTATATCCATGTTCCTGCGGCTCTGTTGGCTCAGAGTGCCTATATGATGATGGCCGTTGCCGGTGCGGTGTATCTGATCTGGCGTATGAAAATGGCCGCCTGGGTGGCAAAGGTGATTGCGCCGGTCGGTGCGGCATTCTGCCTGATCGCGCTGCTGACGGGGGCAATCTGGGGTAAGCCGACCTGGGGCACCTGGTGGGTCTGGGATGCGCGCCTGACGTCGATGTTGATGCTGCTGTTCTTGTATTTCGGCGTGATGGCGCTGCAGCAGGCGATGGAGTCAGAGGAAGCGTCGTACAAGGCGGGCGCGATTCTCGCGCTGGTCGGTCTGGTGAATATTCCGATCATCAAGTACTCGGTGGAGTGGTGGAATACTTTGCACCAGCCTGCCACCCTCAAGCTGACCGAGAAACCGTCTATGCACCCGGATATGCTCTGGCCACTGTTGATTATGATTGTCAGTACGTATCTGTTTTTTGCACTTGTTGTCATTTTGCGTACACGTAACGAGATCCTCTGGCATGAGCGTAAACGCCAGTGGGTTCGAAAGATTCTGGAGTCCTGATGGAATTTTCTTCGTTAGCTGAATTTATTGCGATGGGAAAGCACGGCTTTTATGTCTGGCTTTCGTACGGACTGACTGCCGTGATCATCGCCTTTGTTGTGATGCAGCCGATTCTGCATCGCCGTCGTTTACTGAAAGAGCAGGCCCAGCGTCTGCGTCGGGAGAAGCGTAATGCACCCTCAGCGTAAAAAACGTCTGCATCTTATTCTGTTTCTGGTTCTGGCCGTGGCGGCCGCAGTGGGGCTGGCGATGTATTCCTTGTCACAGAACATCAACCTGTTTCAGACGCCAACCCAGATTGCTAACGGCGAAGTGCCTCCGGGCCGCACCATCCGTGCAGGTGGTCTGGTCGTTGAGGGAAGCGTTGAACGCGATCAGCAGGGCTTGGGTGTTACCTTTCGGGTGACCGATGGTCAGTCTGAAGTGCCGGTCTTTTACGACGGCATCCTGCCCGACCTGTTTCGTGAAGGTCAGGGGATTGTGGCCTTGGGCGAGGTGAACACAGAAGGACTGTTTGTCGCTTCAGAAGTCCTGGCGAAACACGATGAAAATTACATGCCGCCTGAGGTTCAGGCAGCGCTGGAACAGGCCCATCAGGACGGTAAAGCTCAGATGGAAGCGGCGGCCAAGGAGGCAAGCTACTGATGCTGAATACAGCAATCCTTCATCTGCCGGAGATCGGGCAATTTGCACTGATACTGGCCTTTATCATGGCCGTGCTTCAGGTCATCGTTCCTTTGTTTGGTGTCAACCGCGGGCAACTCTGGCTGATGGGATATGCGCGCCCATTGGCCGTGGGGCAGGCGCTGTTTCTTGTGATCAGTCTGGTATTACTGGCGACCAGTTTTGTGATGGATGATTTCTCGGTCGCTTATGTGGCCGCCAACAGCAACAGTCTTCTGCCAACACCTTACAAAATCAGTGCTGTCTGGGGTGCTCACGAAGGCTCGCTACTGTTGTGGGTCACTATGCTGGGGCTTTGGGGCGTGGCCGTGGCATTACTCAGCCGCTCACTGCCACTGGATATGGTCGCTCGTGTGCTGTCGATTATGGGCATGGTGTCGGTGGGCTTTATTCTGTTTACGCTTGAGACGTCTAATCCTTTTACGCGAATCCTTCCAAGCCCTCCGCAGGACGGTGCTGATCTCAACCCGCTGCTGCAGGATTTTGGTCTGATCGTACACCCGCCGACTCTCTACATGGGCTATGTTGGTCTGTCGGTAGCCTTTGCGTTTGCACTGGCTGCTCTTATGAGCGGTCGTCTTGATGCCGCCTGGGCGCGCTGGTCCCGTCCGTGGACAACCGCGGCCTGGATTTTTCTGACGGTAGGTATCGCTCTGGGCAGCTGGTGGGCGTACTACGAACTTGGTTGGGGTGGCTGGTGGTTCTGGGACCCGGTAGAAAACGCGTCGCTTATGCCCTGGTTGGTCGCTACTGCCTTGCTGCACTCGCTTGCCGTGACAGAAAAGCGTGGTCTGTTTAAAAGCTGGACGGTGCTGCTCGCTATTTTTGCCTTCTCTCTGAGCCTGCTGGGTACCTTCCTGGTTCGCTCTGGTGTGCTGACGTCGGTGCATGCGTTTGCCTCCGACCCGGAGCGCGGTGTGTTCATTCTTGCCTTGTTAGGAATCTGCGTCGGTGGCTCGCTGTTGCTTTATGCATTGAAAGCACCGACCGTCGCCTCGGTCGGGCGTTATGAGGTTGTCTCACGGGAGACGGCGTTGTTGGTAAACAACCTCTTGCTGGTGGTGATGGCTTTGGCAGTACTGACTGGCACCTTGTATCCGCTGGTATACGACTTCATGGGACTAGGTAAGTTGTCCGTGGGCGCGGCCTGGTTCAATACCATGTTTGTTCCTCTGACCGTGGCGTTGGCGCTATTAATGGGCGTCGGCGCTATGACGCGCTGGAAGTCTGATCGTGTCAGTCGACTCGGCGGTCAGCTCTGGATCGCTGGTGTACTGGCCGTTGTGTTTGCGATTGTCGTGGCGCTTCTTTTGTCTGAAGCCGTAAGTGGCAGTGTCGTTCTTGGGCTTGGTATTTCCTTCTGGCTGATCTTTGCTACGGCTGCCGATGTCTGGAAAAAGGCGCGCGGGCGTCTGGGGAAGATACCCTCGCTCGGTGTGAGTTATCTGGGCATGGTGATCGCGCACCTTGGTGTGGCTGTGACCATTATCGGTGTCACCATGGTGTCCAATTACAGCATCGATAAATCGGTGCGTATGGTACCGGGGCAGGTGGAAACTCTGGGTGATTATCAGTTCGAATTTACTGAAGCCGGAACGATTGATGGACCTAACTACACATCACAGGCAACACGGTTCAACCTCTATAAAGAAGGCAAGAAAATCGAAGTGCTGACCGCCGAGAAGCGCCGTTATCACGCCCGAGGCAGCGTTATGACCGAGGCTGCGATCGACGTCACTCTGTTCCGCGATGTGTACATCTCGATGGGTGAATCCCTGGAGGGAGGAGCCTGGGGCATGCGCCTGCAGGTGAAGCCTTACATGCGCTGGGTCTGGTTGGGCGCTATCTTTATGTCACTCGGTGGCTTTATGGCCGTGCTGGATAAGCGTTACCGCCGTCGTCAGAAAAAGGAGAAGCTGGCATGAACCGTCTGCTGCTATTTATCCCGCTGGTCATCTTCGCTCTGATGGGACTGGTGTTCTGGGTGGGGCTCGGGATTGAGGACAAAACCAGCTTACCGTCGCCATTAATCGGTAAGCCGTTTCCGGAATTTGAGCTTGGGGTTGTCGAAGACGGTCGCACGCTCACAACGAAAGACCTTCAGGGGCAACCGGCTCTGGTAAATGTCTGGGCGACCTGGTGTCCGACCTGTAAAGCCGAGCACGCCTTCCTGAATGAGCTGGCAGAGCAGGGCATCCGCATCATCGGAATTAATTACAAGGATGATGTGATGAAGGCGCGTGACTGGCTGAAAGCCTACGGCAATCCATACGCTTATAACTTGTCTGATCCTCAGGGAAAGCTCGGTCTCGAGTTGGGCGTGTATGGCGCTCCAGAAACGTTTCTGATTGATTCAGAAGGCATTATCCGTGGTAAGCATATTGGCGACCTGAACCCTGTGGTCTGGGAATCTCTGGGTAAACAATTCGGAGAGATGCAATGAAACACTGTCTTTGGTTGTTGTGCCTGATTGCTCTGCCTTCATGGGCGATCATCGATGGCCATAAGTACCCATTTGAAGATCCTGAAGACACCGCCCGTTTTGAGCAATTGGCAGAAGATCTGCGTTGCCCTAAGTGTCAGAACCAGAACCTGGCGGATTCCAATGCGCCGGTCGCCGCAGATCTCCGTGACAAGGTGTATGAGCTGATGCAGGAAGGTAAGTCCGACGATGAAGTCGTAACTTATCTGGTTGATCGGTACGGAGACTTTGTTCGTTATAAGCCACCCTTCCGGTTAGACACTCTGCTGTTGTGGGGAGGCCCCGCACTTCTATTGTTATTCGGAATTCTGTTGCTGGCCTTGTTACGGCGCCAGCAGGCTCAGCCTGTTGCTGAGCTATCAGCGGAAGAAAAGGCCCGCCTCGAAGCGTTGAAATCCAGTCTCGATGAGGAAAGCAAATGATTACTGGTCTGATCGGCCTGTTGGTTCTACTAATACTGGTATTGCTCTTTCCGGCGATCCGTAATGCCCAGGCGGAAGCAGCGGCGCCGGGTAAGTTGCAGGCTCAGGAAAATCTGCGCTTATACAAAGAGCGGGTTGCTGATGTTGAGTCGATGGACATCAGTGAAGACGACCGCAAGGCGATGATGCTTGAGCTGGACCGGGAGCTGCTGGCTGCTGCGGATAAAGCGGCAGGATTTCATACCGGGCCGGGCAAGGCTGCTCGCTTTGCCTTTACATCATTTCTGATTCTTCTGTCTCTGGCCGCAACATACTCTCTCTACATGTCGTGGGGTGCGGGCAATGAAGTACGAGCCACTCAACTACTTGAGTATTCGGCGACTGCAGAGCTGTCTGAGGGCGAATACAAAGAGTTGGAGAAACGTTTCGATGCGGCAGGAGAGCGTGATCCTGAGAATCTGGAATGGGCGTTTCTCAGAGGACGATTACTGGAAGCAGAAGCACGCTTTGCCGAAGCGGCAGAAGCCTATGAAAGTTTGTTGGCAAAACTACCAGATGAGCAGGTTCAGGACCGGGCGGCCATCATGACGTCGATGGTGCAGGCGCGCTTTTTCTCGACCGGACAACAGGCGACTGATGAACTCTACGTTACCCTGAAAGAAGCACTGGCGCTGGCACCGGGGCAGCGTAAACCACTCGGGTTGGCCGGAATCATGGCTTACGAGCTGGGTAATTACCAACAAGCGATTGAACATTGGAAGGCACTCTGGACTCAGCTGCCCGAAGGCAGTATGGAAGCCCGTACCATTGCTAATGGTATTGGCCGCGCTGCCGAAGTCCTCGAAGAGCAGGGCACCCGTGTTGATCTGAGCTGGATGGTGCCTGCACGCATTGAAGTCACGGTCGACCTCTCAAATGAAGTCCGCCAACAGGTGCCGGTGAATGCAACCGTGTTTGTGCTGGCTCGTAAGCTGGATGGACCGCCGATGCCTCTGGCAGTTCAGCGTCTTGTAGTATCGCAATTACCCACGACTGTGGTGCTGGATAACTCAATGGCGATGGCAGCTGGTGCCAGCCTTGGTGACGTAGATGAAGTCACCATTACTGCTCGTGTTTCTTTATCCGGCCAGCCAATGGCTCAGGCTGGCGACTGGCAGGGACAGGTCTACAATGTTCCGACCCGAGGCTCTGATGCTATTCAGGTCACAGTCTCAGAGCAGGTCAGCGGCAAGTAACAGAGGCATAGAGCCACATAGAACAAGGAGAGGCCGTTACCAGCGCGCGTAATGGTCTTCGGCCAGGCCCCAGAGGTTGTCGATGTGGATGGTCTCATGGGGTAGGTCGATTTCACCGCTGTATCGACCCAGATACTGGCGGAAATTACTCGCAGCGATGATGGCGTTGGTGTGGTCGTGATAATTCACCACCGGGTCGAAATGAAGCCTCACTGTGTTGTCATGAGACGTCACTGACCAGCCCGAGTCCGTGTCTTCCCGGTTAAACTGGAAATGAACTCCCGGCATGACGGTCGGTACGCCATCTATCCACAGCGTGTTTTCACTGAAACCCGTTTCATTCACTCCGGCAGACAGGTTCAATCCGACCTTGCGTTGATCATTCAGGCGGCCAGAAATACTGGCCCAGTTCCAGCTGGTTTCATGACGCATGTAGCCACCAGTCCAATCGACCCCGGCAAGTGCCCGAAGCGATTCGAGGTTATACGAACGGCCCTGCCAATGTACTTCTCCCTGACACACCCGAGCGTTACTTTTCTGAGTGTATGTCCAGCCGCTGAAACCCGTGCGTGTACAGACAGACATAGGAAGGTAATGTGTGCTTTCATCAATACTGGCGCGAATGCTGGTGCCGTCCGCCATGCTGACCCGCACCTGGCGTACTCCGGGACGGTTACTGGCTTTAATCGTCAGGCGGTTCCGGCCCTTCACGAAGCTGACGATGTCCTGATTAGGTTGCTGCCCAAAACGGAGTCCACGACGGAAGGGGCGAGTGAACCGATATTCCTTCCAGCGCTCTGCTGACTGATCATACAAATACAGAAATGCATGGCTGGCAAAGCGCAGGCGTACGATAGCCAGACCGATAAACAAAGGGTCTGCCGAAATAGAAACAAACTGGAACTGGTTGAAATGCTGATCCCGCTTTTTCGGCAGGATGGATTTTCCCATCGGAGTGCGAAGTTTGTAGTCGCGAAAATTTATATCGCTGACAGGTGCATCAAAGCGCCCGAAGAGTGGTTGTCCATATTCATCTATCAGGCGGTCGCGCGGTGTCATTATATTTCCTGTAACTGATTACGCATGCGGCTATTAAAACAGAAAAAATGGCCCGAATAGAGGTGTCTTATGAGACCTGCGTCACACCCGTAAAAGTCTCTTTCGAGGGTGTCGCTGGCGAATCAGCGGAAGGCGGCGCGCATAGCAGCCAGAGAATCCTGGTCAGCTTTGAAGCGCAGTTTCAGGTAGACGCCCTGAGCAGTGAAGTTGGCAGCGGAGAAGTCGCTGTCGATGAAACCGGTAAAGTTATAACCCACGCCGACCCAGGTATTCGTGGCTGGGATAAAGCCTACCGAAAGGCCTGCGCCATGGCTTATCTGACCCGCTTCATAACCATGGAGACGGCGACCGTGGGCACCGACATCCCAGCGGTCGGTCAGGTGATGACGCCATTCTGCGGCCATAAAGTCGGTGGTCGAGGCGTAGTTATCACCGTCATACTGGTTAAGCACACGCTTGATACCGTACTGCCCGGCGAGTTGATCCCGGCCGGTAATCATCCAGTTAAGGTGGGCGTTGTTGATCAGCTTGCGGGTACGGTCAGGTGCACCGATACCGCCGATGGTGTCCTGAACCCAACGAGTCTGCCATAACAGCGCATAAGGATTTACGCGAGGACGCAGTGCCAGATCAAAACGCAGATCCAGCTGGTTTGCGTAGTATTCGGTACCGGATTCATTGAACCAGTCAACACTGCCGCCCGCTGCCAGAGCGTCGTTCAACGGGTGATACAGGTTGCTGCGTGCGACCCACTTATCAAGGGTTGTACCGTTGCGGTATTCGAGGCGGTTATTCCACTGCCACTGTTCGGTTCTGAATGCAGAGCCCGCATGGACGGCATGGAAGTTTTCTGTGGTGGCGTCTTCCACCGGGACGCTGTTCTCCAGATCTTTCGACTGTTCGAAGCCCGCACTCAGACTCCATTCATCGTTTAACAGGAAATCCTGAGTCAGACCGGATACCGCGAAGAGTCGATAGTTGTCATCAACCTCAACCTGTTCAATGCTTTGCTCAGCGCGTGCACCGGCCCATGGTGTGGCACGAATACCCATAATAGAGCGCTCAGGCGCGTCATCGCTGAATCCAGTCTCGTGCTCGGCGAAAATACTGTAGTTGCGAGTGATCTGGTAATCAGCGCCTAGCAACATGCGATCGTATGCGTCAGAACGCTCTGAGATATTGGTCAATAGCTGGCTGCTCAGCGTCAGACGGTTATTCAGTACACGCTGGCTATACCCCAGGCTCAACTGGTCTGTGTACAAGGTATTATCCAGGCTTTCCTGCTGTGCAGCGATCAAGCCCAGCGATACTTGCTGATTGTCACTCAGGCGATGAATCCAGTCGGTCTGAGCCTGATAGCTATCGAACCCAGTGGTCAGGCCCAGGTGATGGAAGGTCATGACCTGCAGGCGGTTGTCGTCGTTGATGTACCAGTTACCTTCGATACCTTCTTTGCGGAAATCATTTTCACCGACGGATGTCTGATCCAGACCAAAGCCGTCTTCTTGTTCGCGTATATACGCACGGGCGTCGAACTTCTCGTCGCGGTGAGAAACCTCGACAAGGTGAGCGTTCGCCGTGTCTGCGTTGCCGGATACGACTTCCTCAGACTGAGCGATCTCGGCTTTCACTTCTGTTTTGCCCAGTTTGAGGGTGGCGTCAGCGGCGCGGAGATGACGATCATCACCACTCTGGTTCTGCGTAATCGTGGTAAGGCCCGCGCGAACCTTATCGTCGAGTAGCTTCACGCCTGCCCGACCACCGGCGATATAACCCAGGTCTCCGTCTGATTCGACTTCGTATTCGACAACAATATACTGCGGGTTAAAGCCGTCATCGGTGCTGGCGACCGGCCCTTTGAAGTAGAGTGTGCCGTCAGAGTAGTCAATCACGTAATCGACGTTACGGGTCAACGTCGTCGTCGACAGCACGTTCTCACTGCGGTAACGGTCGCGGACAATCAGGCGAACCTGTTCGCTGTTAAGTACCAGCTGCTGGTTTTCCAGACGATATAAACCGGAAGTACCGTCACCCTGAATCTCTTCACGCATGAAGCCCTGATCTGTCTGGCTAATGAAGCCGGAGAGTTCAGCGATATCGCCTTGATAAACGGTCTGGATACCAGTCAGTTTACGACTGTAGCGACCGAGCTCAGTAACGGTCAGGTTGGTGTCGATATCACCAAAGACCGTGTAGAAACGCTCTTTTTCAACCCGGACGTACAGTTTACGGGCTGAGCTGGCATCCAGCTGTTGTTGGCTGGCGTCACCGTAGAGGGTGTAGTAGCGGTCTGGCTCAATCAGTCGTGCGAAGGGTTCAGCGTCTTCTTTGCCTGAGTCGTAAGCTGCTGTGACCAACCACTCACCCAGAACCTGCCCCTGAGCGAAGAAGGCCAGACGTCCGTCGTGGTAGATATTGTCATCCACACCGGCGGCTTTCATCGAATCACTGTTGCCGCCATTGGCGTTATAACCTACGGCGAGATCACCCAGACCGACAAAGATCCATTCGCGTTCTTTTGGTTTCAGCCATGCGCGAATTTCGTCGGTCTGACCATTACTGTGTTTGAAGCGCATGACCACTTCACCCGAGCGGAAGGTTGGCGCGAGGCGAATATGGGCTATACCATCCTGGCCAACCTGATACGCAGGCTTCTGCATGTCGGTCAGTGGGCTGATTTCCTGTTCGCGTTGTTCGCTGTAGAGGGAATACGGTTCCAGAATTTCTACCTGACCCTGAACGTTAGCGCGAATCGGGAAACCTTCTTTATCTGTCAGACGCACGGCCACGACGGGAGGGTTGATGCCGTCGGCGACCAGCATACTCTCGTCTTTGACGAACTCGGCTTTGGCCGGTGCTTCAGCAAAGTGAACCGTTTTCTTTATACGTTTAACGACACTACCTGCGGTGTCCGTAACCGTGACTTCGAAATGGTTAGGACCAGACATCAGGTCAACACCCCGCCATTGGCTGATTACCAGATCGCGGGTTTTACTGCTGGTATTGCCATCGAAGTTCAGAGCGCTGACAGGTTTGCCGTTCAGTGTCAGGGTGGCGCGTTGCTTTTTAGAGTGCGATACCGCGATCTTGGTTGAGCTGATTGATGGACTTCGGTCAAGCGGTGGCCAGATCCACTGTGCTTCATCCGGTGCGGTACGGAACCAGTTTTCGTCATATTCAGGAATCGTCATTTCAGAGGGCAGGCGTTCCGGGTTACCCGCCGCTGTGGCCATTAATCCGGTCAGGCCGGGAATCAGGGATTGTACTTTAGCGACCTGAACATCACTGCCTGCACTGGCCAGATCAACAACAGCATCGGCGTTAAGAACCTTCACCTCTACCCGTCGGTTTAATGCACGACCTTCGGCGGTGCTGTTAGACGCGACGGGTTCAGTCAGGCCACGCCCTTCAGCGATTATCTGCGAACGTGAGATACCCAGCTCTTTGGCGAGGAAGTCCGCGACCGAGTCTGCACGCGCCTCCGACAATACCTGGTTGTTAGCAAAGATATGCTGCACGCGACTTGAAATCCGGGAACTGTCGGTGTGGCCAATCACTTTGAGTTCGAGATTGCCCAGCCCGTCGAGTGCTTCAATAACATTCACCAGATTCAGCTTGTCTTCTTCAGTCAGAATATCTGAGAAATTGGCAAATTTAGGCGGTACAACGGGTTTAACATTCTCTTCTTTCGGTGGCAGCACCAGCTTGATTGAGGTGCTGACTGGCTGAATCTGTTGTGGTGACTGAGCATCTGCCTGGAAGCGGGTGACGGCCCGTGTGATGAGTTCTCCCATAGGCGCGCGATCACTGATATACGCATTGAATTCAATGACGTTCTGCCATTCTTCAGGTTTGTCGTTCAGTCGGTAAACGAGATTGCCGTAGGTGACCGTCGGGTCGTCAATCGCGCGGCCATCCAGTGTGCTTGAGCCTGTTTCGTATACCAGTCCCTCAGGCAGTGAAATCATGCCCGTAACATTCTGTAGGGGCAGGCCGTTGCCATCCAGCGTAAAGCGGTAGCGTACCTTATGGTCAACCGGGGATGCATATGGGCGTTCGGTCATTTCTTCCGCGGTGAATGGTAGCAGGGCATGGTCCAGTTGTTGACGAATTTCACCGACTTCTGGTTCACGCATCTTCAGGAAGAAATCAACGCGCCAGAAACTACCCGGCTGTACATCAACAAACTGACTGTAGCTGCGACCTGCATGGAAACCACGCTGCGGGCATTCCATCAGCTCCATGTAGGGAGGAATCGTCGCCGTATCCATCTGCACAACGTGTGTGCCGGGAGTCACATCCTCAATGTGCCATTCGCCATTTTCATCTGACACGACATAGGTGCCGTCTTCCATAAACAGGCGGATATCTGGGACACCGTCTACCGAGGCCTGGTTGCCTTCACAATCATCAAGGTAAATACGACCGAACAGGCGAGCCGTATCTTTGAAGAATTCATCGCGGATAATGACCTTGGCGCTGGCATCGTTTGCGACCAGTACATCGTCATTCAGTGATACCCGGTTAACCACTTCACCTTTGGCTAAGGTCGTAACCTGTGCAACGTAGGTCAGTTGCAGTCGCTCGAAGGCCTCGATGGTGGCAATGGGCAGGGTCAGGGTGCGACCGTCACGACTGAGGTCGAAGTCGACTTTCTCGTTGTTCAGGCGGGCAGAGCCTTCCATGTAGCGAAGACCGGCGGGCAGCTGGTCGACAAGAGTGACGTCGCTAGCATCAACTTCGTTGTTAACGAGGTTAATGGTGAACTTGAGGCTGTCGCCAATGCCGGCTTCATTGTAATCAGACTGCTTGCTCAGCAGCAGGCTGTTATCCAGCGGGTCAGCACCTATATCTGTGCGGAATACCTGATTGTTAACGCTGAACGTTTCGCCGCGCGAAATGCCTGTGACATCAAACGGGCCGTTGAGCGTATCGCGCAGGGTCTCGTCATCAATTTCCGAAGGCACCCGGAAGGTGGCCGGGCCTTCGATTTCAAGGAAATAGTTACCGTCTTCAACGTACGGGAACCAGAACTGACCGGCAGCAAACTCGGGTTTCACCGCAGTGGCCTGTACACTGCCAGCCTGCATTCTACTGGCCTGCACGTTACCCGCCGGGCCGCTGACAACCGTGACCGGGTAGGGGGTGACACCGTCTTCAAAAAAGACTTTATCGCTGGCTGGAAGCCCGGTATCTGCATTCATCAGAGTCACGCTGACACCGTTCACAGGACTACCATCGCTGGAGCTGAATACTCGGGACACCGGATTAAACAGAGTCTGAGCAGCAACGCTGTCGGCAGGGTCCGTCGGGTCGGTATAGCTTACCGAAAGCTCTGTGCCTGTCTTCACCGAAATAATACCGTCGTAGGGCTGTGTGCCCTGATTGGTATCCTGGCTCGGCAGGACGGCAGCGAAAATACCTGTATTATCGCCGGTTTCAAAAAGGATCAGTTGTTCGATATCACTGCCGTCTGGTGTTGTGATAGTCACAACTATGGTGTCCGGACTGGCGGGATTCAGGTTCTTGTCCTGATCTTCAACAATGATGATGACCGGCTCACCTGCACGGTAACCGAATTCATCATCCGAAATATTTACGGTGGCTGGGAAGTTAATGGTGTTGCCATTTTCATCTTCAAAGCCGGTATACGGAGTAAAGTTACCCTGCCCATCGCCATAGTCGGTGCCATTGAGAGTTAATGGCGTGCCATCGTCATCAATATGAGCAAGACGGATATTGGCTGGGGGAGGAACCACAGGACCCGGATTGACTTCCTGAGTTGTCAGGCTGGCCGAGTCACTGCGGGTAAAGCTTTCTGCGTTGACAGAATAGGTCGCTATAACAGTGTTAGTGATCTCTGTTCCGGTTGGCGTCACTGCCGCCTGCGCGGAGTGTGCCAGCAACACAGACAACAGGACGCCCAGAGCGTGCTTGGCGCTCCGGTGCAGTCGGGTTGTCAGTGTCGAGAACAGAGATCTCATTAACATTTCCTGTCAGTTAACCTGGTTAACCATCGTTTCAGTCAATCGTTACCTGGAAGGTAATGACGTTGGTTTCCTGATTAGCAGGGTCAGCATCGCCATCGACAGTGCCCAGATTCACAGTGACTGTGTCCGTGCCAGAGTCGTAGCTTGCGATAGCCGCATCGACCGCAACCGGGGTTGTAGCACCGTCCATTGCGACCAGCAGGCTGTCTGCCACGTAGGTGGTATCAGCAGGAATCGCATCAGTAACAACCACATTGGTCGCATCCGCAGTACCCGTGTTGGTCAGGGTGATGGTGTACTCAACCACAGCGCCTGGGATGGCTTTCGGGTTGTCAGTGCCATTCAGAGGATCGCTGATAACTGCGGATGTCTTCGTCAGGTTGCCCAGACCATCAAGGTTCGGGAACACCAGAAGCAGCACATCGGTGAGGATTTCCTGGTTATCTGCGTCAGTGTCCGCGTAGACCACTTCGATGGTGGTTGCGCCGTTAGCAATGGCAGCATCATCTTCTGAGCCGTTAGTCGGATCGTTATCACCCGTATCCAGCTGATAAGTCGTCCCATCGATGGTTGAAGCAACACCGTTCACAGTGACTGTGGTCAGAGCGACGTCTTTATCTGCACCGTCGATTTCTGCTTTCGGTACTGTGATAAACACAGTGATGGTTTCGTCGGCCAGTACTTCTGCGGTCGGACCTGTTAGCAGAGTGTCTGCAGCATCCAGCACGCCCGGAGTACCATTCACCGGATCATCGACGTAGTAGCTGTAGGTGGTACCTGTATCGATGTTATCGGTGTAGGTGGTGCCGTTAACATCGAGCGTTGTGCCCGTTTCGTTGCCAGCTGCAACCGTGAACGACGTCGGCGAGTTACCGTCGTTGGTAATCTGAACCGCAGCAATGGTTACGTTGTCAGCCTCAAGCGAGGTCTGATTAGGTTCTGTGGTCAACAGACGTGTCAGGGCGTAGTCGACTTTGATGTCGACGTTGAATACGTCCTGAGCTTCAACCGCGTCCTGATCTACTCCATTGATCTGGTAGTTCAGAATCGCCGTGTTAGTGACCTCGGTCCCGGCAGCAGTCCCGGCGGCGTGAACCTGAAATGACAGTGTACTGAGTGTTGCCAGTACAACGGGGCTGATCAGTTTTACGTGCTTATTCATATTTCACCTCCAGCCTGGGATTACTTAACCCGGACCTGAAATTCGACAAAGCCAGTTGCAGACGGCGCTAAAGGCGCATCAACAATCCAGCGAATACTTTGGATATCTTTCGCACCGGCAGGGCGGATTTCGCCGTTTTCCAATACGCTCAGCTCACTCACAGGAGCAAACTGAGAACCATCCACCGACAGGGTGATGGAGGTACCTGCGCCGTTGGCACTGTTCATGATGTAAACAGTGTTTTCCGGCACAGGGTTCTTGATGGTGACGCCACTGACCGGCTCGCTTCCGGTGTTGACGTACGTGATGCGGTAGCCGACTTTGTCGCCAGGAGCGATTTTGTCGGCTTCCACCCACTCTTCAGCCACGCTTCCGTCGTCCTGGGTAGCCATCACCACCTTATAGGGCTGTGATTCCAGGCTGACTGTGGCAAATGCCGACAAAGGCAGGAGCAGGAGTAATGTGGTCAGTAAGCGCATATGTCACCTCAATATCAGTTGATTTCAGCCTGAAGGCGGATTTCTACCGTTGTGTTTTCAGTCAGAGTGCCCAGCGTTACTGACACGTCAGAACCTGCAACGTCGACTTCGTCGTCACCGGCAAGGTCAGTTTTTGCTGCACCGTCGATCGTTACGGAATCGGCTACCAGCGTCATAGACAGTGGAATGGAGTCAGCCACGACCAGGTTGTTAACGTCGCCGTTTACCGCAGTTGCAGTAATCAGGTAAGTAACGATGGTGCCTGGGATGTCAGTCGTGCCACCGAATGGGTCAACGCGGCTCTCAATAGATTTATCCAGATCGATGTAGGCATCAGTGATCAGAGTGCCAACAACGAAAGTGCCTGAGTCGGTATCAGTAACTGCAGTACCAACAACAGCGCCTGCTGGAGTGTTGGTGCCCTGACCTGGCAGCAGAGTACCCGGAGCAGCGGTTGCAGCGCCCGGCGTTGCTGATGTCGCAGTCAGTTCAAGTTCAGCTTGCTGGCCAGTCGCCGCAGTACCTGGGATGTTACCCACGATAAATACGGTGGCTGACTCGTCAGCGTCCAGTACCTGGTCAGCAGTGACTACCTGATCGCCAGTGTTGAACACGCCGTCGTTGTTGCTGTCGAGGTAAACAGTCACGCTTTCAGCGTCAAAGTCATCACCAGCCAGGTTGGCTGCTGTCAGGGTGAAGGCTTCGGTACCGTTACCTGTGTTGGTGACGGTGAACTCCAGCACCTGATTCGCACCGCCCGGCTGAGTTTCTACCGGTACTGTGTTTTCGGCTGTGACGTTAACGTTAATCAGCTCGGCAACAGTGATATCTGGTGCTGTTGCTGATGTGCTGCCAGGGTTGCCCGTTGCCGGGTCATCAAAGGTAGCGGTTGCGGTGTTGGTAATGATTGAACCTGCATCTGTACCTGCAGCCCAGGTTGCCGTAGAGGCAGCCAGGCCCGCAGTCAGCAGGGCGATTTTACTGATGGTCTTCATAGGGATCTCCTTAGTTGACCTTTACTTGATAAAAAATGCTGAATTCAGGACTGCCGTCTTCGTCCGTACCCGGCATAGAGCCTCCGAGACGGATTCGGATATCTGTTATCAGCGGATCGAAACCTTCGGCATCCGGCGTTGGCTGGTAGTCAAACGTCGTGCCGTTGTTGTTTGAGAACTCGATGTCGTCTGCCGTCGACGTCAGGTTTTCAAAATTCAGGGTCAGGGTGCTGGCGGTCGCGCCTTCTGTCAGAGTGATGGGGCTGACACTGGCGTCAGTACCAACGAAGAAAGCCGTGTCAGCCGGTAAGCTGTCAGTAATGGTGACTGTATCTGTGTCGGCGGTACCCTCACCTGTGTTAGTCACCGCCAGTTCATACTCAATCAGAGCGCCTGGAATGGCCTTAGGGTTGGCACTGCCGTTAATCGGGTCACTGGTTACCTGAAGCGATTTATTCATGGTCAGCTGCGCCGGTTGAAGCAGAGGGACGGTTACCGTCCGTACGTTAAATACGGTGCCTTCGTAGCCTTCATCTGCCCTGACCGTGAACAGCCAGTCGCCGCTTTCTGCATCGCTTGCTGTGGTGTAGGGGTATTCGACAGTCACGGTCGAAGGTGTGTTATTCACGGAAGACATAACTGCCAGGCTGACCGGGACTTCGCCACCGGCAGTATTGATCGTCAGGCGGGTGTTGGTGACGTCATAGGCACCAAATGGGTCGGTGACATCGGCGCGCACAAAGTACACCGTTCCCGGGTTGATGGAGCTGACGGGGTTGCCATCCGGGTAAGCGTCATCGTAAAGCTCAACGAGATCGACACTGATCACTGTGTTAGACGTCAGTGCTACCAATGAAATAACGCCGTTGTCCGAGCTATACACTCGGATGTCGCGATATTGAGGGAAGTCTGCAGAGCCGCCGACACGGCTTTGAGTGACCGCCAGGCGCAGGGCATCACCAGCCAGTAGTGGTTGACTGCTCGACACCGCCATATCGAACTGGAAGGTTCGCACTGAGTCACTTGAAACCGTATTCGCTGCGGTAAGCAGACTCACCTGTTGCGTATCTGAGGCAATGGTTGTCGAGGCACCATTACTGACACGAATCAGAGAGACGGTAACGTTGTGCTGGTATTCGTTGTTATTGCCCTGGCCTGCCGTCAGGTTATTCTCCAGACGCAATGTCACCGGAATAGGGCTGGAGTAATCCAGTTCCACATCGGTCTGGAGTGCGGGAGTCAGTGTCCACTGCACCGTTTGCTGGTCATTCACCACCTGAAAGCCGCCCGAGGTGTCGGCGATCCGGGTGAGAGTACTGTCAGGTTGCAGATACAGTGGCTTGTTGCCGCTGTTACCAAATGCGTTATTAATAGTGACGGTCGGCGACGTCAGGGAATAGTTAACCGCAGGGTTTCCTACCGTAGCAACGTTGGTGATCGTTTGGCCGTCCTGCGCTCCCGCCGAGATGACAGCGTCAATTACGACGTTGACGGTCGCACCTGCTGGGATGGTCAGGTTACTGATTTCGACGATGCCTGCGCCATTGTCGCCAGCCGGTGCCGGCTGACTGTTATTCACTGAACCACCTGGGCGGCTGAATACACTGAATGAGGATATCAGCGCCGGCATAGGGTCTGTCAGGGTCACTGCAGTCGCGTTGAAGTTACTGCTGTTCGACAGACTCATGGTATAGCGCAGCGTATCTCCGGGCAGGACTTGCCCACCATTGAGGTCAAGTACGCTTTTGACGGATGAGGACAGATTCGCATCCTGAAGCTGGACTGTCAGGTCGTCGGTGTTATTGGCCAGACGGTTATCGAAATTGACTCCTTCAAGACTGGCATCGCCGCTGATCTGAGTTTGTGTGGTCGCCGACGTATCGAGAACAACAGTCAAGGGCGGTGCCTGATTTCCGACCGAGATAATCTGGCTGTAGGTACACTGCAGTTCACCGCTGCTTACCGAGCAGTTCCAGTCCGTGCCTGAGTAACTATCGAGTGTCAGGCCGTCATTAAGTGGAATACGGATTACGCTTCCCTGAGGAGCATCCAGCGGACCGTTATTCGATGCTGTAAACGTGTATGTTGCATCGGCGCCGCGGGATATGCGAGCTGGCGCACTGGTATCTAACACCAGATCGGTGACCGGCTCGTTCGGCACACTGATGATTTCGGCCGTCAGGAAAACGAGATCCTGACCGGAAGAATAAGTCGTCGTTACTGAGGTGTTACCTGGCGTCAGATATTGTCCTACCTGAAAATCATCGATATCGACCCCTGGGCTGCTGCCCTTGATGTTAGAGAACGAATTAAACTGATTGTTGGTAGGGTTGTTGCCGTCAGTCAGGCTGTTCCCTTCAAAGACAAGAGCTTCGTTCTGGCCATTGAAAGCGTCAGAGTTGCCGCTATCGCCTTCCCAGGTGATGTGTGCGTGTTTCGCACCGAGTGCCTGAGCGTTTTGCGAAATAATAAAATTATCTGGCGCCAGAGTAATGGATTGCCCACGGAAAGAGCGGAAACCATCGTAAAGGTTGACCACACGCAGTGGTTCACTGGCGTTTTCATAAACGATAAGAAGTGCCCAGCCACCGTACGCCGTCGCGAATTCACAGTATGGGGTCTGAGCGCGACTGAAATTCACGCCACTCACAGTATAAGTCCCCGAACCGTTGACCAACCCAGTGACGTTAGCGCGCGAACTGTAGTAGATCGAATTGAAGCTCTGATCACCGTTCTGGATTACATAAGACTGCTCGTATGTGTATCCCGCAGTAACCTGAGCGCCATTAAACGTAGCGGTGTTGTCGGCATTGCCCGATCCCGACCAATACAGGTAGGCAGCTTCGACGTTACTTCCCGCGGGAAGAGTAATGGAGTCGCTTGATGAGGCCAGTGGAGTCTGGCATCCATTCGTTCCCTGACGGAAGTGTCCGCCAAGCAGCTCGTAGTTCAGATTACCGGCGAGGCTGTCGCGCAGAAGGATTTCTCCATTACTGAGACTTTGCGAAGCCACGGTAATAGGTGGGGCTGCGACCTGAGTATCCGACGAACCCGAACTGACAACCGCGACATTGGTGATCACCGCCCCCTGTGGTGCACTGGCAGAGACGGTCGCATCAATCACCAGCTCTTCGCTACCGTTTGCGGCAATCGACATATTGCTGATGACCACAACACCTGTGCCATTGCTACCGGCGGTGGCAGGCTGACTGTTGTTCACACTTCCCGCAGGCTGACGAATTACATTAAAGCCGCTGATGTATTGCGGCATGTTATCGGTGAGCGTGACATTATTAGCGTTGAAATCGCTGTTGTTGATCAGGTCGATAGTAAAACGGAGAGTATCGCCAGGATACAGTTGCCCACCGTTCAGGTCTGTTACGCTTTTCAGCGATGCAGAAAAGTCCGCATCCTGAATATTAATGCTGACGACGTCTGTGTTATCGAACAGATTATTATCGAAGTTGACGCCACTGACCGTTGCCTCTGTGGTAACACTGTTTGCGGTGCTGCCTGCCGTCGACAGCAGCATAGAGAGGGGTGGCGTAGTCGTGTTGATCGTCAGTGGTGAGTTATAGGTACAGGTAACGGCCGATGTATTGGCTGAGCAGCTCCAGTTAGTACCTTCGGCACTGACAAAGCTCGTCTCAGAACCGAGTGGAATGGTGACCACGCTGCCTGCGGGTTCATTGCTAGGCCCCTGGTTGGTCACAGACAAACTGTAGGTAATGTCCGAGCCGCGTGATACCAGCGTATCGAAACTCTGAATATCAACCGCAAGATCGCTGACGGCCTCGTTCGGAATACTGATAATTTCAGCACTCAGAAAGACGCGATCCTGACCGGAAGAGTAGGTTGTTGTGACCGAGGTCTGACCCGCCTGCAGGAAATTTCCTATCTGGTATACATCAAGGTCTACACCAGAAGTATTCGAGCTTGTCGCATTCGAATAGGAATTAAACTGGTTACCCGAAGGGTTGCCGGTTCCTGTAAGGTTACTGCCGTTGAAGACCAGAGCCTCTGACACACCATTAAGCGTTTGAGAGTTACCTGCATCGCCTTCCCAGGTGATATGGCCGTGGCGACCTTGTTTCAGTGAAGGATTGTCAGAGACGATAAAGTTGCTTGGGGTAAGAGTAATTGATCTACCCCAGTAATCGCGGAAGCCGTCAAACAGGTTGACCACCCGCAGAGGCTCATTGGTATTCTCATACACCACCAACAACGCCCAGCCGCCATAGACATTGGCGACATCACAGTATGGCTGGCTGGTATCAAAGGTAAGGCCGCTGACGCTGTAAATCCCTGAGCCCGTTATGCGGTTACTGACATCAGCCCGGGCACTGAAATAATTACGGTTCTCTACTACCAGGTCGTAGGAAACACCCGCATTAACGGAAGCACCGTTAAGAGAAACGGTATTATCGGCCTGACCAGAGCCAGACCAATACAAATACGCGGCACGAATGGTACTACCAGCCGGAATCTGTAACGCGGCGCTGGAGGATTGCAGCGCCTGGCATTGGTTGAATGAGCTGCCGTCTCTCAGAGAGGCCCCGGTCAGAGCAAAGGAAATGTTGCCTGCATAACTTTTATACAGCTCTATCTCTTTCGCATGGGAGAGGGCACTGAAGAAAAGTAACTGAATCGTGATAACGCAGAAAACCAGAGCGGATATCCATCGGCTCTGGTTATGGCTGGCACAAGACACTCGCCCGCAGATACTAGCAGGTAGAGCCAGATTCAAATGATTACTTCCCCAAGTAATATTATGCGTCACGCACTCGCCGATGACTGCACACCGGTTAAATTGCGTCACAAATCGAAATGTTGCGTAATATTAAGGCCGGTAATGTTATGCGTCAATTAACTGATAAAGTGTTAATTAAATGAGAAATATACGTAAAAACAGTTAGTTGGCGAGCGTCTCTACTACTTAGTGGTAGGTTGAGTGTAATTCTGACGTTTTGAGTTTTATTGTTGTTTGTATGATTCCAATAACAGCTATTAACTCACATTTATCGCGGGAGTGTCGGGATTGGCCACTAAGGAAGACTATTTGTCAGATGAATGTAAATGGCTGCTAGGCGTTCAATTCTGCCATCTCTTGCTGGGGTGAACATCTTTACTAACGAGATGTAAAAAGCCCGGCAAATGCCGGGCTCTTGGTTTGCTATCGATCGTTTCAGGAATCAGAAGGCGTATTTAGTGGTGAAGTAAATACGATTCATACTGGCTTCGTCGCCACCTTCACGTTCTACGGTGGCTGTACTGAATTCCGCGCCGTAGGTCAGTTTCGCAACGGGGGAGCGCATGACATTTACGCGTACACTGGATGCGTCTGTAACAGGAGCACTGGTAAAGGTTGCATCATCATCATAGTCTGCGGACAGCATGCCGTAGATCAGACTTGAGCGCCATTCGCTGTTCCAGTGGTGACGGTAGGAAATAAATGCAGCGGTTGTTTCACTGGCTTCGAGGTCGTCGCCTACCAGAGAGGCGTCCGCGACGGCACCCAAGCCAACGTAACGGCCAACACCGCTACCAGCGGTTGCGCTGAATTTCAGATCGTCTTTACCGATCATTACTTTACCGGACAGATTGACGCCATAACCGATAGTTGTGGTGTCGTCGTCTTCAAGAGCACCGTCGTAGGTTAGTTGACGCACCAGAGCAGCAGCTACGAGATCAGCGTTGCCCGCTTTGATTTTGTAGCTGGCAGTGATATCCGGAATCATGCCGTTGTCACCGCTATCGCCGGCACCGGTTGTCTGCGGGTTTTCCAGAGCAATCGCGAGGTCGCCCATGGTATAGCGCACCTGAGATTGGCGGATAAATACGGTGGATTCACTTGGGCCAATAAAGTCAGCAGACTCAGGGAGAGCGCCCACATTCATAAAGTTTGACCAGGTTTGACCGACGAGTAAGCCGTCGTATTTGATAAAGGCATGGCGCAGGCGTGGACCGTAGGAATTCGAAACGACCTCGTTACCGCCCGCACCTTCAAAATCCAGCTCGATAAATGTCGTGACGGATTTGTCGTTGCCGACGTCCGTGACAGTTTTGAAGTTGAAACGCGACGTTCGGGCTGTCATATCAAGCTCTGTCGTGTCTGGCTCGGTTCCGGGCTGGATGGTAGACGGAACATAAAATTCCCTGCCCAGTCCGTCATTCACGTTGCCATCGGAATATGAACTCAGCATGGCATCCATTTTAATGAAACCGCCGAAGCTGAACTCGGTGTTAGCAGCATTCACAGCCATGGGTAGTGCTGCGGCCATCAGAATTAAGGGTGTTTTGCGCATGCTTACTCTCCTGATTATTGTTTGAGCAATTTCACTATGGTGCACAAAATCTGTGCAGCGGAATTAGCCAATAGTCGAAGCCACTTAAGTCGAAGGCATATATACGGTCACCAGAAAGTCTGGCCTGAAAGAGAAAAACTGCTTTGGGGAGTGGGTGCTTTTGTTGTCTCTTGTGACTTAACTGACTAGTCTGTGAGTAAGTAGAAATGAAGACCTGAAGTCTCAGAACGGGGCGGGCAGTTGATTATCCGGGCAAACCATCGCTAGACCATCGTCTAATTCAGGTGTGGCGCAGGATTGCAGACACTGAAACCAATCGGAAGCCGTGACAGGGCCGTGTTTTCACAGGAGAAATAATAATGAGTGATCAGCCAAAGGCGAGTGAAAAAATTTACAGCGTGAAACCAGAATATGCCGACAGCGCCTGGATCAACAATGAAAAGTACCTGGAAATGTACCAGCAGTCAGTGGTGAACCCTGAGGGCTTCTGGCGCGATCAGGCTAACGACCGTATCGACTGGATCAAACCTTTCAGTAAAGTCCGCAACGTATCGTTTGATGATCACAACGTGGATATCCGCTGGTTTGAAGACGGTACACTCAACGCGGCTGCCAACTGCCTGGATCGCCACCTGGAAACCCGTGGAGACCAGACCGCTATTATCTGGGAAGGTGACAACCCGGAAGAAGACCGCATTATTACCTATCGCGAACTGCATGACGAAGTATCCCGTTTCGGTAACGCACTGAGAAGTCAGGGTGTGCGCAAAGGTGACGTCGTATGCATCTATATGCCGATGATTCCCGAAGCGGCCGTCGCCATGTTGGCGTGTGCCCGTATCGGCGCCATTCATTCGGTCGTCTTTGGCGGTTTTTCGCCGGATGCACTGGCAGGGCGTATTGAAGACAGTAATGCCAAAATCGTGATCACCGCAGACGAAGGTGTCCGCGCTGGCCGGGCCGTTGCTCTGAAAGCTAACGTAGACGAAGCCTTAACTCACCCAAGCATTCGTTCACTGGAAAAGGTCATTGTTGTTAAGCGGACCGGAGGTGACATTGCATGGCATGATGCGCGCGATGTCTGGTACGAAGATCTGGTTAAGATTGCCTCTCCAAATTGCCCAGCTGAAGAGATGGGTGCAGAAGATCCGTTATTTATTCTCTATACCTCGGGCTCGACCGGTAAGCCGAAGGGAGTACTGCACACTACAGGCGGTTACATGGTCTGGGCGTCAATTACGCACGAGTATGTATTTGATTATCACGATGGTGATGTGTACTGGTGTACTGCAGACGTAGGCTGGATTACCGGGCATACGTACCTGCTGTATGGTCCGCTCGCTAACGGTGGTATCACCGTAATGATGGAGAGTGTACCGAATTATCCGACCAGCGCACGTATGTCGCAGATCGTTGATAAGCATAAGGTCAATATTCTTTATACCGCTCCGACAGCGATTCGTTCGCTGATGGCTGAAGGTACCGCGCCAGTAGAGGGTACCAGCCGGTCTTCTCTGCGTCTGCTTGGTTCGGTTGGTGAGCCGATCAACCCTGAAGCCTGGGAGTGGTACTACAAAACCATTGGTGACGAGCGTTGCCCAATTGTTGATACCTGGTGGCAGACGGAAACAGGCGGCATCATGATCACGCCATTACCGGGTGCGACCGATATGAAGCCGGGCTCGGCAACCCGTCCGTTCTTTGGGGTTCAACCAGCGCTGGTGGACAACTCGGGCATGATTCTCGAAGGTGCTACCGACGGTAATCTGGTGATGGTTGATAGCTGGCCGGGCCAGTCACGCAGTGTTTATGGTGATCATGAGCGCTTCGTGCAGACATACTTCTCTACTTTCCGCGGTATGTATTTCACCGGTGATGGCGCACGTCGCGATGCCGATGGTTACTACTGGATTACTGGACGGGTCGATGATGTTCTCAATGTATCCGGACACCGCATGGGCACCGCAGAAATTGAAAGTGCGATGGTTGCTCACAGCAAGGTCGCAGAGGCCGCGGTTGTGGGTTATCCGCACGACATTAAAGGGCAGGGCATCTACGTTTACGTAACGTTAAATGCGGGCGAAGAAGCCTCAGATGAGCTGGCAAAAGAGCTGCGTGACTGGGTGCGATCAGAGATCGGGCCGGTGGCGACCCCTGATTTAATTCAGATCACGCCGGGGCTGCCTAAGACTCGCTCAGGTAAGATCATGCGCCGGATTCTTCGCAAGATCGCCGCCAACGAGCATGATGCCTTGGGGGACACTTCCACACTCGCTGATCCAACGGTGGTTGATACTTTGATTGATCAGCGGTTAAATCGCTGAGGTCGGCCTGAAAGGAATACCGGACAAACTGTCCGGTTTTCTGTATCTGGCCCATAATAAAAATAAATCTTTGCCGGAGTTAGCTATGCAACTAGCGCAAAAGATCATTGTTGCAGATGATCATCCTCTGTTCCGTACTGCGTTACAGCAGGCTGTCAGCCAGATAGCACCAGATGCTGAGATCGTTCAGGCTGAGTCCTTGCCGGAGCTTCAGACCGTGGTTGAAGGCCATGCAGATACAGACCTGATTCTTCTGGACCTCAATATGCCTGGGGCGCACGGTTATTCGGGTCTGGTATTCCTTCGTTCTCATTACCCTGAGATACCGGTGATGGTTGTGTCTGCCTGTGAAGACCCTGCCGTTATGTGTCAGGCGATTGATCACGAAGCATCGGGGTACATCGCTAAGTCTTCGTCGCTGGAAGAGATCTCTGCTGCTATAGGTGAGGTGCTCAAAGGGGATATTTATCTACCCAAGCAAGCCCGGCAGCATCAGCATGCACCAGACACAGTATCTATGGATCTGGCGCAAAAACTGGCAAGCCTGACGCCCCAGCAGTTCAGGGTGCTGACAATGATGTCGGAAGGTATGTTGAATAAGCAGATCGCCTATGACCTGGAAGTCAGTGAAGCGACGATTAAGGCGCACGTCACGGCAATATTTCGCAAGCTGGGCGTACGCACCCGGACTCAGGCGGTGATTGCTGTACAGACGCTCGACATAGAACGTAATGACCTGGCATCAGATCCGGTTGGTGAGGCCGAGTAAGGCCTCTATGTCTGTCTGCCGTATCAGTGTTTGGCAATGCGGCGCATCAATGCCCTGAGGGATGCCGGTCTTACAGGCTTACCGAGGAATTGATAACCATCCTGTTTCGCTTTTTCAGCCACTTGTGTGCGCGGGTCTGCAGTAATCAGAATGCCCGGAATTTCAATATCACCAAACTTTTCCCGCAGTCGCGACATCACATCCAGCCCCGTAACATCGCCGTCCAGTTGAAAATCAGCCAGCATGATGTCGGGTTTAAATGGGATATCTTCCGCATCAATTTCATTCTGGGCTGCGAAAATGTCGCAGCCCCAGCTTGAGAGCAGAGCTTTCATGCCTTCCAGGACTTCCGGATCATTATCGATGCAGAAGGCCTTCAGATGCGCGAAGCTGGCAGCCTGCGGCGTGGTATGAACTGCTACCGCCTCTTCAGCCTGAGCTGCGGTTAAGGGCAGAGTAATAGCGAAACAGGTTCCTGCTCCTGGCTTAGATGTTACCTGAATCGGATGATCCATCCGCTTTGCCATACGCTCAACAATCGCAAGCCCGAGCCCCAGCCCCTTACTGTCTTGCCGTGTGTTATTGAGACGGCGGAACTCGCGAAAAATCTCCTCAATTTTATCATCCGGTATGCCGGGACCTGTATCCCATACCTCAAGCCTGAGATTGTCGCCACGATGACGACAGCCGACCAGAATGCCGCCTTTTTCGGTGTAGCGCACAGCATTACTGATAAAGTTCTGGATGATGCGTCGTAGCCAGTGAGCGTCACTGATAACCCAGGCGCTGGTGTGCCTGACCTTAAAGTTGATACCGCGCTGTTCGGCCAAGGCACCAAATTCATCCCGAAGAGGTTTAAGGATTCGCTCCAGCGACAGGGGTATGGGCTTAGGTTCCATGTTGCCGGAGTCGAGCTTAGATATTTCAACAAGGTGCGAAAGTACTTCCTCTGCCGATTGCAGTGAGCCCTCCAGATGCTCCAGCAACTCACTTTGTTTTTCGGACAGGGACTGTTGCGCCAGAGTCGATGCAAACAGCTTAGCGGCATTCAGAGGCTGCATCAGGTCATGGCCTGTGGCAGCCAGGAACCGGGTTTTACTTTGGTTGGCTTCGATAAGCTGTGCGGCCAGTTCATCCAATTCTTCGGAGCGTTTTTCAACGCGGCGTTCGAGGCTGATGTTCGCCTCTTTGAGAGCACGCTCCGCTTGCCTGTGAACGGTAATATCTGTAAAGCTCGTTACGAAGCCTCCGTCCGGCATTGGATGGCCTTGCATGGAAACGACGACACCGTTCGGTAGTTGTCGTTCAAACTCGTGCGCGGATCCTGTTCTCAGGAATTGCATGCGGCGTTGCACTTGTTCTTCGACTTCGCCTTCGCCACAGAAGCCACGCATGGCGTTGTAGGCAATGACGTCTTCAATGGGTTTGCCGACGTGTATGAACCCATTGGGATATTCAAACAGCTCTGAATAGCGATTATTCCAGGCGACCAGTTTAAGTTCACGGTCAATAACACTCACGCCCTGACGAATATTTTCCAGGGCTGCCTGCAGTTGCTCACGGCTCATTGCAAAGGCATTGGATGCTTCGCTTGCAAGCAGTGTAAGGTCTTTGAGCTGGATCTGTTCGCCACCCAGTAGAGTGGAAAAGATCAGTCGTGCCGATGACGAACCAACGACCGAACCGAGCAGTTCTTCGGCGTCGTGGAGAAGTTCATTTGAAGCGGCGGCATTGTCGTACTGAAGGCCGTGCGTTCCCTGATAAACGTGGAAGAAGCTATCAGATTTTTCCTGACCAAGAATACGTTCCAGAACGACCCTGACATCGTCGACTTTGCAGTCCAGGCTGCTTTTCGGGCGTCGCTCTGGTGCTGCACGCATACTGGTGAACTCGTTCGCCAACATACGCTCTCTTACAGGAGCTGTAGAGACCACAGAAAATACAATATATAGCGTGATGTTAACCATCAGGCTGACAATGACAGCGAAGCTGAAATCGTCCATATCGAAACCTAGCAGGGCGTATGGTATGAGCACATCGACGCTGTCTGCGCCCAGCTGTTGGCTGACAACGGGCCAGAACAGCTGCTGAAACCAGATAAATATGCCACCGAGAATACCCGCAATGGCCCCCTGACGATTACCGCCTTGCCAAAGTAATCCGCCAAACAGCGCTGGCGCAAACTGCGCGATGGCTGCGAACGACAGCAGTCCGATCGCAGCCAGAGACTCCAGCCCTCCAGCTAAGCGATAGAAAATATAGGCGCTGAGAAGAAGGAGCCCAATGACGACGCGTCGTACTGTCAGAACCAGTTTCTGTACGGATTCAGGTTGTTGCCCATCACGCTGTTGGCGGCGAAAGATCACCGGCAATACGACTTCGTTTGAAATCATAGTGCTGACCGCAATGGTAGCGACAATAATCATCCCCGTTGCCGCGCTGGCGCCACCGATAAAGGCGAACATGGCCAGTGCATCTGCCCCCATAGTCAACGGCAGACTGACAACATAGGAGTCTGGCGAGAAGCCCAGATCTTTCATGAATAAGTGGCCTGAGAGTGCCAGTGGTGCAACGAATAGCAACATTAAGGCCAGATAAAGAGGAAACATCCAGCGTGCTGACTGGATATGGCTGATGGATTCGTTTTCGATCACGCCTACCTGAAATTGTCTGGGTAAACACAGAATGGCGAGACCAGCGAGCAAGGTCTGAAGCATAAACGACACAGAGACAAAACTGCTGTTGAACAAGGGGTGGTCTGGGTCTGTCTCGCGCGCAATACGAACCACGTCACCCGGAGTCTCGTAGAGCGCATAAACAGCCCAGAGACCGACGGCCACCATGGCAATGAGTTTCACCACAGATTCAAATGCAACGGCCAGAATCATGCCAGGGTGTTGCTCACTTGCGTCTATATCCCGGGTACCGAACATGACGACAAAAATGGCCATCAGCACGGTAATGTAAAATGCGGTGTCCTGAAAAATCAGCTCTGGAATGTGATGGCTGAACCCCAGCGGTTGAGTCAGTAGCTCGTAGGTGGTCGAGATTGCTTTTAACTGCAGCGATATGTAGGGAATGACTCCGACAACCGCAACCAGGGTAACCAGAATGGCCAGCGAATGATCTTTACCGTAGCGGGTAGCAATAAAGTCGGCGATGGAGGTCAGACGTTTCTCTTTCGTGATACGGATAATGCGTTCGAGCAGGGGCCAGAAAAGCAACAGAAACAGGATAGGGCCAACGTAGATGGCCATAAACAGCCAGCCGCTGCTGGCGGCTTGCCCGACGGCGCCATAGAAGGTCCACGACGTACAGTAAACTGCCAGTGAAAGGCTATAAATGAGAGGCCGGTTATGGACAGGTTTTCCTGAGATTGCACGTTTGTCACCGTACCAGGCAACAGCGAACAGGATTGCGATATAGGCCAGCGAAAGAAGTAGTAGATGCCAGTCAGGAATCATACATTTTTCCGATTATTTTCTTTCAGACTAACACTATTCTCAGCATATGCATCTTCAATTATCGGGCCGGAAGTGGCGAATGCGACAGAGCATGTCACTTCTACTATGGTCGGGCAGAGGTGAATGTAGTTTGGCGGTAGACTGATAGTCCAGTATTTGCCCGGGAAAGGCCAATGCCCACGTATCAATATTCGCAGACCAACTCGTATCAAAAAGAGTACCGCGCGAAGTTGCTTATACACCCCGAGTATCAGCGCCTGCGGATGCGTATTCGTCAATACCGTGCACGTGTAGCCGCTGTCTTGCTCACTTGCTACCTGAGTTTTCTATTTGTCGTTGTGTCTTTTCCTCACGTTTTATTACAGCCTGTCAGTGCTCAGAACCCTACGCCCTGGTTGATTCCTGCGGCGATCACCCTGATTCTGCTTCAGTTTCTCGTGACAGGGGTTTACGTCAAACAAATGAACACGGTTTTTGACGAAGAACTGGAGCGCATCCGGCAAGAGGTTGAGGTATCGGTTGATGGGTGAAACTTTGACGGGGGTACCAATGTATTTTGTACTGACCGTTATACCTCTGATGGTTCTTCTTATCTGGAGCGCCAGCCGGATTCGCACCGCAGCTGAATTCTATGCCGCTGGTCGCGAGTATGGCGGATTGAGAAATGGCCTTGCCATTACAGGCGATTATCTCTCGGCAGCCTCTCTGCTTGGGATTACCGGCCTGATTCTGATGTCAGGCTACAGCGGACTTCTTTATGCCGTAGGGTTTTTCTCAGGTTGGCCAATCATTCTCATACTGCTTGCCGATAAACTAAGGACGATAGGGCACTTCACGCTGGCCGACGTTCTCAAAAGCCGGTTTTCAGATTCTCGAATTGTGTTGGTAGCCACTCTCGGATATTTCCCTGTGGTTGTGATTTATCTGTCAGCCCAGTTGATAGCCATGACCTGGCTACTTAACTACATTTTTGATGTCGGATACGAACGTATTCTTGCCGGTATCACGCTGGTAGCTTTAGTCACTGCTCTGACGGGGAGGATGATATTTTCATCACGGGCGCAGATGATTAAAGCCGGACTGGTTATGGTGGTCATGTTTGTTATGACACTGCTTGCCTATGACAAAGCCAGTTCCAGTCTTTCTGAGTTATTCAGTGTCAGTTATTGGCAGGTAAGCGAGGTGGTGACGGGTGTGGTTGTCAGTGAGGACTCACCTTTGGCCTTGTTCAGTTTGGGTATTGCCTTAATTCTCGGCCCGGTCGGTCTTCCGCATGTAATGAGGCGCTTTTTTTCTGTCGCAGATGAGAGGCGTGCACGCATGTCCGTTTTCTATGCGACTGGGATCATCGGCGCTTTCTACATCCTGATCATTCTGTTGGGATTTCTGACGATTCATCTGATGGGGCAGTCAGATGCACCATCCGCTGACACCGGAAATAACCTTGTGTTGGTGCAGTTGGCAGAGCTTATCGGCGGGGAGTTTCTGGCAGCGGTACTGGTAGCCATTCTGGTTGTGGTGCTTTTCTCGGTTATGACATCATTAATTCTGACGGGCAGCTCGGCCTTTTCTCATGATTGGTATGCGCGTACTTTAAATGGCCAGAAACTGGGCTGGAACGAGCGTCATCTGCATCGTCTGGCATCAAGTGTCACGGTAGTAAGTTCCGCTTGTCTGGCGCTGTTCTGGCAAACAGAAAATGTTGCCTATCTTGTCGGGCTGGCCTTTGCCTTTTCTGCCAGTGTGAACGTGCCTCTGTTATTGGGTGCTTTGTATTGTGATCGCCTGACTTCGACAGGCGCACTGGCCGGTGGGCTAGCAGGTTTAGCTGCAACCGTTGCCGCTGTGATCCTTGGGCCATTGGTCTGGGGGCAGGTTTCAGTGAGTGATGAAGCTCCTTTCCCGTGGCGTCATCCGGCGTTATTTTCCTTGACTATTGCGGTCCTTGTCATGTGGTTTGCGTCGAGGTGGAGTAGCCGCAACACCACGGAAGGAGATATTGAAACATGAGCCTTCAGATTAATCTCGATCAACCACCTTTCAGTTTTCTGGCGGAAAAAGAGCTCGCATGGCTTAAAAGTCGCCTGGATCTCGTGTTTTTTCCTGCTGGCGAAATTATTCTTGATAAGGGACAGGTATCACCCGGAATCTACATCCTGTACAAGGGAGTCGTAGAGGAAACCGGAGACGATGGCCAGGTATTTACTCAGTACGGCACTGAGGACATGTTTGATGTACGAGCGGTACTGGAGAGTAGTTGTAAGCACAGGTTTACGGCCATTGAAGAAACGCTCTGCTATCTCCTGAAAGCGAAAGACTTTATTCAGCTACTGAACAGCTCAGACGATTTTTCTGTTTACTTCAGAACCGACCTCGGTACTCAGCAATCACTTGTTGAGCAGCGCGGAGGGGAAGTATCAGAGTTTATTCTGGCGCAGGTAGATAGTGATACGATGCGCACGCCTGTGTACGTTACCGGGCAGACAACTCTTGTACGCACGGCAAGGATGATGCGCGATGAAAAGCATGATGCTCTGTTGGTTCGTGATGGTGACCGCCGCGGTATTGTGACAGGCTCTGATCTTCTGCACGCTGTGCTCAACGACTCTCTTCCCAAAGACACCAGAGTCGCAGACGTCGCCTGTTTTGATCTGGTCTCGGTTGAAGAGGGGGAGTATCTCTTTAATGCTCTGCTCAAAATGACCCAGCATCAGATTGAGCGCGTCGTGGTTACAAAAAACCAGGAAATCGTTGGCTTGCTTGAGCTGATGGATATGCTGAGCACGTTTTCAACGCACTCGCATATTGTCGCTATGCGAATAGAGCAGTCGCGCTCAATTGAGGATCTGGTGGTCGCTGCCGGACGCCTTGAAAGCCTGATTGCTAATTTGTCAGGGCAGGGGGTGAAAGTGATGGCCATTATGTCATTGATCACCACCCTCAATCGTCGCCTTATCCGTAAAGCATTCGAATTGCTGGTGCCTGAAAAACTTAACTCGCAGGTGTGCTTACTGGTACTGGGGAGCGAGGGACGTGGTGAGCAGATTCTGAAAACGGACCAGGACAATGCCATCATTATTCGCGATGATCATGTCAAAGATGCGCTGATGCCATCGCTGCAGAAACTTCACCAGGTCTTACTTGATTTTGGTTATCCGCGCTGCCCGGGCGGGGTTATGTTCATCAATGATGCCTGGATTCATACAGCGGGAGACTGGCGGGGCCGGGTCGCCAAATGGCTGAATAACTCGTCGCCCGAGGCAATGATGAATATGGCTATTCTGATGGATGCTGAGCCCGTCGCTGGCAATAAAGAACTGTTTGAAGAAGTGCGTGCGGCATGGCATCACGAATCACTGCGATCCAGCATTGCGTCTTCATGGTTTGCGCGGCCTGCGCTGCAGTTTGAAACGCCGCTGACTCTGCTTGGTAATATCCGTGAAGATCACGGTGCGATTGATATAAAAAAAGGGGGGATATTCCCTTTAGTGCATGGTGTGCGCGCTCTGGCCTTTGAGCATGGACTTTATGAGACCAATACGTTTGATCGGATTGACCGGCTCGCGGAACAGAACGTGTTGAGTAAAGACGTCGCCCAAGGGCTGAAAGATTCTCTCGTGCTTTTTCTCAGAATCCGGCTTCGTCACCAGCTCGAAAAAGCGGAAAAGAATCCGGGACTAACGCAGCAGCTTAAAGTCTCTGACCTGCGCAGTGTTGACCGATCATTATTACGCCACGGCCTGCATAGGGTGAAAAAATTTAAACAGTGGCTGATCAGCCATTACCACCTGGAGAACCTGTGAGGTTACCTCTGTGGCTGCGGCGGCGACTGCCTGGATATCGTCCGCCACCAGATCGCTGGGAGCACATGGAACAGCCTTACCATGGTGATGAGGTTGTTGTTGTTGACTGCGAAACGAGTGAGTTCGACAAAAAAAGAGGACAATTGTTAAGCCTTGCAGCGGTTGTTGTGAGTGACCGCTCAATTGAGCTGTCGTCGGCGCTTGATCTGACCGTGCGCTCTGATGCCGTTACACACCCAGACGCTGTCAGGGTTCATTACCTGAGAAAAGAGGATCGCACGCACGGGGTTGCGACCGCGGATGCCGTGCAGCAATTTCTCGACTTTGTTGGCAATCGACCGATCTGCGGTTTTTATATCGAATATGACAGAGCAATACTGAATCGTTATATCCGCGAATTCTATGGGTTCGAATTACCTAACCGCTTTATTGAGGTATCAGAACTCTACGTCAGACAGAAACGGCGCTATATACCTGAGGTGAATCTTGATCTGACCTTCGAAGGTCTGGCTCGGGATCTGGACGTCCCTGTCATTGATCGCCATACCGCTCTTGGGGATGTCGTATCGACCGCGCTCATGTATATAAAACTCCAGCATCACCCCGCATCCTGATGGCTCGAAAAGATAGTCTGATACACCCCGGTCAGGCGCTCCCATTCCACTTCTGACTTTGCGGGATAGGCACTTCTTTACTACGTTTAATGTATGCCGGTGAAATAACCAACGGCCAGCTGGCCAGTACTCAGTTTACTGGACCAGATTTCATTGAAAGTCAGCACATTGACTGTATATCGGGAGAATGGCGTCGTATGAATGACAAACTGGGGGGCTTTTGCATACGGGCACTGGTTCTGTCTTTCTGTATTTTTATCGTATTCCGGGCGTCTGCCCAAGAGTATCGGATCAAGATCACAGACATGGCTGGTCAGCCAATGGAAAACGCTGTGGTATCTCTCCGTACCGATAGTCCACAACCTGCGACAAAGACAATTGCGTTAATGGATCAGGTGGACCGACAGTTTGCACCTCGGGTTCTCACAATCAACCAGAGTGACCTTGTATCTTTCCCTAACAGCGACAATATCCGTCACCACGTGTATTCCTTTTCGGTACCCAAAGTTTTTGAAATCAAACTGTATGCCGATGTTCCTGAATCTCCGATAGAGTTTGCTGAGCCCGGAATCGTTGTGCTTGGGTGCAACATCCATGATGACATGATCGGTTATATCTACGTGACACCGCCAGAATTTGTATCTGCGGTAACCGATAACAAAGGTGAAGCAGTGATTCAGTCGCCGGGAGAGCTGGTAGAAGCGCGCATCTGGCACGAGCGTCTGTCAGCTGTTGAAACTGATCAGATCAGTCTTACAGCCCAGGGGCTCAAGAATTACCAGAGTGATGAAAAATCATATCTTATCGCCATCAACCCTGAACTACCCCCCATTGAAACCAAAGCCAGTTCTCATAACCACGGCGGTTTTGGGAATGGCATGAGAAGGTAAACGAGTGCTAGGTTCAAAAGGCGCGCCTTTCAGCCTTCGGGCTCAGCTACTGACATTTACCGCAGCTCTGGTTGTGGTGTCTTCCTGTACCGTGCTGTTACTGGTCTTGTTCAGTAGCGGCAGTGCAATTCGCGAGACGGTTAATCAGGAGATGCGTGACGGAGTCCGAAGTTTTACCTCTGCGATATACGCCCGCCGCCAACAATTGATTAGCAATGCTTCCTTGTTAGTGTCTGATTTTGGCTTTAAGCAGGCCGTCGCTACTAATGATGCCGAGACGATTCTCAGTATGCTGGAGAATCACGGCGAACGTGTCAGTTCGGACCTGATGGTCATCGTGAACCTGGATGGTCGTGTCGTGGCATCAACAGAGCCTAAACTAACTCGCGGACAGCGTTTTTCCTATGATCGTGCCGTGGGCGAGGTTCGGGCAGGTAAAACCTTTGCCGATTTTCTGGTCATCGGTGACGCCATATATCACATGGCTCTGGTTCCTGTGCGCGCACCGCGCCTCACGGCAATGGCCGGTATTGGCACGCGTGTGCGTCCGGAGGATATCCGTAAGTGGATTGCTGAGCCTAATATTCACCTGACGTTTGCTAATGGACTACCAGGTGAGCAGGCTAACTGGGTGGTTGAAACGTCTCTTCCCGATCTGAGTGCCGTCGTTGAAGCGATCCGGGCGCCAGAAAACCTGCAAACCCTGGTGCGATTGCCTTTTCAACGTGTGCAGAAATATTCGAGTCGTGAAGTTGACCTTTCTTCGGGCGATAGCGTCGTAAAAGTATTTATGACAGAAGACTTGTCGTCCTATTTCAAATCCTACGAATTTATCAGGAATCAGATTCTCGCTATCGCTGTCCTGGTCTTGGTGATTGCCGTCGTCGGTAGTTTTGTTATCAGTAACCGACTGACTAAACCTTTAGTTATTCTGGCGGGTAAAGCACGCGAGATAGCGCGTGGTGTTTATAGCGATATGTCTGAAATACCCGTCACCAGCTCTGATGTTGGCAGTCTTGCGCGAGCATTCCGTCGCATGAAAGTTGACCTGGCAGAGCGTGAGGAGCGCATTCTCTATCAGGCATCTCATGATTCGCTGACTGGATTATTAAATCGTGACGCTATGATTGAAGCGATTTCAGGTATCGCCGAGCGCGGTGATAGCTTTATTCTGCTTGGCCTGAACCTGGTGGGCTTTAAAACGATTAACGATACGCTGGGGATTGAAATTGGCGATGAATGCCTGGTGACGGTGGCTAAGCGCTTGCAGAAAGTCGCGATGGAGGGTATTGCTTCACGTCATTCGGCGGATGAATTTTCTATGTTGCTGCCGATAACTCAAGACCAGGAAACGACCGCACAGAAAATTCTCTCTTGTCAGCGTGTGCTCAATGAACTGGCAGCACCGATGCAGATTGATGATATCAGTCTGACCGTCGAATACCGTGCGGGATTCATAGTATACCCTGATCAAGCAGAGTCACCTGGACAACTTTTGCGTCGTGGTAAGGTTGCACTGGAACACGCCATTACGACCGCTACTCCCCTGTATTACTTCCGTGAAGGCCAGGATAAAGTCCATCTCAAAAAGGTTAAAATTCTTAAATACCTGAAAGAAACGCTGCAGAACGACGATGATCAGCTACAGATGTACTACCAGCCAAAATATAACCTGCGCACAGGTGAAGTAGAGAAAGCCGAGGCTCTGATCCGCTGGTTTCATCCGGACGAAGGTTTCATCCCGCCTGATATGTTTATTGAACTCGCAGAGCAAACGGGCTTGATTGGTCTGGTGACTTCATGGGTTATCGGCCGGGTGCTGGATGATCAGGCAGATATGAAGCGAGCAGGGATTTCACTGCAGCTCTCGATCAATATGTCGGCTCAGGATCTGAGTAACGATAATCTGCGTGTCCTCATTGATCAGAAATTGATAGAAAATAATCTCGATGCCGCTGATATCTGCCTGGAAGTGACTGAGCGGGACATGATGACGGATGTCGATAAGTCACTCGATCTGCTCAACTATTACCGCAGTCGTGGCTTCAGGTTATCCATTGATGACTATGGTGTTGGTTATTCCGCGCTGTCGAAGCTGGCGATGATGCCGGTGCACGAACTAAAGATTGATAAGTGCTTTATTCTGCGATTAGCCAGCCGTGCCGATGACCAGATAATTGTACGTTCGACGATAACGATGGCTCATGAGTTGGGTCTTTCAGTTATTGCGGAAGGGGTCGAGGATAAAGAATCACTCGACTTTCTTACGACGCTCGGATGCGACTATATACAGGGATATTTTATTGCTAAACCTATGTCTCGCGACGCATTGGGGCAATGGCTTCAGGAATTTAATCCAGAGCGTCTGGTGGAGGAAAAATGAAGATTAAATCAATCGGGTTAACAGCCGTGGCCTTGTCTGCTCTGGCTGTCGCTGATGTGCATGCGGGCTCGCGGCTGTTGGCAACATCAGGTGTTACTCAGTTGGAGGGCAGTGCTGGCGGCGGTCTCACTCCCTGGGCTGTTATCAGCGGATACGCCGAAGAGGGTGAGTACTCAATCGGTGCATTCCACACATCGACCGATGTGCAGGACTTCCGCCTTAAAGTAAATGGCGTTTCAGCCAGTTATGATAACCGTTTCGAAGTCAGTGCTGCCTTGCAAAGCTTCGAAATTAAAGGTGTTGCTGGTGATTTAAGACAAGAAATTTACGGTGCAAAATACCGCATCTATGGTGATGTTATTTATACGGCACTGCCTCAGTTTGCTGCCGGTATTCAGTATAAGCGTTTGCTTGATGGTGGTATCGCAGAGGCGGTGGGTGCCGAAGACAGCGATTCAGGGATTGATTACTACGTGTCCGCGACAAAAGTACATCTGGCGGCGATAGGAGGTTATCACTTCCTATGGAACGCAACACTGCGGGCAACGCAGGCAAATCAAATGGGCCTTCTGGGCTTTGGTGGTGATGATGAATCAGGCTACACCCTCCAGCCTGAAGTATCTGCGCTTGTGCTGTTGAGGGATGACCTGGCTGTTGGTGCTGAGTACCGGAAAAAGCCCGATAATTTGAGTGCATTTGACGAAGACAGTTTCAGTGATGTGTTTATTGCCTGGTTTCCCAATAAAAATGTCAACCTGACTCTGGCTTATGCTGACCTTGGCAGCATTGCTGGCAGTGAGGACCAGGATGGCTTCTACTTTTCTATTTCAAGCTGGTTTAAATAAGGAAGTATCATGATTAGAAAATTGACCTACGTCGCTACCTTGTTTGCAGGCTTGACCTGTTTCAGCGCTGCCCATGCCGACGACTATTATCAGGAACTTGGTGGGAAAGAGGGGGTTGAGAAAATTGTTGATAATTTTATTAACGAAATCTCCTTTGATCAGGACATCGTGACGTTTTTCGAAGGGACTGACATCACTCGTCTTCGTGAAAAACTCATTGAGCAATTCTGCCATGAGAGCGGTGGGCCGTGTGAATATACCGGTGATTCCATGAAGGATGTGCACGCTGGTATGAAAATTACTAAGGCTCAGTTTAATCGCGTGGTTGAGTTGCTTCAGGCTGCCATGGATGACGCTGGGACGCCTCAGACAGCTCAGAACCGGCTGGTTCGCTCTCTGGCGCCTATGCGCCCGGACATCATACATCGCTGATGCTGTTCCCGATGGTGAAAGGACTGTTTTGTCGCCATCGGGATTTTCTTTGCTAAGAATGATTGAAAGACCTATCGAGCCATAGCATAGTAATCGTCCATTTCATCGATGTGAGACGACTCATGGCAACTGTTACTCTACAAGGCAATCCATTTTCAACGGCTGGTGAACTCCCACCTGTAGGCACGAAAGCGCCTGGCTTTACCCTTGCTGCAGCAGATCTCGGTGATCTGTCTCTCGATAGCCTGTCGGGCAAGCGGGTTATTCTGAATATCTTCCCATCTGTTGATACTCCGACCTGTGCGACTTCCGTACGCAAGTTTAATGAAAAAGCAGCGTCTCTGGATAATGTTGTTGTTGTCTGTATTTCCGCTGACCTGCCTTTTGCAATGGCAAGATTCTGTGGTGCTGAAGGCATAGACAATGTGATGGTGGGGTCGACTTTCCGTTCCAGTTTTGGCGACAACTACGGTGTAACCTTCGTTGAAGGGCCGCTGACTGGCCTGTTGTCCCGTGCCGTTGTGGTGGTTGATACCGACGGTTCAGTACTGCACATTGAGCAGGTGGGTGAAACAGCTGATGAGCCGGACTACGACGCGGCACTGTCTGTACTCTGAGGCTCAGCTTCACCAAAGCCGGTAGCGTATGAGCACCGGCTTTTTTGTCCTTTTCTTTTGTACGCCTTTACGGTGAGATTAAATCTCAGTTTCAGCTTTCTATTTCTCAGGTTCATACATCATGAAAAAACTGATCTGGCTCCCCATTGCTTCGATCTTAAGTGCGTGTAGTCCACTGGGGCTTGTGAACGGCATCTCGAATGTTTACAACGCCGAGTTGCGCAAAGATATAGCATATGGAGAGCATGAGCGTAATAAGCTTGATTTGTACCTTCCTGAGCGTGACGGTGCTCTTTCGCAAGAGGAAACGACTCCCGTTCTGTTGTTTTTTTATGGAGGTAGCTGGAACAGCGGTTCGCGCAGTGACTACCGTTTCGTAGGGCGTCGCCTAGCCAGTGCAGGGTACATTGTTGCTGTCGCCGATTATCGTCTCTATCCGGAAGTGCGCTATCCAGAGTTTCTTTATGACAGTGCTGGTGCCGTACGTAAAGTATCAGAGATTATCCGCTCTGATGAGCTTAAACAGTACCAACCGGATTCGAAGATGACGTTAATCGGGCACAGTGCCGGCGCTTATAATGCCGCCATGATGGCGCTCGATCAGACCTGGCTCCGTCGTGAAAACCTCGACCGCGAAGATGTGTTAAATGGTTGGGTAGGCATCGCTGGGCCTTATGATCTTTATCCGATCAAAATCGAAGAGGTGAAGCCTGTGTTCTTTCACCCTGACTACCCCGCAGACTCAAATCCTATCGAATTCGCAGCAGAGTCGGTGGTCCCTGCGTTGTTGCTCGTTCCTGAAGACGATGATCTGGTCGATCCCCAAAGAAACAGTGTTGCAATGGCAAACAAGCTCCAAGACGCTGGTAAGGAGGTAGGCCTTCAGCAACTGCAGGGCACTTCCCATGTGACCATCATTGGCACTATGTCACCCCTGTTGTTTTTCAAAGAAAGCAGCGTTGAACCTGTAGTTCAATTTGTTGAAAAGCTTCGCAAGTAGCAAATCGCAGACATAAAAAAACCCGGCAATGCCGGGTTTTTTTGTTCAGTTCCACCGATTTAATCAGTGATCCTGAGCGTCTCCCGCACCTTTTGGTACACGGATGTCTTCAACCATCTGGCGAATATCGTCAGGCACTGGTGCCGTCATATTCGATACCACAAAGGCCACGATGAAGTTGAGTAGGGCACCCAATGCACCGAACGCTTCAGGTGCAATACCAAGGAACCAGTTATCCGGAATATTCGCCAGCAGCTCAGTGCCAGGGATAAACAGGAAGCCTTTGTAGCTGAAGATGTAGAGCAGTGTACTCAACAGACCTGTCAGCATACCGGCAATCGCGCCTGCTTTGTTCACCTTCGTTGAGAAGATACCCATCATCAGTACCGGGAAGATCGATGACGCTGCCAGACCAAAGGCCAGAGCCACGACTTGAGCTGCAAACCCTGGAGGGTTAAGGCCAAGGTAGCCCGCAACCAGAATTGCACCTGCCATCGCAATACGTGCTGATAAAAGCTCGTTCTTCTCGCTGATACCGGTCATAAAGGTACGCTTTAGCAGGTCATGAGAGATCGCTGTTGAGATGGCTAGCAGCAGACCCGCAGCGGTAGACAGTGCAGCAGCAAGACCACCTGCAGCGACCAGAGCAATCACCCAATTCGGCAGCTTCGCAATTTCAGGGTTGGCCAGTACCATGATGTCACGGTCGACTTTCACCATTTCATTACCTTTCCAGCCATATTCAGCTTCAGCTTTTGCTGCGAACTCAGCATTGCCATCGTTGTAGTACTGGATGCGTCCGTCGCCATTTTTATCTTCGAATTGAAGCAGGCCAGTGTTTTCCCAGTTCTTGAACCAGTCAGGACGTTCTTCATACACAAGGTTGCCCTGTGGATCACCGACTTCACCGTGTTGAATGGTGTTGGTCAGGTTCAGGCGCGCCATTGAACCTACTGCAGGTGCAGTGGTGTACAGGATCGCAATGAACAGCAGAGCCCAGCCAGCAGAGGTACGTGCGTCGCTCACTTTAGGCACCGTGAAGAACCGGATGATTACGTGTGGCAGACCGGCAGTACCCAGCATCAGAGACAGCGTGTACATCATCATATTGAAGGTACCGCCTTTCTGGGCCGTGTACTCCGCGAAACCCAGGTCAACCAGCGTCTGGTCGAGTTTCAGCAGCAGCGGTGTACCGTCAGCCGTGTCGCCGATCAGGCCCAGCTGAGGCAGCGGGTTACCGGTCAGATTCAGTGAGATGAACACCGCAGGTACGGTGTACGCGAAAATCAGTACACAGTATTGCGCGATCTGTGTGTAGGTTACGCCTTTCATACCACCAAGTACGGCGTAGAAGAATACGATGGCCATACCTGAGTACAGGCCGGTTGCGTAGTCCACGTCGAGGAAGCGTGAGAAGGCAACACCGATACCTTTCATCTGGCCAATTACGTAGGTCAGCGAAGCGACGATCAGACAGATCACAGCAACAATACGGGCGGTGCTTGAATAGAAGCGGTCGCCGATGAAGTCAGGCACGGTGAACTTACCAAACTTACGTAGATAAGGTGCAAGACAGAGTGCCAGAAGCACGTAACCACCGGTCCAGCCCATCAGGAAGATGGAGGCGTCGTAGCCTTTAAAGGCGATCAGGCCCGCCATCGAAATGAAGGATGCGGCTGACATCCAGTCCGCTGCGGTTGCCATACCATTGGCGACCGGGTGAATGCCGCGGCCAGCCGCATAGTATTCGCCAGTGGTTCCGGCACGAGCCCAGATGGCGATACCGATGTAGAGTGAGAACGTCAGTCCCACTACGATATAGGTTAAGGTTTGCAGATCCATATCAGGCTCCTCTTATTCGTCTTCATCAACGCCGAACTCACGGTCGAGTTCGCGCATTTTTTTGGCATAGAAAAACACAATGCCAAGGAACACATAAATGGACCCCTGTTGTGCGAACCAGAAGCCAAGGCCAACGCCACCGACTGGAATTGCATCCAGCATAGGGCGTAACAGAATGCCAAATCCGTATGAAACAACTGCCCAGATCACCAGCAGTACGAACATCAGATTCAGGTTTTTACGCCAATAGGCCTTTTTGTCTTCATCAGATCGGAAAGCCATAACCTACTCCTCGTTTTTATTAGTACTCCACCAAACTAGCCTTCAGGCGCTGTTGGTAACAGCTAGACCTTGGTATTACCGTCTGTATGCAGGTTAGATGGCTGGAGGCATCAGGAATGGGGTGTTAGAGTCAACGCATCTGTAAAATCAAAGGATAATTTCGTGGTCGAAATCGCTGCAATCACACTGGCGACGCTGTTTGCGACGGTCAGCCCGATCGATATCTCCGCTATTTTTGCTGCGCTGACATCCGAATATTCAGACAAGAAACGAAGGCGAACGGCGGTTCGCGCCGTTACGGTTGCGACTATAGTCTTACTCGTTTTTGCTGTTTTGGGTGAAGCGTTACTGTCTGTACTTGGAATATCGATGGCATCCTTGCGCACGGCGGGGGGCATTATTCTTCTCTTAATCGGTATCGAAATGGTGTTTGCACGTTCGTCGGGTGCAAGCAGTACGACGGAACTGGAAGATGAAGAAACGCAGGAGAGACAGGATGTCTCGGTGTTCCCTATGGCATTGCCATTGATCGCAGGCCCCGGAAGTATGGGGGCGGTGATGCTGATGATGGCTCATGCTTCGGATTTTTATCAGCAGGCGACCGTTATTTTTTGTGTTGTCGCCATTATGTTGCTGACTCTGGCGTGCCTCTTCGCAGCGATACCGATCACACGCTTGCTGGGTGTAACCGGTATGCACGTTATTATGCGGGTGATGGGCGTTCTGCTATGTGCGCTGGCTGTCCAGTTTATCTTTGACGGTGTGGTCGAAAGTGGCGTTCTTGCGGCGGTCGGCCAGTAGCAGCAGCGGCGGCAACAACAGAAAGTCGATAATCAATGCAACGGCAATGGTGAGGGCCAAGAGCAGGCCCATCGCCCGGCTCGGGTTGAAATGCGAGAATTCCATGACGGTAAAACCACCGACAAGAATCGCTGATGTGATCAGCAGGGCGATGCCGACGGTGTGGAAGGCGTAACGTATGGCGTCATCGACATTTCTGCCGAGTACAACACGTGCGTGATTGTATTTACTGAGAAAGTGCACCGTATCATCGACCACGATTCCGAGTGACAGGCAGGCGACCACCGAGGTTGCCGTATCGACGTGACCGACAATAATCCCCCACAGACCATAGGCCATTAAAGCGGGAAACACATTCGGTACCATACTAATGAGGCCAAGGCGCAGGGAGCGTAAAGCGCCAATCATAAGCAGTGAAATAATGACCAGGGCCAGTGCAGTCCCTTCAAGCATCGAAGACACATTGCGGTGTGTCAGGTTGGCAAAAACCACATCGAGGCCTGTCGTTTCCGTAATATTTAATAGTGGTGCGTTTTCTTGTGCCCAGAGAACGGCGACTTGTTCCATGTCGCGGATAGTTGCTGAGTCAGTTCGCTCCAGTGTAGCGCTTAAGCGGGTGGCGCTACGGTCACTGGTCATGGTTGTTTCCAGTCCCAGCCCCATCGGCAATGAGAGCTCGTATAACAATAGATACTGTGCTGCTGCCTCTGATGATTCGGGTATCCGATACCAGGCATCTTCGTTCTGATGCAGGTTTTTATTCAGGCGCTTTATGGTGTCACTTAATGAGCTGACATGGACGACGCCGGGTTGTTTCTCCAGCCACTGATCAAATGCATCCAGTTGATCTAAAAAATCGACCTGATTAATACCGTCGCTTTGGCGAGAGTCGGCGACAAAATAAAGTGCGTGAAGGCCTTTTAATGATGTGTCGATATTATCGACGGTGCGTCTGACCTCGAAGGACTCGTCAAAAAATTCGTGCCAGCGCTCAGTAATAATATTGCGATTGGCCATGGTGGCGCAGCCGGCGACAATAGCCAGCATTACGATGAAGAGAAGTTTGTGATGTCGTATGACGCCATCTGCAAATGTATCCATCCAGCGGTGTTGCCCCTTTGCTTTAAAGCGGTCGGGGGCAGGCAGAATTGTTAGTGCGGTAGGTAAGAAGGTGATCGTCAGCGCCCAGGCCACCATAACTCCAACAGCAATCATGTTGCCCATATCACGATATGGCGGTGAGTCGCTTGTATTAAGTGCCAGTACGCCAATCATCGTGGTAATGCTGGTTATAAAAACCGGGGCAAAGTTAATGCGTAAACTGTTGAGCAGTGCCTCGCGTTTTTCCTCTCCCTCGCGTAGGTGAAAATAATACGACACCAGAATATGGATGGTATCGGCAACAGCGATGGTCATCACTGCAGTAGGCACAAAGCCAGTTGGCGGGGTGAGGGTGTAACCTGCCCAGCCAAACAGCCCCATGGTAATCAATACCGACATTCCTATCAGAGCCGTGACCAGAATTACCCCTGAAAGTGTGCGGAGCATGACCAGCATAATGACCAGCATGACGGCAAAAGAAATAACCAGAAGCGAACTTATATCCTGAGCAATAGCTTCGCCCATGGTGACATTCGATGTCGCCGACCCGCCCAGTTCTATCAGAAAGTCCGGGTAGTCCGGGCGAATAGATTCGAGAAGCACTCTTGCTGCATCGACAGCCTCAAGGGATGCTTGCGATGATTGCCCATCGGGTAAATACAGAGTGAGGTTTATGCCGGTAACTTCGCCGTCTTCGCTGATCGTTTTTAACACCAGATCAGAATGCTCGATGGCTTTTTTCTGCAACTCGGTTAAATCGTCGGGGAGTTCGTCGATGCGATAGAAGTTGTCGATAATCAGTTCGTCGCCATCGACATCGGTATTCTGAAAATTTTGCAGAGAATCGACGCGTTGCACGTGAGGCAGTGTCCATGCTTCTTCTGTCAGGCGTTCAACCAGTCTCAGACCTTCTTCAGAAAACAGGGTCTGATCGACGGAGGACACCAGAAAATACAGGTTGTCTTGTCGGGAGAAGCGTTTTTCCATGGCTTCGAAAGCGCGTAATTCCGGATTTTTTTCACTGAAATAGGCGCGGAAGTCACTGGTAAAGGACAACTCTTTCACTCCGCTGCCTGTCGCGAGAAGCACCAGGAGTACAGAAAACAGAGTGATCAAAGGGTTGCGTAGTATCACTTCAAAATAACGATTCAGCATGGTGCCTGCTTAGAGAAGAAAAGATATATCCTCGAGGATAACGGTGATCAGGCTGTGAGCAAGGTGATTAAGAGACATATGCCTGCACGTAAGCGTTGAGTGACGTTATACTCCCGAGCACAATTAATGTCAGTGAAGTTGTTTATGGAATCTCAGGAAAAATCGCAGCCAAACCAGAGAATGAGCTGGGAGCGTCTGTTTTCACCGATTCGCTTTGGTGAGCATCAGGGCAGTCTTGCGCTAGAAAGTGGTCGGACGCCATTCCATAAAGACTATGATCGCATTATCTTTTCCTCAGCATTCCGCCGCCTCGACAGAAAGACTCAGGTACACCCACTGAGTGAAAACGATCATGTACATACCCGCCTGACCCACAGCCTTGAAGTCGGTTGTGTCGGTCGCTCCCTTGGGATACGCGTCGGTCAGATGCTAGAGAAGCAATTGCCCGGACACGTTGACCCCAGTGATGTTGGTGCAATGGTTCAGGCTGCCTGCCTGGCGCATGACATCGGTAATCCACCGTACGGTCATACCGGCGAGGATGCCATCCGTCATTTTTTCGTAGATCCTCGAAACGCACACTTTCTGGATGGCCTCAGCATTGATGAAGCGGCTGACCTGCAGACTTATGAAGGCAACGCTCAGGGCTTTCGTATCGTCACCCAGGTTGAATATCACAGGTTTGAGGGAGGAATGCGCCTGACTTACGGGACGCTCGGCGCTTTCCTCAAGTATCCATGGACGGTTGACTACGTTGTGCGCGGCGATGAAAAGAAGTTCGGCTGCTTTAATACGGAGTTGCCGGTACTGAAAGAGGTCGCTTCCAGTCTGGGATTGTTGCCGACTGGTAAGAATGCCTGGTGTCGTCACCCGTTAGTGTATCTGCTCGAAGCAGCCGACGACATCTGCTACGGCCTGATTGACCTTGAGGACGGTATTGAGCTGGGTTTGCTGCGTTACGAAGAAGTTGAGAATCTTATTCAGCCACTGTTGAGTGAGCAGTGGGAGGTGATTCTGGATGACCTCGAAAAAGCAGATAACCCTCGTCGCCGCCTGCAAATGCTGCGAGGGCAGGCGATGGAGGCGATGGTCAATGCCGTGGCCAGTGCCTTTATCCGTCAACAGGATTCTCTGCTCAGTGGTACTCTTCAGGGCAGCATCATTGACTATTGTCCGGAGGAAGTGCGCAACCTCGTTAATGGTGCCAAGCAGATGGCGCGGGAGAGAATTTTCAACGACAGCCGTAAGTTAGCGATCGAAGTCGGATCGTATGCCACCTTGTCGGTGCTGTTGGAGAATTTTCTGGGCGCCGTGCGCGAGAATGTCCAGACAGGTAAGGCGACATTCCGTAACCGGCGCATCATTGAGCTGATGGGACGGTCAGCCCCAGGCGCCGACTGGACATTGTATGAAGCCTACATGCGGGCACTCGACTACATCTCAGGCATGACCGACAACTACGCCGCCGAAATGGCGCGTCAGTTCAGTGGATATCAGCCGGACTGATCCGGCTTATCCAGTGGCTCGAGCCAATCCATCGGGTCACCGCTGTCTTCGTTGGCTGCTTTCTTCGACGGGATTTCAGCACGCTTTTTCTTCTTCAGCTTCTGCTGCCATTCGCTGTTTGCACGGTTTAAGTGTTTGATCAGCAAACGACTTAGCCTTGGGACCAGAGCCTCGGGAAAGTCGTGTCCCATGCCGGTAATGACACGGAGCTTGGCTTTAGATATCAGCGAAGCCGTCTCTATGCCCATGGTGACCGGAATCAGTGGGTCGTCGGCACCATGAATCACTAGCGTACGTGCCTTGATTTTTTGCAACAGGCGCCGGCGGTCACCGGCGTGAGTGATAGCGACGAGCTGGCGCTTGAAGCCGAGAGGACTTGAGTTGCGTTCCCAGCTGGTTTCTGCCAGACGTTGTATCTCTGCCTCTGACATCGGATAGCCAGGGCTGCCGATGACTTCACTCATTCGGGCAATGTAGCGGAAGTGTTCGTCGCGGTTGCGTTGCACCGGGCGGCGGGCAAGTTTAAGCATGACCTGGAGCTGACTGACGGGTACTTTAGGCGCCGAAGCAGAAGACATGATTGAGGTCAGGCTGCGGACCCGTTTGCGCTTCTTTGCTGCCAGAATCTGCGCAATCATGCCGCCCATTGAGGCGCCAACGAGATGAGCGCTGGGTAAACCAAGCGCATCCATCAGGGCGATGACATCACGGGACATGTCTTTGAGGGTATAAGGTACACGGGGTTTACGCTTAAGGCGGCGGCCCAGCCACACTCTGATCAGGCTTGGATTGCCATGCTCATCAAGCGAGGTTGACGCGCCCGTATCACGATTATCAAACCGGATGACACGAAACCCTGCATCAACAAGGCGCTGGCAAAGAGAGGTAGGCCAGACATGCATCTGAGCCCCCAGCCCCATGATCAGAATGACGGGAGGAGCATCTTCTGCTCCCATGGATTCGTAAGCCAGCTCTATACCATCGCGGGTACGTATTCGGGTCATCAGTGCGGTTACCTGGCGCTGGACTGCTCCAGGCCTTATTCGGGTGGCTATCAATAACACCGCCAGTTAGAATGCCAGACCTAACAGCGGACAGAAGTGCCAGCAAACCTGCATCCTCTGCAGTGTCATACTGGCTTTTCCCTAGTCTAGCGTAAGCCTGCAGCAGGAATATGACACTTTTATGGAACTTGATTTACCCCTGATTCTTATGGTGGCCACGGGCCTGACGGGTCTCATTGTATTGGTCGACCGACTTTTTCTTCGCCGCAAACGTCAGGAGCGCATCGAAGCACTCGAGCAGAGCGGTGCGCCTCAGGAAAATATCCTGGAAGCGACAAAAGAGCCTTTCCTGATTGATCAGTCCAGGCAGTTCTTTCCTGTACTTGCACTGGTGTTTGTTCTGCGCTCGTTTGCTTTTGAGCCTTTCCAGATTCCCTCTGGTTCAATGGAACCTGGTCTTCAGGTCGGTGATTTTATTCTGGTCAGTAAATTCAGCTATGGTCTGCGTGTGCCGGGCAACGGATCGACTATTATTCCAGTAGACCAGCCTCAGCGTGGTGATGTGATGGTGTTCTTCCCGCCGGAAGACTCTCGTTACTTTATTAAGCGTGTTATCGGTTTACCCGGTGATCATATCGTTTACAAAGATCTGCGCCTGACGATCAACGGGGAAGCGGTGCCAACCGAGGTGTTAGGCGGCAAGCCTGCCTACGCGCCGACTATGGTGTTGGGTGAAGAAACTATGGATAACGCCACTCCGGTTGTGAAATGGTTACCAGGGCGCGATCGTACTACCGGTCAGGCAGCGCTCTGGGGTGGCCCGGAGGGGGAGTGGACGGTTCCTGATGGTCATTACTTTATGATGGGTGACAACCGCGGAAATAGCGGAGACAGCCGCATGTGGGGCTTCGTGCCAGAGAAAAATATTGTCGGAAAGGCTGTGGCTGTCTGGATGCACTGGGAGTCCTGGACGAGCCTGCCGTCCTTTGACCGCGTAAAAGTGATTGAGTGATGACAAAAAAGAAACCATGCAAGTTCTGCCAGCGATCGCGCTGGCTTCTTGTGGTCACCATGTTGGCCATGATGCTGGGTGTGGTTTTAGTTAATCATTCGACCTTCGGCTGATAATTGACCGAAATCGCATAAAAATTTTCTTCAGGGGGTAGTAATCCTTACGCCCATGCATAGAATGCCCGCAGTCGGTAAGCAAAAAAGCTAATCGCCACAGGGTTGGCCAGCAGAGCCCTGTTTTTTCAGAATCAGACCATAGGTCCCATGACGCAGTTATGAATCTGACGAGACATATCAAAGGCAAAACTCTCGGTCTGGTAGACCGATTCCTTCCGGTTAAGCCGATTGAGCGACCAGCAGAAGAACAGACTCTGCTGAATCGCGAATCCCGCCGAATGCATCTTTATTACTCGAGACAGTGTCCATCATCGATATCCGTGAAACGGTACGTTGAGCGAGCCGGCCTGCACCCAGTGACGAAAGAGGTTGAGCGTGCGGATGCTTACCGAAACGAACTGGTGAAAGGCGGCGGTGAAAGCCGTGTTCCCTGTCTGAGAATCTGCACCCGCAGTGGCGACCGCTGGATCTACAGCCCTGAAGCCATTATCAACTATCTTGAAAAACGTCTGGGAAAACTGGGCAGCTGCCAGTCACCCAAAGCACCTCTATAATAAGTGATCATTTGTTCAGATAACACAACGGACTAAGTGTTGTGGTCTGGTACTGCATTTGTGTGAAACTGTTACAAGCACCTGAAAAAGTGGCCTGACGCGTCTAGAGTTACAGCGAAGACGTTTTCACCGGGCCCACCAGATGATCCGACTCACAATTCTCTTCCTGCTGCTGACCGGGTGGCAGGTGGGGCATGCTCAGACCCCGCCAGCGCTGGAGTGGGCAGACCTTCATATGCTGAACGGCGACAGCCATAGGGTCATGTTGTTGGGCTCGCGCTCGGCACCGTATCTGATGCTCGAAGACGGCCGCTACCTGGTCGAGCAGCAGGGTATTTATTATCTGGCTCGTCTGCAGGATAACCGCTATGCCACCAGTACCGGTGAAGAATTTGGCCGGTCAGCATCGTATGAAGAGTCTGAAGAAAAAGAGTCTCGTCAGGCGAGCAGTACCGTAAGCGCCCAGGCCAATCCGCCGGCTCGTACTCCGTACCGCTATCAGGGTGGCGCCTTTGAACAACCACTGGTGGTCGTCCGTGTTGCCTTTTCTGATCAGGGGTTCGAGTACAGTGACTCTGAGATCTCCTCACGAATTTTCGGCGCTTCTGAGAGTGTCTCTTCCTATTTTTATGAGGGGTCAGGTCAACAATTCCGCATTGTGCCTGCCAGTGAGTCCGACGGCACCAGTGGCGATGGCATTATTCGCACAACGCTTAGCAGCGCGCATCCTGACTTCGGTTCCTCTTATGGTACACAGAGCCGTAACCTGGTGACATCCGCGCTTCAGGCATTGAATGGCAAGATTAACCTCAGTTCTTATGATCGCAATGGTGATTCCTGGCTCGATCCTTCTGAACTCGGGGTGATCGTTCTTGCAGCGGGTTTTGAGCAAGCGTACGCCAGCTCTGCTACAACTCATCCTCGTGTCTGGGCTCATAAGTCTTCTGTACCTGCGGTCAATACCGCTGGGGTCTGGATTTCTGAGTACACCATGTTTGGTGAGCAACACGAGCAACACATGGCGACCATCGGTCTGATGGCCCATGAGCTTGGTCATCTCCTGTTTGACTTGCCAGATCTCTACGAGAGTATCGGGCTGGGTGAATCGATCGGTCGCTGGGGATTGATGAGCTTCGGTATCTGGAACTCTGGCGGTGGCAAAGCAGGAGATAAGCCGGCGCACCTGATAGGTTGGTCACGAGAGTTTCTGGGGTTTACTGACAGTGTGTCGGATACGGGGGGGATTTTCCTCAATTCAGCCAGTGACGGTGGTGAAGTGCTGCGTATTGATCTTGATGAGTATCGTCATGGCAAGCGCCTGATGGTCGAGAACCGAACTCGTCAGGGCTTTGACAGTGGCTTGCCTTCACCAGGTTTGATGATTACAGAGATAGATGATTGGCGAGGGTTCGGGTCATTGTCCAGCCTGACTGCGCGACACTCCCAACGTCTGGTGACCGCCGAAACCACGCATACCGGCTCGAATATAGTGACCGACAGTAGCGGCATCATGATAGAAAGCGCCTCTTCTGTAACTCTGGCTGATGGCAGGGTGACTTTGACGGCCGTTGCATCCGGTGACCGCGCTCAGCTGAATGTGCAGTCGAGTATTAAACCCAAAGGCTTTGCCATTGGCTATGACGAGCTTCCCGCGAATGCAACCTGGGGAGCCTACGGTGGTGATGGTTACGCACTGGTTACTGTACCAGTCAGTAGTGATGTTCTGAGTATTGATGGCATTGATTTCTATGCTCACGGTTCGGGTACGGTGGAATTCGGCTTATATACCAGCGCCTCACGGTACTCGGGTGAAGGGCGTCTGGTTGAGAAGAAGAGCAGTGTTCAGGAGGGCTGGAACCGCCTGCTATTTGATGCCCCGCCAGAAATCCCCGTGGATACCATCTACCTTCAGATTATCAGCGAGCCTTCGGGTCAGCACGCTCCGTTTCTGGTCGACATTCAGGGGCCGCCGAGCGGGCAGACAAAAGTGAAAGAGAGACTGGACTACGCATTTGGTGATGCAAGCTTTGATCTGAGTGTGAAGCTTCTTGTCAGCAGCAGTGACCAACCGATTGAACGTGCCCCTGCGACCGCCAGTTCATCCTCCTCCTCGTCATCTGGCGGAGGAGGCTCTATGGGCTTGCTGTGTCTTGTACTTAGCCTCGGATTGCTGAGAAGACGACCGCTTAGGTGATACACTGCCTCTTTTTCAGAGGCATTGGTGTGCAACATTTCCTCGCATGGTCGGTATGGCTTGGTATTGGCCTTTTATCCGCTGTCGTTTTCGGTGCTGGTGAAGCGGCCACTGAGCTTTTGCGCTTTGACCGTACAGCCGTAGAGGGCGGCGATTGGTGGCGATTACTCACTGCCCACTTCGTTCACCTTTCTTCTGGTCACCTCCTGCTTAACTTGGCGGCGCTTGCTCTGGCAGCGTATGTTGCCTCGCCCGCAACACCCTTGCGCATGCAAATTCTGGCGTGGGGATGGCTCTGTTTCGCGACGGGGCTCGGCCTGTATCTGTTCGCCGATGATCTTTATTACTACGTCGGTCTCTCCGGTGCCCTTCATGGTGCGATGCTGATCGCGATTGCTCCATCCCCATACTATTCCCTGAAAGTCCGTATCACCGTTGTGCTTGTTATCGTCGTTAAGGTGCTCTGGGAGCAGTCGGGTTTTTACGACGACATGGCAAATGCAGAAATGGTCGGTGGCCGTACAGAGGCCAGATCGCATTTGTTGGGTGTCATTGCAGGCCTTATCTGGATAGCGCTATCACAGAGTTGGAAACACTATGAGCGAAGAAAATCCCTGGAAAACTAAGTCTGTTACAACGACTTATGAAAACCCCTGGATTAAGGTGGAGCATCATGACGTTCTGAATCCCGCTGGTAATCCGGGGATATACGGAACAGTGAGCTTTAAGAACAGAGCCGTAGGCGTTGTTCCTATCGCCGACAACGGCGACACCTGGCTGGTGGGGCAGTATCGTTTTCCGCTGCAGGAATATCACTGGGAGATTCCCATGGGCGGCGCACCCAAGGGGGAATCCCCCGAAGACTGCGCGCTCAGAGAGTTGCGTGAGGAAAGCGGGCTGATTGCAGAGTCGCTCATACCCATAGGGCGTGTACATCTGAGTAACTGCATAACCGATGAGGAGGGGCTGCTCTTTGTTGCGCAGGGTCTCACTGAAGGGCCAAGTGAGACTGAGGAGACAGAAGTGTTGACATTACGTCGCCTGCCGTTTGAAGAGGCGTTTCAGATGGCCCAGGATGGTCGCATTACCGATGTACTTTCGGTACTTGCACTGACGCGTATCCGGTTATGCGGCATCGCCTGATCACGATGGTGATCAGGCGATATAACACAAAGTCGATTGAGTAATTCTCAGGTCCGGTTTCAGTAAGGCAAGCTTAGTGAACCAGTGCGACCTTCTGGCGAAATCTCTGACGGAACTGGGCGGGTGACATATTCATTTCTTTGATGAATATCCGGTCCAGAGTTCTGCGTCCTGAAAGACCAATATTCAGAGCGATCTGTTCAATAGGATCTTCTGAGTCGGTCAGCATCTTCTTCGCCATTTCAAGACGGACCTGAGTGACGATCTGCTTCAGTGACGTATCTTCACGGTGCAGGTGTCGATTCAGGGTGCGAGCACTGATATGAAAATAGCCAGCCACTTCCTGCTGATTAGCATTCAGGCGGACTTTTTCCTGTAACAGGGCTTTGCGGATGCGATCTGCCAGAGAACCAGAGCGAGCCAGTTTACGATACTGCTCTTCGACTTCCCGCTTCATCATATTCAGGATATGCGGGTTGGTGTTGTGGAGGCCCTCATCCAACGCACCGGCAGACAGCAGAATGGCGCACTCTCCTGAATTGTAATTCAGCTTAGCGTTCCATAGCTGTGCCTGGGCCTGTTGATATTGAGTCGCAGGGTAAGGCAGGTTGATACCCAACAGGTTCAGGCGGTTACCGCAGAGTTGACGCATCCAGTTCAGTAAAACGCTGAGCATAAGCTCGGAGCGGTGACGCTGATCAGACATGTAGGAAGACTCGCCGACAGGCAGCTTCACTTTGATGGTGCCTTCGCGAGTTCGTGTCACGTTAATCTCGAGTAAGTCACTTAACAGCGGGGCAAATTTCTCCATGTAGTAGAGAGCTTCGCGCAGGGTGTTGCTGCAAAGAAACAGATTCTGTAACTGACAACTGCTCTGAGTATTGAACTTATGTGGGGGGTGAACGCACAGTGCTTCATTACCTGACTGACGAATCAGTTTTGCAATGACGTGATCTGCATCCTCTACCGGAATCCGGCAGTCATTATCTTTGAGCTGTTTAACGACGCGCTGTATATCAGCATCCTGCTCGGCCAGCTGATCAATCGACCGGATACCTGAGTTCTCGATCACCGGGCGGATTAACGCTGCTGAGACGTAACCTTTATCCATGTTCATACGCTGGTAACTATTATTGGGATTGTTGTTATTCAACGTCTGCTTAGCCGGACTTTCCTGGTCCCACAGCAGACAACCATTGCATGGTATACCGGGTGACAAAATTTGTCACCTGTTACCTCGAGTAGCACTTTGTTGGCTTAGAGGTATAAACCGGCCCATATGACACCAACAGAAACCCTTGGTTCCCTAAGGGTAATCGAATATCATAGACAAGTTACGCCAATCTATTGGTCAGAATTCGTACTGAAGGCCGAGGCTGTATAGAAAGAAGCTGGTGGGCTCAATATAAAAACTGTCGAGCGAGGTGGACTCAATCTCCGCGCGAACATTCAGACCTGCCCAGGGATTCCACAGAAGACCGGCACCAGTAATCAGTTCGACACCGGATGTCTCGTTTTTACCTGCGTCTTCCTTAACGCCATAAGTACCGTCGCCGTAGTAAGTAATACGGGTTTTCTCTACGTCGGCAATCCAGGCACTGGCTCCGCCCTTAATAAAGAAGTCGAGAGTTTCGGTGTACTCGAAGTTATAGCGCAGATTCACCAGGATACTACGTGCCTGATAACTTTCGGGGCCAGTGTAGATGGTTTCGCCTGGCACGCCGTTATCGTTACTGTTGCGATCTAAATCGCCCTGACTTGCACCACTCAGAAGAGGCGCAATGGTTGGGTCGTCTTCAAACAGAATGGGTGACGGATCTTTGTAGGACATTTCACCAAAGTCCATCAGGCCGAATTCCAGAGACAGATTTTCAGTAATGTTGGGGCCGAAAACGATTTTGGCTGCGAAATCTGTTTCGTCGATGTCACTGGTCTGGATGTAAGACCCTGTCATCCCCAGAAATCCCCCATAGCTTTCTGATTCAGCAGCACTGGCTGTAACACCAGATATTGCCAGAGTGAGCGCTGTCAGTGTGGCAGAGATACGCATGATGTATATCCATTCTTGTTATTGTTGGGCCATCTTTCCACGGAAACTGATTCAGGTTTCAGTAGTCGGCAGTACACCGCATAATAACAATGATGTGATTAACTTACAGTCCCCAGAGCGCATTATTTAACCTGTTTTGAAGATTGCCTTCCGAAGTTGATATTTAATAATGAGAAAGTGCATCTGGATGGTTTTCATTCTCGTTTTTTTGCGATAGGTTGTTATCAATTGTTTTTTTATAACTGATTGAAATATGACAGTTCGAGACACTGGCGCAGGGGCAGCGCCGGAAATAAGAGTTGAAAATGATATTGTGGTGCACGATCTGACGGGCATCAGTCACTTGAGTCTCGAATTAATGCGCACTCTCTACAAGCAGCGCGTGCACAGGGCCGGCATGTCACCCAAGCTGGTCGCTATCATTGCTCCAGATGTTCTTACTGTTGATTTCGAAGTTCAGATATACGCATCAAACCCCTTAGTACAAGCCTCTACCAGGGCCGTTGCTGTGATCGGTGATTCGTTTATGCTGCAACACCTTACCTCGATGTTTCTGTCGTACCATGCGCCAGCTTATCCCGTCAGGCTTTTCAGTCATTACGACGATGCGATGCAGTGGTTGTCTGGTGGAAACCCTGTGAGTTCTGATGATGAGATTGTAGGGGATAAGTAAGTGCCCGGTTGAGCCCGGGCACTGATCAGTACGTGGCTGTACTGTCGTTCGGTTTATAGGGCTTTAATGTAGCCTGCAAGGTGGACATCGTCGTTGCGGGTTGCCGCTACTTCGAAGTCAATTTCCTGATCTTTTTTGCCTGAGTGCAGCTCCACTTTGGCTGGCAGGAAAATCGGACGTTTAAATTCAACGTAGATTTCTGCGGCATCTGAGCCCAGCATCTTGTGAACGCTCGCTGCAGCGCGACCTTTAGTCCACATACCGTGAGCAAGGTGACGTTTGAAGCCGAACGCTTTGGCAGCGATAACGCCCCAGTGAATAGGGTTCGGGTCACCGGCAATAGGACCATACTTCAGGCCGAGGTTTGACGGCAGGGTCCAGGTTTCGCTGTCAGTGTACTCAGGATTCTCCGGGAGAACCTGCTCGGCTTCTTTCTTCTCGACGCCTTTGCTTGGCAGTAACGCCAGGTACGTGCTGAGGCCTTCCCAGACAAGCTCCATACCCACACGGATTTCGGTGCGAAGGCTGACCTCCAGACCTTTGTGTGTGCGGTTTGAACCAGCAAAGAAAGCACGCACGTCAAGCGCTTCGCCCAGCTTGATGCCGCGGTGCTGGGTGATCTTATTGGTCACGTGAACCATTCCCATAATCCCTAGTGGGAAGGAACGATGCAGCATCAGCTCCATGTGCAACTTGAACGCAGCGACGTGCGGATAGGTAATCGGCAGCAGTTCGCTCTTGGTATCGAAGCCACAGATACTGGCGTAATCTTTGACGTTTTTTTTGCTTGGGACGTGGCCGTAAATGACCGCATCCATATTTGGCAACTCAGGGTTGCGGATGTTGGTGTTGCGTGAAAACGCAGAGCGCACAGTGTGATTTGCAACGCTCGGAAGCTTTTTTAACTCAATACGGGTAGCGTGATACATAAATAAAGTCCTGAAAAAACTCTTTTTTGACACATATCAAGCCAGATAGTAGGCCGGCCAGAGCGGATCACCATTGGCGCAATCACTCGGGTTCTGCGTCAGATCGGTCAATAAGGCTTGCAGACGGCCGAGTATCTGGCAAAATCGCACTCTCTTCTTTTTGGAATATCAAACACTTATGTCTGGTGGAATGGCTGAATTGCGTGACTCCGGCATTATGATCCAGCTGGCGCATCATGCGATGTTAAAGATGGGGATCAATGCTGATGAAGTCTGGCAGCGCCTGGGCGTTACGCCTGAGGTTCTGCAGGATCGCAATCTTCGTACCCCCCACGACGCTCAGATTATCTTCTGGAGTGTTATGGAAGAGGTCTCTGGTGATCCTGATATTGGTATTCACCTCGGCGAAAATATGCCTGTCTACAAAGGGCAGGTGTTGCAGTATCTCTTTTTGTCGAGTCCAACCTTTGGTGAAGGGCTGAAGCGGGCATTGAGTTACCAGCGTCTGTTGAGCGATGCCTCTCAGGCGAGTATTGAGATAGACAGTCATCAGGCTTCGGTGAAAGTAGAGTCGGCGAGCGACAAAGTAACCGGTCTGCGTCACTTGAACGAATGCATGGTGTTAGGTCTGGTACGCTTTTTTGAGTACGTGACGGATGAGCAATTCCGCCCGGCGGCGATTGAATTCACACATCCAGAACCCGAGAACTGCTCAGAGCATCATCGCATCTTTGATTGCGATGTTCGTTTCGGCTGCAGTGAAAATCGTATTCGCTTTGATGACAGTCTACTGGATCTGCCGTCATTGCACGCTGAACCAGAGTTGTTACAACTGCACGAGAAGCTTGCCAGCGAGCATGTGGCCAAGCTTGAACGCCAGGATGTTGTTTCCAGGGTGTACAAAGTCTTTGGTGAAGTACTGGAAACAGGCCAGGTCAATCTTGATGACGTGGCAGGGCGTCTGGATATGAAACCTCGCACACTGAGAACCCGTCTGACCGAGGCGGGTACCAACTTTAATCAATTACTCGCTGACTATCGATGCAATCTGGCCAAGCGACTGCTGTCCGGTACTGATGAGAGTATTGATGAGATCGTCTACCTTACGGGATTCTCTGAGCCCAGTACCTTTTATCGGGCGTTTAAGCGCTGGACGAATCAGACACCGGTTGAGTATCGCAACAGCCGTCGAAGCTGATTGATCCGCGCCATGCGGGACAGCCCACGCCAATTTAGTGTAAATATTTGCTGAACGGGCTATTTTCGCTCAAGAAAACAGCTTCCCGACCGATATAGAAGTCACACTCATCGGTCACTGCGGAGCTTGCTATGAACATTCCGTCTTTTTCATCGTTCTCCAGCGCAGGTTTTCAGAACTACGGCAAAAGCCTGGGCAACCTGCAGCGATCCTCTCAGGAATCGGCTCAGTCGCAAAATGCTGCAAACCGTCCGGCGCAGACGGTCAAATCAGAGCAAGTCGCCAATACACAGTCAGCTCAGCCTGTTGCCACTCAAAGCCCTGAAGTCACGGCCACTAATATTCTTCGTCATGTCTATCAAAGTGTTGAAGGCTTGCGGGCAGAGGGCGCGTCGGAAGAGCGGATCGCTGAGCGTCTCGAAGCGGCGCGAGAAGGCGTTGAGAAAGGTTATGGAGAGGCTCGCTCTATTCTTGAGGATCTCGGGCGGCTTGATGAAGCCCTCGCAACAGATATCGATAAGGGCGAAGCTTTGATTGCAGAAGGACTGAAGCAGATTGAGGCCGGTGAGAAGCCCGATTTACTGACGCCTCAGATTCCGGAGCGTAATGACTCATCTGACAGGGCGCAAAGCTCTGCGCCTGCGGGGTTCACGCTGGCAGGCACGAGAACATCACAAAGCCTTTCACTTGAAGTTGTCACCCGCGATGGAGATAAAGTCACCGTGAATTTCCGTCAGAAAGAGGGTGGGATCAGCCTGACCACGCCAGGGATGAGTCTGACGGCCAGTGCGTTTTCCAGCCGTTTTGATATGCAGGTAGAGGGGAATCTCGATGAAGGAGAGCTTAATGCACTGCAAACTCTGTTTGACGATGTTGGCAAACTGAGCGAAACATTTTATGGCGGAGACCTTGGTGCGGCGCTCGAAGAGGCAATGCAGCTTGGTTTTGACGGTAATGAACTGGCTTCTATGAGCCTCGAATTGCGCCAGAGAAGCTTCTCAAGCGTTTCCCGTGCATACGGTGAGTCAGGCCCATCGCTGCCGACACCGCGCCTCGAATCTCAGCAGAATATGATTTCTGACTACGTTAAAAGCTATACCGAAGCATTGGATCGCGCTAAGCCACTTGCCGAACCACGGGACACATTGCAGAAAATGCTGGATGCACTCGTGCCAGACGATTCAAGAATGGACGCATTGCGCCAATTTAATGCAGGTCTCGGCAAGCTGCTCGATCGCTGATCTTCTGAACGTCTCTTAACAGCATGCTCCTACGTCGCCAGATAGGATTACACCTCTGGCGGCGTTATACTTTTATTCCTGTTATAACTTCGGTAAACCAACCTTGAGCTACGTTCTTCTGGGGACTTCTGAGTGCCATCTTTGTGACCAGGCTTCGGCAATTGTGACTGAAGGCGCAGAGGGCCTTGCGGTCACCGTATACATTGAAGATATTACCGACATTGAGGGTGGCGTTGACCGGTATGGTCTACGGATACCTGTCCTCCGCAACGAAATAACAGGCGAAGAACTCAACTGGCCGTTTACGGCGGCTGATGTTCGAGCTTTGTTCACCGCTTCAGATAAGGAATAAAAATGACCAGAGCACTGCTTTCCATGGTTGCAGCAGCGACGTTCTTGACCGGTTGTGCAAGTAACCAGCTCTCCCCAAAAGGAGACGCAATTTTTTACGCATTACAAGCAGACACCATGATGAACACCTGGCGTTATGAATGTGCGGCGGTCAGTGGTCGCGCTAACTATGCCGCGGAGACAGCAAGAGCAGACTGGTGGCAACGTAACGGTGATGCTGTTGAGGCTGCAGACTTTGGCCTTGCCTACAATTTGATTACGGTCACAGATACCCGGTTAGATACGGGAGCGCGTGTGGCTATGGGGCTGACTTGGGAAGTCCAGGAGCGCGCGGTGCAGACGGTCAGGAATAAACTTGAAGGTGCTTCAGATAAAGAAGATCTGTGTGTGAAAATTCTTGGTGAATATCAGGCGGGTGAGTGGGATATCAAAGGCTCAGAAGAAATTCAGCAGGCGCTGTCGAGCCTTGAAGCGACTGCCGCGAAAGAGCAGGACACCTATCGTGAGCGCAAAGGCATGGTCGAAACAGCAACGGGTAAGCGTTATGGACGTTCGCTTTATGTCGTTGAGAAACTCTCAGATCAACAAAGCTGTGACCGTTCAGGTGTCAGCCTGATCAAGGGTGAATGGCCTTATGAAATTTATAATGTTGAATGTGATGATCAACCACTGAGTATCGTGCGCTGTGAGTGGGGGCGTTGTACCTTCGTTGAGTAAGGTCTTTCATGGCTCCTTGTATGGTGCAGTTTATGATTAAAAAAGGAGGCTGATGCCTCCTTTTTATTGTTCAGTGCTTATTCCAGGCTCAGTAGTGGGCGGTTCGAATTAAGGATTGATTCGCCTATCCCTTTAACTTGAGTGATGTCTTCAACTTTATCAAACTGCCCGTGTTCTTTGCGGTGGGCAACAATAGCTTCTGCTTTTGCTTTGCCAACGCCTTTCAGTTCACTGAGTTCTTCAGCGGACGCAGTATTAATATTCACTGGGCCACCCGGCTCTTCAGCATAAACCTGAGAGAAAGCCAGTGATGCTGCAAGAATGAGTAGAGAAATAAATCCTTTCATAGCCAATTTCCTTAAATGTTATCGGGTACCTGAGGCACAGGTAAGTCGTTCTCTGATTTCAGAGATTTCCAGATTAACAGTGAAGAAATGATGAAAGATATACGAATATATTATTAAAAAAAGGCCACGTTTAAGGCCTTTTTATGGGGCTTCAGACGCCTTACTGGCGCCCTTGGCCGATCTTGCTGAAAGTGACTTATTCCGCCGATTTTTTTTCTGCGGTTTTCTTAGCTGTTGCTTTTTTTGTTGCGGTTTTCTTAGTTGTCGTTTTTTTTGCAGTCGCTTTCTTAGGGGCAGCCTTTTTCTTTTCAGTAATGTTCCACTGCTTGCCGTCCCAAGTGGCACTCCAGCCTGTTGCTTTACCTTCGCTTTCCGTCATCACGTACTGCTCTTTGGATTTCCGGCTGTAACGAATGATGGTCGGATTACCATCATTGTCTCTTTCCGGAGCACTCATCAGGAAGTGATACTTAGGATCAATCTCATTCTTGTGTGGAATGATCTCAGATACCAGTGGTGCACGGGTTTCACGTTTGCGTGGAAACTGACTTGCGGCGAGGAAAAGACCACTTGCGCCATCGCGCAGAATATAGGTGTCTTCAACTTTTTCGCACTGCAGTTCCGGCATAGGTACCGGGTCCATTTTGGGCGGCGCGGCTTCACCATTTTTCAGCAACTTACGGGTGTTTTTACACTCGTCATTGGTACAGCCAAAATACTTACCGAAACGGCCAGACTTGAGCTGCATCTCTGATCCGCACTTATCGCATTCCAGCGTCGGGCCATCGTAGCCTTTGATGCGGAACTGACCTTCTTCTACTTCAAAGCCTTCGCAATCCGGATTGTTGCCGCAGATATGTACTTTGCGTTTTTCATCCAGCAGATAGCTTTCCATTGCGGCATCACAGATTTTGCAGCGACGCTTGTCCATCAGGCGGCGGCTCTCTGCCTCATCGTCTTCGTCAGCACTAATGACTTCATCACCCGGAATGAGGTTCAGTGTCTGTGTGCAACGCTCTTTAGGCGGAAGGCTGTAACCAGAACAACCAAGGAATACCCCTGTAGAACCCGTACGAATCTGCATGTGGCGACCGCAGGTCGGACATTTGATGTCAGTATCGACCGGGTCATTAGGGCGCATTCCGTCTTCACTGCCAGCTTCCTCGAGCTTGTCGGTAAAGTCGCTGTAGAAGTTATTCAGAACGCCTTTCCAGTTCGCTTCACCATCGGCAATTTCATCCAGCTTTTCTTCCATAGTCGCTGTGAAGCTGTAATCCATCAGATCGGTGAAATTTTCGGTCAGGCGGCTGGTGACAATATCGCCCATTTTTTCAGCGTAGAAGCGTCGGCCTTTCAGGCTGACGTAACCGCGATCCTGAATGGTCGAAATAATCGATGCATAGGTAGACGGGCGACCGATACCTCGTTTTTCAAGCTCTTTCACCAGCGCCGCTTCAGAGAACCGCGGTGCAGGCTTGGTAAAATGCTGCTTTGGTTCAAGCTCTTGCAGAGTGAGAACATCACCTTCCTGAACATCGGGCAGAAGCACATCATCATCGCCTTTGCTGCCCACTGGTGGCAGCACTTTCAGATGGCCGTCGAAACGGATCACACGGCCCTTGGTACGCAGTTCGTAGTCGCCGGAGTGAACCGTTACAGTGGTGCTGGTAAATTTTGCATCGTTCGTCTGACAGGCAACAAAACGGCGCCAGATCAGGTCATACAGGCGTTCAGCGTCTGGTTCCATGGAAGACAGGTCACCAGAACGCAGTTTCACATCAGAAGGGCGAATCGCTTCGTGCGCTTCTTGTGCGCCTTCTTTGCTGCTGTATTGGCGTGGGTTGTCCGGAAGATACTCGGCACCCAGTTTGTCGGTGATGTAATCACGTACGCTCGCCACTGCGTCCTGACTGAGGTTCGTCGAGTCAGTACGCATGTAGGTGATATAACCAGCTTCATACAGGCGCTGAGCGAGAGTCATCGTCTTTTTAACACTGTACCCCAGGCGGGTACTTGCAGCCTGCTGCAGCGTCGAGGTAATAAAAGGCGCAGCCGGACGAGAACTGGTTGGTTTGTCTTCGCGCTTGGTGACCTTAAACGGGCCTTTACGGATAATATCGAGTGCTGACGTCGTGTCCGCTTCGTTGTTTGGGCGGAACTCCTTACCGGCAACTTTGGCAACCTGCGCCCGCAGGTCGTCGCCATCGGCAGATTTCAGATTGGCAAAGGCTTCCCAGTACTCTTCTGGAATAAAGGCACGAATTTCACGTTCGCGTTCGACGATCAGGCGTACAGCAACCGACTGTACACGCCCCGCAGAGAGGCCGCGTGCAACTTTTGCCCACAACAGAGGGGATACCATGAAGCCAACGACGCGGTCGAGGAAGCGGCGCGCCTGCTGAGCATTAACCCGATTGATGTTCAGCTCAGAAGGTTGTTCGAATGCAGCCTGGATGGCTTTCTTTGTGATTTCGTTGAACACCACGCGACGATATGGCTTGGCGTCGCTACCGATGACTTCCCGCAGGTGCCAGGCAATGGCTTCCCCTTCGCGGTCCAAATCCGTTGCGAGATAGATCTGGTCGGCATTCTTTGCCAGACGCTGTAGTTCTTCGACAACCTTTTCTTTACCCGGAAGCACTTCGTAGCTGGCTTTCCAGTCGTTGTCCGGATCAATACCCATCCGGTTGATCAACTGGTCATGAGCCTTTTTCTTTTTGTACTCGGCTTTCTCATCGGGTGACATTTTACGTGTCAGGGCCGCCTGTCGGGCACGTTCTTTCGGGTCTGACTTGGTTGCTCCGCCCGATGTGGGCAGGTCGCGGATGTGGCCGACACTGGATTTTACGATGAAATCTTTGCCGAGATACTTATTGATCGTCTTCGCCTTAGCAGGCGACTCCACAATCACCAGTGATTTGCCCATAGTCCGTTCAGATACCTTAATAGGGCGCTGGCAGAGGAGGCCTGCGCCTGAAATTCCACTGGCCGGCTTGATGAAGACACCGGACAGGCTCAATTAGGCGACACTTTAAAACCAAAACATGGGGTAAGGTCAAGTCTCATGATCAGCTCAGTAAACCAGCGGACAGCCAGAAACTTGCTAAACTTTGGTTAATCAACACCCATTCTTTAACTTTGCCACCTGTTGTCAGGAATAGCACAAACACACGGAGTTGGAAAATATGTCGGCTATCGGACTGGTTCTGGCGATCGCTGTACCGCTGACGTTACTCATGCTTGGTGCCGTTGTTTATAACCGCAATATGCAGAAGAAACAGGCTAAGCAGAGTCAGGCGCGGCTTCTTCGTCAGAAGGCCGGAGATCTGCTGGAAGCGTTGGAATATCTGATGCTTGTCGACAGTCACCGTGAAATTCAGGCTGCCGTATTGGAGCGGGTAAGGGAACTCTATGCGCTGGCGGCGTCGCAGGCCGGTGCAGAGGCGGGTGAAGGAGAGTTTGATGCTGAACCGTACGAGCAGAAAATTAAGGCCGATGGCCCATGTCGCAAGGTGCTGAAAAGTGACCGTGAGCTGAAGTATGGCCGCCGGCAGTTCTCAGCGGTGCTGAAAGCACTTGCGTTGATGGCGAAGAAGAAACAGATATCTGAAACCGCCATGGTTGAGTATCGACGGTACCTTAAAATGACCCTGCTGGAGCGAGAAGTGGATACTTACACTGCTCAGGGCGATGTTGCTGCCGGACGTGGTGATATCGTCACGGCCGCTAATTATTTCAAGGCCGCACGCAAACTGTTGATTGAGTTTGATATTCAGTTCCCTGAAAAGAATCAGCGCGTGAAGGCCATTGCCGAAAAAACCGCAGCGTTGTACCGCGGTGAAAAAAACGAAGTACTCGAAGAGCCTGAGGGCCCGAACGACAATCTGTCCAAAGCTCTGTCGAAAGAAGCAGCATCCGAGACCAATGAGTTTGGCATGCCAACGGACCCGAGTGCAGTGAAAAAGCGTTACTGAGGCTGTAGTAAGCCCTGTCTACCCCTTTGTGTTGCATGACAGCAGGCGAGGCATCTGGCATTGTACGCTTATTATTTCCTTAGTAATTTATCTGAGCAATTTACCTGACCCTTTCTTGTGTCTGATTTATCCCACTTTTTGGAACGCCTGATCCCTGATGCCGGCTCGCGTGTCAGTTCAGACCTGATCGCGATTCATGAGATTCGTGGACTGAGGTTTGATTGCCTTCACCTTGATCGGTTAGATCCTGTGTTATCAGGCAATAAAGTATTCAAGCTTCTCGGGCACCTGGAGGCCTGGGAGGCATCGGGCAAATCTTCTCTCGTCAGTTTTGGTGGGCGATGGTCAAATCATCTTCACGCGCTGGCGTTTGCCGCGCAACGGCTCAACATTCCCGTGACCGCTTTGGTGCAGGGATACCCTGAACAGCCACTCACGCCTACGTTGCAGGACTGTATCGACGCAGGTATGACAATCCGGTTCTGCAATCGTGGTCAGTACGCTTTGCGCTACAACGAAGCATGGCGTGAACAGCTGGCGGTTGATGAGGATGCCTGGGTGATTCCTGAGGGCGGCGACGGCTCTGAGGGCAGGCATGGGTTTGCCATGCTGGCGCCGTTATTTGAGAAGTATGACGAAATCTGGGTCGCTGCCGGAACGGGAACGACCGCAATAGCCATCGCCGAGAGGTTGAGGCCCGACCAGACCTTGGTCATCGTTAATGCAGTGCAGGACCAGGGGGCGCTTGAAGCAAAAATGATGAGTATGCCCTTGGCACCTGAGATCCGCTTTGCAGGTCAACCAGAGAAACTGCGATTTGGTAAGTTGTCGCCAGCACTCAGAGAGCTGATCACAGATGCAGACCGGGCAGGCCTGATGCTTGATCCCGTTTATACCGTTCGCCTGTTGGCGGCCTGGCTGATGGAGCGTGAAGCTGACCATGGACGTAGCCTGCTGATCCATAGTGGTGGACTTCAGGGGCGGCGCAGTGTGGATGGTCTCTCAGGCAAATATGAGTAGAAATACCGCCACGCGTTAGCTATGCCAGTCAGGCGCCACCATCATCCAGCGCTCAACTTCACCCCAGCCGTTTTCTAGCTTTCCCATCCGGGCGATCGCCAGCGGAATGCTCAGATGTTTATACGTGCATTTAAGATACTTCAGCAATTCTTCGCGAGATACAGCAAACGACGAGTATACGGGGCTAAGCCAGTCTTGTTTTGATAAAACATACCAGTGCCCTTCCGGTAAGTAGTGAGCCTGATCAACCGGGCACCAATAGCCGGACCAGTGGTCTGGACTGATCTCGGCGGGAAGAGGGGCGGCCGATACATCATGCACGGGCGAGAACAGGCAACCGCGCATAATGGCGAATGACCTCACCGGCGTCGGGGTAAATTCTCTAATTGCATCCAGTGCAACATCATGCTGAGCCAGAGGTAACTGGTGCTCGAAAGTGTGCTGTATTTTGCGGCTGAGAAGATCGCGACGATTAGGGCCAATCCAGTCGTCTTCCACACCGAGATAAAACTTCAGTGCGAGCTCAATGTGCAGGGTGCTGTTTTCCCTCGGAATTAACAGATCGAGTTCACCTAAAGTTCTGTTCTGTTCAGTTATCTGCTGATTGGCGATAAAAGGAACCTGACTACTGCTCAGAGCAGATTGCCAGAGTTGTTCGAAACGAAAGCCCAGGCGCGGGCTCTGAAAGTCGGGTGACAGAGTGGTCCCTTTCAGGTGGCTTTCGCGCAACTCGGGCAATATTTCTTTCAGTGCCGGTGTTACGCTGCTGTCCAGGAGAGACGGGCCGAATATGCTCCAGAGCAGATCGCGTTTGTTCTTATCCTGAATATCGAAGAATGCTTCCGGGGTGGTCGCCATGGGGTCAAGCCTGGTGTTCTGCGGTATAGTATATAAAAAGACGCTGCAGCAGGATGATGACTGCAGCCCGTGATTTGTTGAGGTTACCAGTTTTCTGATGGAAGAGTTCCGCAATATCGGTCTGATTGGCCGACTGAACAGTAATAAAGTGATTGATACTATCCGTCGTTTGGCGCGCTATCTGATTGACGAGGGGTATCACACCATTCTGGACGACCGTATCGCGGAGGTAATGCCGGGGCACGGCATGCAGGTCAGCAATGTGAATATGCTGGGTGAAATATGTGACCTGGTGATTGTTGTCGGTGGTGACGGCAGCCTTCTCGGTGCCGCTCGGGCGCTCGCCAAATTCAACACGCCGGTGTTGGGGATCAACCGTGGTCGCCTGGGCTTCCTGACCGATATCAGCCCGGATGATGAAATGTGCGAGGCGGTTCAGGCCGTTCTCGACGGTGAATATATAGAAGAAAGACGTTTCCTTCTCGATGCGGAAATCAAACGTGATGGCAACCCGATAGGTTCTGCAACAGGCCTGAACGACGTGGTTCTGCACCCGGGTAAGTCCGCCCGGATGATCGCCTTTGATCTCTACATCGAAGGGCAGTTTGTTTATCACCTGCGTTCTGATGGTCTGATTGTTTCAACACCCACCGGATCTACCGCCTATGCTTTGTCTGGGGGCGGTCCAATCATGCACCCGCGACTGGATGCTTTGGTGTTGGTACCAATGTTCCCGCATACCCTGTCGAGCCGGCCTATCGTGGTTGACGGCAAGGCCGAAGTGAAAATTGTTGTGGATGCCAGCCAGGGGCTGTATCCGACGATCAGTTGTGATGGCCAGACACACATTCCTTGTGCACCGGGTGATAGCATCACTATCCGTAAAAAAGCGCACAAGCTGAAACTGATCCATCCGAAAGGTCACAACTTTTACGAGATCTGTCGTACTAAGTTGGGCTGGAGCAGTAACCTCGGAGACTGAATATGCATCAGGGATATGACCTGATAGGCGACATTCATGGCTGCGGCCTGACGCTGATTGATCTGCTTGAACAGATGGGTTACAGCAAGCGCAACGGGGTGTATCAGCATCCGAAGCGGAAAGTTGTTTTTCTGGGTGACATCGTTGACCGTGGGCCTAATATCCGTCTTGCGTGTCACATCGTGCGCGACATGGTAGAAGCTGGCCACGCCGATATCGTTATGGGTAACCACGAATACAACGTTGTGACTTATCTGAGCGAAGCACCGGCGGGTATGCGTCAGCCATTTCTGCGTCCTCATACGCCGCGTAATAACTTCATCGTCGAGCAGACATTAGAGCAATTCGCGAATTATCCGCAGGAATTTAACGAAATGCTCGACTGGTTCCTGACCATTCCGCTGTTCCGCGAGTACGAGCACTTCCGAGTGGTGCATGCCTGTTGGGATCACCAGATGATTGACGAATACCTGCGACGGTACGGAACCAACCACATCACCAAAGACATGCTGCCTGAGTCTGTGCAGACGGACTCATTTCTCTATCAGTTTCTGGATCGGATGCTTCGCGGAACATCACTGAAATTGCCTGATGGACGTTCAATGACGGCGAAAGACGGCATGGTCCGTCAGTTCTTCCGCACTAAATTCTGGGCCGGAGACCCGCAACGGTACAATGATGTGATCTTTCAGCCAGATCCTCTGCCAGAAGATCTGCAGCACGCGCTGTTGAGCGAAGACGAGAAAGAGCAGTTGTTGTTCTACGGACCCGACGAAAAACCGCTGTTTATTGGCCACTACTGGATGTCCGGTTTGCCTGAGCCCATCGTGCCAAATATCGCCTGCCTCGATTACAGTGCGGTAAAGTATGGCCGTCTCGTAGCGTACCGAATGGATACCGAGCGTCATCTGCAGAAGGGTAAATTCGCTTGGGTTCGTGTTGAAAAGAAAGAGCGCTGATGCAACCGCTGGCCGTACTGAGTGCTCCACTGGAGACTGATCTGTCGCCTCTGACCCGCCATCTTTGGTCAGAGAAAATCGTACATCGCGTTGTTGAGGAGGGTAATCAGCAGGTTTTGCTGATAGCCGACCCCGATGATATTGACCGAATTAAAGAACTGCTGGACGACTGGCGAGAGGGTTCGTTGCCAGAGCCTGAACCGGTTACAACCTCGGGCACGTCAATAGTACAGCGTCTGGCTGCGGTACCACTGACTGTCGGCCTTATGTTGCTGGTGGTTGGCGTCTTTGGCTGGCAGCACTTATCAAATGATTGGCACGGGTGGTTGGAAAATAGCCAGGCACTCTGGCCGGATGCCCGCAATCAACTTTCTACCTATCTGAACATGTCGTTCTGGGAAATCTGGCGGCCGACACTGCTGCATTTCAGCGTGATGCACCTGTTGTTCAACAGTTTATGGGTCTGGGTGCTGGCCGGAGCCATGGAGCGTCAGGGAGAGCGTTTCGGAATTTTGGCATTGCTCATACTGTGCGGCGTAAGCGGGAACCTGTTGCAGTGGTGGTTGGCTGGCCCGGCATTTGGCGGCATATCGGGTGTCGTCTATGGCCTGGCGGCCTGGACCGGGCTGCGTCAATACCGCTACAAAATACAATACGGCATTCCTCCGGCCTTGTTGGGGGTAATGATTTTCTTTATGGTGATTATGCTGTTTGGAGACACCGTGGTGCCGGGCCTGTCGGGGTCGGCTCATGGTGGGCACCTGGGCGGTTTACTGTGTGGTTTCCTGCTGGCCGTGATCTGGCCAAATCCTAATCGGAGAAATAATGAATCTTGATGATCTGATCCGTTCACTCACACCAGAAGTGTACGAAAACCTGAAAAACGCGGTTGCAACAGGTCGCTGGCCGAACGGTCGAAAGCTTGAAGACGGGCAGCGTGAATTGTGCATGGAAGCCATCATCTATTACGAAAACACCCACGATGTGCCTGCCGATCAGCGAGTAGGTTACCTCGATCAGGGCTGTAAATCGGGCAAAGACGACGACACCCAGCCGCTGAATATCCAATGAGCAAGTCAGAATTTTCCGGCCATCTGGATAAGATGCGCATTCGTCCGGCGGCAACGGTGGCATACTCGCTTGTGCTCAACAATGAAGAGTTCCCAATCAACGACTTTCTCGGAAAAAGTCTGTCCCTTACGTGGGAAGGCGACATCCATTGTCGTGCCTGTAACCGACCAACCAATAAAAGTTTCAGTCAAGGGTACTGTTACCCCTGCTTCACCAAGTTGCCTGAGTGCGATTCCTGCATCATGAGCCCTGAAAAGTGTCATTTTCATCTGGGGACCTGTCGTGATGCAGCCTGGGGAGAACGGGTCTGTTTCAATGACCATATCGTATATCTTGCTAACTCGTCGGGTGTGAAAGTGGGGATCACCCGCATGAAGAACATGCCGTCGCGCTGGCTGGATCAGGGCGCAGCACAAGCTTTACCGATTGCGAGAGTAGCGACACGACGCCTGGCTGGGCTGGTCGAAGATATTATCCGACGAGATATCGCCGATAAAACGAACTGGCGGGCGATGCTCAAAGGCGATTCACCAGAGCTGGATCTGCTCTCAGAGAGAGAGCGACTCAGAGAACATTTCGCAGAAGAACTTAATCAGCTTGAGCTGGAGCAAGGTCCTGGCTCGATAACATGGTTGACGAACGAGAGCGTCCGGCACTTTAATTACCCGGTGATTGAGTACCCGACCAAAGTAACCAGCCATAATTTCGATAAAACCGCAGAAGTATCGGGTCGCCTGATGGGCATGAAGGGGCAGTACCTTATACTCGATACTGGTGTCATCAACCTGCGAAAATTTACCTCATACAATGTCAGAGTGACTGTGAACAGGGAGTCTTAATATGCGTGACGCTCAACCGAAGGCGATTCAGTTAGCGGATTACCGCGCGCCTGCCTACGAAGTAACTGATACCCATCTTAAATTTGAATTAAACGATGGCTATACCCAGGTACATTCTGTTCTGACCCTGAAACAGGTCGGTGAAGGAAACGAACTCGTGCTCAACGGCCAGGACCTTGAGCTACTGAGCATCCGTCTGGATGGCAACGACCTGACAACCGATGATTATGAACTGCGTGATGAAACACTGACGCTCAGTGGATTGGGCTCTTCGCATGAGTTGGCAATCTCGACGCAGATTTACCCCGAGAAAAATACGGCACTGGAAGGTTTGTATCGCTCCGGTGGCATGTACTGCACACAGTGTGAGGCTGAAGGATTCCGTCGCATTACTTACTACCCGGATCGCCCGGATGTGATGTCGGTCTTTACGACCGAAATCATCGCCGATGCTGAGCAGTTTCCAGTGCTGTTGTCGAACGGAAATCCGGTAAGCGAAAAAACCGAAGAGGGTAAAAAGCGCGTTGTCTGGCATGACCCACACAAAAAGCCAGCCTACCTGTTTGCGTTGGTCGCAGGAGACCTGGAGGTTCGCGACGACCACTTCACGACCTGCTCTGGGCGTGATGTGTTGCTGCGTATTTTTGTCGAGCCGCAAAACGTTGATAAAACAGAATACGCGCTGGATGCTCTTAAGCGATCCATGCGTTGGGATGAAGAGGTTTACGGTCGCGAATACGATCTGGATATTTTCATGATCGTTGCTGTCGATGACTTCAACATGGGGGCGATGGAAAATAAAGGTCTTAATATCTTTAATTCCTCCTGTGTTCTCGCTAATCCAGCAACTGCTACGGATGCGGCGTATCAGCGTATTGAAGCCATCGTCGCACATGAGTATTTCCACAACTGGTCGGGTAATCGTGTCACCTGTCGTGACTGGTTTCAGTTGAGCCTCAAAGAAGGCTTTACGGTTTTCCGGGATGCCTGTTTCTCTGCTGATATGAATTCACCGACCGTTAAACGAATTGAAGACGCCAGCATGCTGCGTACGGTTCAGTTCGCTGAAGATGGTGGCCCGATGGCACATCCGGTGCAGCCAGATTCGTACATAGAAATTTCGAACTTTTACACAGTGACCATTTATGAAAAAGGCGCTGAAATTGTTCGTATGCTGCATAAAATTCTGGGTGCCGACGGTTTCCGCAAAGGCTCTGATCTCTACTTTGAGCGTCACGATGGTCAGGCTGTCACCATCAACGATTTTGTACAGGCGATGGAAGACGCCAATAGCGTCGACCTGAGTCAGTTCCGCTTGTGGTACAAACAATCAGGTACGCCGGTGGTCGAAGTCCTTACGCAATACGATCATGCCGCAGAGCGTTTGACCATTAACCTGCGTCAAAGTACTCCGGATACTCCGGGGCAAACGAATAAAAAACCGCTGTGGATTCCTGTTCAGTTGGGGTTCATCGCGCACAGTGGCGAAGATATCGAGATTCGCCCGGATCAGCCGGACTTCTGGACCGAAGAGAGTCAGGTACTGCACTTTCGCGAAGCCGAGCAGGCCTTTAGTTTTGGTGGCGTGATTGAAGAACCGGTTGTGTCACTGTTCCGGGATTTTTCTGCGCCGGTACGCATCAATTATCAGCACAGTCAGTCAGCGTTGCGTTTTATGTTGCAACACGACAGCGATGGCTTTAACCGCTGGGATGCTGGTCAGCAGCTGATGCTACACTGGATCGAGCTGGCCGAAAAGGGTCGCTTTAAGCTGGTAAAAGAGGATGTGGAAGCACTTCGGAGTGTGATCAGTGATGAGAGTCTTGATCCTGCGATGGTCGCTTACCTGTTGGCTCTTCCGTCAGAGGCGTATATCGCAGAAACGCGTAAATCCTATGATCCTGTTGCCATTCATAACGGCCGCGAGCAGGTGTTGTCTGCTGTGGCTGAGGCATTGAAAGAAGACTTTCAGGCTTGCTACGAGCGTCTGAACATTGTGGCAGAATATCAGCCAGCACCCGCAGACATGGCGCGCCGTTCACTTAAAAACCTCGCGCTGTCGTTCTGGGCGCGGGCATCTGCGGATGGCGTCGCAGCGGCTAAGGCGCAGTTTACCAGCGCCGATAATATGACCGATCAGATGGCGGCGTTACGCGTACTTGTTACCTGTGGCGATGAACCCGAAGCGCTGGAAGCACTGAATACCTTCTATGAGCAGTGGAAACACGATTCATTGGTGGTTAACCAGTGGCTGACTGTACAGTGTGGATCATCACGCCTGGGTTCACCGGATCACATTGAGACAATGCTGGAGCACGAAGCATTTGATTGGCGCAACCCGAATAAAGTACGTTCAGTGATTGGCGCGTTCGCCAACCAGGCCCTGTGTCACTTCCACAGTGAGAATGGACGTGGTTATCGTCTTCTTGCAGACGCTGTCATCCGCCTGAACGCCAGCAACCCTCAGATTGCTTCACGATTACTGACGCCACTGACCCGGTGGAAGCGTTTAGTGCCAAGTCAGTCACAATTGATGAAAGCTGAGTTGCAACGGATCATGGATAGCGGCAGTCTCTCGAAAGACGTGTACGAAGTTGTTAGCAAGAGTTTGGTTTAAGGAAAACTGATCTGATGGATCTTTCAGGTGTCACCCGCGGAAAACGCGGCTCCTCATTGCTTGCCACGCTATGCGTGGCGGGCAGCATGTTTGTGTCTCAGGCGCATGCCTCTGTCTCAGTTTCTGAAGCCGAACAGCTTAAGTCTGTTCTTACGCCGATGGGAGGGCAGCGTGAAGGTAACGGGCGGGATATTCCACCCTGGCGTGGTGGCCTGACGCTGCCGCCGGTTGAATATAAAGAACCTGGGCAGCATCACCCTGATCCATTTCCTGAAGATAAACCGCTGTTTACGATTACTGCTCAGAACATGGGCCAGTACAGTGAAAATCTGACCGAAGGCCAGAAAGAGATGTTCAGGACATACCCTGACACCTTTAAAATGCCGGTATATCAGACTCGTCGTACCGCAGCAGCGCCTGAGTGGGTATACGAGAATACCTACAAAAATGCATTGCGTGCAGAATTGGCAGACGGCGGGGACTCGCTGCTGTATTCCTACGCTGGCATTCCTTTTCCTATTCTCAGTGATAATAAAAACCAGGCAGGTGTTCAGGCAGTCTGGAATCATATTACTCGCTGGCGCGGAACCTACCTGCAGTTGCAGGCCTCCGAGGTTGCGGTTCACAAAGACGGAAAGTTCACTCCGACGACCGTCGAACAGCAGGTAGAATTCAACTATTACCGTCAGGATAAGACCATCGAAGAGTTAGATAACCTGCTTTTCTACTATCTGTCGGTCACCAAAGCACCAGCGCGCCTTGCGGGCGGTGCCGTACTTGTTCATGAACCTCTTAACCAGGCAAATGATGCTCGCCAGGCGTGGGGCTACAACGCAGGGCAGCGTCGCGTACGCCGTGCACCGAACCTGGCATACGATACGCCTATTGCCGCTGCGGATGGTTTGCGCTACGCCGATGACACCGATATTTATAACGGCTCGCCTGACCGCTATAACTGGAAACTTATCGACAAACGCGAAATCTATATTCCGTATAACAACTACCGCCTGACGTCGAACGAGGCGAGTTATAACGATATTTTGCGCCCTGGGCACCTGAATCCTGAATACACGCGCTATGAAAAACATCGCGTCTGGGTTGTTGAAGGAACGCTGAAAGATGGAATGCGGCATGTTTATAGCAAAAGAGTGTTCTATATTGATGAAGATACCTGGAGCATTGGAGTCGCAGATCAGTACGATATGAACGGCCAGTTGTGGCGCGTGAGTATGGCCTACATCAAGACATATTATGAGTTGCCGGTGACCTGGACAGGCATGGATGTTTTCCATGACCTTCGAGATCGCCGCTACCATGTACAGGGCATGACAAACGAAGAGCCCGAAGAAATTGATTACAGTAACCCACCTCCGGGTGACCGTTACTTCACACCGGCTGAATTGCGTCGACGCGGACGTCGATGACACCTGCCCCGTTAATTTTCTTTGTCAAGGGGGCGTAGCAGTAGGGTGCGGGAAGCGCCAGCTGGATTACATAACGTAACAAGCGCGTGTTAGTCAGTAGTAAGGCCGTCCGCTAGACTAGCGCCGCTTTAATAATGCTAATAATACGGGGTTTTATATGTTTTCTGATTTGGTCAGGCCATGGACAGGCAACCAAAAGAGCGGGCTAAGCCTCCTCTCGGGCCTGTTTATTACTGGGGCTCTGGCTACATCAACCGGAGCGTTCGCAGAGTGGCAGGACCCTCTTCAGACACCGGCTATGTCGTCCGACAAAGCACACCAATCTTTATTACTTGATGTTACGGATCGAGGCGAAGCACTTGTCAGTGTTGGTGCTTATGGTCACGTTATTGTTTCAACAGACAACGGCTATACCTGGACTCAGGGTCGTGTTCCCGTGACAACAACGCTTACCTCGGTTGACTTTGCTGATGATCAGAATGGTTGGGCGGTCGGTCATGACGGCGTCATCTTGAATACGACGGATGGTGGAGAAAACTGGACGAAACAGTTCGACGGTTTTAAAGCAAACGAAGCCATGCTGACTTCAGCTCGGACGAACCTGACGAATGCAGAAGAGCGCTCCGAAGAGATTCAGGAAACGGGCTCTGACATGGAAATTGACCAGGCCATGACCGCTCTGGAAAACGCTGAATTTGCGTTTCAGGATGCTGAGTACGATCTCGAAACCGGCTCGACCAAACCCTTTCTTGATGTGTATTTCTGGTCTGCGAAAGAAGGTATCGCGGTCGGCGCATACGGAATGGCATTCCAGACGATTGATGGGGGAAGTGAGTGGTTTGAAATCAGTTCCCGACTGCCAAACCCGAATCGCCTGCATCTGAACACCATCACACGAGTTGGCGAACGTTCTCTGACTATCGTCGGTGAAATGGGGCTGATGCTCCGTTCTGATGATATGGGCGACAACTGGGTCAGTCAGTCAGCACCTTATGACGGTTCTCTCTTTGGTCTGCTTGATGAGGGCGACACACAAATCCTGTTCGCCTTACGTGGACACACCTATCGTTCAGACGATGATGGCATTACCTGGCAAGCGTTGGATACCGGTTCTGAGCAGACTCTGCTTGGCGGTTTCAGCTCTGATCGCGGTGCAATGCTGGTGGGTAATGGCGGTAGCGTCGTTACTCTGAATGCACAGCTGGCGGGTGCCGAATCAACGACCATCGTGGGACGCAAAGGAGCAGCAGCCGTTATCCGCAGTGAAGCGTGGCATTTTGTCATCGCCGGAGATGCCGGTATTCAATTGGTAAACAGAGAGGGCAAGTTGTTGCAACGTCAGGCAGAAATGAGCGAGGAGAAAGGCAATGAGTGAACAAAAGCACCATTACTCCTCAGAACCGGAGCATTACATCCTGTCTTCGGAATCTGAACCTCTGCTGGAGCGTCTGATCTTCAACAATCGCTCACTGGTGATTATCGTCCTGATGGCTCTGACTGCGTTATTCGGTTACGGGCTGAGTAAGGTGACGCTGGATGCCAGCATTGAAAAATATATCCCGCTGAACCACGAGTACATCCAGAATTATCTTGTGCATAAGGATGAGATGAAAAGTGGGGTGGCGAACGTAAAAATCGCGGTCGAAACGACAGACGGCGATATTTTCACCCAAGACTATATGGATACGCTGAGTAAAATCAGTGATGAAATTTTCTTCGTAAAAGGCGTAGACCGCTCCGGAATGGAGTCGCTCTGGACGCCAAACGTCCGCTGGATGGAAGTGACTGAAGAAGGCTTTCAGGGTGGTCCGGTTATTCCGAGCACCTACGATGGCTCTTCTGAGAGCCTTGAGCAGGTGCGCCAGAATGTTCTGAAGTCGGGGCAGGTTGGCCGCCTGGTAGCGAACAATTTTGAGTCTTCGATCATCAATGTACCGCTGGTTGAGTACAACCCGGACACAGGTGAAAAGCTGAGCTACGCAACCTTCAGTGCTGATCTTGAAGAGAAAATCCGCAGTAAATACGGCAGTGATCAGTACCGTATATACATCACGGGTACACCGAAAAAACTGGGCGATCTGTTAGAAGGTGCGCAATCCATTGCGCTCTTCTTCCTCGCTGCAATGGTGATGACCGCCATTCTGCTGTATCTCTACTCCCGCTGTATTCGCGGCACTATTGTTCCTATTGTGGCGTCTCTTATCGCGGTTGTCTGGCAGTTAGGGTCACTGGCGCTGCTGGGTTTCACCATTGACCTCTATTCTGTTCTGGTGCCTTTCCTGGTGTTTGCGATTGGTATCAGCCACGGTGTTCAGATCATTAACGGCATTGCGATTGAATCTGGCAAAGGTGCTTCGCCGGTGCAGGCGGCCCGCCATGCATTCCGTGGTCTGTACGTGCCGGGCATGTTGGCTCTCCTGAGTGACGCGATTGGCTTCCTGACACTGCTCTTTATCGACATTGGCGTTATTCAGGAGCTGGCGATTGCTGCGAGTGTGGGTGTTGCCATGATCATTGTCACCAATCTGGTTCTGTTGCCTGTGATCATGTCTTACATAGGTATCAGCCAGCCGGGTATCGACCATGCTTACAAAGCATCTCAGAGCAAAGCGCCGGTATGGCGTGGTCTTTCTGCATTTGCCAGCCGTAAGGTTGCACCGTTCCCAATCGCGATCGCTATCGCAATGGGGATTGGCGGTTACTATTACAGCCAGGACCTGAAAATTGGTGACCTTGATAAAGGTGCACCAGAACTTCGTGCCGACAGTCGCTATAACAAAGACAACGCCTTCATGGTTGGGAATTACTCCACCAGTTCTGACGTATTCGTGGTGATGGTCGAAACGGCGCCTGAGCGTTGTAACGCCTACAAAGTTATGGACGCTATGGATCGTTTCATGTGGTACATGGAGAACGTACCGGGAGTGCAGTCGGCGACTTCTCTGGTCACTGTTTCTAAGCTGGTGACTAAGTCGATGAACGAAGGCAACCTGAACTGGTCAGCGCTGTCACGGAACCAGACGGTTCTGAATACCTCGATTCAACGTGCACCGGGCGCACTGCTGAATTCGGATTGCTCAATGGCACCAGTCATTATTTATCTGAATGATCACAAAGCCGAGACGCTCGAAACGGTTGTTGCCGCTGTCGAAAACTTTAAAGACAGCTACGACGATGACGTCGATATGAAATTTTATGGCTATCGCTACAACGAACTTGAACAGGCGATCGAAGACGGTGAAATCGATTCAGTGCCAGTTCGTTTCCAGTTAGCTTCGGGTAACGCGGGTATTGAGGCTGCGACGAATCAGGTCATCGCAGATGCGCAGGGCACCATGCTGATCTTCGTTTACGTGGTGGTCTTTGTTCTCTGCTTTATTACCTTCCGTAGCTTACGGGCGGTTGCCTGCATTCTGATTCCTCTGGCGTTAACCTCCATTCTGAGTCAGGCGCTGATGACGTACCTGGATATCGGTGTGAAGGTGGCAACGCTGCCAGTGATTGCGCTGGGTGTCGGTATCGGTGTCGATTACGGCATTTATATCTACAACCGCCTTGAAGTTATGATCCTCGCAGGTAAGTCGATGCAGGAGGCCTTTTTCGAAACCCTTCGCTCGACGGGTAAGGCAGTAAGCTTTACTGGTGTCACTCTGGCCATTGGTGTCGCTACATGGATGCTGTCGCCGATTAAGTTCCAGGCCGACATGGGGATCCTGCTGACCTTTATGTTCCTCTGGAATATGTTGGGCGCACTGATTCTGTTGCCTGCGTTGGCCAGCTTCCTGCTCAAACCAGAGAGCATGCTGGCGCGCCACAAGAAAAAGCACGGTGATGTCCCGCCTGCGGGATAATATCGCTGAAAGCAGGTAAACTAATGCCCCTGACAGAGTCTCTGTTCAGGGGCATTTTTTTAGCGTTAATTTGTCATTGGAGTGAAAATGAAAAGTCCGCTTGGCCTGGAAGCCAGAATCCCGGTATTCGAATTGTTCAAAGATGCGCTGTTTTTACTGTGGGCTAAGCGCGCGCGTCTGTTCAGTATGTTTCTTCCGATTATTGTCGTTCTCGTCGTATTAGATCGCTACAGCGCAGCGATTACTGAACCTATCATTGCCGCGATGGGACAAGAGGGAGCAGAGATGCAGATGGGTTTCCCCATCGAGTTCTGGATTGTCACGGGGATCTCCATGCTATTGAGCATCCTGTTGGCGACGACCGTTCATCGCTTTACGCTTCAGGATGCATCGCACTGGCCAAATAATGCTTTGCGTATACCAAACCGTTCCGACTGGCGTTATTTGCTACGCTCACTGCAGCTTATTCTCGTTTCTGCTGGAGCAGGGTTGGGCGTGACTATTGTGGCTATGGTTATTCTGGGTATTGTGACCGGTGCCGGTGATCCCGCTGCTATGCAAAAAGTGGTTGGGCTGGCGTTTATTCCGGCATTTATGCTGATGCTTTATATTCTCGCGCGGCTGTCGATTACGTTGCCAGAGATTGCCATCGGCACAGAAGGCTCTGATCTTAAACGCGCCTGGAGAATGAGCAAAGGTAATGGCACACGTCTCGTTATCGTAGCCCTGGTTTTGCCTTTGGTAGTCAATCTGCCATTTTTCCTACTGGTATCTCTGGATAATGTTGCTACAAATCTCATCGCTGCGTTTGGTATCTACAGCATGACACTAATATCAATCACGGTACTCTCTCTCAGTTATCAGTTTCTGCTTGAATTTTACGAACCAGGTGATGGCGAAGAGGTCACTCCTGAGAAGGATGACAACGACGGCATGGACGCCTGATCAAACATGAAATTAGGTGATCTGAGTATTACCTACGTTGAGGTGATCGCGACCACTATGCGAAGCCTCGGTGCTGACCCGGATGCACTTCTGGGTCAGTACAACATTCTTCCTGAAACCCTCGCATCGCCTGATACCCGAATCAGTATTCCACGCTTTATGCGTATCGGGCACGATGCGATCCAGCAGACCCGCGCCCCCTGGTTTGGCTTAGAAATGGGTCGTAATACCTGGCCAGCTCAGTTAGGGCTAGCGGGGCTGGTTGCCATGACGGCGCCAGATCTGCGTCGTGCCTGCCAGGCAATCGCTGGCTTTGAATTGCTGTCGAGTTTCAATGCGCGTGGTGCGAGTTCGTTCTCGTTGGAAGAGGGGAAGCCTGCACTTAAGTTCTACTCTGTGAGCCCCTACAACGCTTACAACCTGTTTGTGGTTGACTCTGTACTATCTAGTTGGGCGCATATCCTGAGCTCGATCAGTGGCCAGAAAGAGGGAATACTCGAAGCGGTGGATATCGAGTTCTCGGACCCCGGTTACGCCGATATGTACCGTCGTTACTTCAAGTGCCCGGTGAATTTTGGCGCGGGCTCGAATCGGTTAGTGCTTCAAAATGAGGCACTGAAGCTACCCGTGATCCAAAGTTGCCACTCTGTCCACGAAGGTTTGAAGCGTCAGGCGGAACGTGAGTTAGACAGGGTGAGACTGGGCCTTAGTGTGACAGAGCAGGTTGCTCGTACTCTGGCGCCCCTGTTGGACGGTGAAACTCCAGAGTTGAGCAAGGTGGCCAGTCGCCTCAATATGGCGCCCTGGACGCTGCGCAGACGCCTTCAGGCCGAAGGAAAGACCTATCAGGATGTACTCAACGCAACACGCAGAGATCTGGCTGTGAGTTATATCAGGGATACGTCACTGACGTTGGGGGAAATAGCGTATTTGCTGGGGTTTGGGTCTGCTGCGGCATTCCAGCGCGCATTCAGGCGCTGGACCGGCGAGGCGCCGGGCCGCTATAGGGAAAACTGCCGCTAGGGCAGAGCCGCAGTTACATCTCTACGGCGTCATCGCAGTCGTCTTCGTAATCGTCAAAGCCGACATCTAACAGATCTTCAATGTAATCAGACATTTTTGATCTCCTTTTTGTTGTTGATCCAATCCTGTTGGTTTGCCACTACAGGAACGCTTCCTGAGCGACGACTTTAAGTACACAGCTGATCGTGAAGAAGTACTCAAACGGATTCAGCATATAGCGTGCCACTTAAAGTAAATATAGTCGCTGCTGGAGAAAAGACCAGGCATCCTTACCCGAGTTCCCAGACTTCCCTGCGACTATGTGTAAAAGATAGTCAGCCAATATGACGTGGGTATGACAACGACTCAGAATCCCTGATGCCAAAGCGTAAAGATCTGTTGGAGGTAAATCAGAACTGGAAACACAGAGGTTCCGGTTGAAATAGCGCGTGTAAAAAAGGGGATCTTAGAAAGATGGCGGACGGCCGGGCTTGCGCTCAAGCGGGACTCGAACTTGGCGTGCATTTAAAAAGGGGATCTTAAAAAGATGGCGGACGGCCGGGCTTGCGCTCAAGCGGGACTCGAACTCGGCGTGCATTTAAAAAGTAGATGGCGGACTGGACGGGACTCGAACCCGCGACCCCCGGCGTGACAGGCCGGTATTCTAACCAACTGAACTACCAGTCCGCATTGTGTTCACTTTATTGCAAAGTGATGGTGGGTGATGACGGGATCGAACCGCCGACCCTCTGCTTGTAAGGCAGATGCTCTCCCAGCTGAGCTAATCACCCAAATAGGTTTGTCGCTTCGCTGATTGAGTTGTTACTGCGTTGTTCCTCGCTCGTCCCTTCGCCTACCAGTAGGTATGTCTCAGGGTACTCGCTGCGGTACGCCTTGTACCATTCTCAATCATCAAACCGCATAGAGAGCGGTGAAACGTTTCAGTTTTACTTCTTGAGAGAAGATGGCGGACTGGACGGGACTCGAACCCGCGACCCCCGGCGTGACAGGCCGGTATTCTAACCAACTGAACTACCAGTCCACATTTGGTGGGTGATGACGGGATCGAACCGCCGACCCTCTGCTTGTAAGGCAGATGCTCTCCCAGCTGAGCTAATCACCCAAACTTGTTTATCGCTTCGTTGATTGAGTTGCTACTGCGTTGTTCCTCGCTCGTCCCTTCGCCTACCTGGTGGTATGTCTCAGGGTACTCGCTGCGGTACGCCTTGTATCATTCTCAATCATCAAACCGCTTTGAGGCAGTAGATGCGATGAAACAAAAACTGTTTTTGAAGTTGGCGGACTGGACGGGACTCGAACCCGCGACCCCCGGCGTGACAGGCCGGTATTCTAACCAACTGAACTACCAGTCCACTTTCAAAAACTGAGCCTTTTCAGACTCTTGCATCAGGATTTGGTGGGTGATGACGGGATCGAACCGCCGACCCTCTGCTTGTAAGGCAGATGCTCTCCCAGCTGAGCTAATCACCCATGCCCTGAAGCGAGGTCGCATTCTACTCGCGTCAGGGTGGATGTCAAACGCTATATGCAATTTTTTCTACTTTTTTCAGTGACTTGCATTGTGTTCGTGGTCGCGCTCTTTATTGCGGTCGCGCCACACCAGCAATGCCGGGGTAAAGATCAGTGTCAGCACGGTGGCAAAGGTCAGTCCGCCAGCGATTGCGGTCGATAATTGGGTCCACCACTGCGACGATGGCGCCCCCATACTGACCTCACGGTGGATCAGGTCGATATTCCACTGCATCACCATAGGGATAAGGCCAACAACCGTTGTAACGGCTGTCAGAAGCACCGGGCGCAGACGTATGGCGCCCGTCCGCATTGCCGCATCAAACGCGCTCACACCGGTCATACGGATCTGGTTATAAGTATCGATTAATACGATGTTGTTATTCACCACAATACCGGCCAGCGAAATGACACCGACACCGCTCATAACAATTCCGAATGGTTCGCCGCGAATGAGTAGCCCCATGAGTACACCTGCGACGGACAGAATAATTGCGCTCATGATCAGGCCTGCCTGATAGAAACTATTAAACTGAGTGACCAGTAAGGTCACCATCAGGAATATCGCAATGGAGAAGGCGCTCATGAGGAAGATCCCGGTCTCCATCTGCTGCTCAAAGTCACCGCGGAATTTCGGTTCAACTTCTGCTTCCAGCCAGTCAAACTCCTTCAGTTTTTCACCCAGTTCGGCGATTTTCTCGTTGGAGTTAACGCCCTCGGCCACATTCGCTGTGATCAGGTAGCGACGCTTACCATCGACACGGACAATATCGCCCGTTTTATTAATGGGCACGCGGGTCACAAACTGGCTCAGAGGCACCAGACCTTTCGCCGTTTTAATGTTGATGTCTGTGAACAGGTCAATCGTACGCTTCTGTTCTGGATATCTGAGAAGAATATCGAGTTCCTCATCAGCGTAGTCGGGCTGGAACTGAGTAATAACCTGTCCGCCGGTAATCATCCTGATGAGGGAGCCAATTTCAGCGACACTGGCACCGAAACGCACGGCTTCTTCACGATCAATGTCCAGACGCCACTCGACACCATCGAGAGGGCGGTCGTCGCGGACATCTTTTAACTCAGGGTCGTTTTTGAGCATGGGCAATACTTTCTCCATCATCGGGATAATATTGCTCTCGCTACGACTGCTCAGCTGTAACTGAATAGGAGGGCCGCCTGCGGGGCCGCCTTCTTTTTTACGGGTTTCGATAATAATGCCGGGCAAGTGCGCTGTGCGCTCTTCAATTTCTGCAAGAATATCGTCAGCGGTTCTACGTGATTGCCAGTCAACTAACTCCAGTTGAATACGGCCGACCAGGTCGGGTGGAGAGGATTCCATTCCACCGCGTGGTGCGGTCACAAAGACGGAGGTATAGATTGCATCAATTTCTTTCATGTCGAAAATTTCATATTCGACTTCTCTGACTAAGGCTTCACGTTCAGCGAACGACAGATTCCCGCGGGCACGGACATCCACCATCGCGACATCAACGTCCACCTCAGGGAAGAACTCTGTGCCGTGACCGCCAACGCCGTAGATACCAAAGGAAGAAAAAACGAACGCCAGTACAATCAGGCATGTCTTGCCTGGGTTCTCCAGTGCTTTGCGGAGTACTTTTACATAGCGCAAGGAAAACCCACTCATTTTATCGAAGTCGCCGTTTTCAGCCGCGACAATCACATCCAGTGCTTCCTGGTCGTGGTGTCCGGCGCGCCCGAGTACTTTGCCCACGGCGGGAATAACGATCAGCGCCATCACCAGTGAGCCGGTCAAAGTGAATAGCAGGGTTAAAGGCAAGTATTTCATAAAGCCGCCCATTACGCCCGGCCAGAAAAGCAGGGGGAGGAATACGGCGAGTGTCGTTGCCGTCGAGGCAATGATTGGCCATGCCATTCGTCGCGCACCTTCGTTGTACGCATCACGTGGCTGTAATCCTTCTGCGAGACGTCGGTCAGCGTATTCGACAACCACGATAGCGCTGTCGACGAGCATACCAACAGACAAAATCAGCGCGAACAGAACAACCATATTGAGCGTATCGCCCATCGCGTTAATGGCCATAATCCCCATCAGGAAGGCGCCCGGAATAGCAAGGCCAACAAGCACTGAAGAACGCACGCCAAGACTGCCAAGTATCAGAAGAAATACCAAAAGTGTAGCGACCAGAACACTGTTAAACAGGTCGTTCAACATCGTCCGGATCTGCTTTGACTCGTCCTGAATGATGCCGAGTTTTATCCCTTCGGGTAGCATATCTTTGGCGGCATCCGTGATCACCCGGGCTTCATCGAGCGTCTCAATGATGTTGGCGCCAATACGCTTTTTAATTTCCAGGGTAACAGCCTGGTGACCGTTTACGCGGGCCCCGGTAGAAGGATCTTTAAAAGAGAGGCGACCTACGGCCACGTCCTGAAACAGCACGACCTCATCGCCGACCGACTTAACCGGAAGTCTCAGAAGCCCCTCAATATCATTAATTCGCCCCGGAATTTTTACACTGAAACGTCCCTGTTCATTATTAATATCTTCCGTGGCGACAAGCAGACTGTTATTGCGGAGCAGGTTACCGACTTCGGTAAGAGATAAACCATAGTTGTCCATTTTGGCCGGATCGATAATCAGTTCGGCGACCTGTTCGCGTTTCCCTTTAATATCAACTTCCAGAACGCCCGGTAATGATTCAATACGTTTTTTCAGTTCGTCGGCAGCCAGATAAAGAACATGCTCATCAACGTCACCCGCGACGGTTACTACCATCACCGGGAAAAGAGCCACGTTAATTTCACGAACAATCGGCTCTTCACTGTCGGCGGGCAGTTCGCCGACGGCATCATTTACCTTATTGCGGACGTCATCGAGTGCATTATCGATATCAACATTGCTGTAAAACTCCAGCTGAATAGACAGATGCCCAAAGGTGGCGGTCGACACCATTTCCTTTAGACCTTCAAGCCCTTGCAGTTGGGTCTCGAGGGGTTCGTAGAGCAGGGTGTCGGCATCTTCCGGCGAAATACCATTATGAATGACCGAGACGTAAACATTGGGGATGGTAACGTCAGGTGAGCTTTCTTTTGGGATGGTAATCAGCGTGGCTGTGCCGGTAATCAACATCAGCACAAACAGCATAATCACCGTACGGTGCCGATTGATCGCGGCTTCGATTAACCTCTTCATGCTTCATCGGCCTTTTGCTGAGACGCTCCTTCCTCTTGCTCGTCGTCCCCTTTTTCAGAGCGCGAAGATGCTTGTTCTTTTGCATCGACTTGCTGGCCTATGTCTACGAAGCCCTGACCCACAGTAATTAACCGGATGTCGCCTTGGGGGCCATAGATCCAGATACCGTCTGTACCTGCTTCGAGGATGTCGACATTAACAATGACCACACGGTTGTCGGTATCAAGTAATTTAACGCCCAGGCCACCGTCTTCGGTAATAATCAGAAGTGCAGGTGAGATCTCGTAGGCATCCTGCTCACCCTGAGGAATCATCAATGTCGCGGTCTGACCATCATAGAGACCTTCGCGATCGCCTGTGACTTCCATCTCTACGGCGTAGGTACGGGTGTCCGCTGAAGCAGACGCCGCAATAAATCGGATTGTACCTTTCACTTTTTTACCGTTTGGTAGTTCAGCGTAAGCCTCTGAACCAACACTAACGTCATTGATAGACTTCTCGGATAAGGCGCCTTTGATGAGCATGGTGCGGTTATCAATTACACGAACGAGAGCGGTACCCGGAGAAACGTATTCGCCTTCTTCAACGTAGCGCTGATCATAAATACCGTCGAATGGCGCTTTTACGCGTGTAGATTCAAGGTCGAGTTTGATGTCGGTCAGTGCCGCTTCTGCTTCTGCCAGCTCAGATTCAGCGATTACAACAGCAGATTGATTGGTCAGGTCGCGGTCAAACAGGTTGCGGGTACTCTGGGTTTCGAGTTTGCGTCGTTTGAGCTGTGCTTCTGCCTGCTTCAGGCGGGCGGGCAAGTTACGCTGATCAATCTCAAGCAGTAACTGACCTTCGTTAACCTGTGTGCCTTTTGTTGCTGGCAAGCCGGTTACTCTTCCGCTGACCTCGGCGACGATATCCACCGCTCGGTTGGCCGCGACATGCGCAGATACTTTGACTGAACGTTCTTTGGTTTCAGGTTTGAGGACTTTATAAGCTACCGTCAGGCTGAGTTCTTCCTGCGACAATGGTCGGTCTGTGACATCTTCTGTATGCGCAGGGCCGGTGACCACCCACAGAAGAAGAATGAACAGGATCGCCAGTGCGACTTTGTGTGAGAAGCTCAGCTTCAGTGCATAACTCATAATACTTTCCTGATATCCGGGGGCGCCAATAGGGCGTTCCCTCCTGTCTGGTCCGTGTGTATTCGATGCAGGACACACGGGTGGCAGATTTTGTACATGCGCGATTTGTTTAAAACAATGGCCGCCTGCAACTTTTCACGTTACAGAATGTTGCAGGTGAAGGACAATCATAGCCGAAAACTTCGTTGGAGTTCGCAGCGATGGGCGCTCACTGATACTATGCTCGCCAGATTTCACGGCGTTGTCACAGCCGCCGTTCAAACACGAAAAGGCTATATAAATGGTATTAGTCAGATTACAGCAGGTTGAGCTGGCATTTGGTGATCACGTTCTTCTCGATAAAGTCGACCTTGATGTCCAGAGCGGTGAGCGCTTGTGCGTTGTCGGCCGCAATGGTGAAGGCAAGTCGACCCTGCTGAAAATCATCAATCGCGAGATTACCCCGGACGATGGGGTCGTTCAGTATCGCGATACGCTGCGTGTTGCCGCGTTGCAGCAAGAACTCCCTAAGAGTGTCGACGAGTCAGTGTACGATGTTGTCGCCGATGGTATCGGCGACCTCGGTGCTGTTCTGGCGCGTTACCACGAAGAGACGGCACGCGGCGCAGACGCTGACCTGAAAAAACTCGAAACTCTTCAGGCAAAGATCGAAGCCGCAGATGGCTGGCGTATTCAGCAACGTGTTGATGCCATGATTCAGCGCCTGAACCTCCCGGCAGAAAGCCGCTTTAACGAGCTGTCTGGCGGTTGGCAACGTCGTGTCATGTTGGCACGGGCGTTGGTGACCGACCCTGAGCTGCTCATTCTCGACGAGCCAACCAACCATATGGACGTCGAAACAATCGAGTGGCTTGAAGAACAACTCAAACAGTTTAATGGTGCACTGGTATTCATCAGTCACGACCGGGCATTCGTTCAGGCACTTGCTACGCGGATCGTCGATCTGGATCGTGGAAATCTCTACAACTGGATAGGCGATTACCGGGGCTTTCTTGAGTTCCGTGAAAAGCGTCTTGAGGATGAGGCCAGCAAAACGCTCTGTTTGATAAGCGCCTTGCTGAAGAAGAAAAGTGGATTCGTCAGGGTATTAAGGCCCGCCGTACACGTAACGAAGGTCGCGTCGAGCGTCTGAAAGAAATGCGCAAACAGCACTCTGCGCGACGTGACCGTGTAGGCACCGCCAATATCAGCATGACCGGCTCTGAGAATTCAGGTAAGCAGGTGTTTGAACTGAGCGATGTCAGTTACGCCTGGAAAGACGTCAGCCAGGTCAAAGATTTCTCGACCCTGGTGATGCGCGGAGACCGAATCGGTCTGGTCGGCCCCAACGGCGTGGGTAAAAGTACACTATTGAAGCTGCTGCTCGGTAAGCTACAGCCGCAGGCGGGGAATATCCGTACCGGTACCAAGCTCGAAGTTGCGTATTTTGATCAGTCGCGGGATGTGCTGGAAGAAGACAAGTCCATCGCTGACAACGTTGCTGATGGAAAAGACCACGTTGTGGTGAATGGTCAGAGCCGTCATGTGATTGGCTACCTGGGCGACTTTCTGTTTCCACCGGAGCGTGCTCGAACACCCGTGAAGGCGTTGTCTGGTGGTGAACGAAATCGCGTGATGCTGGCCAAGCTATTCCTCAAACCCTGCAACTTGCTGGTGATGGATGAGCCAACCAACGATCTCGATATCGAAACACTGGAGCTTCTGGAAGAGCGCCTGATTGATTTTGATGGCACTCTGCTGCTCGTTTCCCACGACCGTGCGTTTATTGATAACGTCGTTACCCAGCTGTGGGTCTTTGATGGCAGTGGTCATATTGATGAACATGTCGGTGGCTACAGCGATTGGCATGAACGTACTGGGGGCCATAAAAAATCACCGAAAGCCGATGCTGCCTCAGCACAAAAGCCGACAGATAAAACATCGGCAGCGCAGCCTGCAGAGACAAATCCAGTGCCGGCTCCGAAAGAAAAGAAGAAGCTCTCTTATAAGCTCCAACGTGAACTCGATATGCTGCCCGAGCAGATTGCTACGGCGGAAGAAGAGCGCGACAAAATCGTTGCCGTGACCGAAGCTGCAGATTTTTACAGCGGTGATCAGGATACTGTACAGGCAACCCTGGCCAAGCTCGCAGAAATCGAAGAGCAACTCGAGGCGCTGGAAATGCGCTGGCTCGAACTTGAGGAAATGACCGAATGATCTGGCCGATTGCAATACTCGTAGGGTTGGTCGTGTTTGGCTCAATCTATTGGTTGAAACCGAGCCCGCGTGACACGCGCCTCGCTGCACTGCGCCTTGATGCAATCAAGCGCAAGCTGCATGTGCGCCAATACACCTTTAAACCTGATTCGGCGAAAACCGGTATTCGTGATTCCTTTACAGGGACCAACTACACCCTGATGGACCCGAAACCGAAAAAACGCGATAGCGGTGAGCTTTTATGGCGGGTGGTTGGCCAGCAGGGCTGGGATACCGATGGCTTGCCTGATGGTTTGGCCTGGCATGATCAGGGCAGTGCCGACGATGCCGCTTTGCTAACACGCTTACTCGCAGACTTTCCTGATGATCTTTTGCTGCTTGAGGTATACAGCAACCGGGTGACGCTGATGCCAGCCGAAAATAAGACGGCCAATGCGGCCGCCTATGAGTCTTTCCTTACCGAGATTCTTGATTCAGTCCTTCATTCATAGGCTGCAGCGAGCTGGTGGAGCGCTTCAACGATGCTGTCGTTGTAGTTAACCACCAGAAACGGCACGGAATTCTCGTTGTAATTAGAGATAGAGCGGCTCAGAAATTCCCATTTATGGCGGATCGCATCAACACGAAGTGCGTCTTCCTCAGGAATTTTGCTATCAAGTTGGTCGAGTAAGTTCTCGAACTCTGTTGCCATCTCTTTTGGGGTCTGCTCCTGATAGCCAACGAATACCTGCCCCAGATTACTGGTACCACGCCCAGTGTACTGCGACGTAATGTCAGACATACGGAACGCCAGTGCGCGTGCAATTCTCGTTACGTCGCTGACATTCCCGGTGGTCGTCAATTGATCAGCGGCATTAACTAACGCCAGACAGGCATCTCCCATTTCATTGACCAGACGCATATCCGGGTAGCCGCGGGTGACTATATCCTTCCTGTTGGCTGCCATTAAATTATTGAATGTATCCCAATGAGCGACCATTTCTGTGGCCGCCTCTTCATTAATATCTTCGTCTGTACCACCAATGATACGGCTGGCGGCGGCATAGGCTGCCGCCATCGATTGATCAATCCGGTTGGCGTACTTCAGATCGGCATCCAGCCCCTGGTACATATAAAAGCTGGTCATGGCGTTGGTTGCCTGGACTTTCAGGGCATGAATGTCACCAGGGTCTGACGCGAGTGCCCTCAGGCTGATGAACGCGGTTATCAGAATTAAAAGCAAGGAACGGACGTTGAAGACATTGTTCTTGTTCATATTTTGTCTCAGGTGGCTATCAGTGACTATTCAGTAACGATCGGTTAACTATCAATCGGGCATTCCAGACAGTTTATTCTTTCGTAACATATCATCCCATAAGCAATTACAAAGGGTAACAAATCTGGCCTGAATGGCAGTGGTAGTGACAGGCCGATCTCATCCCTAATTGTTATCCCTTGAGGACTGAAAAGGGTGTAGTCTATTGACTTTCCCTTGGCTGTCTGGGAAGGTGTGCCACTCAGATTCAAACGCTTGTATGAATTGTTTATTATTTAAACAATTGAGCCTTGTTTCACCTAACGGCGCCCCACTGCAGTGCAGTGAATGGCAGCCAAAGCTAACCACCATGTGGAGATCAGTTGATGATTTACGAAGGTAAAGCCATCACGGTAACCCTGATCGACGGCGGCATCGCCGAACTGAAATTCGATCTGCAGGGCGAATCAGTTAACAAGTTCAACCGCGTAACTATTGAAGATCTGGATGCAGCTGTTAAAGCAATCCAGGGCAACAGCGACGTTAAAGGTGTTCTTGTTACTTCTGGCAAAGACGTATTTATCGTAGGTGCGGATATCACCGAATTTGGCGAAACGTTCAAGCGTAGCGAAGAAGAAATCGCTGCCTGGACCCTCGAAGCCAACCAGATTTTCAACGCATTCGAAGATCTTGAAGTACCAACTCTGACAGCGATCAACGGCATCGCACTGGGTGGTGGTTTTGAAATGTGTCTCGCTTCTGACATGCGTGTTATGTCTGAGAAAGCGAAAGTTGGTCTGCCTGAAGTTAAACTGGGCCTGATGCCTGGCTTCGGTGGTACCGTTCGTCTGCCACGTGTTATCGGTGCTGACAATGCGATCGAATGGATCTGCATGGGCAACGAAAACCGTGCCGACAAAGCACTGAAAGACGGCGCCGTTGATGCTGTTGTTGCTGCTGACAAGCTGCAAGAGCAAGCAATAGAAATGCTGAAGTCAGCCATCGCAGGTGACATCAACTGGCAGGCACGTCGTGAAGAGAAGAAAGCGAAGCTGAAGCTCAACGCGATGGAAGGCATGATGGTATTCGAAACTGCGAAAGGTTTCGTTGCTGGTCAGACCAAAGGTCAGTACCCAGCGCCAATCGTTGCGATCAAGACCATGCAGAAAGCCGCTAACTCGCCACGCGACAAAGCACTCGAAGCAGAAGCTAAAGGTTTTGCTCAGCTGGCTAAAACGTCAGAAAGCAACGCTCTGATCGGTCTGTTCATGAACGACCAGCTGCTGAAGAAGAAAGCGAAAGAATTCGACAAGCAAGCAAAAGAAACCAAAAAAGCGGCCGTACTGGGCGCTGGCATCATGGGTGGCGGTATCGCCTACCAGTCTGCGTACAAAGGTACGCCGATCATGATGAAAGACATCAACGAAGCGGGTATCGAGCTGGGCCTCAATGAAGCCAACAAGCTGCTGGCCAAGCGCGTTGAGAAGAAGAAAATGAAGCCTGCAGCCATGGGTGAAGCGCTGAACCGCATTCGTCCTACTCTGAGCTACGGCGATTTTGGTGATGTAGACACGGTTGTAGAAGCTGTTGTTGAAAACCCGAAAGTGAAGAAGGCTGTACTGGCAGACCTGGAAGATCAGGTATCTGAAGACACCATCATCACCTCGAACACCTCGACTATCAGCATCGACCTGCTGGCAGCAGACCTGAAGCGTCCTGAGAACTTCCTGGGTATGCACTTCTTCAACCCAGTGCACATGATGCCTCTGGTCGAAGTGATCCGTGGTTCTAAGACCTCTGAAGAAGCGGTTGCTACCGTGGTTGCTTACGCGAAGAAAATGGGCAAAACCCCAATCGTTGTAAATGACTGCCCAGGCTTCCTGGTTAACCGTGTACTCTTCCCTTACTTTGCTGGTTCCGCTGGCCTGGTACGTGACGGTGGCGATTTCACCAAGATCGATAAAGTAATGGAAAAGTTCGGCTTCCCAATGGGCCCGGCTTACCTGCTTGACGTTGTTGGTATCGACACTGGCGTTCACGCTAACGAAGTGATGGCTGAAGGCTTCCCTGATCGCATGAAGGCAGACTTCAAGTCAGCGATGGAAGTGATGTTCGAAAACGAGCGCTACGGCCAGAAGAACGGCAAAGGTTTCTACGTTTATGAAACTGACAAGCGCGGCAAGCCGAAGAAAGTCGTTGATGAAACAACTTACGAGCTGATCAAGCCAGTGGTTGCAGACGCACAAGACTTTGACGCTGAAGAAATCATAGCGCGTTGCATGATCCCAATGTGTATCGAAGTTGCACGCTGCATCGAAGAAGGCATCGTAGATACTGCTTCTGAAGCAGATATGGGCCTCATCTTCGGTATCGGCTTCCCTCCATTCCGTGGTGGTGCATGTCGTTACATGGATTCTGTAGGCATGGCTGACTTCGTTGCACTGTGCGACAAGTACGCTCACCTCGGCAATCTGTACCAGGCAACCGATCGCATGCGTGAAATGGCAGCGAACGGCGAAAGCTACTTCGGTTAATAAGCGCACCAGGAGAATTTAAACCATGTCTTACAATCCAAAAGACGTAGTTGTAGTAGATGCAGTGCGCTCACCAATGGGTCGTTCCAAAGGTGGCGTATTCCGCAACGTACGTGCAGAAACCATCTCTGCTAACCTGATCAACGCTCTGTTTGAGCGTAACCCAGACGTTAACCCAGCGCTGGTCGAAGACATCATCTGGGGCTGTGTGAACCAGACTAAAGAGCAGGGCTTTAACGTTGCTCGCCAGATTGGTCTGATGACTGTAGTGCCTAAAGAAGCAGGCGCACTGACAGTTAACCGCCTGTGTGGTTCAGCCATGTCTGCCATCCACACCGCAGCTCAGGCTATCCAGACTGGCAACGGCGACGTATTCGTTGTTGGTGGTGTTGAGCACATGGGTCACGTCGACATGCAGCACGGTTTCGACCACAACCCAGAAGCCTCTAAGTACTCTGCAAAAGCATCCAACATGATGGGTCTGACTGCAGAAATGCTGGGTAAAATGCACGGCATTACCCGTGAACAGCAGGACGAGTTCGCTGCACGTTCACACCGTCTGGCGCAGAAAGCGACTGACGAAGGTAAGTTCGACAACGAAATCGTACCTATGTACGGCCACGATGCAGACGGCAAACAGATTCTGGTGACCAAAGACGAAACCATCCGTCCTGAAACCACGGCTGAAAGCCTGAGCAAACTGCGCCCGGCGTTCGATCCTAAAGGCGGTACCGTGACTGCAGGTACCTCTTCACAGATCACCGACGGTGCCTCTGCGATGCTGCTGATGAGCTACGAAAAAGCTCAGGAACTGGGACTCAAGCCGCGCGCTCGTATCCTGGGAATGGCAGTAGCCGGTGTTGACGCTGCAATCATGGGTTACGGCCCGGTTCCAGCGACCAAGAAAGCACTGAAGCGCGCAGGTCTGGAAACCACTGACATTGACTACTGGGAACTGAACGAAGCGTTCGCAGCACAGTCACTGCCATGTGTTAAAGACCTGAAGCTGAAAGACATCGCAGAAGATCGCATCAACATCCACGGCGGCGCAATCGCCCTGGGTCACCCACTGGGCTGCTCCGGTGCACGTATCTCAACCACGCTGATCAACGTTCTGGAACAGAACAACGGTAAGTACGGTGTGAGCACTATGTGTATTGGTCTCGGTCAGGGTATCGCGACTGTGTGGGAGCGTATGGACTGAGCGCTACTGCGCTCGCCTGACCTTTGTTAAAGATCTCTTCGCAATACTCATGTAGGCTAACTACACTCCGTTTGCTCAGAGATCTTTGCCTCGGTCAGCCATCGCTCGCGACGCGCTCCTAACCCGAGACGTTGCATAAAGAACCGGCCACTTGGCCGGTTTTTTTGTGCCTGTGATTCGGTGTTGGCAAGCAATTGTAAGAGGGAATCATATTCCCGACAGCGTTGGCGGTAGTCAAACCTCTAGTCGTAATAACCTACGGTGCTGTAGGAGCGCAACGCGAAGCTTGCGCGATTGATTTCTCTACTGAACCAATTCTTTCTTTGAGACTGCGCCTCATTGTGGGAAATGAGATGGACCCGTCCCCCTTGTGCCATGATGAGATTGCACAACATCAAACCGGCATCGAAGAAAGAGGGCCCACCTATGAGCAAGTTTAATACGATTGGCATTGATTTGGCTAAACAGATCTTTCAGGTTCATATCAATGATGCAAATGGCAAGAAGCTAAGTTCGAAAAAGCTGAAGCGTAGCCAGTTATTAGATTACATTCGCCAGCAACCGAACGCTCTTGTGGCGATAGAAGCCTGCTCTGGCGCACATTGGTGGGCGAGACAGTTTCAATCTTTGGGGCATGCTGTAAAGGATGATACATCCAGCGTACGTAAAACCGTTTGTTCAGATGCATAAAAACGATCAAAGGGATGCCCAGGCCATTGCCGAAGCGGCGGTCAGACCGAATATTCCAGCAGTGAGTGTGAAGTCACAGGAGCAGTTGGATTTACAGGCGATACATAGAGTCAGGGAGCTACCTTGAGTGAGTATGAAGCTGCACGGGATGAGTTGCTGAGTTACTTCGCAGAGGAGGGTTTTCTTTGCTCAAGCATTTATGCATCCGGCAGTTCAGAGTGCTCCATCCTGCTTGGTATGCAATATCAGAGCGAGTAGCTGTGAAAGTGAGGTAACTCTCACGGAACACATATGTGTCTCAGTGGGCCAATCGACTGACTGAAGTCAATAAAGCATTCCATCCTGCCTGCTATCTTGTATGAGAAATCACTATTGCAGGTGCAGAGTAAGATGACAGGTTCAACCCCCCGCAACGCTACCACCGAGGCAGATGCCACCTCCGGGTATTGGAGCAATTCAGCCAGTAATACTCTTCCCCCTCCGGATATGACGGGTCCTTACATGCGTTTCCGGCCTTTACCAACCGCCGGTGTTGAGAAACGCCGGGCGCATATTATCGGTAGTGGTATTGCAGGTATGGCGGCGGCGTTTTACCTGATCCGCGATGGGCACATGCCCGCTGCTAATATTACTGTCTATGAGAGCTTGCCTAAAGAAGGTGGCTCACTGGATGGTGCGGGTAATGCTGAAGAGGGTTATCTTATCCGCGGCGGTCGTGAAATGAATTGGAATTATGACAACTTCTGGGACATGTTTCAGGAGGTGCCGGCGCTGGAATTACCAGAAGGTTTCAGCGTGTTAGACGAATACCGTCTGTTGAACGATGCTGATCCAAATTATTCTCGAGCGCGCTTGATGCATCAGTGCGGCACGATTCGCGATTTCAGTGATTTTGGTTTGAGCAAGAAGCACCAATGGGAGTTATTGAAGCTTCTTCTGAAACGTAAAGAAGATCTCAATGATCTCACCATTGAACAATATTTCTCAGAGAGCTTTCTTGAGACGAACTTCTGGTTCTTCTGGCGCTCCATGTTTGCCTTTCAGAATTGGCATAGCCTGCTGGAGATGAAGCTCTATATGCATCGTTTTCTGGATGCAATTGATGGCTTGAACGACATGTCCGCGCTGGTATTCCCTAAATACAATCAGTACGAGAGCTTTGTTCTGCCATTGGTAACTATGCTGAAAGCAAAAGGCGTCCAGTTTGTTACGCAGGAACGAATCCGTGATCTTGAGTTCAGTGAGGTAGGTGAAGAGCTGACGGTTACCGGCCTGTTGTATGGAGATGGTGAGCGTATCGAGGTCGCTGATGATGACCTGGTGTTTGCTTTGACCGGATCAATGACTGAAGGATCGGGTTATGGTGATATGGATACGGTTGCACGCTCCGCTCGGGGAGTTCATGAGCCTGGGCCAGGAAGCGACTGGGAGCTGTGGCAGAACCTGGCACGTCGGTCGCCGCGATTTGGTCAGCCTGATAAGTTCGTTGGTGATACGGATCGCTCTGCGTGGATTTCGGCAACACTGACTTGCTCTCCATCAGTTCTGACAGAGAAATTCGCCGAACTCTCAGTAAATGACCCATATTCAGGCCGTACTGTAACAGGCGGCATTATCACCTTTACCGATTCTGCCTGGGTTATGAGCGTCACACTTAATCGACAGCCGCACTTTCGTGACCAACCGGAAGATGTGTTAGTGGCTTGGGTATATGCTCTGCGTATTGATGTACCGGGTGATTTCGTCAGTAAACCGATGAGCGAATGTACCGGTCGCGACATTCTGCAGGAGCTTAGCTATCATCTTGGGTTGAAAGATGAGTTACAGGATATTGAGGCGTCTACTAAGGTGCGGACGGCTTTTATGCCATACATCACAGCAGAGTTCATGCCTCGCGCTGCGGGAGATCGTCCACGCGTCGTTCCTGATGGTTGTCGTAATCTGGCGTTGGTTGGTCAATTTGTAGAGACGAACAATGACGTCGTTTTTACGATGGAGAGCTCGGTGCGAACAGCACGAATTGGCGTTTATCAGTTGCTGGGTATCCCCAAGCGTGTTGCTGATATCAGCCCGACGCAGTATGACATCCGTCATCTTCTGAAAGGTGCCAGAGCACTTAATAACGGAAAACCTTTTCCGGGAGAACGTATTCTTCACCGGTTATTGGACAACACGTATTTTGCTCATATCCTCCCACCTTTGCCTGAAGAAGAGCATGCTCACTCGTGGAAATCTGAGCTTGATCAATGGCTTCAGAATGTAAAACAGAAGTGGTCGGAGCTGGAGGATAAAGTGCATTCCTTGCGTTAGTGAGGTATGAATAAGGATAAAGAGAAGACAGTCATTTATTTCTGTATGAATGTCGAAAATATTCAGTATCCACACTGAGTCATATCTTATCTTAGCTCTAACAAATTAAGAGGAGATGAGATATGACGTTACGTGCAAACTACTTCGCCCTGGCCGATAAAGGTATGGAAATTCTGATGAATCAGGAATCCTACTTGAGCGAACTAATAGGACACCCACCGTAGTACTTTCTTCCGATCGCAACTAATAGGACACCCACCGTAGTACTTTCTTCCGATTGATCAAAATTTAGGCTTTGATACGCTTTGGTAATCTTTGTTGAAGGATCAACACCATGCCAAAGCCAAGAAAGCAGCAGATATCACTAGATGCTACTCCTTACTA